>Ga0265338_10006298_pt1 | contig 15172 bp, 15 predicted proteins | sample 42126metaG_FD_193579 | JGI IMG/M metagenome (GOLD analysis project Ga0265338, IMG submission 193579) | Rhizosphere microbial communities from Carex aquatilis grown in University of Washington, Seatle, WA, United States - 4-21-26 metaG | ecosystem: Host-associated > Plants > Roots > Rhizosphere... | reverse complement strand
AACCCGCCATCCCGACGCTAGCATGGGCGCCCCGAAGCGACTTGCCCGTAGGCGAACGATTGCTTGCCGCTGGAGGCCGGCGGCTTAGCTCTCGCGCGGCGTCAGCGTCGGGAACTGGCCGCCATGGTAGAGCAGCGGCGTCACGCCTGGCGTGTGGGCGATGCGCACGCCGCGGCCGACCACGATCAAATGGTCGCCCGCCGTATGAATCTGCTCGACCTTGCAGTCGACGAACACCGGGGCGTCCTTCAGCTGCGGGGCGCCGCCCGGCGCACAGCCATGGTCGAACTCAGTGAAGCGGTCGGTCAGCGGCTCGCGGGCGAACCGACGGGCGATGCCAAGCCCATGCTCGGGCAGGAAGTTGACCCCGAACACGCCGGCGCGTTCGAACGCCTCGCGGATCGGGTTCTTCAGATCCAGGCAGATCAGCAGCAGCGGCGGGTCGAGCGAGACCGAGCAGAAGGCGTTGATGGTCGAGCCCACCGGCTCCTCGCCGTCCCAGGTGGTGACGATGGTGACGCCCGAAGGGAAGTAGCCCATCGCCTGACGCCAGTCGGCGGGGGTCAGGGTCCCGGTCAGCATCAGACCACCGGCCAGGCGGTGCGGTTCGGCAGCCCGGTGCGGGCGATCAGCGCCTGGCCGGCCTGCCGCGCGTCAGCCAGCAGCTTTTCCTCGTCCATGGTGGTGGAGCGGCCGGCGTCCAGCACCTGTGCGCCGTCGATCCAGACGCTGTGCACGCCGCCGGGCGGCGCTGAGAGCGCCAGCTGCGCCGGGGCGTCGAACACCGGACCCCACTCGGGCAGGTCGGTGTCGTGCAGCACGATGTCAGCCTTCTTGCCCACTTCCAGTGAGCCGAGACTGTCCGACATTCCAAGGCCCCGGGCGCCGTTCAGCGTCGCTAGCTCCAGCATCTGGCCGGGCGGGAACAGCTCCTGGTCGACGCGGGCGTCGCGGAACACGCTGCCCATCAGCCGCGCCGATGACAGGATGTCGGCGGCGACGCCGTCGGTGCCGAGCATGACGTTGACCCCGGCCTCGATCATCTCCGGATAGAGCCCGATCTGCGAGAGCCCGAAGCCGCCCTGGAACGCCGCGTGGGCGCAGTGGATGGCGTTTGTGCCGCTGCTCGCCAGCAGCCGCACCTCGCTCATGTCGACGTCGGCCAGGTGGGTCAGCGCCAGGTTCTCGCCGAGCACGCCGATGTCCGCCAGATGCTCCACGGGACGGCGATTATAGGTGGCCAGGAACCATTCCGGATCGCCGGCGCGCGGGCTCATGTGCGCGGTCACTCGGATGCCGTGCTGATCGGCCAGCGCCTTGGCTGCGCGCCAGACCTCGTCGGAGTTGGTGGAGTGCCCCACCAGCACCGGCCATGCCGCCAGCAGCGTCTCTCCGTCGTCGGGATAGCGGGCGATCTCACGCTCCAGGATGGCGATGGCGTCGGCGGACGCCTTGGCCTGGTCGGCGTCGCCGTAGGCGCGGCCCTCGACCCATTCGCCGACCCGACCGCGAATGCCGGTGGAGGCCAGTCCCTCCATGGTCGCGTCGAGGTGGCTGACCGTGCCGGCTTCGACGAAGGTGGTGGTGCCGTAGCGGATCATCGCCAGCGCCGCGCACTGGGCGGCCAGCGCCTCGTCTTCCGGCGTCTGGGTGCGGAAGATCGGGATCACCCACTTCATCAGCTTGTCGGACCAGCTCACGTCCGGCCCGCCACGGGCGAAACCGCGGGTCAGCGGGTCGCCGGTGATGTGGATGTGGGCGTCGATGAAGCCCGGCGTCATCACAAAGCGCCGGCCATCCAGGGTGCGCTTGGCGCGGACGGTGCGCTCCAGCTCGGCGCGCTTGCCCACGGCGACGATGCGGTTGTCGGCGATAGCCAGCGCCCCATCGAGGATCACCCGACGCTGGGCGTCCATGGTGATCAGGGTGGCGCCCGAGATCAGCAGGTCGGCGTCGATCGGTGCGGCGTCGCTCATTCGGCCGGCGCTCCCACCGGGGCCGGCGCGGCGATCTTGGCCAGCGCCGGCGGCTTCAGGAAAATCGTCGCCAGGAACATCGCCAGCGTCACGCCCCCACAGGCCAGGAACAGGCCTTCGAAGCTGCCAGTGAGGTCATGGGCCTTGCCGCCGATGGCCGGACCGGCGGCCGCCAGGGTCGAGAGCAGGCACATGATCGAGAACAGCTCGAGGTTGGCCTTCTTGCCGAAGTACTTGAGCAGCATCACCGTCGGCGGGGTGAACGACAGGCCGTAGCCGATGCCGACTCCGACGGCGAAAACGCTCATCAGTCCCCAGCCCCGCGCCTCGGCCAGCGCGAACTGGCCGATAGCCACCGCGCCCATGCAGACCAGCATCAGCGTCTTGGTCGGCACCCGCTCGCCCAGCCAGCCGCCGAACAATGAGACCGCGACGCCGATGGCGGCTTCCAGGCTGAGCATAGTGGCCGCGTCCGCCTTGGCCACGTGATGCTCGATCAGGTGCTGCGGCGCGAAGGCGTGGGCGGTGGTGTTGATCAGCAGGTAGGTCGTATAGACACCGAGGATGACGTAGAACTGCGGCGTCCGCAGCGCCCGGCGCACGGTCCAGTCCTGCAATCCCTCGATCATCTCTACCGGCCCGATCTGCTCGGGAACCTCGGCGGGATAGGCGCTTTCGTCCGGCCGCCGATGCGGCGTGGTGAGGATGGCGAAGATGCCGAAAACCAGCGCCATGGCCACATAGGTCCACCAGTAGGGCCGCCAGCCGCCGGTGAGCCGCTCCACCGCGACATAGATCTGCGGCCCGGCCACGCCGCCCAAGGTGCCGATGGCGAAATAGGCGCCCAGCGCCGTCGAGCGGTTCTTGAACACCTCGGTCAGCACGTGGCTGCCGGGCACGGTGGAGACCAGTGAGAAGGCGATGCCGATCAGGGTGGTGGCGGCCAGGTAGGACCACACCGAGTGGGTGGTCGCCATGGTGGCGAAGCCGGCCATCATGGTCACCATGCCCACCGCCATCGTGCCGCGGACCCCGAAGCGCCGGATCAGCATGGCTGGAAACACGCTGGCCAGGCCGCAGGCCACGCCCAGCAGGGTGTAGCCCCAGCCGGCGTCCGACCAGCTCCACTTCAGCTCGGTGACCATCGCCGGCAAGGCAACGCCCAGCGACGAGAAGGCCCCCGCCGAGACCACGAAATAGATCCCGCTCAGCGAGGCGAACGCGAGCCAGCGTTGGCTGGCGGGAGCGGGGGCTGGGTTCAACGGCGCGCTACTCGCGTGTGTAGCTGTCGGGAATGGTCGGCGACTCGCCAGCCTTGCCCCAGAGCACGATCTCGTTGCCCCAGGGGTCGCGGAAGGCGTGGTTGTAGCCGTTGAATTCCTTCCAGTAGTGGTCGCGCCACAGCTCGACGGCGCCGCGGTCTGTCGCCCGCTTCAGGATGTCCTCGTAGGACTGGCCGTCGCCCACCAGGATCCACACCCGCGCCTTGCGCCCGCCATCGGCGAGGCTGCGAGGCTCGACGCCGGCCGGATTGGGGTGCGGCCGGGCGTTGTCGGCCTTGAAGATGCCGAGGTGCAGGTTGCCGATCTCGCTGTCCGAGCCGTCCGGGTTGGGAAAGTTGCCCCCCGGCACCATGCGGTGAAAGACGCCGCGCGGCCGCTCGTCGTCGCGCCAGCCGAAGACCTCTGCGTAGAACTTGCCGGCCGCGGCGGGGTCGTCCGAGGCCAGGTCGACGAAGATCAGGGTGTTCGGCGTGGTGGCCATGCGGCTCCTCCTCCTGCTCTTGCAGGTCGTTATCAGTCAGGCGGCGTATTCGGCGCGCTTGGGCGTGAACACGTCGAGGTTCAGCACCGCCTCGTCGCCCACCACCACGCCCCAATGCCGCGCGTTCGGCGGCACCACCAAGAGGCCGCCGGGGCCGAGGCGCGTCACGGTCTCGCCGATGTGGAAATCGATCTGACCCTGCAGGATGTAGACGATCTGCTCGTGCGGATGGTCGTGCGGGCGCGGCTCGTGGCCGGGTTGCAGGCGGTTCATCGACACCGTCGCGCCCTCGCCGGAAAACGCCTTGCGCTCCACGCCTTCGCGCACCGGCTCCCAGGGCGTCGCGTTCCAGTCGATCGCATGGATATCCATCGTCAGAACTCCTTCCTCAGACCGGGCCATAGCCGCCGCCGCCCGGCGTCTCCAGCAGCACCACGTCGCCGGGCTGCATCATCATCTTCTTGCCCTCGGACACCGACTTGCCGTTGACCAGGAACCGGCCGGCGGCGCCGTCTTCACCGCCGCCCAGGCCCTCCGGCCCCCGGTCCAGCCGGCTCGGCACAGCGTTCAGCAGCCAGGGCTCGTTGGTGCGCATGTGGAAGCCGATGATCTGGCCGTCGCCGCCGATCGTGCGGCCCCGGCCGCCGGAGCCGAGGCGCAGCTCGCGCCGGTCGAACACGATCGGCATCGAGGCTTCCAGGATCTCCACCGGTACCGCCGCCACCCCCGTCGGGTAGCAAGTGGCGCTAGGCCCCGGCTTGGTCAGCCGCGCCCCCATGCCGCCGGAGTAGTTGAACATCGAGGAGGTGAACGCCTCGCCGGTGTCGCGCTTGCCCTGAATCTGCACCGTCCACACCGCGCCCGAGCCCTCGGCCAACACCCGATCCGGGATCACCTGGTGCAGCGCTTTCAGGATCGGCATGGGCACGAACATGCCCACCACGTGACGCGCGTTCAGCGGCGAGGGATAGGCCGCGTTGACGATGCAGCCGTGCGGCGCCTTCACCTTGATCGGCGCCAGCGAGCCATAGTTGTTCGGCTGCTCGGGGTTGAGGCAGCTGCGCACCGCGAAGGTCGAATAGGCGTGAGTGTAGTTCATCACCACGTTGATGCCCATTGGACTGGCGCCGGAGCTGCCCTCGAAGTCGATGGTCACGTCGCCGGCCAGATTGTCGATGGTGACCGCGGTCTTCAGCGTGATGATGTCGCCGCCCGGCACGTCGAACTGGCTCTCGCCGTGCCAGGTGCCGGCAGGGAGGGCGCGGATCGCGCGGCGGGTGGCCGCTTCCGAGCGCGAGATGATCTCCTCCGACACCGCCTCGATATCGGTGAGACCCTGACGCTTGCAGAGCTGGATCAGCCGCTCGCCGCCGGCCCGGCCGCTGGACACCTGGGCCGAGAGGTCGCCGAACACGTGGTCGGGGGTGCGCACATTGCGGCCGATGATGTCGTGCAGCAGCTGGTTGGGCTCGCCCGCCTCGTAGAACTTCGAGGGCGGAATCCAGAGGCCCTCCTCGTGAATGTCCCGCGCGCCGGCGCCGATGCCGTAGCCGCCGATGTCCGTGTGGTGGATGGTCGAGCCGATGTATCCGATCAGGCGCTCGTCCCAGTGGATCGGAGCCAGCACGGTGATGTCGAAGAAGTGGCCGGCCGACATCCAGGGGTCATTGGTGATGATGATGTCACCAGGGACGAGCTTGCCCTCGAACAGGTGGTGCAGGGTCTCGCCGGCCGCCGCCAGGGAGTTGATGTGGCCGGGCGTGCCAGTGTTGGCCTGCGCCACCATGCGGCCCTTGGCGTCGAAGAGGCCGCTGGCCAGGTCGCCGGCCTCGCGCACGATGGGGCTGAAGGCGATCCGCTGCAGCGCCTTGGCCTGCTCGCTGACGATGCCGATCAGGTTCGACCACAGTATCTCCAGCTCGATCCCATCTAGCCGGGGGTGATTGCCGCCGTCCATGGCTCAGGCCTCCCGCCGCGTGGCGACCACGCAGCCGATGTCGTTCACCGTCGCCGTCCATTCCGGCGGCAACACGATGGTGGTTTCGCGTTCTTCGATGATCGCCGGCCCTTCCACAAGCTGGCCGGCCGCCAGGGCGTGGCGATCGTAGACCGGAACCTGCCCGACGCCCGGCCAGAGCGGGATACTCCGCTCGGCCTTGGCCGCGCCCGGCGTGCTGGCCAGACGGCTCGAGGTATCGAAGGCGATCTCCGGCCCCTGCGCGGTCAGCCGCCAGGACACGATCTCGATCGGCACGTGCGAGGGATTGACCCCGTACTGGGCGTGGTAGGCGTCCTCGAAGGTCTTGCGGATGACGTCCACGTCGCGGCGCTGGCGCGGGTCGTGGTCGAAAGTGACCGTCACCTCGTTCTGCTGGCCGAAATAGCGCAGGTCCGCGCCCACCAGCAACCGCACCGCTTCCGGCGCGCAGCCGGCGTCCGCCAGGGCCGCGGTCCCCTCGTCGGCCATCTCGCCCACCAGCCGCTCGACCTCCGCCCAATCCAGTTCGTCCAGATTGCCGAGGTCGCTGCGTACCAGATCCAGGCGCAGCGGCGTCACCAGGGTGCCGAAGGCCGAGAGCACGCTGGCCTGCGGCGGGAAGATCACCGCCGTGCTCTGGAGCAAGGCGCCGACCGCGCAGGCGTGCACCGGTCCGGCGCCGCCGAAGGCCAGCAGCGGCAAGCCGCGGTGGTCGACGCCGCGATCGGTGGCGTGCGCCCGCGCCGCGCCGGCCATGGCCTCCGCCACCACGCGGTAGATGCCCGAGGCGGCCTGGTCGCGGCCGACGCCGAGGCCTAGCGTCAGCCTGTCCATCGCGGCTTCCGAAGCGGGACGATCCAAGGGCATGTCGCCGCCCAGGAAGTTGTCGGCGTCCAGCAGGCCCAGCACCAGGTCGGCGTCGGTGACGGTCGGCTCGGTCCCGCCGCGCCCGTAGGCGGCCGGACCCGGCTGCGAGCCCGCGCTCTGCGGCCCGACCTTCAGCAGGCCCAGGTCGTCCACATAGGCGATGGAGCCGCCGCCGGCGCCGATCTCGATCATGTCGATGGAGGGGATGGTCAGCGGCATGCCGCTGCCCTCGCAGAACCGGTACTTGCGATCGACCTCCAGGCTGCCGGTGACCAGGGGCTTGCGCCCCTCGATCAGGCAGGCCTTGGCGGTGGTGCCGCCCATGTCGAACGACAGCAGCCGGTCCAGCCCCAGCCGCTCGGCGAAGGACGCCGCGGCCAGCGCGCCCGCCGCCGGCCCGCTCTCGATCATCCGCACCGGATTACGCCCGGCGATCTCCGCGCCGATGACGCCGCCGCTGGAGAGCATGATCAACGGCCGATTGGCCACCTTGGCCCGCTCCAGCCCGGCCGACAGCCCGCGCAGATAGGGCTCGGTGATCGGGGTGGTGTAGGCGTTGATCGCCGTGGTCGAGGCCCGCGGATATTCGCGGATTTGCGGCGCCACGTTGGACGAGAGCGAGAGGTAGATGTCCGGCGCGCCGGCGCTCAGCACCTCGGCGATCGCCCGCTCGTTGACGCCATTTCGGAAGGCGTTGATCAGGCAGATCGCCACCGAGGCGACGCCCGCCGCCTGCAGCCGCGGGATCAGCGCCGCCACCTCGGCCGTGTCGACACCGCGCAGCACCGCGCCGTCGGCCAGGACCCGCTCGTCGATCTCGAAGGTCAGGTCGCGCGGGATCAGCGGATCGGCGAACTCGATCTGCGGGTCGTACATCTCGTAGCGGTGCTCGTTGCGGATCGGCAGCACATCGCGGAAGCCCTTGGTGGTGATCAGCGCCGTGGGCTGGCCCTTGCGCTCGATCAGGGCGTTGGTGACCACGGTGGTGGCGTGCACCACCACTCCGTCGATCTCCGCCGCGGTGATCCCGGCCTTGGCCAGGGTCAGGTCGACGCTGCGGAAGAAGCCCTCCAGCAGATCGTGGTGGGTGGTGAGGGTCTTGTCGACCACCAGCGAGCCGTCGGAGCCGCGCAGCACGGCGTCGGTGAAGGTGCCGCCGATGTCCACAGCCAGGGAATAGGTCATCGTCTAGCCCTCCCAGCCCAGCCGTCGCGAAGCCGCCTTGGCGGCGCTGGTCACTTGCTCGATCTGCACGTCGGACGGAACCTCCGGGATGAACTGCGTGGCGCCCACTAACGCCACCGCGCCACGCCAGGCGCCGCGATGGTCGAATACCGGGGCGGCCAGCGCGTTGACCCCGATCTGCACCGCGTCCACCGCCGTCGCCCAACCCTGCCGGCGCACCCGCTCGACGTTGGCCCGAACGCCAGCCGGATCGGTGATGGTGTGTGAGGTCCAGGTGGTCAACGGCGTGGTCAAAACCTCGCCCAGCAGCGTCGGCGGGCCGAAGGCAAGGGCGATCAGGCCGTGGGCCGAAGCGTGGAAGTCCAGCCGCGCGCCGGGGCGGATGCCAAATTCAATCAGGGTCTTGCCCTGCAGCATCTCAACGACGGTCACCGCGCCCTCGATCAGCGCCGAGGCGGTCACCGCCAGGCCGGTCGCCTCGCGCAGCGGCCCCATCACCGGCCGGATGGCGCCGGCGACATCGAAGCGATCGCGCACCGCCTCGCCTAGCGCCAGCACCCGGATGCCGATCTCATAGCCTTCGCTGCGCGGGTCCTGGCGGGCGTAGCCGCGCTGCACCAGCGCCCTGAGGTGCCGGTGCGCCCGCGCCTTGGAGATCGAGAGCCCGCGCGCCACCTCGCTCACGCCGCGCGGCTCGCGCTGCTCCGCCAGGTGCTCCAGCAGCCGCAGCACCAGGTCCACGGACTCCAGGTCCGGGCTGGCGAGCGGGGCGGGGGCTTCGGCGAGATCAAGCATCTTGTTTCGCTGAACGGAACACAAGTTCGTTGACCGAAATTTGGCGCTCGACGCCGGTCGATGTCAATCGGCTGCAAATGACGAAACGCGCCCTATCTATTGGGCAGGCGCGCCGGACGGGGGCCGGCGCAAGGAGACCCCGATGTCGCAATTCGTCTGCCCCAGCTGCGGCGCCGCCAACCGCATCCCGGAGAGCCGCGATCCGCGCCAGGCCAAATGCGGCAAGTGCCACGAGCCCGTGCTCACCGGCGCGCCGGTGGAGGTTTCCGGCGCCCAGCTCGCCGCCCATCGCAACGGCACCAAGGGCGCGGCCATCCTGCTCGACGTCTGGGCGCCCTGGTGCGGTCCCTGCCGCTCCATGGCCCCGCAGTTCGCCGCCGCCGCCAAGACGCTGGAGCCCGAGGTGCGGGCGCTGAAGCTGAACTCCGAGGCGGAGCCAGCCGCCGCCGGCGCGCTGGGCGTCTCCAGCATCCCCGCGCTGTTCCTGATCCGCGACGGCAAGGTCGTGGCCCAGACCGCCGGCGCCATGCCCGCCGGCCAGATCGTACAGTGGGCGCGCCAGGCCCTGGCGCAGGCGGCTTAGGGTTCTGCTGCCTGCTGCGGTGGTCGTGGCCGAAGCGGCGACGGAGCCACCGATCGTGCGAGTCAAACGCTGCGTGCTATGTATGCGCGCATGGGCTCGAAGCAGGCATGGCCACCAGTCGACAAGCTCCGTGACCGACCCCGCGAGCTGGGGAGGTGACCTTTCTCGCCGGCCCCGGTTGGCTCGGTGTCATCAATCTAGCGATGGCGCTTTATTGTGCCGTGAAGGCGTTCGGCGACATTCGTGATCGCCGCCTGGTCCTTGGAGTCTGCGGTGTGCTGCTCTCAGTCACCGCGCTGATCAGCGGGGTGTTTTTTCTGTTCCTCACCGTCGAGATGGCGATGTTTCAAAAACGCTGACGCCGCCGCCGGTTTGCAAGACACACAGTGTCCAGCGTCCTTGACGCCGTTGAAAACACACGCTTTTTGCCCTGTCGCGCCTGCTTTCGAGGTGTTTTCATGGGGTTGCCGCTGAAAAGACCAGCTATTACAATGTGTTGCGTCGGCCCGACCTTGCACGGAGCAGGGCCCTGGCAGGCGGCGAGCAGACGCGAGCAGGTGAGCGGCGGCCTGGCCACTCAGACGCGCCTTTCATTGGGTTCACGATGAGAAAGATCTAGGCGGTCGAGGCCACCGGCCCATCAGATACCAACGGTAACGAAAATTTCAAGAGCGAGGGGCAAAGCTGCGTCGAGGCAGAAGCGGCAAGCGATTCTGGCCCCCGGCCCGGCTACCCCGCGTGCGCCCGGCGGTAGTCGCGGGGCGAGACCCCGTACTGGTCCTTGAACGCTCGGCTGAAATGGGCCGAGCCGTTGAAGCCCCAGCGGAAGCAGATCTCCGAGATCGAGAGTGTGGCGAACATCGGGCTGGTGAGATCCAGCCGGCAACGCTCCAACCGCCGCGTGCGGAGATAGGTGGAGAAGTTCTGGCCGGCGGCGGCGAACAGCTTTTGCAGCGAGCGCGGGGCGATGCCGTCGGCCTCGGCGATGCGCTCCAAGGTCAAGTCCGGGTCGGAGAGCATGGTCTCGATGGTCTGGCAGACCCGATGCAGGTGCGCCGCCCGCGCCGCCTCGGCGCCGCCCCGGGCCGCCGGCGAGCCCTCGGCGGCGAGGTTGGCCACCAGGAACTCGGTCAGCGCCAGCTCCACCGGCCGCAGCTGGTCCGAGGTCAGCTCGTCCAAAGCGTCGGCGGTGGCGCGCAGCAGGCCGGAGAACACATGGCCGACGCCGCCCGCCCCCGCCAGCCGGCCCACCTTCAGCGACAAGGGCGCGATCAGTCGGTGGTCCAGCGCCACGCGCGGGGCGCTGATGAACAACAACCGGAACGGCGTGGTAAGCCGCAGCGCCGCGTTCATGCCCGTGGGGCCATAGGCGATGTCACCCACCTCCAGCGGCATGGTGGTCTCGCCGTCGGAAAACGACGCCTCGCCGCGCAGGAGCACCACCAGCCACACGGCCGCCGGCTGGTTCGGGTTGCGCCCAGAGATCGCCTGCGGGCTGGCCGACATCACCGCGAAGTCCATGCCCAGCGGCGAGACGATGCAGGAGACGTCGCCGCGGAACGGGTCGTGCTCCGGCGGCTCGCCCAGCGGCAGACGCAGCCGCGTCATCACCTCGCGCCACGCCGACAGCCGTTCGGCGCGCGGATAGTCGCCCGTGGAAAACCGCCAGGCCTTCATCGCCTCCGGCGGCGTCGGCCTTGGGTCGGGCTGAGGGGGCGGAGGCTTGCTCAGAACGGCCGATCCCCCGCCACCGTCACCCGATAGCCCGAACGCGTCTGCGGGAAGTAGTCCCAGGTCGCCAGGTGCTGGGTGCAGCGGTTGTCCCAGAAGGCGATGGCGTGGGGGCTCCAGCGGAAACGCACTTGGAAGTTCGGGTTCTTCACGTGCTCGTAGAGGAACTTCAGCACCGCCGCGCTCTCGTCGGCGGGCAGTCCGACGATGTGAGTGACGTAGGACGAGTTGACGAAGATCAGCTTGCGGCCGGTCACCGGGTGGGTGCGGATCACAGGGTGGACTGACGAGGGGTATTTGCGCTCGACGTCCGGAAACAGTGGCCGATAGACGTGGTCGGCGTCATGCACCGCCTGCAGCCCCTCGAGGTAGGCCTTCATCCGATCGGAAAGGCCGTCGTAGGCCGCGTACATGCTGGAGAAAAGGGTGTCTCCGCCGTAGTCCGGCACGGTGTGCAGGGCCAGGATCGAGCCCAGCGGCGGCTCGGCGTCGCAGGTCAGGTCCGAGTGCCAGTCCTCGCCGGCGACGTATTTGGAGTCGGCGTCGGCATGGATCGCCACGATCTCCGGATGGTCGTCCAGCCCCGGCACCGCCGAGTGGAACGCCAGTTCGCCGAACGCGCGGCCGAAGCGCTTGTGGCTCTCGTGATCCAGCGGCTGGTCGCGGAAAAACAGCACCAGATGATCAGCCAGCGCCGTCTTCACCCGGTCGATCTGCGCGGGGTCCAGCGGCTGGGTCAGATCGAGTCCGCCGATCTCCGCGCCGATCCGCGGCGTCAGCGGCGTCACCGTGATCTCGTTCGCACCCATCGCTACTCCCTTCGCGCGCCGCCAGCGCTTCACTACGATACACGCCAGATGAGCATCGCCCAGAGCCGCGCATGATGAGCGCCCTACCACACGTCGAGGCCGGGGCGCTGCCCGACATGATCCCGCCGTCCCTCACGGCGCTGCTGGTCATCGACGCCCAGGTCGACTTCGCCAGCCCGGACGGCGCCCTGGCCGGCTTCGGCGCCGACCTCAGCGGCATCCCGCCCGCGCTGGCCCGGATCGACACCCTGATCGCCGCCGCCCGCGCCGCCGGAGCCCCGGTCGCCTTCGCGCGGGTGATGACGACGCCGGCCAGCGACTCGCCGGCGCTCCAGCGGCTCAGCGCCCGCCGCGGCGATGGGCCAGATGCGCTAGCCGTCTGCCGCGAAGGCGAACCCGGCAGCGCCTACTTCGGCGTCACGCCCCGGCCCGGCGACATCGAGGTCTCGAAACGCCTCTACAACGCCTTCCACGACACCGACCTGGAAGCCCAACTGCGCCAGCGCGGCGTCGAGACGCTGCTGGTCGCCGGCTTCGCGACCCACTGCTGCGTCGACGCCACCGTCCGCGACGCCTTCCACCGCGGCTTCGACGTCTTCGTCATCTCCGACGCCACCGCCGCCTACGCCGCCGACACGCACTGGGCGACGCTGGCGGCGCTCCGCGAGAGCTGCGCCCTGATCGTGGATAGCGAGAGTGCGCTGGGCGCCTGGGCGCCGTAGGCCGGAAGGTTGGCTGGGGAACTAGGACTCGAACCTAGAATGACGGTACCAAAAACCGCTGTGTTACCATTACACCATTCCCCAGCAGGAACGGCCGCGCCGGGTCCAGGGGGACCCCGTCCGGCAGGCGCGCGGAGATAGCGCACGCGATGGCGCGGCGCAACGTCCGGCGGCCGGTTGCGGCGCCGCAGGGCCTGCTCTATACAGCGCCCTCCCAATTTCGGAGTGTGGCTCAGTCTGGTAGAGCACCGCGTTCGGGACGCGGGGGTCGCAGGTTCGAATCCTGCCACTCCGACCAATTGGGAAGGCTTCAGCATGGATGCAGCTGAGCGGATCGAGGCGGCGCTTTCCGGCGCGGTCGCGGGCGGACTGCCGGGCGTCGCGGCCGCGGCGCGGCTGGCGGACGGCACTTTCATCGAAGCCGCCGCCGGCGTGCGCGGGCTGGATAATCCGGCCGCCATGACCCCGGACACCGTGTTCTGGATCGCCTCCTTCACCAAAGCCCTGACCACGGCCGCGGCGCTGCAGCTGGTGGAAGCCGGGCGCGTCGGCCTCGACGATCCGGTGGGACGCTGGCTGCCGACCCTGGCCAAGCCGAAGCGGCTCGAAGGCTTCGACGCCGATGGCAAGCCGCGGCTCGGCGAGGTCGCAACGCCCATCACCCTGCGCCACCTGCTCGCCCACACCTCGGGCCTCGGCTACGAGTTCTGCAGCGAAGATTTGACCCGCTACCTCGCCGTCGCGGGGCCCTACCCGCAAGGCGAGGGGCCGGATGCGCCGCTGTTGTTCGAGCCCGGCTCGGGCTGGACCTACGGCATCGGCACGGACTGGACCGGCAAGCTGGTGGAGGCGGTCAGCGGCGAGAGCCTCGACGCCTATTTCCAAGCTCACCTGCTGGGGCCCCTCGGCATGAACGACACCGCCTTCTTCCCGAGCGACGGCCAGCGCGCACGCCGGGCCTCGGTGCACGGACGTGGCGGGGAGGGCGCTCTGGCGCCGATGCCCTTCGAGATGCCGCCGAAAGCGCACTTCGGAATGGGTGGCGGCGGCCTCTATTCCACCGCCGGCGACTACCTGAAATTCCTGACCGCGATCCTGGCGGACGGCGCGCCGATCCTGTCCGCGACCAGCATCGCGGCGATGGCGAGCAACGAGTGGGAAGGCCCCGAAGTCGGCGTGCTGCCCGCCGCCAATCCCGCCCTCTGCGCTGGATTCGATCCCTTCCCGGGGAAGATCAAGCGCTGGGGCCTCGGCTTCCTGATCAATCCCGAGCCAGGCCCCAACGGCCGCTCCGCCGGCTCGTTGGCCTGGGCGGGGCTGGCCAACTGCTACTATTGGGCGGATCCGGCGGCGGGCGTGGCCGGCGTCTTCCTCTCGCAGCTGCTGCCCTTCGGCGATCCGGACGCGTTGGAAGCCTTTGGCGCCTTCGAGCGGGCGGTCTATAGCCGCTGATCGTTCGTCTCGCGGGGCTTAATCGATGAAGCAGTTTCTGATCACGGTCGCCGGGGTGTTTGTCGGCCTGGCGCTGTTCGCCGTGGTCGTGCCCATCGCCCTGATAGCCTGGGCGGTCAGCGCCTCAAAGCCCGCGCCGCTGCCCGGCCGCTCGGTGCTGACCCTCGACCTGCGCGACGGCGTCACCGACCAGGAACCTCAGGACGGCCTGGCCATCTTCAGCGGCAAAGGCCTGTCGGTGATGGGCATCGAGGCGACCCTCCATCGCGCCGAGACCGATTCCAGCGTCGCCGGCCTGATGGTGCGTCTCCCGGAGGGCGGCATCAGCCCGGCGGCGGCCGACGAGCTGCGGCTGGCGTTCCAGCACTTCAAGGCCGCCGGCAAGCCGATCCTCGCCTACAGCCAGGGCATCTATCCCGAGGGCGCGGCCACCTCGACCTATGAGCTGGGCGCCGCCACCGGCGACGTCTGGATGCAGCCCTCGGCTTCGTTCCAGGCCACCGGGCTCGCCCAGGAAGACATCTTCTTCAAGCGCGCCTTCGACCGCTACGGCATCGTCGCCGATTACCAGCAGCGCTACGAGTACAAAAACGCGGTCAACGGCTACCTCTATAGTGACTACACACCGGCGCACCGCGAGGCCGAGCTGTCGTGGATGGGCTCGGTGTACGCCACCGGCCTCGCCGCCGCCGCCCAGGACCGCAAGCTCACGCCTGACGCGCTGAAGGCCGTCATCGAGGCCGGTCCCTATTCGGCCGACGAGGCCAAGGCCAAGGGCCTGATCGACAACGTCGGCGAGCTGAAGGAGGCGCAGGACGCCATCCTCAAGGAGGCCGGCGATGGGGCCAAGTTCGCGGAATTCACGGAGTACGCCTCGCGCGGCAAGAGCGCCGCCGGCGCCGGTCTTCCCGGGCCCACCATCGCCGTGATCCAGGCTGAGGGCGACATCGTCACCGGCACGGGCGGCCACTCCAGCCCGTTCAGCGGTGGCGGTTCCAACATCTACTCCGACGACGTGGCCAAGGAGTTCTACGACGCCATCGGCGACAGCGACGTCAAAGCCATCGTCTTCCGCGTCTCCTCGCCCGGCGGCTCCGACACCGCGTCCGAGGAGATCCTGGCGGCGGTGCGCGCGGCCAAGGCGGCGGGCAAGCCGGTGGTGGTCAGCATGGGAGACTACGGCGCCTCCGGCGGATACTGGATCTCGTCCGAGGCCAGCGAGATCGTCGCCGAGCCCTAGACTCTCACCGGCTCCATCGGCGTTTTCGGCGGCAAGCTGGCGCTGGGCCCCGCGCTGGCCAAGTTCGGCG
>Ga0265338_10006297_pt1 | contig 15173 bp, 12 predicted proteins | sample 42126metaG_FD_193579 | JGI IMG/M metagenome (GOLD analysis project Ga0265338, IMG submission 193579) | Rhizosphere microbial communities from Carex aquatilis grown in University of Washington, Seatle, WA, United States - 4-21-26 metaG | ecosystem: Host-associated > Plants > Roots > Rhizosphere... | reverse complement strand
GCCGCAGGCGGCGCGCTAGTCGCTCAAACGGCTGGGGGTGTCGCGCCCAAGGCGGGTGTCGCCCTGGCGGCGGCTGCCGAACCGTCCGGCTCCGGGGGCAGGCCGGCATCCCCGGCTGAGAAAGCCGTCAGGCCCATGGCCGGCGAGTATGCCGGGAACGATAAGTGCAAGAACTGCCATGAAGACGAATGGAGTTCGTTTTACAAGAACCCGCACTTCAAGAGCATGGCGTCGGGCAAGGAACCCCCGGAGCGCACCGCCTGCGAGGGCTGTCACGGTCCGCTGAAGGCTCACGTGGACGCCGGCGACGCCGCGGGGAAGGACACGGTTCTCCATGTCTTTCCGACTATGAAACCGCGAGAGATTGTCGACGCCTGTCTTAAGTGCCACGCCAAGGACTTCAACCGCGCCAACATCCGGCGATCCGAGCACACGGAACACGACATAGCCTGCACCTCGTGCCATTCCAACCACCATTCGACGACGCCCCGGTTCCTGCTGGCCAAGAGCCAGACCGAAACCTGTTACCAGTGCCACAGCGACGTGCGGGCGCAGTTCGACCTGCCCTCCAAACACCGTGTCAACGAGGGATTCATGCAGTGCTCGGACTGCCACAACCCGCATGGCGGTTTCACTCCGACCTTCGGCATGGGGGCGACTTCAAAAATGCTGAACCAGTCGCACGCCAACGATCAACCCTGTGTCAAGTGCCACGTGGAAAAGCGCGGGCCGTTCGTCTTCGAACACGAGACCGGCGAGGAAGACGGTTGTATCTCCTGCCACAAGCCTCACGGTTCCACGAATGCCAAGTTACTCACGCGGACCGTTGTCGCCCAGCTCTGCCTGGAATGCCATACCGGTACCGGGGACTTCGGAGTGAAATCGAGCAAGGGAGTCACCTATCCGGACCACGCTACGCATAGCATGATTGATCCGCACTATCAACGCTGCACGTCGTGCCACGTGGCGATTCACGGATCGAACGTCCACTACCGGTTCCTGCGGTAAGGGTCACTACGCAAGGAGGGAACGACAATGAACCGAACTATCTTGTTTCTATCGTTCATGATGTCGCTGGCGCTGCTTCAGGCTCAGCCAACGGTGGCTCCATCGCCGGATCACACCGGCGCCGAGGGCGGCCAGGACTGGGGCGCCTACAACGTCACCAATTCTTCTGAAGTCGGCTACCGGTTCACCGAGGTGGGCGGCGAAACGGCCTTTTTCCGGAACACCGAGAACTATCGCGACGGACTGCGGGTTTTCGGCGGTAACTTCACCATGAACTCCAAGGAGGGCCACGGGTTGCTCCTGGATTCCCTGACGCTAACCACTCAGGGGCTGGCCGACCCGTACAGCATGGCCAATCTGCGCGTCGAGAAGAATAACGTCTACCGATACGACCTGAACTGGCGAAAGAGCGATTACACCAACCTGCCGGGAGATAACGGCGCCAGCGACAACCTGATGAATACCGAGCGCACGCTGCAGGACCACGATCTGTCCGTAACGCTCGCACAGTGGGCCAATCTCGATTTAGGCTATAGCCGGGTCCACCAGACCGGCCCGCAGGACTCTACTTACGAGGGCTACATTGGCGGCCTAGCCCGCAGCGTGGTGCCGCTCTTACAGAATGTACGGCGAGACTTCAACGACTACCGGGTGGGCACGCGGTTAGACTTCCTTGGGTTCCGGCTCACCATCACCCACCAATGGGAGTATTACAAGGACGACACGACCACCGATCCGCTGGTTGCGGGCCAGCCCTACCCGCTGCCCCTGAGATATCCGCTCCAGCCGGCCCTGCCGGTGACTTATCCCTTGACGGTTACCGCGTACTCCCGCAGTCAGCCGATGCATACCGCGACCGGGATTTGGTTCGCGAACCTCAACCGCGCGACGAAGTGGTGGGCGCTCAATGCCCGCATGACGTACAGCATGGCCGACATGAATTCGCTGTACACCGAAACCGAAACCGGAGCGAGCGCAGCCAAGAATACCATCTGCTCCAATTGCGGGACCGGCAAGCCCACGACCGCCTTTACGTACGCGCCCGGCAGCGCGCGGCGACCCTTCAGTGCCGGCGACCTTACCATCAGCTTCTTTCCCACCAGCCGGCTCACCATCGTAAACAGCACCTCGGCGGACAACAACCGGTACGACGGCGCCAACACGCCGGCGTTCATACAGAATAACGTTGCCGCCACGAAGAACGTCTTCTGGGACTACCGGATCGGCGACAAAAGGGTTTCCGATTCGCTCGACATCAATTACCGCGTTGCCAAGTGGCTGGGCCTGCACACGGAGTACCGCTATTCCGCTCGGTGGCTTATCGATGACTTGTACCGCTACGGGACCACGAATAACCAAAGCGTCAACTCACTCAGCAACCACTTGAATGCCGGTACTTTTGGCATTCGGGTAAAGCCGGTGAAGCCGTTCTCGTTCGATGTTGATGCGACTTTGGGAAGGGATAACTCCACCCTGACGCTCATTGCGCCCGCGCACTACACCAATATCCGGGCGCGAGCCGATTACCGGCAAAGCAGGCGCTTGCGTTTCGGGCTTGCTTACCGGCAGATGTATAACCTGAACGCGCCGGAGACGAACTATGCGGCCTCGTATATCGCCACTTATGGTCCGCCACCGGCCGCTTACTTCAGTTCCCACTCGCGCACCTGGTCGGCCACCTCGTCCCTTACGTTGAGCAATCACTGGTCCTTGGATATGAGTTACAACAAGATCCATCTCGACACGTTTGCCAACCTGTGGACCGAGCAGCCGGCGCCGAACTCGGTCACCATCATCAGCGTGCCGGGCAACTTCTCGCGATACATAAGCAATATCCACAACGTCTCGGTTATGGCCAGGACCAGCATCCAGAAGCGCGCGACGCTCTACCTGGGATACAACATTTCGAAGGACACCGGCGACGGCCGCTCGGTGCAAAACCTGGGCCTGACAGACCCGGCCGCTTCTTTCTTGGCCAATGCGAACACGTTCCCGATGACCTATCAGGCGCCCATGGCCCGGCTGTCGCTCCGTGTGACCCCGAAGCTCCAGTGGAATGGTGGCTGGGAGTTCTTCCGCTATAACCAGAAGTTCGCCTATTTCGGGTATCAGCCCTATTATCGAGCGCAGACAGGCTACACCAGCCTTTCCTTCGCGTTCTGAGCACCGTGCTAAAAGGAGACCTTGCATGAAGATACGGAAGACGATTCCGACCGCGATCGTGGCGGCGGTGTTCTCGCTCGCGGCGGTGGTGCCGTACGCCGGGGCTCAGCCAGCCCCTCGAATCGTGGAATTGACGGCCACCCGAGACAATCAGTTCAAACTGGCTGGCGGGAAGAAGGGGCCGCTGGTGCTGAAGTCTGGCGAGCGAGTGACGTTTAAGGTCACCGCCTTCGCCGGCAGTGCCAAAGGGAAGGACGGCTCGGTCCACAGTTTCGTGGTTCGGGCGCTGAAGGCGCAGGGCTGGGACGTCCGGCTGAAGGAAGGCGTACAAGAGTTCACGCTGACGGCTCCGGCGCCGGGCGAATACACCATCGAATGCACCGTCTACTGTGGAGACGGGCACGACGACATGAAGCTCAAGATGAAAGTGGAATAGAGCCGGGGCTGCCCCGCGCGGCCGCCGGCTCACTACATCTCGTCCGTCTCCGGCTTGTCGCCCTTCTTGTGCGTCACGTCGTCCCAGAGCGCGCGCAGTTTCTCGTAGCTGCGGTGGAAGCCTTCGCTGAACTCGTGGGGCGCCGCGTACACCATGATGCGCGCCGTCCCCATCACGTAGGGCGCGAGGTGGGAGTTCGCCACTGGGCCCGGAGGCGGCTTGGAGGAGAACGCCATCATCACGGCCACGATCACCGCGCATACCAGGGCCCCGCGCAGCACTCCGAACGCTCCGCCCGCCAGGCGGTCCAGCCAGGAGAGATGGATCATCTTCAGCAGCCTGGCGATCAGGGCGCCCAGAAGAGCGCCCACCAGAATGACGCCGACGAAGATGATCAAAAACCCGAGCACGTTGGCCGACGTGGTCCCGACGTGCGTTCCGAAAAGAGCTCCCACGCTTCGGTAGAACCACAGGCCGCAGACCAGGCCCACGATCACGGCCGCCAGGCCCAGGGCCGTTCGCGCGAACCCCTTCTGCAGCCCTTCCACTACGGACGCAATCAGAACGATAGCGAATACGATGTCGAGCCAGTTCATGGTTCTCCTGCCCGGGCAGGCGAAAGGGCCTGCCTCACGGCTACAGCGCGCGCCCGGTAAGCACTCGGAACGCTTCCTTGTACTTCTCGCCGGTTTGGGCCGCGACTTCGGGCGGCAGGCCCGGCGCTGGCGGCTGCTTGTTCCAATGGATCGATTCCAGGTAGTCGCGCACGTACTGCTTGTCGTAAGAGGGCTGCGCGCCGCCGGGCCGGTAGGTCTCGCTGGGCCAGAAGCGCGAGGAATCCGGCGTGAGCACTTCGTCCGCCAGCACCAGGGTGTCGTCCACGAAGCCGAACTCGAACTTGGTGTCGGCGATGATGACGCCGCGGCCGGCTGCGTAATCGGCGGCTTTCCGGTAGATCGCTAGCGTCAGGTCGCGAAGCTGCCCGGCGAGCTCGCTGCCCAACAGGTTCACCACGATGTCGAACGAGACGTTCTCATCGTGCCCGGTCTGCGCCTTCGTCGCCGGCGTGAAGATCGGCTCGGGCAGCTTGTCGCTCTCCTTCAATCCCGCCGGGAGGGGAATGCCGCACACGGTGCCGCTTTGCCGGTACTCCTTCCAGCCCGAGCCCGCCAGGTATCCGCGCGCGACGCATTCCACCTCGATCATCTTCGCCCGCTTCACCAGCATGGACCGGCCTTCGATCTGGTCGCGGAACTGCGGCAGCGGGGCGGGGTATTGGTCCACGTCGGCCGTCAGAAAGTGAGTGGGCGTCAGGTCCTTGAGGAAATCGAACCAGAAGACGGAGAGTTGGGTGAGCACCCGGCCCTTGTCCGGGATGCCGGTCGCCAGGATATAGTCGAACGCGGAGATGCGATCGGTGGCCACGATCAGGAGCCGGTCGCCGACCGAGTAAACGTCGCGCACCTTGCCCCGTCCGTGGCGCTCGACGCCCGCGAGGTTGGATTCAAGAAGTGTGGTGGTCATAGCTCTGTCAACTGTATTGTTACCACGAACGGCAGGCTCGTCGCCCGTCGCTCATCGTTCGTCGGGAACTCCGAATCGACGGGCGACGAGCGACGGGCGACGGGCCGATTATACTAGGTGATGTCCCATGAAGCTCTCCGTCCTGATTCCCGTCTACAATGAGCGCACGGTGGTGGAGCGCTCGATCGCGCAGGTAGTCAGCGCGCCTCTGCCGGAACAGATGGAGCGCGAGCTGGTGATCGTGGACGACCGCTCGACGGACGGCACCTGGGACATACTCACCCGTCTGGTTGAGACCATCCCCTCCATCCGGCTTTTCCGTCACGATGTGAATCAGGGCAAGGGCGCCGCGGTCCGCACGGCCATCCAGCAGGCCTCCGGCGACTTCTGCCTCATCCAGGATGCCGACCTCGAGTACGACCCCGCCGAATACCCGCGCCTGCTGCGCCCGCTGCTCGACGGCCATGCCGACGCCGTCTTCGGCTCGCGATACCTGGCCGGCGAGCAGACCCGCGTGCTCCCCTTCTGGCATTCCATGATCAACAAGGGGCTCACGGTCACCTGCAACATGTTCTGCAATCTCAACCTGACCGACATGGAGACCTGCTACAAGGTCTTCCGCACCGACCTGCTCAAGAGCATCCCGATCCGCTCCAATCGCTTCGGCTTCGAGCCCGAGATCAGTATGAAGTGCGCAAAGCGCAAGCTGCGCATCTACGAGGTGCCGATCAGCTACCACGGCCGCACTTACGAGGAAGGCAAGAAGATCGGCTGGAAGGACGGCATCAAGGCGCTGGGCACCGTGCTTCGCTTCTGGGCGATCGACGATCTGTACGTCGAGCCCTATGGCCGCGGCATGCTGCACAGCCTGACCGGCACGCCGCAGTACTTGAGCTGGCTGACGCGCATCCTGCGCCCGCATCTGGGGGATACGGTACTCGAAGTCGGCGCCGGCCTCGGGAGCCTCACCGGCCGGCTCATGGGCAGGCGACTCCAGTATGTGGCGGGTGAGCGCGATCCTCTCTACCTTCACGCGCTGCGGAACCGCTTCCTGCGCACTCCCAATGTGTGCGTGCGGCCGCTCGATCCAGCCGTGCCGGCCCAATTCGAGGAAATGCGCGACAGCTTCGACACCGTACTGTGCGTCAACGTGCTCGAGTGCCTCGAAGATCCCGCCGCCACGGTGGCTGCCCTGTATGACACGCTCAAGCCCGGGGGTTCGCTGCTGGTGCTGGTCCCGCAGAATCCCGGGCTGTACTGCCAGATCGATCGCACCCTGGGTCATGCGCGGCGCTTCCGGGCCTCCGACCTGGTCGGGATGATCGAGAAGGCCGGATTCCGCGTGGAGCGGCTGTATCAGTTGAACAAGTTCGGCACGCTCGCCTGGATGGTCTACGGAGGACTGCTCCGCCGCAACCGGATCAGCAAGGTCACCTTGAAGCTGTTCGACAAATCGGTGTGGTTCTGGCGGCGGGTGGATCCCCTCCTGCCCTGGCGCGGTCTCTCGATCGTCGCCGTGGCACGTAAGGGGGCGTGAAACTTGTGGGGCAGGATGGCATCCTGCGCGCCGGTTGCGAACCGGCGCCCGGCCGACTTGTTAGGCAGAAACTTACAGGCGGGTTGCCAACCCGCCGCAGGTTGGACAACCTGCCCCACAACCTTCGCTCCGGGAGCCCACGGCTGTACGCTGAAGCGCGCGCCACGGGGAGGTTAGTTAGTCGATGCGCGTAGCGGGTCTCGATTACCAGCAGCGGCAAGTCGTGGTGCGCGACGGCTCCGAACCAACCCTGGGCTCGGCGAACGAGGTGGCGTTCCGCGTCCAGGAAAGCGGCATCTGCGGAAGCGACCGCGAACTGGCCGCGTTCCGCCACGGCTACCCGCCCCCCGGCGAGGACTTCCTCATTCTCGGCCACGAAGCGCTGGGGCAAGTCGTGGAGATCGGGACCGCTGTCGCCGGCCTGAGTCGGGGAGACTGGGTGGTTCCCATGGTCCGGCGACCTTGCCATCCGCCTTGCGCTTCCTGCGCGCGCGGTCGCCGCGATCTGTGCCTGAGCGGCCGCTACACCGAAACCGGGATCTTCGGCCGCCACGGCTACCTGCGCGAATACGCCGTCGACGCGGAGAGCGACCTGGTTCGCGTGCCTGCCGGCCTGGCCCAGTGCGCCGTATTGATCGAGCCGCTGAGCGTTGTGGAGAAGGCGGTCGAAACGGCGTTGAGGATCCACGAGCCCGGCGCGCGGTCCGCCCTCGTTCTGGGCGCCGGCCCGGTGGGGATGCTGGCCGCGCTCGTGCTGAACCTGCGCGGGCTGGAAGCGTCGGTCTACTCGCTCGAGCCGCCGGATCATCCACGGGCGCGCCTGGCCGGGCAAGCCGGAGTGCGATACCTCACGCGGCTCGACGGCGTCTCGGCCGATATCGTGATCGAAGCCACGGGATCGGCGGCAGCGGCCTTCGCGGGTTTCGGCGCGCTCGCGGCGCTGGGCGTCTACTGCATTCTGGGCAGCCCGAACGCCAGCGGCGAAGTTCCATTCACCGAGCTGATGCGGCACAACAAGACCGTCTTCGGCAGCGTCAATGCCGGCCCCGAGGCGTTTGCCCTCGCCGTCGCGGATTTGGCCCGGCTCGACCGCGGCGTGCTCGGCGGCATGATCCAGCGCGCCCCGCTCGCCGCAATCCGCGAGACAGTCACGGCGCCCCCGTCCGAGGCCGTAAAGATTGTCCATGTGGTCGCCGACTGATTACACTAGAGGCTCATGTCCAACCAGTACGTGGTCACGGGCGGGGCTGGATTCGTCGGCTCCGCTCTCGTAAGGAAGTTGCTTGACAGCGGCGCCTCGCGCGTCGCGGTAATCGACACCCTGGCCAGCGGCCACGAGGAGAACCTCGAGGAAGTTTGCGGGCAGGTGGATTTCCATCGCGCCGACATCCGCTCCTACGACGAGATTGCTCCGCTGGTTCGCGGCGCCGACGTCCTGTTCCACCTGGCCGCGATTCCCTCCGTGCCGCGATCCATCAAGGACCCGGTGCCCTCGCACGAAACCAACATCGACGGAACCTTTCAGGTCTTGCGCGCCTGCGTCGCGGGCGGTGTCAAGCGTGTCTTCTACTCAGCTTCCTCGTCGGCCTACGGGGACACCGAGGTGCTGCCCAAGGTGGAAACCATGTTCCCCCGGCCGAAGTCGCCCTACGCAGTCCAGAAGCTGCTGGGCGAGTACTACGCCGCGGCCTTCTCCGGTTGTTTCGGGCTGGAGACGGTGGCCATCCGGTATTTCAACGTGTACGGCCCGCGGCAGGACCCATCCAGCCCGTACTCGGGCATCATCTCGTTGTTCATGACGGCTCTGATCGGCCGCCGGTCGCCCACCATCTTCGGGGACGGCGAACAGTCGCGCGACTTCACTTATGTCGAAGACGTGGCCGATCTCACCCTGAGCGCCGCCCGCGCCGCCGGAGTCTCGGGCCGGGTCTATAACGGCGGCAACGGCAACCGCTACACGCTCAACCAGGTCTGGGAGACGCTGCAGAAGATAGAGGGGGTCTCGATCCCGGCCAAGTACGGACCGCCCCGTGCAGGCGACGTGCACGATTCACAGGCGGACACAACCGCCGCGGTGCAGGACCTCGGCCATCATCCGCGTTTCAGTCTCGAGGAAGGCCTGCGCCGCACGCTCGATTGGTACCGGCGCCAGGGCTAGATCAGCGCGGCAATCCCGCCTCGGCCCGCCGCTTGATGGCGCGCAACCACTCGCGCCGGATCAGCGAGCTTCCGGGGTAGATCGGCGCGACAGCGGGCGCCGCTTCCCTGCTGAAGCCACTCCGATTCAACCGAACAGGGTCGCAAAATCTCTTGACGCCGACTAGGTATTGTGCGATATATATATCGTTGTGTCAATAGATCCGCGAAGCTTCCTTCCTCTTCAAACCAACTGGTTCCACATTCTGCTCTCGCTGGTCGGGTGCGAGCAGCACGGCTACGGCATCATGCGGGAAGTCCTCGAGCGGACGGATGGGTCCGTGCGCCTTTGGCCCGCGACCCTCTACGGCTCGCTGAAAAAGCTCATCGGCAGCGGGCTGATCGAGGAGTCCGAGGAGCGGCCGGCGCCCGAGCTGGATGATGCCCGGCGGCGGTATTACAAGCTCACCCGGCTGGGACGGCGCGTGCTCGATATGGAATGCGAGCGCCTGGAAGAGCTGGTGCGGGTGGCACACAAGAAGCGCAAGGCAGAGGCCTACTAATGAAGCGTCCAGTGAACGTCTGCTTAGCCCTCTATCGGCGTCTCGCGAGCGCCTACCCTCACGAATTCCGGATGGTCTACGGAGAGGACCTGGACCAGATGGGTGAGGACGCCGTCCCCGACGCCTGGCGGCGATACGGCATGTGGGGCCTGCTGCGCCTGCTGGCCGATATCGCGGTCCGCCTGCCCGTGGAGTATCTTGCCGAGATCCGCCAGGACGTCACCTACACCTTGCGGGCTCTGGCCCGTTCGCCGGGCTTCGCCGCCGTTGCCGTTCTGTCCCTGGCCCTGGGGATCGGTATGTGCAGCGTGGTGCTGCTCGGGTCGAACGCCATGCTGGGCCCGCTCCCGGGCGCTCGCGATCCTGGAGCGCTGGTCACGCCCCGGAGACAGGTTTCCTACCCCTATTTCGAGCACTATCGCGATCAGCGGCAGGTGGCGGCCTCGGCGACCGCGTTCGTCACCTCGGTCCCCTTCGCCGTCGCTCCCACCGGCGCCCCCAACGCTCGATCGGAGCGCTTTTACGGGCAACTCGTCTCCCCCGAGTATTTCTCGACCCTGGAAGTGACGCCGGCGGCGGGACGCTTCTTCTCGCCGCGGACAGAGAAGCCCGGCCTGCCTCCGGTCGTGGTGGTGAGCGACCGCTTCTGGCGCACCTTCCTGAACTCGGACCCGCAGGCGATAGGGCGTCCCTTGCGGGTGAACGGGCAACTGGCCACCATCATCGGCATCGCGCCCCCGGAGTTTCTGGGCATGTGGCCGTGGAGTCCGTCGGATCTTTATGTGCCCGTGACCTGCGGTGGGGCCGTGGCGCCGGAACTCGGCGACGATGCAATTCACCGGCCCGGCCTCGAAATGTTCCGCCTGGTGCTGCGCCTGCCTCGCGGCGTGAGCGTGCCGGCCGCCGACGCCGCTCTCGATGCGGTGACCCTTGCGATGGACCGGCAGGCGCCCGATCCGGATCGTGATCGCGATCGCCAGGCCCGGCAAGTCCACCTCATGCCGGCCGGCACGCTCATGCTCGTCACTCCCGAGATGCGCGCCTTCGTATTCAGCTTCAACGTTGTTTTGTGGGCGCTGGTTTTGGCGCTGGTCTGCGCGAACCTGGTCAATCTCCTGCTCGCCCGCGCGGGCCAAAGGCGGCGCGAAATCGCCGTGCGAATCTCCCTGGGCGCCAGCCGGGCGCGCTTGATCAGGCAACTCCTGACGGAGAGCGTACTGCTGTCGCTCGCCGGCGGGTTGGGCGGCATTCTGCTGGCCTACTGGATCGGCCACGCCATGTCCGCTCTCGAGATGCCCTCGCAGATTCCGATTCGGATGGACTTCAGTCCCGACGTCCGCATTCTCGTGTTCACACTGGCGATTTCGTTTGTCGCCGGGATAGCGTTCGGATTGGCCCCGGCGTTGTCCTCGGTGCGCGCCAGTATCGGCGCCACACTGAAGGAGGGCGCGCAGACGCCGCTCCGCGGTTACCGGCGCTTCGGCCTCCGCAACTTCTTCGTGGTGTCCCAGGTGGCTGCGTCCCTCATGCTTCTGCTGGTCACCGGCTACATGGTCTACGGTTATCAGCACACTACCCGGGTGGACCCCGGCTTCGACACCGCCGGCCTCGACCTCTTCTCGATCGACCCTGTGCGCGACGGCTATTCCGGGCAACGGCTGGAGGCCCTCATCGGCAGTCTGCCCGAGGCATTGGCCCGCGTGCGCGGCGTTCGCGGTGTGGCCCTGGCCGGCGGCGTGCCGTTTACCAATCTGGCGGCAAGCTATGCAAACACCAGCGTCTCGGCGTCAACCGGCGAGCGAGACGGCCAGCAGGTCTGGTCCGCCATCTTTCGGGAGCGAATCGGCGCGAATTACTTCGCGACCCTCGGCGTGCCGCTGTTGCGCGGTCGCGAGTTCGACCGCCGGGACGAGCGGAGCGACGGGCCTCCGGAAACGGCGGCGCCGGCCATCCTCAATCAAAGCGCCGCGCTCATGCTGTTTGGCGCTGGGGATCCCATTGGCCGCCGCATTCGCGAGGGAGACTCCGCGTACACCGTGGTTGGCATCACTCGCGATACCCGTTCGGGCTTCTTTCCGCCCAAGCCGGTGGCGACGATGTTTGTGCCGCTCACCGCGGACTGGTTTGTCCGGACCCGAGCTCCGCGCGCCACAATCCTGGTGCGCGGCGCCGAGGGCCGGGCGAGCCTCGCCGCCGTGCGCGACGAACTGACATCGCTCCATCCCGACCTGACGCTCTTCGATGTGCACACCATGCGGGAGAACCTCGATCGGATGAACTCCTTCGTCCAATGGAGTTCCTCCGTCTATGCGGTTCTGGGCCTGCTGGCGCTGCTGCTCGCCTGCGTAGGGCTCGGCGGCGTGACGGCGTACGCGGTGGTGCAAAGGCGTAAGGAGATCGGGATTCGGATGGCCCTCGGGGCGCGGGGCGCGCAGGTCAGGACGCTGGTGCTGCGCGAGGGTGTAGCGCTGATCGCGGCCGGATCGGTACTCGGCTTTGGCTGTGCGACCGCGATGGCCCGCGCTGTCCCCGCCATCACCGCTCAATTGGCGAACGTCTTCGAAACCGGTGCCGACAACCCGGCGTTGTTGATCGGCGCGCCGTCGCTGCTGGCCACCCTGGCGCTCGTTGCCTGCTACCTGCCCGCGCGGCGGGCAACCCGGATCGATCCGGTCGCGGCGCTCAGGGAGCAGTGACGCCCGGCGCCTGCTTGCCGAGCGGCGACGGTAGCGTCACCTCGCAGCCGCAGTCTTCGCCCGCGTTCTTCGCCGTCTTCTGGTATTCGATCTCGTAGTCGATGATGTCCCGCAGGTTGGGCCACGGGATCTGGCCATCGATCCGCCGCCCGTTGATGAACATCGTCGGAGTTGCGTTTACCTTCAACTCCTTTCCTTCGGATCGGCTGCGGTCCACCTCCGCCTCGGTGGCCTTCGAGGCAACGCAACTGTTGAGCTGCATCGCGTCGATCTGCTTGTCTTTGGTCGCCGCAAAATCGTCGAGCTGAGTCTTGAAGTTGTCGACCGTGATCTGGGCCTGATGTGCGTAGACCCAATCGTGGTAGTCCCAGAAGGCGGCCGGGTTCTGACGGAAGACGCACCGGCCCGCCATGGCCGCCGCCTTCGCCCACGGATGAATCTCCACCAGGGGGAAGTCCTTAAGGTACAGGCGCACCTCCTTGGGGTACGCACTCAACAGATTCTGGCGAAGCATCTCGGCTTCCTGCTTGCAGACCGGGCACTCGAAATCGGTGAAGATTACCAGCACGACGGGAGCGCCCTCAGTCCCCATACTCGGCTGAAACTGCGTCTTCAGCTTGTCCAGGTCCGGCTTGAAGGGGTTCTGGTTGACGTCGAAGATCACCGCTCGCATGATCTTGTGGCCGTCGTGCGAGACCAGAAAGTTCTCGTCCTGGCTCGCCTGGCCGGCCGACGCCCGCACGATCACCGTGTAGAAATCCGCCAGATCGGGGGACTGCTTCGCATCCATCACCTCGACCTTGATGTTCTTGCCCCACACGAAGAGGTGCCGCACGTAGGCTTCCAGAGTCGCCTTGTCGAGGGCCGATCGGGCCGGGGCCGCCTCTTTCTTTTCCGCCGTTTGCGGGAATGCCGCCAAGCCGGCCAGACACAACAACAGTGCACCACGAGAGAGGAGGCCCATAAAGGACCATTCTATCAGCCTATGAATCCGTGAGAACCTTACCCCGCCGTTCTGACAATTGTATTCAGGGAATGGGACCAACGCCCGCTCACATCACGCTCGCGAAACAAGGGAGTGGAGGGACGGCCCTCCGTCCGCCGGCCCCCGAAGCCGGGGCGCCCCTCGCGACACCGAGCCGTCCGCAGCGGAGCGAAACCGAATCGCAAAACCCGGCGGACCACGCCGCGCCCTGGTTCGCTCTTCACGTCCGGTCCCGGAGCGAGAAGATGGTGGCGGCGTCCCTGCGGTCGAAAGGAATTGAGGAGTTCCTCCCTCTCTATCGCAGCCGGAACACCTGGTCGGACCGTGTCCAGGACGTGGACCTGCCGCTGTTCCCCGGTTACGTCTTCTGCCGTCTTCAACCGTCCAGCCGCGTGACCGTGTTAACGACTCCGGGCGTGATATCGATCATCGGCTCGGGGAAGACCCCTCAAGCGGTCGAGCCCGAGGAATTGGCGTCCATCCAGGCGCTGGTAAAGTCCGGGCTGCCGGCAATCCCCTGGCCGTTCCTCAAGACCGGCGAACGCGTGCGGATCGAGCACGGAGCGCTGGAGGGCGTCGAGGGGATCCTCACCGCCGTAAAGAAGGAGTCTCGCATTGTGCTGTCGGTAACGCTGTTGCAGCGATCGGTCGCCGTCGAGGTCGACCGGACTTTTATTCGTCCCATTCTCCCCCGGAGTGCCGTGGCATGCCCGTGATCAGACGAAAGACCCGAACCATCAGCATTCGACTGTCCGACGACGAATACGGCGCGCTGAGGGACGTGTGCGAGTCCCAAGGCGTCCGTAGCCTCTCGGATTTTGCCCGCCTCGCCATCGACAACCTGATTGTCGGAGGCGGCATGAACGCCCAGGTGACCGTGAAGACGCGCCTGGATGTTCTGAACAGCCGTGTCGACGTATTGGACCTCGCCGTGGAGCGACTGGCGGGGATCTTCGGAGGGAATGGCCGGAGCGACGGGACCGAATCCTTCGAGCAGATCGAGAAGGAGGAAGCCGTCCCGGCCTGCCGGCCGTGAGCTGCGATGCCGTAGATTGCCACACCATGACGATAGGAATGTTGACTGCCTCCGACGGAGCCGTGTTCCCGGCTTTGTGCGAGCTTGCGAAAGCGCTTGAGCTCATAGATCCTATCAAGCTCAAGCTATTCGGGATAGATGACGAGGACGGGCTTGCGGACCGGGCCGCGTGGCAGGGTCTCCAGGTTTGCGCCGGCCAGGTGGTTGGGCCGCGGCGCTTCGGCTACTCGCCGAGCCTGGTGGATCGCCTGTTCTCCGGCGGTCTGGACCTGGTTCACACCCATGGCGTCTGGATGTACCCGTCCGTCGCATCCCTCCGCTGGGCGCGTCGCGAGCGGAGGCCATACATCGTCAGTCCGCACGGCATGCTCGACTCCTGGGCGTTGGCGCAGTCGCGTTGGAAGAAGCGCGTCGCCGGCGCGCTGTTCGAGAACGACCACCTGACCGGCGCTCGATGCCTGCATGCCCTGACCCGCGCGGAGGCCCGTTCCATCCGGTCGTACGGGCTGAAGAACCCGATCTGCGTTATCCCCACCGGCGTTCGAATTCCTCCCCGGCCCGCGCCGCCGAATCCACCCTGGGAGGAGGCGGTCGGACCGAATGCCCGGGTGCTGCTCTACCTGGGCCGCCTCCAGCCCGCGAAGGGTCTCAGCGAACTGCTGCTGGGCTGGTCGCAACTGCGGCGTGAGACCTCAGCCCGCTCCTGGAAGCTGGTGATCGCGGGTGGGGACGACGGCCGGCACGGCGACTGGCTTCGCCGCCTGTGCCATGCCCTGGGCGTCGAGAAAACGGTCGTCTTCGCCGGTCCCCAGCGTGGCGCGGCAAAAGCCGCCTCCTTCGCCAGAGCGTCGGCATTGGTCCTCCCTTCCAGGAGCGAGGGCCTGCCGGCGGCTGTCCTGGAAGCCTGGGCCAACGGACTGCCGGCGCTCATGACCCCGGCGTGCAACCTCCCGGAGGGCTTCGACGCGGGTGCCGCGATGTCCATCGCCGATACCGGGCCGCTCGAGATCCGCGACGCCCTGCAGTGGCTGCTCTGGCTGCCTGCCGCGGACCTCAAAGCGATGGGAGAGCGGGGACGGGACCTGGCCA
>Ga0265338_10006296_pt1 | contig 15173 bp, 17 predicted proteins | sample 42126metaG_FD_193579 | JGI IMG/M metagenome (GOLD analysis project Ga0265338, IMG submission 193579) | Rhizosphere microbial communities from Carex aquatilis grown in University of Washington, Seatle, WA, United States - 4-21-26 metaG | ecosystem: Host-associated > Plants > Roots > Rhizosphere... | reverse complement strand
AAGCCCCGGCCTGATTCCGCGGGCTGGTTCTGCGGTTACCGGACAGGCTGTCGCGCGGCACCCGGGCCAGTCTGGAATGCGGTAACCCACCCGGGGCTGGGATTCGATGACTTGGGGGTGGCCGAGGTTGCGGCGCAGGCGGCTGATGGTGACGAACACGACGTTGGTGAAGGGGTCGGCGTGCTCGTCCCATGCCTGTTCCAGAAGGTCTTCCGTGGTGAGAAAGGCCGGGGCCGCTCGTAGGAGCACTTCGAGCACGGCGAGCTCCTTGGCCGATAGGTCAAGCCGGCGGCCGTCGCGGGTCACGGTGCGGCGGTTGGGGTCGAGTTCGACACCCGCAGCCCGGAGAATCCGCGCGCGAGCCGCGGGCTGCCGGCGGGCCAGCGCGCGTACCCGCAAGACCAGCTCGGGGAAATGGAACGGCTTGGTGAGGTAGTCGTCGGCGCCGAGGCCCAGGCCGCCGCCGGGCCGAACGAAAGGCCGGTCTCAGCTGGGCCGGGCGTCTGCGGGGCTAGCCTGGCTTCGGTCAGATGCCTGCGTGGGCGGCGGCGGCGCCGTTGCCGCGCTTGGCGATCAGCGCGATGAGGGCTCCGGCCAGCGCGACCGCGGCGGCCACCATGAAGGCGTTGTGCATGCCGGCGACGAAGGTGTCGTGGCTGATCTGGGTGATCACCTGAGCCGTCCGGGCCGGGGTGCCCGGGGTGACCGGCGCGGCTCCGACGGAGACCGCGCTTTTCACCTGGGCAAGCTGGGCGGTGCTGAGCGCTGGCAGGTGCGCGGCGTGCCAGCTGGCCGGCAGGGTGCTGCTGATCTTGGCGGACATCAGCGCGCCGAGCACGGCCGTGCCGAGGGTGCCGCCTAGCTGCATGGCGGTGGACTGCAGCCCGCTGGCCACGCCGGCCAGCGAGACCGGGGCGTTGCCGACGATGACGTCGGTGGAGCCGACCATGACCGGGGACAGGCCCAGGCCGAGCAGGATGAACCAGGCGATGGTGTCGTTCGGGCTGGAGGCGGCGCCCAGCCGGGAGAGGCCGAGCATGGCGACCGCGGCCAGGACCATCCCGGTCATGATCGGGATCCGCGGGCCGAGCTTGCCGATCACCGTTCCGGCGATGGGGGAGCCGATGATCATCATGGCGGTCATCGGCAGCAGGTGCACGCCGGCCGCGATCGGGTCGAGTCCGTGCACGTTCTCCAGGTAGAAGGTCATGAAGAACATGGCCCCGAACATGGCGAACATGAGCAGGATGACCAGCACCACCCCGGCCGACAGGGAAGCCGAGCGGAACAGCCCCAGCGGCAGCAGCGGCTGACGGGCGCGGGACTCGCGGATGGCGAACAGCGCGCCTGCGAGGATGGCGCCGCCGAGGAGGGCCAGGGTGGGGGCAGCGGACCAGCCGTAGTCCGGCCCCTTGATCAGGCCGAAGATGAGCAGGAACAAGGCGCCGGCCAGGGCGGCGATGCCGGGGATGTCGAACGAGCTGGCCGGGGCGGCGGGGGTTTCCTTCAGCACGAGCAGGCTCATGGCCAGGGCGGCGATCCCGACCGGCACGTTGACGTAGAAGCAGGCTTCCCAGCCGATGTGCTGGACCAGCAGGCCGCCCACGATCGGCCCGGCCGCGGTGGACGCGCCGATGACCGCCCCCCAGGCGCCGATGGCCCCGTTCATCTTCTCCGCCGGGAACGTGTTCCGCAGCAGGGCCAGGGCCGTGGGCTGGAGCATGGCGCCGAACACGCCCTGGAGCGCGCGGAACGCGATGACCAGGGTGATGCTGCCGGCGATGCTCCCGGACAGGCCGATCGCCGCCGAGCTGGCCGCGAACCCGGCCACGCCGGTGATGAACACCTTCTTGTGGCCGAACCGGTCGCCCAGCCTGCCGATGGTGATCAGGCTGACGGCCAGGGCCAGCAGGTAGGCGTTGCTGACCCACTGGATGCCGGCCAGGGAGGCGTGCAGGTGCGACTGGATGGCCGGGTTGGCGACCGCGATGATGGTCCCGTCGAGGCCGACCATCATCACGCCCGCGGCGACCGTCAGCAGGGTCAGGCCCGGCCTGCCCCGCCAGCGGGCGGCCGGACGGCCCTTCCCGGGAGCGGGGGCGTGCCCGGCCACCGCCAGGGTTGCTGTCTTCGTGTCCATCAGGTCCTCATTTCCCGGCGCCCGGCCGGGCGCCTAGCCGTTCGAGTTCGTCGTGTCCCGGGATCTGGGTGATAAGGGGACCGTCAGGCCCGCTGCCCGCGCCGCCGCAGGAGCGCGGCGCCTGCCCCGGCCGCGACGACGCCCATGCCCGCGGCGACCTGGGCGCCGTGAATGGCGTGACCGTGGACGTGGAGGTGGTTGCCGGCCGCCACGGCGGCCACCGCGACCGCGAGGTTGAACAGGAACAGGAACCACAGCACCGGCCGGGACGGGGCCAGCGACTTGCGCGCTTCCTTGCGGGCGGCGGGGCGGTTAACCGGGGGGACCGGGGCGGCGGGCGCGTAGCGGGCCCGGCTGGACCGGGCGTGGGCGGGGGCGGTGCGCTTCATGAGGGCTCCTGCGGTTCCGGGAGGGGGGGCCGGCCGGCTCACCCGGGCGGCTGCTTGCTTGACTTAGGCAATCATATTCAGCTTGCCTAAGTCAAGCAATTACTGAGATTGCCTGACTCAGGCAAGCAGATGGTAAGGTGCGAGCATGACCGCAATACCGCCAGCCAGTGCCGTCTCGGCGGACGTAACCGAGATCGAGCGTGCCCTCACCCGCATCTCCTACCTGACCAGCCGGGTCCGGAATCACGAGCGCCTCATGGCCACGGCCGCAGTGCCGCTGGACCGCGCCGCCGTGGCCCTCCTGCGGCAGATCGCCGATTCCGACCCGTTGCGGCCCAGCGAGCTCGCGGCCCGGCTCGGCGTGGAGGGCTCGCATGTCACCCGTCAGGTCCAGCGGCTGGAGAAGTCGGGCTATGTGACCCGGGTCCCTGACCCGGATGACCACCGCGCGCAGCGCGTCCGGCTCACCCCGGCCGGCCAGGAGGCGGTCGACCGGATCCGCGAGGCGAGTTACCAGGGCATGCAGATGGCCCTGGCGGACTGGTCGCCGCAGGACCTGCACCAGCTGGCCCTGCTGTTCAGGCGGATGGTCGGTGACCTTCTGGGCCAGGCTGAGGACGAAGCGGCCGGGGCCTAGGTGTGGTCACTGATACCTTCAGGCAGGTGAAACGGGCCGCGGTTGTGGTGCACCCGGGAAAGCACGACGATCTTCAGGACTTCCAGCGTACTGTCGGCCAAGCCATGACAGACCTTGGCTGGGCCGAGCCGCTCTGGCTGGAAACCAGCCTGGCTGACAGCGGCGAGGGGCTGGCCAGGTCCGCCGTCGCGGCCGGGGCGGACGTGGTCATTGCCAGCGGCGGCGACGGGACGGTCACCGCTTGCGCGGCGGGAGTCGCAGGCACGGGGGTCCCGCTCGGCGTGCTGCCCTGCGGCACCGGGAACCTGCTCGCGCGCAACCTTGGGCTGCCGCTCGACCTGAACGCGGCCCTCGCGGTCGCGCTGGCCGGCGACGACAGGCTGCTGGACGTCGGCGAGGCCAACGGGCAGACGTTCGTGGTCATGGCCGGGCTCGGCTTCGACGCGGTGATGCTCGCCGGGACCAGTGAGCTTTTGAAGAAGCACGCGGGCTGGCTCGCCTACGCGCTCTCCGGGCTTCGTCACCTGTGGGACCGGCCGACCCGGATGACCATCAAGGCGGACGACGGCCCGCCGTTGGACCGCTCGGCCAGCGGGGTGATCATTGGCAACGTCGGCACGCTCCAGGGCAACGTTCACCTGCTGCCGGACGCGGTGCCCGACGACGGCGCTCTCGACGTAGCGGTCCTTACGGCCTGGGGAGCCATCGGGTGGCTCGTGCTCGCCTCCGACGTGCTCCGCCGCCGCAAGACCATCCAGGTGACCTGGCTTACCTGCCGGGAGCTGGTCGTCGAGACCAGGCGCGCGCGGCCGTGGCAGGTCGACGGGGACGTTATCGGCTTCGGCCGGCGCCTGGTGGTGCGCGTGCGGCCAGCGACTTTGCTGGTACGGGTACCGGCTGGCCCCGCTGCCTGACGACCAGCGCCTGTACGGGGCGACCACCCAGCGCCGCGCCGGTGCCAGGCCCAAAGGCCACCTTCGCTTAATCGGCACGCACGCCAGCGACGTCCTTCGCCGTCAGCGGCTGGCAGCTGGCCCGGTCTCGGCCGCCGCGTCAGCGGTTGTCGTGGCCGGGGATGCGGCCACGAGGATGGTGTCCTCGCTGTTCAGCTTCCTCGACCGGCGGTGGGACGGCAGCATGAGGGCCGCGAGCAGCGCGCCGAGCCCGAGGAGGCAGGCCGAGATCGTGAAGGCCAGGGTGTACCCGTGGGTGGCCGCGGCCGCGGCCGCTTGCGCGCCGGTGTGGTGGGTGAGCAGGTAGCTGGCCGTCGCGCTGGCCGCGACCGTGCTGAGGATGGAGACGCCGATCGATCCGCCGACCTGCTGCATGGTGTTGACCAGCGCCGATGCTACGCCGGAGTCGTACGCGGGTACGCCCGCGGTGGCCGTGTTGGTGGCCGGGGCGAAGATCATGCCGAAGCCCAGGCCCATGGCGAGCAGCGCGGGCAGGATGTCTCCCGGGTAGCCGGAGGTCACCGTGAGCTGCCCCAGGTAGGCCGTTCCGCCGCCGCTCAGCAGCAGGCCGCCGGCGATCAGGACGCGTGGTCCGACCCGGGGCAGCAGCACCACGCTGGACAGCGTGGAGGCGACCAGGATGCCGCCGACCATCGGCAGGAAGAGCAGCCCGGTGGTCACCGGGCTGTAGCCCTTGACCTGCTGCATGTAGTAGGTGAGGAACAGGAAGACGCCGAAGATCGCCACCCCGGTAACCCCGATGGCCAGGTAGGAGCTGCCCCGGGTGCGGTCCAGGAGCACGCGCAGCGGGAGCAGCGGGTGGCTGACCCGTAGCTCGGCGGTGACGAACGCGGCCAGCAGGACCGTCCCCAGCGCCAGGGAGGCGATGGTCAGCGGGGCGGCCCAGCCGGCCGTGTCGGCGTGGGAGAAGCCGAAGACGATGAGGAACAGCCCGGCGCAGGCGAGCACGGCCCCGGCCCAGTCCATCGGCGGCCGGCTGGCCGGGCGGCTGGAGCGGATGAAGGCCAGGGCGCCGGCCACGGCGATGGCGGCGATGACCAGGTTGACGTACAGGGTGTAGCGCCAGGAAAGGTACTGGGTGAGCAGGCCGCCCAGGAGCAAGCCGACCGCGCCGCCGCCGGCTGCGACTGACCCGAACACGGCGAATGCCCGGCCCCGCTCGCCCGGGTCGCGGAAGGTGCTGACCAGGGTGCCGAGGGCGGCCGGGGCGAGGATAGCGCCGAACGCGCCCTGCAGCGCCCGGGCCGATACCAGCATCAGGAACGAGACCGCGGCGCCGCCGAGAGCCGAGGCGGCGGCGAATCCGATCAGCCCGGTGATGAACACCCACTTACGACTGAACATGTCACCAAGCCGGCCGCCCACCAGCAGGAGGCTGCCAAAGGCGAGGGCGTAAGCCGTCACCACCCACTGCCGGTCACTATCGGCGAACCCGAGCGAATGCTGCGCCGACGGTAGCGCGATGTTCACGATGGTGGCGTCCAGCACCACCATGAGCTGAGCCAGGGCCACCACGACCAGGATCAGCCAGCGCCGGTCGGCGCGCCTGCCTGGCGCTTCGCGGGAACCAGGTGAAGCGGCGGTGGGCTGAGCCATGTGACCTCCCAGTGAGTGATCGTCTAGCGCGTATCGCTACCGGGGGCCGGAGTACCGATGGGTGGAGTACCGATGGGGATGAGCGACGCAGCCGGGATTGCCCGCTGCCGTCCCCCCACGCCCCTTAACCCTACCCGAGGCTAAATTTCAGGCGGAAACGGTACAGCAGGTCGGGCGATCCCGGAGAGCCGGTCACGTCCAGGAAGGGACCCTTCCGTCCGCATAGCGGGCGCCGAAGCCGCCGGTGGGCAGGATGCGGGCGATCGCCTCCAGGTCCGCCGGGGCAAGGACCAGCTCGGCGGCGGCGGTGTTTTCCGCTACCCGGGCGGCGCTACGGGTGCCGGGGATCGCGGCGATGTCCTGTCCCTGGGCGAGGATCCAGGCGAGGGCGAGCTGGGACACGGTCGTGCCCTTGTCGTGGGCCAGCTCGGTGAGCTGCTTGACGGCATCCACGTTCTGCTCGAAGTTGCCGGGCTGCCAGCGGGGGTCGTCGTTTCGCATGTCGCTGGCGTCGTACTGGCCGGCCGGCTTGGCCGTGCCGGTGAGGAAGCCGCGGCCAAGCGGCGAGTAGGCGACAAACCCGATGCCGAGCTCGCGCAGCACCGGGAACAGTTCTTCGACGTCGCGCTCGAACAGCGAGTACTCGGTCTGCAGGACCGACACCGGGTGCACGGCGTGCGCCTTGCGGATGGTCTGCGGCCCGGCTTCGGACAAGCCGAAGTACTTCACTTTGCCCGCGGCGATCAGTTCCCCCACCGTGCCGGCCACGTCTTCAATCGGCACGCCGGGGTCGACCCGGTGCTGGTACAGCACGTCGACGTGGTCGGTGCCGAGGTAGCGGAGGCTGTTGTCGAGTACCTCGCGGATGTGCTCCGGCCTGCTGTCGGTGCCGAATTCGCGGGTGAAGCCGAACTTGGTCGCGATCGTGATCTCGTCACGGAACGGCGCCACGACCGCGCCCACGATCTTCTCGTTGGCACCCCATCCGTACAGCTCAGCGGTGTCGAAGTGGGTGACGCCGAGCTCGTGGGCGCGGCGGATGGCGGCCGCCCCTTCTGCGTCGTCGCCGGGTCCGTAGGCGAGCGAGATGCCCATCGCGCCGTAGCCGATCGCGGAGGTGACCAGGCCCTGACGACCCAAGGTGCGCTGCTGCATGGCGGATATCCTCTCGTCGGACGACAAACCAAACCGTTCGGTTCGGTACGCCCTCACGCTACCCGGCTCGCGTCGACAATCAAAACCGAACCGTTCGGTTTGGTATTGTCAGGGCATGCCTGGTACCGACTCCACCCGCGACCGCATCGTCGCCGCTGCCCAGGCCGAGTTTGCCCACTACGGGATCGCGGGTGCCCGGGTCGACCGGATCGCCTCAGCCGCACGCACTAGCAAGGAACGGGTGTACGCCTACTTCCGCGGCAAGGATGAGCTCTACCGCTTCGTCGCGGCGCATGTGCTGGCCGAGATCGGCGACGCCGTCCCGTTGGACCCGGCCGATCTGCCCGGTTACGCCGCAGGCCTGTTCGACTACTTCACCGGCCATCCCGACCGGTTCCGGTTTGTCAGCTGGGGGCACCTGGAACTTGACAGCGGCGGTGCTGGACACGACGCACCCGACCCCTACGGGCAGGCCATGGCGGGAAAGATTGAGAAAATCCGCAGTGCGCAGGAGGCCGGGAAGCTGGACCCGTCCTGGGATCCGGCTGACATCTGCGTCCTGGTCTCCCAGATCGCCACTGCCTGGATCGGCCTGCCGCAGGTTGCCAGCCTTGGCCGGCCCGCCGCCACCGAACGCGCCGTCGCCGAGCGGCGCGCTACCGTCGTGCGCAGCGTTCAGGCGCTCTTTCCCGCTGCGGGCGGCGGGATACCAGACGAGCCTTTTGAGGCAAAGGAGGGCCACGCGTCGCGCAGGTAGCAGGCGAACGGTATCCACCAGATGAGGTCGTTGGTCAGGACGAGGATGATGGTGTCAGGAGGCCAGGTGCCGGTCAGGATGAGCCAGGCGAGGCCGAGCGGGCCGAGGATCTTGCCGGCGAGCGCGACGGCGGCGATCAGCCAGCCGTGGGCGGGGCTGCGGGCGACGTCGAGGTAGAGGATCCCGTACAGGCCGAGCACCATGCCGAGGGTGGCGAAGATCTGCGGGCTGTTGCTCTGCGGCAGCCCGGTCAGCCGGAAGAACCACTGCGGGTTCAGGACGGCGTAGATACCCCAGAGGATGTTGTACGTTCCGGCGGCGAGGAAGACTGCCCGGTAGGCCCTCTCGTGCTTCATCGCGCGGGGCCAGCCGCGCTGGCCGGCCGCGGGCGGGACGGGTTCGGCCATGGCCAGCGGGCGGCGGGCCGGGGGAAGCCCGCGACGGCGTAGGCGTCCCTGGCCGCGGACGCGCAGGTCCCGGCGGCCAGGGCGGTCAGCGCGATCCGGTAGGCCAGCGGCACGTTCGCCGGCTCCCAGCGCAGGCCGGTCGCAGACCGGTGCCAGGCGAGCAGGACCGGGATGAGGTTGGCGAGCATCGCGCCGTAGATGATCGCCATGATGCTGTGCGTTGCCCGTTCCCCGGGAAGCAGGCCGCCGAGGGGCTTGCGGACCCGGTCCTCGACGATGAAGTCGGCCAGGGTGATGCCGATCTCGGTGGCCAGCAGCAGGCCGAGCGCGAGCGTCCACGCCCCGCGCCAGGCGATCCAGGGCAGGGTGCCGAACACGGCCACGTAGATGAGGCTGCGCCCGGCGTGGAGCTTGAGCTCGGGGCTCAGCCCCGGCAGCCGAGCTGGCAACTGGCCGCGGATCTCGTGGAAGTAGATGGTGTCGAACGCGCCGAGCAGGCCGAGCGCCCCCAGGAGCCACAGCACGGTTCTCATTGTTCTGCCTCCAGGAAATGACCGCGGTAGGAGATCAGGACGCCGAGCAGCGGTATCCGCACCGACACCTCGACGTCGAAGGCCCGATCCCCGCTTGACCACGCGTGCGCGTAAGCCTGCGGCGCGACGAGCCAGGGGAGCCGGACGCTGAGCCCGCCGAGGATGACCGCCGCGCCGTCCGGCGTGAACCAGACGTCGGATGCCGCCGTAAGGCAGCGCATCCGCAGCTCCACCGGGCCGAACCGCTCGGCGGCCCGGTCGCCCGCGCGGACCAGCCGGGTGACGAGGCGGCTGGCCCCGAAGGCGCGGATCCACTGCTCGTGAGCGACGGTCCCCTCGGCCTGGCGGACGATGCGCAGCCGTGCCGTCAGCCCCGCGGCTGGTGGCGGCAGTCGCAGCAGCCGGCCGAGCATCCGGATCGGCCCGGAGCGTCCGGGGGCGATGTCCACCGTTCCGGCGGCGGTCGCGGACACGGCGCCAGCGTGAAACCTGCGCACCCAGTCGTCACCGGCCGTCATCGTCACCATCGCCTGGGCGCGGGCGCGCCGGTGGCCAGCGGAACGAGTCGATCAGCTCCGCGGCCGGGCGGCCGGCATCAAGCAGCGCTTCGGTAGTCACGCTGCTGGCGTGGTGACGCGACAGCAGTTCCAGGCCGAGATAGGCCCCGACGGCGGCGGCGGCCAGCTCGCGCACGGGCACGAGAGCCGCGAACACTTGCCCGCGGATCTGCTCGCGGATCAGTTCCTCGGCCAGCGCCTGCCACTGTTCGCTCTGCTCGCGTACCTGCTCGGTCAGCGCGGGCGAGGAGGCGGCAGCGGCCACGAGTTCCTGGACGGCGGCGACGTGGCCGCTCGACTGGTCTTCCTGGTGCAGCTCCCTCAGCCGGTCGATGAGCTCGACCGCGCCGCTGACGCCCGCGGTCCGCTCCCGGTAGCGGGCCATGCGCTCGGTGCTGGTGTACCGCGCGGCGGCGAGGAAAAGGTCATCGAGGCTCTCGAAGTGGTAGTAGATGACGCCCGGGGCGAAACCGCCGGCAGCGGCGACCGCGCGAGCGGTCGTCCGGCTGAACCCCTGCGTGGCCAGCGTGACGACGGCGGCCTGGAGGATCTTCTCGCGCGTCCGCGAACGCCCGGCTCCGGTCAGGGGCGCCATCTAAGCCCGCCGTCAGCGCGCTGCTGCGCAATGATTTGAACGTTCGTTCTGAACATACGTTCAAAATAGGGCGCCCGTGCGACGGCAGTCAAGGGATCATTCCGAACGGGTGTGGCTGACTCTGCCCGGCCATCCGCGCATCCGGCCCTGATCGTGCCCCGGGTCCTGGCGTTCCTCGCCTCTGGGCGGGAGATTCCGGCCGGTCAGCGCACCGGTCCCGGTCACCGGACAGCCGGGCCGGCCGCCGTGCGAATTCTTGTTAACGTCTGCGTTGACAGGTCTGGGATGCCGGCGCGGCCGGCTGAGCGGCTTCAGCGGGCAGGAGGCGCGCAGTGCCACACGAGGTGCTTGAGCGGGTTGAGGAAATGGGCCCGGCACTGGCCGAACTAGCCGCCGAGAACGAAAAGGCCGGCCAGCTTGGCGACACGACCGTGAGCTTGCTGCGCTCGGCCGGAGTGATCCGGCTGGACTTCCTCGGGGCGGTCGTCGGAGACGGGACGGGACGGGACGGCCGGCCGTGCCGCCCACCGTGTTGCACGTGATCCTGCCCCGGCCTGACTACGAGATCGTGGAGAACTCCTGGGACGTCATCGGGTTGTCGGGCAGCGGCAGCAAGGACGTCGTAGTGCGCGACGCGTTCGTTCCGCGGTACCGCACGATCGACCAGGAACTGGTCAAGGACGGGATCGCGGCCGAGCGCGTCGGCCTGACCGAGACCGTGTACCGGCTGCCGTTTACCGCGATGTTCCCCCTCGGGATCACCGCCGCTGTCATCGGGATCTGCGAGGGCGCGCTGGCGCTGCACCTGAGCCAGCAACGGGACCGCGTCGCGGTGACCGGGCTCCAGGTCCGCGACGACCCGTACGTGCTGTACGCCGCGGGGGAGGCGGGAGCCGAGATCGCCGCGTCCCCGGTCCAGCTCATCGACGGCATCAGCCGGCTGTTCGCCAAGGTGGAGGCCGGGCAGCCGGTGACGATCGAGGACCGGGCGGTCGTGCGCCGCAACCAGGTCCGCCGCCCCTTGGACAGCCCTCCCGGGCGGCCTGGCCGCCCCGAACCGCAAAGGACAGGAAATGAACGCAACTCAGCACGGCCGCGCGGGCAGGCCTAGCTGGCGCCGGGCGCCGCTGGCCGTCTTCGCTGTCGCCGTCACCATCGGCCTGGGCGCCTGCAGCAGTTCCGCCAGCAGCCCGGGCAGTGCCTCCTCCGCCAGTGCCTCCTCCGCCAGTGCCTCTTCCGCCGGCACCGGGACGGCCGAGAGCCCGGCCGCGTCCGGCAGCAGCGGCGCCCCCCCGGCTGCCCTGGCCTCGTTCCTGCCCGGCACGGTCGCCAGCGGGGCCGCGGTCAAGATCGGCCTGATCAACAACGAGGGCAGCTCGCCGACCGCCCAGTCGGCGACGGGCGACGCCGCGGTCGCGGCGGCCGACTATGCGAACGCCGAGCTCGGCGGCATCGGCGGCCATCCGATCCAGGTGGTCCGGTGCGCCGAGGAGGAGGACAGCGCCTCGGCCACCGCCTGCGCGAACGAGATGGTGGCGGACAACGTGGACGCCGTGGTGATCGGGGCGACCGGCTTCGGCCAGACCATGGTCCCGATCATCACCAAGGCGGGCATCCCTTACGTGACGACCATCGGCAGCGCGGCCGCCGAGCTGACCACGCCGGGCGCGTTCAGCTTCGTGGGCGGGTTCTTCTCCGCCCTCGCCGCGATGGCCAAGTACTCCGCGCAACAGGGCTACAAGCAGGTGACGGCCTACGTCATCGAGGCCCCGGCCGCGATCCTGGGCGCCAAGTCGGTTGGTGCCCCGGTGTTCAAGGCCGCCCATGTCGGCTACAGCGTCACCCCGGTCACCGCGGGCGTCGCGGACGCCACCTCGCAGATCGTGTCCGGCCTGGCCGGCAAGCCCGATGCGGTCGCGCTGGTAGCGGACGCGGGCACCTGCGAGTCCATGCTCAAGGCGCTGAACGTGGTTAACCCGGGCATCCCGAAGATGGTCATCAACTCCTGCCTGGACAGCGGGGTACTGGCGGCCGTGGGCAGCGGGATGAACGGGGTGAAGGAGTTCGGCTTCTCCTCCACCCAGACCAATGACCCGGAAGCGCAGCTTTACCGCTATGTGATGGCCAGGTACTACCCCTCCGCCGACACCAGCGGCTACACGGTGACGGGCTACCAGAGCATGCTGGGCCTGGTCCGGGCGACGGCCGGACTGTCCGGGGCGGTGACGCCGGCGTCGATCACCGCGGCACTCAAGGCGGCCAAGAACGTGCCGCTGCCCGCCGGTGACGGGCTCAAGTTCAGCTGCGACGGCAAGCAGATCCCGGGCCTGTCGTCGGCCTGCTCGCCCGGCATGGTGGTGCTGACGATCACCAACGGCCAGGGGCTGGACCCGCAGCTGATCGGCTAGCGTCGAGACCCGTCGCCCGGTCGACATCCTTGACGACCGGTCATCGGACTGGATTTCCAGGGCCCAGGAACCCGGGGCCGTTACCGTTTGCGGCCTGCCCCGCCCCACAGGGTTGACCGCCCGGTGCTGACCGCCCCCGGGTCAGGACGCCATTCCTCGACCCGTACCAGGCCGGGGCTCACCAGGTCGGTGCGGTCGAAGAACGGTGCCAGCTGCTCGCGGCTTCGGTAGGCGATCTTGTTCTGGATCATCCGGTCGGCGACGCCCATGAGACTGTCGTGCTGCCCCGCGTCGAGCAGATCCGAGCCAGCGTGCGAGATGACGAGGTAGCTGCCGGGCGGGACGGCGTCCAGCAGCGCGGCGACGATGTCGTATGGCTTGTCAGTCTCGGGGACCGCGTGCAGCAGTGCGAGCAAGGTGATCGCGACCGGCTTCGTGTAGTCGAGGAGCTGGCCGGCCTGTTCGAGGATCCTCTCGGTGTCGCGCACGTCGGCGTCGATGTACTCGGTGGCGCCTGATTGGCTGCTGGTGAGCAGGGCGCGGGCGTGGGCGAGCACGGTAGGGTCGTAGTCGACGTAGACGACGCGGGTTTCCGGCGCGATGCCCTGGGCGACCTGGTGGGTGTTGCCGGCGGTAGGGATGCCGGTGCCGATATCGAGGAACTGCCGGATCCCGGCCTCGGCGGTGAGGTAGCGGACGACGCGGCCGAGGAAGGCGCGGTTGGACCGCACGGTGAAGGGCAGTTCCGGGTCGACCTCGAGCCAGGCATCGACGGCGGCCCGGTCGGCCGCGAAGTTGTCCTTGCCGCCGAGCAGGTAGTCGTAGACCCGGGCCTGGTTCGCCCTGCTGGTGTCGAACGCCGGCGGTTCCGTCCGGCCGCCGCCGCTGCTGGCCGGCGGAGCCTCGTCGGTGCTCATCGTGATGCCTTTCATGTCTCGTCGGCTACTTGCTCGATGAAGCGCGTGGTGGCGGCCGGAGTCAGCGCCTCGCCGCTGAGCCGGTGGACGACCTCGAGGTAGTGCTCGACGTCAGGCCGCTGGTCGAGGTAGACCGCGCTGGTCAGCTGCTCGATGTAGACGATGTCAGGCAGGTCCCGCTCTGCGAAGCGCAGGATCGAGAACGACCCGCTCGCCGCGGCGTGCCCGCCGTGGGAGAACGGGACGACCTGCAGCGTCACGTGCGGCAGCTGGGCCACCTCGAGGAGGTGGCGGAGCTGGGCTCGCATCACGCCGGGGCCGCCGTACGGGCGGCGCAGCACCGCCTCGTCCATGATCATCCAGACCCGAGGCGGGGCCGGCCGGGAGAGTAGTTCCTGGCGTAGCAGGCGCAGCGTGACGCGGCGCTCGATCTCCTCGGCGGGCGCGGCCTGGTGGCCGAGACAGGTGACGGCCCGCGCGTACTCCTCGGTCTGGAACAGGCCGGGGATGAACTGGACCTGGAAGCTGCGGATGGTCTCGGCTGCGGATTCGAGTCCGAGGTAGGACTCGAACCAGCCGGGCAGGAGGTCGCCGTACTTCGTCCACCAGTCGGGCGTGCTGGACTGCCTGGCCAGGTCCAGGACCCGCGACCGCTCCTGCGGTTCGGTCATGCCGTACAGGGTGAGCAGGTCTTCGACGTCGCGGATCTTAAGGCCGACCCGGCCGGTCTCGATGCGGCTGATCTTGGACCGCGAGGCGCGGATCTCGTAGCCGGCCTTCTCCGCCGAGATATCGGCGGCCTCGCGCAGGCGGCGGAGCTGGGCGCCGAGCAGCATGCGCAGAACGGTCGCCTCGGCAGAGAGTTCCACCGGACCGCGATCCGGGCGGTCGTCGCCGGGCGTGCCTGTGCTCAACAATGCTCCGATGCGGATTGACCAACGCCCGGCTGCTCCCTCGCAGCCCGGGCAGCGCAGCGTAATGGCCCGCCATTGCCATGGCGGCAACATGCGCCTGTATGGGTGATCTTATACCGGCTCGCCGGGGGGAGGTGTTGCCAATTGCGTGCGGCGAGGCGCCGAGATTAGGTCAAGTCGTCGAACTCGCCGTTTCTCGCCCCGGCCAGGAACGCGCTGATCTCGCTACGGGTGTAGATCAGGGCGGGACCGGACGGGTGGCGTGAGTTGCGCACGGCAACCCCGCCGTCCGGCAGCGCCGCGACCTCGACGCAGTCGCCGCTGGGGTTGCTCCACGTGCTCTTCCGCCAGTCCGCCCGGAGCTGGTCGGCGGGGATCCCGTTGTTGTCCTGCATCCGTCCCGTCCTATAGGTAACCGCGACAAACGTGGCACATCGGTACAGCGAACGTTACCGCCTCTGGCGCGATGCGGCCGCACGGTGCAAATGCACCGTGCGGCCGATGGTGATCACCAATATCCATGTAAATCAATATCTACAGTTTGCGGGGACGGGAATCTGGCATGTTCGGGAAGGTTAAATTCCCATTTCTCGATCCGGCGCGGTCGCCACCGTTCAGGTCTGGGCCTTGCGGGCTACGCCGCCGTAGCAGGACACCTCGGACGGGGTAGGACGCGGACCGCTGTCGTCCGGCCGCCACTCCGATACCAGCACGACCCCGGGCGGCAGCAGCGCGAGGCCGGAGAACGCCAGGTCGGCGAACTCGTCGGAATCGCGTACCCGCAGCGGGCTGCCCTGCGCGCGGTACTGGCTCTGGCCCTCCTCGGCCAGGGCCCGGGGCGAGTGCTCGGCCGTCACGTGCGAGGCGGCCAGGTAGCTGCCCGGGGGCAGCGCGTCAAGCAGCGTCTTCATGATGGCGGCGGGCTGGTCCTCGTCATAGATGGCCTGGAGGACGCCCAGCATGATCAGCGCGATCGGCTGGCTGAAGTCAAGCGTCTCCCGCGCCGCCGGCGAGGAGACGATGGAGGCGGGGTCGCGGACGTCCGCGTTGATGTAGGCGGTCCGGCCTTCGGGGGAGGAGGTGAGCAGCGCCCGCGCGTGCGCGAGTACCAGCGGGTCGTTGTCGACGTAGACCACGCGGGCCGAAGGCGCGGCCTCCTGCGCGACGTCGTGCAGGTTCCGCTCGGTTGGCAGC
>Ga0265338_10006295_pt1 | contig 15173 bp, 19 predicted proteins | sample 42126metaG_FD_193579 | JGI IMG/M metagenome (GOLD analysis project Ga0265338, IMG submission 193579) | Rhizosphere microbial communities from Carex aquatilis grown in University of Washington, Seatle, WA, United States - 4-21-26 metaG | ecosystem: Host-associated > Plants > Roots > Rhizosphere... | reverse complement strand
GACCTGCGACCCGACTCTTTGGCCAAGCTCTTTCAGCAGCGCCCAAGCCAGTGCGCCGCCAACAGTGGCGCCGAATGGGGACGACATGCGCAAAATCACCATCGGTTTTTTTAGGTTGCACAACTTGTAAGCACTCAAGGCTGCCTCAGTTGCCGCATCGAAGTCAGCGGAGTCGGTGGACATGCCAATCTCAATCCACTTTTTGGTCCATTCTCCAAATTTGGCCGCCTGCTCAGGCGTTAGGCTGGTGATTTTTTTCATGGCAGAAATCAGTCTTTTACGTTGATGATGGCCTCTGGCGAGTATTCCCGCTGCCGCGTCACGCGGTACGTGCCGGCCGGAAGGTCTACGGTGGCGTGTTCCTGGTGAGTGACCTTGGCCTTGGTTTTGACGGTCAGAAAGATTTCCCCCGCCAGGCCGGTCGTTGACGGTTTTTCGTCAGCCGTCTTCCACCAGTCGGCTGGGTCGGCAACCTCAAGTGCATGGTGATGGCCAGTGACCTCGCCGTGCGCCAGAATGATGCGCCTGGAGCGTTTCTGTTTGGTTGCGGTTGTTGGTAAGGTTTCAACGAGTTCAATCAGAACGTCGCCCTGTCTGTAGATTTTCGATTTCATTTTTTATTCTTTCTTGGTTGGTTTAGTTTACCCACACCACCATGCCAGACAAGCCCGTCACGCCGCGCGCCCCAACTCCGCCGCCCAATCCACCGGCGCATTCAACGCCAGATTCCGCGTGCCCGTGCCGATCGCGTTGGTGGTGTTTTTTGCCATAAATTCGAGTATTTAGCGTGTTTCGCGGTTAAATCGGCCCGCTTATTAAGGGTTTGGGGTTGTCAATTTTATAAGTTTATGATTTTATTACTGCGTGACGGAGAAATCACAATCAGGGGGCAGAACTATTCCGCGGCGCCGACATTCGAGCCGAATGCGCGAATCGAGTACGTTTGATGCAAAATTGACGATTGAGGTCCGGATGTGGGGCTTGATCACTTGCAAGCGGCGCTGGGTGAGGCGGCGGATATTGCATTGTGCCAGTTCTTTTGAGCCGATTCGCTTGGTTTCTGGAAGTTCTGTCATATTTCGATATGAGATTATTATATTAAACGAAAAGCGTCAACAGAAAAATCGTTTCATATCCGATTGCCTTGCGGTATTGGTTGAAATAAAACGACTTACAAATCAAAAAAATTCCGAAATTGCGCGCAGTTTGGGAATCGACCCGCGCACAATTTGGGCTTTGGAGGCTCAGAAATCCGCGAGTCGCCAACTTTTAGCTGGACTTGAGTTATTAAAAGAACTAACAATTTACAGAGCAAAAGAAGCTGAACAAAACAAAACGCCGACTCGAACTGCAGAAACAAAATTCCAAATGAAAACACAACGATGGTGCAAACATATCATCCGCAAAGAGTATCAACCGGATTGGAGCTGGACTGATGGAAAGGGGTGGGTCTTCCGTGGCGTGTCAACTGCTCACCCTCTTTATGATTGGGTAATTCTGAATTCTTGGAAATTATGCCCGATTTGTGGCGTGAAACGGCCAAAACGGTAGTGCCTAATGGACTTGCCCCGGATAACTAGCGCAGGATGGAAGCGAGCCCTACGGTCTTAAAGCGCCCGGGTCACATCAAAACGCACCGCCTTGTTGTCGTACCAGAAATGCAGCCAGGCCGCTCCAATCGGTTTGGGCCCGCGCCCGCGTTCCACGTGAAAACCCTCCATGAGCGAAAATTCATCTTATAACCCGGCGTGCGCACGTGCAATTGCTCGTCCAGGTAAGGAATGCCCGCGTTGCTTAACCGTTGCCGCCGGATCGGCACAATCCATTGATCATGTGTGTGGCCGGTCCACACGATCTCCGCATCCTGGTAAACCGCCATCCGGTTGGTATCGATCATGCCGCGCGTTACCGGGCCGCCGCCACCCCAGCCGTGATGATAAAACAGGCGCGTACATTGGGTCTGGGTTTTGCCGATATTGAACATGAACCGCACCTCCATTTCCCGGGCGAGATTCATAAAGGATAAAGCAGATTAAGCAGTTCCTGCCGTTGAGAGCAGCCGCAAGGCTTGCCCGTCATCTTCTCAAACCATTTTTTGAACAGGGCGCCGCCTATTGGACCGACCGTCCGGGCGATGACGTCTCCTATGCCCTTGTCGCCCGGTTGGGCCAGTAGCGCAATGCCTTCGATATATGCTGGCCATTCGTCCCGGGGCATGGCCGACACGATACCAACTGGCCGAGGATCTATGGCAACAGGTTGCACCTCCGGCGAATTCGTAGGCGCACCGACCAGGCCAAGCCTGTCGGCAACCTCGTCTTCGAGGGCAATGGTCGTCCCGGTTGGCGATACTATGCATTTCTCCAATGCTTCATGCCACGCCTGCGGGTTCGATATGGACGCTGCCCTGAGGTTGGCCATTGTGATGGTCCTCATACACTGAACGCCGGGCTGGTGTAGACCGGAAGGGTGATTGATCCATTGCAGAGCGTCAGCGTTATTGTGAGGTGGATGCCAGCCGTGCCTGGTTTAAGCGTTCGCACCCTGAACTGAACCACTACAGCGTTTAGGTGAGCTAGTGATGAAACGCTGACGGATGCTGGCCAGTTGACGGCGCAGGGCGTGATTGCGTCCTGCTGGTCTGTGTTGATGATGGCCACGATGCCGCTGGCTGTCTCGATGCCGAGGTTCTGTACTGTGAAGCTGACCAATGAGTAGGCAGTCCCGGCTACTCCATTGCATAGGGTGTCGTTCCTGTTGATGACGCCAAATCCAAGGATTGACAGAATCGGGACCTGGCTGAGGGCATTGACCTGGATGGTATATGCCTTGTCGAGGAATCCGCCGCAGGTGTTGCCGTCCGAAATCTGCAGAACAAGTGGGATGGACTGTGGGCAATAGCCGGGGTTTGACTTCGGATAGGTGAACAGGAACGTCATGCTCGCTGCGGTGCTACTGAAGACCTGCGGCGGCGATGGATTGGTTAAGGCAAACTGGGGCAGCAAAGTGCAAAGCAGCCCTTTGATTTGGTCGAGGGTGTTGCAGAATACGGTCACGGTGGCGCTCCACGAGTTAGTCCCGGTGTTGTGCGTAACCGCGAAGACGGCCAAGGCTGGCAGAGAGAACGGACCTTTGCGTCCGAGCGCGAAGGAGGGGTTTGTCGTGCCGTTAGTGTTGTCGGACGCCGGCGCATCACTCTGGACGAGCAGAATCATTCCACCGGTGTGGCAGAAGTCGACCTCCAAGGCCGCAGTCCGACCGGCGGCGACGGCGGCGCCCTCGCTACTATAACCACTCAATGTTCCTCCGAAATCGGAAGCTCGGGTTTCGTGCGTCCAAAATATAGAATTGGGAACTGTCGGGTCGTTGCCGACGTTTGAATCCACTAGCGACCGGTATAGAGCGCTGGAATTGCCGGCGATGGCGCTGTTGGCATTCGCCAGTACAACCTGGCCTGATGAATAGGTCGTGCCGAGCAGCCAGATGCCGGCGAAGTTCTCCGCCGACCCCGAATGCAGGACGCCGGTGTTTCCGTTGGGTGACCACGCGTTTACACCACCAGAGTTGAACGCCCCGCCGCAATATACCAGCCGGTATGATCCAGCGGCCGCGTTAAGGGCCAGTATGGTCTGCACCAGGATTGCAACCTTGGGTGGTGTGGGCGGAAAGTTGGCGGTCGTCTCGTCCGGTAGCGTGGCAGTGGCGATGCTGGTGCAGTCGCCATCGCACACATTGGATGGATCGCCGCAGTTGGTGTCGCAGCGAGAGAGGATCATGGGGTTTGGATGGCGTTGATGACAACCGTGTGCTGTGCGCCTGCTTTGCAGACCGTGTCGGATAGGGCGGGGAAAATGAGGGCCATCCAGGAAGGACCGGGATTAGGAAAGACGGGCGTCTCGCCATGGGCTGGTACATCGGCCAAGGCTCTGAAAGTTACGCCTGGAGTGCCTGCAACAGCGCCTACGGGAACATATACGACAGAATTTTTAGTCCACGCCAATGTCCCGTCATAATCAGGAATTCCCCCTCCGGCACTTGTCGGCGCCCAAACGCTGGAGGCATTCGTGCCGGCGGTTGTGCAGACGTACAATTTCTGTGCCCCCGGGGTCATATCCACGTAGAGGCTCGGCGTTGGGCTGGTGACATAGGCAAAGGCGTTTGATAACGTCCCTGCCGCCGGCGCCCCAACCCCGCTAAAAGGCACGCTCCCGGACCCGCCGCTGGATACATTTGATAAATCGACCGCCAATGTGAGTATCGATTTTTTGGAAGTGATCGTCGGTCGCACGGTGGGCATCACCTGAACCGTGCCGTCGCTCATTATCATCTTCACGATCACGGAAAGGTTCAGCCAGCTCGTGGCCGCAGTCACCAATTGGGTCAGACCAACTCTCTGCGCCAGCCATGGAAACACCTTGCCGGGTTCAGGCGGCAGGATTTCTGTTCCCGCCTGAATCCGCCCATCCGTTTTTTTTTGTTGCGCCATGATCTATTGCGCCAGCACATAGCGCGTCACCCGCGCCCAGATGTTTCCCACTAATCGTTCTGGCTTGCATGAAATTACAATTTGCCCGGGGTTGACATCCGCCGTTCCCGCCCGCCCGCTGGCCCATCCCAGTGCCTTGGCATTTGCCACCCATCCAAAATAGGTTTCCTTGCTCGGCACTGTGGCCAGGTATAGCAGCGTACCCACCACCAGGTTGGCCGCCGGCACCACTTGCGGCGGCTCAAGAAAAAATGTCGGGTTCAACTGGCCAACATAAGTCTGCACCGCGATTTCTGGAATTGCGCCCTCGTTGGCGTAAGTTTGGCCGGCGCCCACCATGAAATAATCCCGACGAATCCGGCATTTTGCCCCGTCGATCGGCGTGAATGGATTGCGGCCGACCGGATTGCTAACGCCAGATGGCAGCACGATGTACCCCGGCGTTTGCGGGAAGGTATAGGCAATATTATCCCAATCATCCCAGCTCGGAGGAACCTGATAATAGCTACGTGTCCATTTCACCACCTCGCCATCCTGATCCTGCAAATCGGATTCGTTCTGGAGGAAGGCCGTCGCATCGTCCGGGCTAACCGTGTTGAGCGCCAATGCAGCAAAACTCGCTCGATTCTGCTCATAATCCTGCTTAAAGGCATAACACAAATCGGAGATTTGAGGTATGGGAAAGAACCTGCGCAGCGTGCCGCACTTGGCCGCATCGGCCATCAGCGACCCGGTGTATTTGATTTGTGGGCGGCTCATATTGACATTTGTTCGGGAAGTGATTTAATCGACGGCATGAGCCAGGAAATCCGCGGCAATGATGAGGCGAGAAGCATCAAGGCAATCGGGGCGATGATGATGATTGTTGGGCTTGTCGTCGCAATCGGCGGTGGATCGACCGGCTCGGATATGGCAATGGGCGTCGGCACCCTATTGTCGCTCGGCGGATTCTTTGTTTTTGTCTGGGGCCGGTTCATGGATTAATTCAGTTGGATTTTATCTCAATGCCGGTTTCTCCGGCTATTCTTCCCAGCTCGACGATTTGGTCATAAATGCCGTTCAATTTGTCATTCATCTCCGCCAGCTTCATGGCTGGGGTATCCAGTCCGGCGCCGGACAGCAGGTTGTGGGCTGAAATCATGCGCTGCTTGTCTTCAAATGCCTGGCCACCTATCAGCGCACCACTTTTATCAAACTTGGCGTTGCCGTGGATGATGTCCCAAAGCTGTTGTTTCTGCGCCAGCTCATAGTCCTGCGCCGCCTTCGCAAATGGCCCATCACCGGCGCCCAGATCCCCGCGCCCGCCGCGCCCGTAAAACTTATCTAAGCGCGATGAAAATCCGCGCCCAGCAAGGTCCGCAATGCTTGGGGTTTCCTGGTCAATCTTCATTCCCCCGCCAATCAAATCGCGTTCCTGCCGGCGCAGAGAGGCATATTGCTTGTTCATTTCATACGTTTTGCGGGCGTGCTCGGCGGCCTCACGCTCGGCATCGGCCCGTTCCCTGGCAGAATCCCGAGCATCCCTCTGTGAATCGGCCGCGTCTTTTTCCGACTTGGCTTTTTTCTCAGCGGCTTCCGCCGCATCCTCGGCATCAAATTTCGCTTGGTCCTCCGCCTTGATTTTGGCCAGAAACGCCTGCATCCATTGATGCGCCTCTTCCTTGGCCGCTCCCTTCATGGCTGTTGGGCCGGTAGATATTTTGCCCAGGTCGCTAAAAAATCCACCAAACAAGGCGATCCCCTTGCCGATGGCCAGGGTGATTCGGTTTTGCGTTTCCTCGATATTCTGATGTGCCGCCGCAATGTCCTTCATGTCCTCCACACTCCATGCTGGCTTGGTATCGGCAATAGCCTTCAGAGCCGCCGCACCGCGCTCAAGGAATGGCACCATGGACGCTCCGCCGCGGCCCATCAAGTCCACCGCCATGGCCGCCCTGACGGCGGGATCTTCCGTAGCCTTCATGCGGTCGGCTATCTCATACATAGCCGCCCCGGCGGTGGTGGCATGAATTCCCCATTTTTCAAACTCTTTCGCCCCCCGTCCTAAATTTACGTTCAATTTTGTAATAGCTATGTCAAACTTCGCGGCCCCATCCGGCAATTCCTCATTGGCAATCGTCGATAACTTCTGATAATCCACCACGTTGATACCAGTTTTAGACGCGCCGGATTGGAACGATTTTACCTTCTGAAAAATGTTGTCTATCTGCGCCACAATGGCCCCGGCTGAGAAAGCGGCCATTAATGAACGCCCCACTTCCTTGGCAAAATTTTGAACCGACGCGGTGCCCTGCCGCAAGCCACTGGCCAGGGCCGTATTATCAAACCCCGCCCGCACAATGATTTCTTCGCGTTGGGTGCCCATGTCAGTTGTCCTCCGCTGGTTGATTCTGCTGATTGATCCATCGCGCCTTGGCCTTGTCGCTCAGTCCGTTGAATAGAATCGCCTTGGGGTTTTCATCCCGCTTGAGGCATTTGATCAGTTGAAACCCAGCCTTCAGCGGCACATCCAGCGCGCCGGGATAAACCATCGGGTTTGGGTTCAGCCCGGCATAAGCCGCGCAAAGCCGGTGCGTGAGCGCCGCGCCAATGGAATAATAACTGGCCTCATTGCTTTCGCCGCCGCCCGGCGCATCCATAAACGTCTCCTGCACAAAATCCCGTATCCCAACCACCGCCGCCGGCAGCTTCAATTTCCCCACCGCAGCCATGAATTGTTTCAAATTCGCGTCAATTCGTGTAATTCGCGTAAAAGTGTTCATGAAGCTCGGCCGGTCCCCCGGCGCCAGCGTCTTAAAAAACGCCGCCACGTCCAGGTGCGCCGTGTCCTCCTGCAGGCTGCTGGCCCCAATGAACGGCGACCGGATCATCTGCAGCCAGAGCAAATGCCGGAAGGTCATGGGCGCAACCGTGATGCCGCACAGCGTTTCCGGCACGCCCAGAAACGCCGCGTCTCGCACCAGGTCCTGCCGTTCCACCGCCGCGGCATAATCCGGGCAAAGCTTGTTCAGATCCACCAATGGCATGTTTTAGCGCCGCCGGCGCATTGCCCAGCGGCAGGTTGCCGCTATTGCCACCGCGGACTGTTCGTGAAATCAATTTCCAGCGTCAGGCTTTGCTTGCGCGCGTCATCCGCCTTTTCCGGACTGCTCGCCTTGGTAATGAAATACTGTTCATTACCGGTGGCGCTGCCATCCGGATTGACTTCAAACGAATCCACGCAGAAATCCCCCGGTTGAAGGGTGACGCTCGTGGATGTAGCCAATTGCGCCGTACCGCTCATGCTCTTATCCCCGGCGATCAATTTCTTGTCCGTAGGTTCGCCCTTGGTGCCGCGCCGTTTTATCGTCGTGGCATCCTCGGAAATGTCCAGGTCCTCAAAAATCACCGCTGTGGCGATCTTGGCGGAATTGCTGGCCGATGTAGCCACCGCAGTGGGGTCGGTGGGCCGGTAGAAATCCAGCGTGCGCGTGCCCGTGGGCATCGAACTGCCGGAATAATAGATTTTGTTGCGCGTGCTCATGTGTTTTGTTTTTGGTTGTGGTTTTTGTTTTGTTTCAGCCTTCAGCCTTCAGCCTTCAGCCTTGGAAAAGTCCTCCTGGCCAGGCATCTGGCAGAATGGCGAAAATGAAATTGTAATGCAGTTGCGTGTCGTATTCCCCGGCGGCGGGGTCCGTATGCGGCGTGGTGCCGGCCGTCACAACCCGGGTGATTTCGTGATATAGCAGCGGCACGCTCGCGGTAGTCAGATCCAACCGGTCCAGCGTGGCCGCCACATTCCGAACCGCAGCCACGTAAGCCGAATGAACAGTTATTTCCGGCCAGGTGACCGCCTTTAGACTGAGGGCTCCATGCCAACCATTTTCCCGGCGGGTGCTCTGCGCATCGAGGATGTAATGGCCCATGGCTGCTCCGGGCGTCACATACACCTCCACCCGGGGCCGGTCCTTTTGAAACTCCGGCGCATCCACAATGCTCTTGGGCAAAATGTTCGCGTCATTGAAAACCCCGGCCAACGTGGCCGAAATCAGGCGTTCAAACTCGTAAAGCGTTGGATAATCAGGCGCGGGCATAATCCCCCAGGTGTTTTTTGCCCTTCATAAACAGGGCCAGATTGGCGCGCATGGCCTTGGCGCGTATGTTCAGCGCGCCCTGGACGAGCCAGGTCAGGTTATTCCGCGGGTTGCCCACTCCCACCGCCGTATTGGCGATTGTGAAGCTCGGGAACCCCTTCACCCCAAGTCCATCCACAAAGTAGCCCCTGGCCCCGGCCTTGTGCCGTGTGACCCACTGTGGCGGCTGATTGCCACCTCCCGGGCTCAACCGGTCCCAAGAAGCCAGCCAGCCAGCCTTCAGCCTGCCAACATGCCCCTTGATCTGCGCAATCAGCTTGTTTACCGTCGACCGACGGGTAAGCACGGTCTGCAGAATCATTACCCGTTGCTGATCTCGAGGATGCCGAAACGGCAGAATCTGCCGGCCGCTCTTGCGTAGTCTGTAAAGCAACGGCCTCAATTCCTCCACCGATGCCTTTCGCATGTCATTTTCCGGGGCCACACCGCGCAGGAAATCAGAATCCGTGCGATACCATAGAATCCCGCTTTTCCCAACCTTCCCGCCACCGCCATGCTCCGAAAGGTCAGAATCCCCGGCCGCCGCAAACTTGGTTGAGATGGAGTTTCCGATCGACCCGCGCGTCTTGGCTGGATCCTTGGGCGGCGTGATTTTGATGAGCGTCTTGAGCAACTCCCCCATCTCCTTTTTGAGCACGACCGGGCCCTCGATGCCCAGCCGGTCCACAAACCCGGTCATGCCTCGGTTAAACCCTGAAATGTCAACAGTCGCTGTCATACCGCATGGCTCTCCCCGCCGTCAGGCGTTGTGTCCGGGCTTGCTTCCGTGACGTCCGCGCCGTTGGCCCAGATGGTTCGCGCCTCGCCTGTCAGCTTGAAATCCCGCGGCGATGCCTTGCCCGGCGGAAAGTCGGCGGAAAACATGAATGCGCCGCCGGCCCGCAAATACAAATCCGCGAACGTAGAGCAAATCAGCCCTTTGCTGGGAATCTCTACGTTCACGAAATTGAGCAGCCCGGCGAATCCGTAAGGCAACCCCTTGGCCTTGGCATAAAACCAGGCATCGGCCAGGTGCCGCTCAAATTTACCCAGAGGCCGGCGGACATACATCAATCCGTTGGTCCGCATGTCGTAGGCGTTCACCCCAATTCCGTTCCGGCTGGCCACCGATAAGCCGTTGCCATGGTAAATCTCCACATGCGCAACATCGTCGGCCGTCTTGACCTCGATCACGGCGTCAACGATTCCCGGCTCCGAATAGAGCAGGATGTCGCCAGCCAAAAGATCATCGGGGAATTTCATACGATCAACCCAGCGGTATGGTCAGGCTCCCTCCGGCCGCCTTCACGTTTCCTTTAATGTCGCTGATTGTCCCGACTGCGCCCCCAATGGTGATGTCCCAAGTGCCGCCGCGCCGGTTCCTTGCAATCGGCCAGTGCAGTGTCGCGCCGGTAAACGCCTGGGCGATTCCCTGGCGTGTCTGGAAATTGTAACCCCCGCCACTTTCGATATAGCCATAGAGCGGTATGTAATGATCGAGCCCATAGGGAAGCGGGATGTTTGACCCGAGCCGCGCATTGAGCGTGGCGTCGTACCAATCATTATTCAGGTAAGCTGCGCCGAATCCGGCACCCAGAACATTGTTTGTTCCGCTGAGAGGAAAATAGATGTTGGCGAAATAGCCCCATTCCTTCAGCGAATCCGCATAAAGAACGCCGCCCTCAATGGTGATACGCGCATTGTTCGTGGTGCCCTCGATGAACGATGCGAAATCACTCACACCCTTACCGATGCTGCCCCAGATCCCGTTGGTGTTGTTTTGGAACCATCCTGCGAAAGTGCCGGATTGATCCGTTACCGTCGTCACCTCGCCGGTGATCGGGTTGGTATTGGAAAGCGTTTGAGCATTGCCCATGCTTTGAATGAGCAAAAACAGGAGCAGGTAAAGCGCAATTCCGAGGATGATATTGGTGATGGTTTTCATGGTGTTGGTGGTATCGCCGGCGGAACCGGCGTTGTGGTTACAGTTTGCGATGTCCCTCCGCTGACATTCCCGGCGGCGTCCTTTGTGAAATGGGCGGTATCAATCGTTTCGGTGATGACTTCCGGCTGCACCTTTTGCATGTAACCGAAAACCTCAAAGGCAATGTGAACGCCAAAAAAAGCGCCAGCCTGTTTCCAGTTCAGGCCCACGCCTGGGGCGCCCATACCTTGCACTGCATTGGTCCCCAGATAGGCAAGGCCGGTCGTGCCGATACATTTTAAAAGGTTGGTGCGCAGGCCATCCCACCAGCTTCGCCAATCGGTATATTTGCGGGTCGTGCTCATCGGTTCTTTCCAGCCAGCCAGGCAATGCCGGTGGTAATCGCAAACCCAACCGCCCCGCCGGCCACACTTAAGGCGGCTAGAAATCCAGTCCTCCTGTTTTCCCTGTCCTCAAGCGTTTTAACGCGCACGTGAATTGATTCGCGGGGGTTTGAAGGATGGTAAAAATCTTCATGCAGCCTTTCGATTCGATGCAGGGCTCCCTCGGTGCGCCCATCCAATGAGCCGAGCAGCGCCGAGCGTAATTCGCGGATGCCGGAAAGGACCTCAGTTTCTTCGTTTGGAGTCATAATGCTGCAGTTCGTGGTTTATATTTTCAGATCATCAAATTTTCACGCCGGTTTCCTGCTCCATCGCCCGCCAGTCTCTGTTTTGAGTTGGAAAAAAAAACCGTAGTGCCCATCGGCGAAACGTCTTGTCCGTGACATCCAGCCACATTGCCGCTGTTTCCACATTTGAGGTGTTCATTATGGCTTCCTGAAATTTCACCGGGTCAAATCGCTTGCTCATTGGAATGCCAGCCGGAAAAAATCGGCTTTGTTTGTCAGCGGTATGGTTACGGTGTCGTTCGTCACAATCGCCGCCTTGGTCATGTTTTTAGCCGGGTAAGGATTCCACAGCAGCAAAGGCCGCCATGGCTTGTTCAAATCGGTTGTGTGCGACATGGTAAGGGGCGCGCCGGCCATCAATAGCTGCTTGGTTATGTCGTCGATTGGCCCAATGGCAAGGGTGATGGTCGTTCGGGGCGGAGGAAAACAGAATTCGTAATCCCCGGTGATCGAGTTGGACCATGAGCCGCAAAACTGGCTGGCCCAACCGAGGAAATAATCGTCCCCCTCGTCCAGCACGCCGGAGAACGCCGCGCGCCGCCCCGCCACATTGCTTGCATGGGTAACGTCGATCGGGCTCGCCTCCGGTCCGGGTTTGCCATGGAACATGTCCGGCTGAGGAACCAAATCCGCCTTCAGCTTCAAAATTGAGAAATCCTGCCATGCACCATATAGGCCCTTGAGAATCGGGTGAAACCCGTTTGCCAGCATGTCCCGGTAAGCGTATTCCGGCGAGCACCCCCGCACATCCACGCGATACATGCCCACCGCCAGGCCGGTACGATCCCATCCATTCTTGCAGTGGACCCAGGTCCCGTATAACTGCATGGCTGACCGGATGGCATCAATCTTCCACTTGGGCACGCCGTTTAGCTGTTCCAAGGCAGTGATCGGAACGTAGATCAGCTTGAGGTGATACTTGACGCAGATTGTCTTCTCAAACTCAAGGTTCTCATCGTCCAATTTCAAAACCTGACATGCGCCAGCTTTAACGGCTGTCACAAAATCCGCCTCGGTTGTCGGCTGGCCGCTGCGCCAGTGGCTGCCATCCACCGGCTTGAAGTTGAACGAGCCCACGAACGGGGCCGAGTCACAGCCAATCAACGCAATGGCGCAGAAAAACAGCAGCGTGATCTTGATTGTGTTTTTCATATTTGTCATGGGGCCGGGCGGCTGGGGATTCCGTTGCTGACGTAGTAAACTCCGCCATTCGCGACGGTGTTGCTGCGCCATAGACTTGTGAGCAAAACCCCGTTGCTGTTCACGGTTATAAAATCGCCCGGCGCCAGCTTGGTCGTGATGGTAGTGAAATTCCAAGTGTTCGACATTGTGATGGTTCCGTTTGTAGGATAAAGCGCATCGAAATATCCACCGAACTGGCTTCGGATAATGACGCCCGGCGTATAGAACCCGCCATTGTTGATGTCGATGACAATTCCTGCTGCTCCATTGTGGCCCTTGATTGACATTTGCTCCGATACCGAGTCAACGCTTATTACGGCGTTGGCAATCTTGGCAAGATTGACGAAATAGAGCGTCGTCTGGCCGTTGTAAGGAGACCGAAGCATGAGCCCGGAGTTACCATTGACCGTCGTGTTGAATATCGTCGGCGGGTCGTCGGAAGCGGTCCCGGCGTAGGTGATGGCGTTGTTCATGAACTTGCGCGGTTGCGGCAGCAGCACTCCCAACCCGAGGCCGTTCATGGTGTCGGCAACTTGGTAGCTCATTCCCTTCGGCAACCTGTGCGGCAGGGTTGCCATGTCAGTGAACCCTTGGTTGGTCGAGTCGGTTATGGAGCTATTCGGATACCGTGAGTTCTGGTCGTCCAGCTTCATCATCGGGTTTGCCGCCGCCACGCTTTTCATCACCGCAATCTGTGCCTGATTCGCCGTGTCAGGAATTGCCCAAGCCGCTGGCGTGGTGATGACAATCAAGTTCGTCCATCCCGCTAACATTGAGTTGAGAATTATCGGCGCGTTGCTCCACGTCGGCGCGTCGGATGTTTCCTCTACCATCGTCATGTCAATCTGCATCGCAGTGTAGTAGTTCGAGATGGTCGTCGTCGGCGTGTTGCTCATCGTGTTCCAACTTCCGCCCGGAATCGAGTTGTCGATGAACACCGCACCGTTGTGTAACGTGCTGTTGTATATCAGCGGCGGCAGTATCCAACATGTCCCGTTCGTGGCAGTTAGCTTGATTCGCACATCCCCAAGCGGGAATGTGACTTTGGTAACTCCCACTCCGAACCCGCTGACTGCTGTGGCGATATTCGTGTAGATAGCCGAGTAAGTCGTTGGCGCGGCGTCTGAAGCCAGTAGCACGTTTAGCTGTCCGGCTCCGTTGGTCGTGAAATAAATCACCTCTATGGTGTCCGCGAGGACGGGGTTGAATCCAGACCCGGAGTTCGTGATGCTCTCACCGGCAGGGATGGTTGCCGTCACGCCGTTAATCCACATGCCGTAGTCGGCTCCCTTGAGGGTCGCGCCAGCAGTGGGTGCCATCGAAGCCAGTCCGCCGCAGTAGTTGTAATTGTCGTTGAACCACTGCTGGTAGTAAATCAGCTTGTTTGCCACGAGCGAGTCGCCGACGAATCCGACTCGAAGCATCCTCTGGTTTATTGGCTGCCCGTTCTGGCGAGACCAAAGGTTAGACGCGATGCTGAAGAACTGACCAGGGTACGAAACGAAGCCAAAGTTGGTGGCGTAAGGCACAGGGCCGAAGTTGCCGGTACCAAGTATATTGGGTGAATTCAGAACCACATTTGTGGAATTATTCGTCACCATTCCACTCAACCGCAAATCAAGATTAGGATTGGCCGACGACCCCGATACCAAGGTTCCAATATCGTCCTTCACGATTCCCATCCGCGTGATCATGCCCGGCGCCGATGGCCCAGGTCCTGTAGCACCCCAAACGATTGAAACCGGACTCCCGCCATTGGCGCTTGAAGATTCCCACGCCACACCATTTGATAGAAAACTGGCGGCCGTTCCGTTCGTTTGAATAGCAAATGGCTTTCCCGGGTTGGTCCATGTATTCGCCGTGATGTTGGTCATGGTGCCATCCGCCCCAAACCCTGTTCCCTTCACCCCGATCACCATGACCGTATTGCTGGTCCAAAGATAATTTGTGTTCTGGATTAGGTTGTCACCCAGGCTAAGACTGAAGGCCGTCCCGTTTGTTTTAGCTACCGTCGCATTCAGCACGCTATTGCTCAGGTTTGCCTCGCGCGTGGCAATGGCCGTATTCGTGGCCGTGAGAGCAGCCAGCGTTTGAGTGTTGGTTGCGATAGTCGCACCGATGGCGGCATTCGTACCGTTCGCCAATGCCGTGAGCGTTTGGTTATTCGTGGCGATCAGTGCCGCCGCTGAAACCGATGTGGCAGATGTAATGACACCATTGCTTGTGGTTATGTCGGAGGCCGCAAAAGCCGTCCCAACGCCATTGACGGCAACGGTCCTTAAATTTGCCTCATTTGCAACCGCCGCCGCCAGCACATTGCTCTCCGCAACCAGGTTGGCGTTGTTGAGGATGTAGAGCCCGTTGCTCGCCGTTAAAGCAACACCTTTGAGATCAAACCATGTCGTATCATTCGTGAACACCACCCGGTTCGTGGCCGCCTGGACCGCCACCGTACCCGCCCCGGCCATGTCAAAACTGTTTGTCGGCTGAAATGCCGCCAGCCCGGTCGATTTTCCCATCCCGTTCGTGGCCGCCTGCACCGCACCCTTGGATTCAAACCACGTCGTATCATTGGTGAACAGCACGCGGTTGGTGGCCGCCAGCGCCGCCGCCGCGCCTACCCCGGCCATGTCAAAACTGTTCGTCGGCTGAAATGCCGCCAGCCCGGTGGATTTGCCCATCCCGTTCGTGGCCGCCTGCACCGCACCTTTGGATTCAAACCATGTCGTGTCATTGGTGAACAGCACGCGGTTGGTGGCCGCCAGCGCCGCCGCCGCG
>Ga0265338_10006294_pt1 | contig 15174 bp, 10 predicted proteins | sample 42126metaG_FD_193579 | JGI IMG/M metagenome (GOLD analysis project Ga0265338, IMG submission 193579) | Rhizosphere microbial communities from Carex aquatilis grown in University of Washington, Seatle, WA, United States - 4-21-26 metaG | ecosystem: Host-associated > Plants > Roots > Rhizosphere... | reverse complement strand
CACCCCAAAACCCAGTCGGGTCCCCACCCTCTAAACTCGAAAATTGCGCTCCAAGTCGCTACCTCAAAAGCTGTTCGGTTCGAAACCGGTCAATTCGTCGTAAGTGGTTGATTTTGGCAGGATTTGGTGGGTTTTTGAGCGATTTGGACGGTAAAAAAAAATCTCTTCCGGCCTCCGTCTTCCGCTCCCGGTCCGCAGATGAATCGACCGACTTGTCCCGCCCAGGCTTCACGAACACGGATGCTCACGCCGTCAAAGTCAGTTCGATCAATGCAACCTATCGAGAACGAGGGGTTTGCGAGGAGGCTTCTCCAGTTATTTGCAGTTATTTGCGGTTTTTTGCATCCACACACATTGCGGGGATTTGTTGGGTTACCGACCTCTATGCCGGACTGGCGCCGCGCGGGCGTGAATCACAATCCATTTATCCATGAATCCATCAACCCTTTCCTCTCTTGGGCGCATCTTGACACTGTCCTCGGAGCGCCGAGCACCTGCTCGGCAAGCTGCGGGAACGACCGGGAAATGCACCGGACCAGAGATCGACACTCCGAATGCCGTGCGACCGGGGGGCAATGTCAGGATGTGCCCGGACGCGACCCATATCAGGCGTCTTCTTGCGCAACACCCCTCCCCCAGCTACAATTAAAAGCTGAACGAACTGGAAATTGATTCGAGAGCGTTAAAACGAACGCGCTAATTTTAAAATGACACTCACTGAAAAAATCCTCGCCCGCGCCGCGGGCAAACCGAAAGTTCAAGCCGGCGACAACGTCTGGGTCAACGCCGACGTCCTCATGACGCACGACGTCTGCGGGCCGGGAACCATCGGCGTGTTCAAGCGCGAATTCGGCAAGGACGCCAAAGTTTGGGATAAAAACCGTGTCGTCATCATCCCCGACCACTACATTTTCACCGCCGACTCCAAATCAAACCGCAACGTGGACATCCTCCGCGATTTCGTGAGGGAACAGGGCATCCCCTATTTTTACGACGTCATCGACGACCCGAACGGCCATTGGGCTTTCGATTCCAGCAAGGGCATGTTGAAGAAACAATACGGCTCCCACTACGCCGGCGTTTGTCACACTGCCTTGCCGCAAAAAGGCCACACCCGCCCCGGCGAAATCCTCTTCGGCACCGATTCCCACACCTGCATGGCCGGCGCCTTCAACGAATTCGCCACCGGCATCGGCAACACCGACGCCGGCTTCGTGATGGGCACCGGCAAATTACTCATCAAAGTCCCCGAAACCATGCACTTCCGCTTGGAAGGCAAATTGCAGCCAGGTGTCATGGCCAAGGACATCATCCTCCATTGCATCGGTGAAATCGGTTTCGACGGCGCCACCTATCGCGCCATGCAATTCGACGGCCCCGGCGTGGCGAGCCTCTCGATGGACGACCGTATGACCGTCGCTAACATGGCCATTGAAGCCGGTGGCAAGAACGGCATCTTCGAGTTCGACGCCCGCACGCAGGAATACGTGGACGCGCGAGTAAAATTGAACGGCACCAAGTCCGCCTACGAACCCGTTTCTGCCGACAAGGACCAAAAATTCGTTTACGAACTCGTCGTAAATCTCGACAAACTCGAGCCGACCGTCGCCTGCCATCCGGATCCCGGCCAGCGCAAGAAAGCCAAAGACATGGGCCACATCAAATTGGACCGCGCCTATGTGGGCTCCTGCACCGGCGGCAAAACCAGCGACTTCGTTGAATTTGCGCGCATCTTGAACGGCAAACGCGTCATCATCGATACGTTCGGCGTCCCCGCCACTCCGGAAATCGTCCGCGACTTGCAGACCACCTACTGGGGCAAGCAAACCATTTGGGACGTGCTCGTGAATGCGGGCGTGCAGATGACCGAAAACGCCGGATGCGCCGCTTGCCTCGGGGGGCCGGTGGACACCTTTGGCCGCATCAACAAAGCCGGCATCAAGTGCATCAGCGCGACCAATCGCAATTTCCCTGGCCGCATGGGCGACAAGGAATCACAAGTATTTCTCGCCTCGCCGTCCACGGTGGCCGCCAGCGCACTCACCGGAAAAATCACCGACCCGCGCGAATATTTGGGAAATTGAGCGGTGAATTTATGTCCGTCACGACATATGCCGAAGTTTCCTGGGAACGCATGAGCAATGCGATAGAGAAAGTCCGCCAGCGATTACTTCGCGCCGCGCGCGCTTTGGACCAAGCCCGTGTGGCGTACGCCGTCGCGGGTGGAAACGCGGTGGCGGCCTGGGTCTCGCGCGTTGACGAAGCGGCTGTGAGGAACACACAGGACGTGGATATTATCCTGCGTCGCAATGATCTTCCCGCCGCTCGCTCAGCTTTGGAACAGGCCGGTTTCGTGTACCGACATGCGGTGGGCATGGACATGTTTCTCGACGGCCCCGATGCCAAGGCGCGCGACGCCGTGCACATTGTGTTTGCATCCGAAAAGGTTCGACCGGATTACACGATAGCCGCGCCGGACGTTTCGGAATCCGAAGAGACGGAAACGTTTCGCCTCGTTTCCCTTGAGGCGCTGGTTAGAATGAAGCTAACCTCTTTTCGAGATAAGGATCGAGTACATGTTCGGGATTTAATTGAAGTTGGACTGGTGGATGCGTCCTGGCTGGGGCGTCTGCCCGTTCCTTTACAATCACGCCTTCAGGAACTCATTGATCATCCGGAGGGATGACTCGCGACGTTTAGCAATCCGTCAAAAAAGTAGCAGCCGACGTGTCGGTTCCATTTTTGGCGTTGTTTTCAAAAAAACTTGAACTGACTCGCGTCCGCTGCTACGCGAAAATATTTTTTAAGCTTTTAGCCTTCGAATCAATTGCCCAGCAGTTTCGCGTGACGTCTCACCTCGTCTCCGATACTATTAACCGGGTTGATGAATCGTGAATCGTTGGACAAGGTCTGTGAGCGGGGCATTTTAGGCTTGGTGCTCGCCATTCTCGTTTTTACGCCGCTGGCATTTGGCGGACGCTCTCAACCTGCCGTGGGCTCTTCCTGGGATTTCATTTATGTGAACCCATTCAACGTGGTCCAATGGCTGACCCTCGCCGTGATGCTGCTTTGGGGAACGCGCCTTTGGCTCACCCCGCGCCCGAAATTGCTTTGGCCGCCCATCTGTTGGGCCGTCGTCGCCTTCGCGCTCTACGCCGTCATCCGCTATTGCTTTGCCGAGATCGAGTACGTCGCGCGGGGCGAAATGATCGAGGTCGTGATCTACGCGTTTCTTTTCCTCGCCATCGTCAACAATCTGCACCGCCAGGAATCCGCCCAGATCATCACCCTCACGCTGGTCTTCCTCGCGATGGCAATTTCCTTTTACGCCCTGTACCAATTCGTGACCAACTCGAACCGGGTATGGGCCCTGATAAAACCTTACGCGCACCGGGGCACGGGCACATTCATTTCACCAAACAACTTCGCGGGTTTCCTGGAAATGATCCTCCCGCTCGGATTGGCCTACACCATCGCGAGCCGAATCAAGGCCCTGTCAAAAGTATTCACCGGCTATGCTTCCCTCGTGATCATCGCCGGAATCGTGGTGTCCGTCTCCCGCGGGAGCTGGTTTGCCACCGCGCTCGCGCTGTTCATTTTCTTCCTTATTCTGATGTTTCATCACACGCACCGGGTCCCCGCCTTGGTCCTGCTCGCCACCATTGTTATCGGCAGCGCGTACTTCGGCCCGCGCAACGTGTTTTTCACGAGCCGAATGAAGAATTTGGCTTCCGATAAGGACGGCGTCACCGGCGATGGCCGATACGGTATCTGGCACGCTGCCCTCAACCTATGGCACGAAGACATCTGGTGGGGCATCGGGCCCGCGCATTTTAATTATCGCTTCGGCAAATATCGCCCCGAACTGATCCAGGTCAGCCCCGATCGCGCCCATAACGATTACCTCAATACCCTCACGGACTGGGGCGTGGTAGGCGTGCTCATCGTGGTGGCCGCGTGGATATTGCTCTTTGCGTGCGCGTTTTGGACCTGGCGATTTGTCCGCGGCTCGCCCAATACACTGGGTGATCACCGAAGCAATAAACTCGCGTTGGTGCTCGGCGCCTCCATCGGCTTGGTGGCGATCCTGATCCATTCATTTGTGGATTTTAACATGCACATCCCCGCCAACGCGATTGTGGCGGTTACCTTGATGGCCTTGTTGAGCAGTTATATCCGGTTTGCCACGGACCGATATTGGTTCACCGCGCGCCCGGCCGCCAAAGCCCTGCTCACTGCGGCCCTGGCCGCGGGTTTCATTTACCTCGGATGGCAGGGCGTCCGCTCCGCTCGTCAATCCCTCTGGCTCATGCGCGCGCAAAAAACCAGGGAGGCGTCCACTGAACAAATTGCGGCGCTGCAAAAAGCGTTCTCCACGGAGCCGCGAAATGCCGACACCGCGCGCGCCATCGGTGAAGCGTTCCGCCTGCAAAGCTGGCAAAACGACGATGACTACAAAGATAAGGCGCTCGAAGCGATGAAATGGTTTAAGCGCGCCGCGGTATTAAATCCCTACGACGATTCCAGCGTCCTGCGTTGCGGCATGTGCCTCGATTGGATTGGCGAACACGACGAGGCGCTTGCCTGGTTCGATCGCGCCAACCGAATGGATCCCAACAGCTACTTCAACAACGCCTATATGGGCTGGCACTATGCGCAAAGCGGAGACTACGCAGCGGCGCGCGTGTGGCTCGAGAGATCGCGCATGCTGAACCCGCAGGACAATCCCGTGGCTGCGTCCTATCTGAAAATTGCCGAGGACAAACTGCTGCAATCCGCCACGAACAGCGGCCCGTTACCATTGCGTTCCACGACATCGCAAACGGTGATACCGCCGTGGAAATAATAACCGTCCCACGAGGAGGGCTGGTTTTTGATTTTCCATGTTGAGGCAAGTGTTTCCTGGTTCCCCATTCTTCGTTGATTTCGGCCCGGTGCGTCCTAGCGAGGTGCCGAAGGGAAGCCTTTATTCGAGGAAAGACCGACAATGCGGATGCGGTGTTTGAGTTCCATCTCGATCCGTTCGCGTGGATTGTGAGGCACTCATTTTTCAACGCAACTGTTCAGGAAGGCGAGAATCTTCTTAGAGTTGTATTGACCGTTTTCAACGAAGTCCGGTGAACTTGCTGAGCCTATCAGTTTGCCATTCGAATCGAGGACCGCAATCGCCGGAATGCCGGACTGTGCTACATCGCCGTAGCGGCTCGTGATCGAGGCATTGTGACCGTTATTGACATCCACCAGCACTACCACAAAATCCGATCGGAGTTTCCTGCTCACCGCCTTGTCCGTCTCGAAGAATCGATGCAGGCGATGACACCAAATGCACCAATTTGCTCCAAATTGCAGCAGCACGCGCTTGTTCTCCTTTTTTGCGACCACCAGCGCGTCGGTGAGTTGCTTTGAACCATCGGCTGATTCGTCATAAACCCGTTTCATCGCCCAACCATCACGCTCTCCTCCGTCGAAAAGCAACCACACCGACGCACCCAAACAAATGACCCAGATGAAGAATAGTGCTTCGGTCTTCACGTAATTTTGACGATTATGCCGTTATTATAAAGCCGTTTGGCCTTCTGCTTGAACTCTTTGCTGTATTGATTTCCGTGTTTCTTACTCATCGTTCACTTTCCAACGGCTTGATCACACTGTCGCAATCTCAGTTGCCATGCAATGAGCGGGGTAGTTTATGCACGATGCCAAGTGCAATCTATACCAGAGTTTTCATAATTCTGTCCGCAAGGACTTAATATACGTTGCCCCAATGGTCGATTGGTCGCCCTACCTTTTTCAGGAAACGACAATTATCCTCTCGAATCTGGTCGACCGCCCATGCACGCGTATCTTCGTCCCATTTGGTGTCAATTTGAAAATCCGAGCGGCCAATTCTCGCCATCCGGTCTCTTGCCTTCTCGCGACTGTTGATTGATTCCGCCGACAATACCGGGGTCGCCGTGTCGCAGATTCCTAGGAACCTGCAAATTTCATGAAATACAGCGAGGGGCTGCGCCACATATTCCTCAAACCAAACTACCTTGATCTGAGGCTCGCCGAAGTAATTCCAATATGCGTCGAGGACCTCGCCATATCGACTTGAATCCACGATCATGGGGTGGCGCCTTACGGCCTCATTGACAGAGCGAAAAACTGGCCCCCCGGGCGTGCACAAATGTTCAATATAAGCAGATTCCATGCGTTTAAGCGGATGTCGAACCATGTAAATGATCTTGGCGTGCGGCACACGCCGATAAATTCTCTGAATGACCCGCGGATGATATCGAATTCTAGAATAGGAAGTCGACGCATCACCTCGCACCCTTTTCTCCGCACAATGGCGGAAAAGCGTCAAATAACGCTCCCAGCCCCGGCGATAAATGCCGTCTTCGGAAAAGTAATGTGGCTCCTTGCCTGAAACAATCCCCGCATCGGGGTGGGAATCGAGCAATGAGGACAGCGAAGTTGTGCCCGACTTAGCCGCTCCAATTATGAAGAAGTTCGGCCCCTGGATTTTAGTCATAAAGTACTTGACCATCGTAAAAATTTTGAGCGCATGCCAATGGCATGCCCTTTTCACTCAAGGGAGTTCCATCGAATTTAGTCCTTCAAGAATACCCGAATGCACGGCAATAGGGTTCCAGTATGGGCAGAACGGATGATAAATACTTCTCATAAACTCGCCATCGATTCACAGACCGGCCATAAATGGGTTGGGTGACATCATGATAAGTTGGCGAATTAACTTTCACTCCCCTTTTGTTTTTATAAAAAGATTCTTGATCTTCATGCCACTCCAATCCAAGAAACTTCGTAACTCGTTGTCCCTCTGGCTTCAAATTTGCCACTATGTCTTCATAACGGGTTTCCAGCCAGCTAAATCCCTTCCATTCCCGTACAACAAGCCAAACATTCATCAAATCAGCATAATGTTTTGCAATGCGCTCAAGCGACAAAAAGTTAGAGTTGATGACATTTAGCGGAAGGTTTTGAAAATAGCAGCTTATAATGACATCACGTGGATCCCGTAATGCCATGAGCACATGCAGTTCCGGAAATACCCTTAACCACAACGGCAGAAAAGCAGTGGGCGAAGGGTTCTTGTCAATAAGGAGTTTTTCGTCTGGATTGCTAGCGGACATCTGGCGTAAAAATTGTATGTATTCTCTGCGCAAAGCATTGATGCGCTGATGACTAAGTTTTTGACCCGATCGTCGTTGTTTGGACAGAACGGATTGACCAAATGCAGGAGTTTCATCATAGGCCTTCACTTGTGGATGGGACCCCAGAATTTGTTCGAGCAACGTTGTGCCGCTGCGAGGATGCCCGCCCAAAAAAGCCAATCGAGGAATCACCGTGCGCCGACTTTCTGGAAAACTCTTCGACCAATCATGCAAAATATCTCGCGATAAAGACTTTGCGTAGTCGTTATAAAGCCGGGCTTGTTCGTCGTACTGCGCGCCAATTTCTTCAACCTCAGCCAATGTCCGCACTCTTTTTTTTGCCTCCACCAGCATTAGCATGGCCTCATCAAAACAACCCTTGCGATCAAGTATTTGCGCCAGTTCATAACGACACGCGTACACGACATAAGGATGCTTAGGTTCAGCAACAATCAAATCACGCAATTTACATTCTGCTTCTTCCAGTTTGTTTTCGCGATGATCAAGGACGGCGGAAAAATAACACGCTTGTTCGTCCTTCGCGTCTATAGAAAGACATTCTTCAATAAAATGTCGCGCTTCCGCCAAACGATGGTTTTTCTCAAGCGTAACAGCAATGCTTATTCGCGGGTCAATGGCATTCGGCTCAATTGCCATCGCGCTACGAAAGCAATCGCGGGACGCTTCCATATTATTAATGCTTTCGTGAAGATGTCCCAAATCCAAAAGCAGCCTAGGATTCTTCGGTGCAAGCCGCCTTGCCTTATCCCAAGCCTCGGCCGCCAGGTCAAATTTGCCCAACCCCGCGGACGCACATCCGTAGTTAAGCAATACTCCCGGATGACGCGGACGTTTTTCAAGCAATTGTTCCAAAACTCTATTGGCATCAGAAAAGTTTTCCGTCGCCAGAAACTGCAAGGCGGTTTCAAATCTTTTTTCAAATTTTGTCGCGTCCATATTCTAGATTTTGATCAGGATTGCGCTGGCATATTCAAATGACGAATTAGAATTCAGGCTCAAAAACCAGGTTGCCAGCCGATGGGAAAAAGACGGCATAGCGAAAGAAGACGGTCGCGCACAGCTCTTTTGCGGATTCTCCCTGTGTTATTAAATTGCCGAGTACCATATTTGCCAAAAGCTTTTAAATACCCGGTAATTAAGCCGGACTTCGTCGGAGTTGAAACTTCCCATCTCCCCTCCAACACACACAACAATAGTTTCAAAAAATGCTGTTAGTGAGATGCAGTCAAAACAGTGCCGCTCTGCTTCCTTTGTCTTACCCAGAGCCATAACAGTGTTACGTAGCTCCCTATCACTAAATATACCAGAACGACTTTCATGGCTGAATCAGCCTTATAAGCCGGAATATGTAGCGTCGCAGTTAGCGTTCCAAGACAAGGGCACGGATACTGATAGTGAATTGCAACTAATCCAATGCGGTAAATGACGAACGTCGTCGCCAGGCATGCGACTAACTGCGATTTTAACCACACATTATTGCCAAAAAAACAGTAAATCGAAATCACCAGTTCAAGCCCTCCGGCCAGGAGAAAAAGGTATCGATATGGAACCTGCAGCAAAGGATCACGAACATTTAAAACATGAGCGGCCCCCATCGCATTCACTACTTTTGCGGCGCCAGTAAGGAATAACAAACATCCACAACCAATGAGAAAATAGCGGGCATATTTCATCGTTCTTGATAGAGAATTTAAGCATGCTCTTTCTAACCGGCAAAGATTAGAAAGAGCATGCGATCGGAACCTTCAGCCGCCGGCGCAAGTGTAGCAGTTAACACCCGTCCAAGGAATACTGTTCGTCTGTGACCCTTTGGACCAGCAAGTAAGCCATTTGTATGAATAAGTGCAAGATGCTGAGAATGTAGAACCGTAAGTGCTAGGCTTATATGACCCAACAACGCAGCCCGTATGGAATCCAGCGTATTTAATTTTGTAGAGATTTGCCGGAAAAATCCCAAGACATCTAGTATAGTGTCGGTAACTAGAAGGCGTATTGCACAGGACCGTGCTTGGTGTCCAAACACATTGTGCCCCGGCCGGTATTGCTGTTGCAATCGTGAACGTAGCCGTAGCCCCGCCTAGCAGCGGAACAAACCACCTTTTTATTCTGAACAGAATTTTGTTTTTCATTATTTTCTTCTTTCCCGTTGTTTTTCGTTTTGTGTTTTACTTATTTAGTTTGCGTTTTTCTCGAGCGGCCGGACTTAATTGACCAAGCGATGAATATCCCCGATCCAAGAACAATTGTAATTAATAGCACTTTCACAACATTCTGCGTATTCGGATGATTCCGGCTGCGCCAAGCTTGTAGTTGCGCGTCATTTTCTTCAGCAGTCAAAACCCGATTCCAGCCAGCATGCGATACATTGTATTGAATGTTGTTCGACCAGATCATACGCTCTAAGTTCTCAACTTGCCCAAAGAGCTGAACGGGATTGATTTGCGCCTCTGCAATGGGATTGTCTGACAACTCAAGCTCCTTAATCCGGATGATATAATCTGGAACATCGGGAGCATCGGCGGTAGATTTGGGGGCAAAGCGAGTTATTTGAAACGGAAATTGGCCGCCAAAAACATTGGTATTATATTCATAACTTTCACGAATACCTGTATCCACTACCTTACCGTTAATTATGGCCCTTAGAATTGAACTTCTCGGTAACCCTGATTCATAATCGAATGTCAGGACTAAAGGTACCCCCTTATTATAGGGCGCTACTACTCCCGATAACGACCCTTTTAACTGATGATTATTGGCATCCCAAATTATTCCAGCGTCTCTGTCTATTTCGGGAAGGCCAAGATTAATGATATCGTCCAACCTTCTTTGAAAGACATCGCGCTCTCCTTCTCCCACCGGTCCAGCATGACTTGTAAAAGGCTTATCAGAATCCAATTTTGGGAGTGGCTCAATTCTGTTAATCTTTGAATCTGCCAAAACTAAGATGTGTTTTCGCGAATAGTAATGCCAAAATACACTTTGAAACCGCCCCGTGCAAAAGCCCTCAATTTGACCTGCAGCGTTCACGGGACAAAGCGAAGCATTCGTTCCGTCCATCGTTAATAAAAGTTCTTCCTGACTTCCCCCCCGACCTCCCTTAGGAGCAGGCTCACTGGCCGGGTAAATTAACGAATAATGCATTTTAGAGATAATCGGTGGGTACTGCCAAAAACTTTCCAGAGTTATTGGTTTGGTGTTCGTTTCGCCCGGTTGTATCTGGAATGGCATTTGATTTGTCTGTCCATTCAACCTGCCGATTAACAAACTGCAAAAAAGCCACCCCCAACAAAACCCTTGAAGCAAATAAAGAACTGCAAGAGTAAAGAAACGTCGCGCAAATTTTATTGTTAGCTTCATCTAAAGGCTCGCCACAAGTAAAGCATGGGAAATGACACAATCAAAACCTAAGTATTAGCCATAAGCGACATTCGTATAGCTTTATGCGACAGAAGTTCGCGCCAACTTGACAGAGCTAGACATCGCTTGCATCGGCGAGAATCCCCAGTACTTGGTAAATTCCCGAGAAAACGTGCTGGAGTGAGTGTATCCGAGGTGATTTGCTGTTTCCTTGGCGGAATACGATCCAAGCAACAGTTTCATAGCACGCTCTTGGCGTTTTTCGTTGAACCACTCCTTGGGTCTTCTGCCCTTGCTCTCCAAAAAATATCGCTCGATTGTTCGTACAGAAACACCACAATGTTTTGCCAGACTCGCTACCGACCATCCCGCTTTCTGTGCCAACTCCTCCCAGTTTTGGATGTGGTTCAAGGGAGTATTCATAAAATAGATGAGAAATCGAATTTCACGCAGTTGCCGGTCCTTTCAGGGTTATGTTGTTATTGCAATGGGGACACCTGAGCTTTTCCCCAATGGCGTGTGCTGGAAATTCGATGTTCCCCTTGCAGAAGTAGCAGAACATTTTGAGATTGTCCGCCGGTTTGCGCAAGGTAACCCCAGTCTGGCATTTTGGGCAGGTGATGCTTTGTCCGAGGTTTTCAATCGCATATTGGATGTGAACTCCACAGGAAGGGCAACTCATCTTGATGGATTTCGCCTCTTCCTCCAGTGGGTTCTCTGCATGTTTGCCGAACCACAGCCAGAAAGATGCCGTGCCGCTGCCCGCCAGTAAATAGAGCGGAATGAACCCGATAATAATGCCCGTTAACCCGCGTGTTAGCTGAAGCGGATCCGTAACACTGCCAATGCCGGTCGCTTGCCAATTGCAGTGCATCACATACGCGCCGATTTGAAAGACGAGACAATTTATTGCGAGCCACGCCAGCAAGCCAACCTGGAGTCCAATGCGTTTTCCAAACAGGCAAATCAATGCCACCACCAATTCAAAGGTTCCCACGATCAGGAGCGCGTAGCGCAGCGGAATGCCCAACACCGGATCGGGCAAAGCCCAAACCTGCGCTTGACCGGCAGCGGTGAGAAACCGCGTCAGCGCGGCCGCGAGCAGGATGGCTCCGGCGGAGAAAATAAAATATCGAATCCATTTCATATTCTCATTCCTCAAAGATGAAGTGCTTCAGTTCTCTGGCCCGTTCGAGTTTGGGGGCCGTCCCCACCATCCGATGCGTTTCGCCGGGGTGCGTGTAAAACTCCACTACCACGCCGGAATTCAGGGCGTCCCTTTGATATTTTTTGAAGTGCTCTTCTTGATGTTCTTCGCCGCCGGCGTCCAGCAGCATTTTGGGTCGCGATTGAAGCCATGGCGTTTTAGAAAAATCTGGGAGTTGACTGGGATTCAGAAGGATTAATCCCCGCCACGGCGCAGGATCGGTTTCCACCAATTGACTTAGGTAACGCGTCTCGGCGCTGGCGGCAAACAGATACACCCGCCGGGTATCGACGGTCGGATCATGCTTAAGTTGGTTGTGGAGGCCCTGGACATTTTGCGTCCATTGCTCGATACCCACTGTCCACCAGGGCCGTTCCACCACTGCCACAATGGCTCCGCATGCGGCCATTCCGGTCATGAATGGTTCACCGTAGATCGGGTCGGTGATCATGGTGTCGCCGATCACCAGCGGATACTTCTTCTTTTTATTAAAGTTGGCGGGCCGGTAAATGGTGACGGTAGGATTGCCGCCGGGCAGATTCATGGTTTGGCGCTGCGCGGTGACGGCCTGGCCCGACGGGTAATCCGAACTTGAAAGCACCGGGTGAAATGTCCCGGACTCAAGGTCGCAACGCCAGATCTCACCGGCCGGCGTGTTGCTGATGTTTCCAAACAAAAATAATTGTTTCGACGTCGCTCTAAACCAGTCAAAACTGCCGTTGCCCCACAACTGCAATAACTGCCGTTGCCCGCCGCCGGACAGATCGGCCAACATCAGCGAGTCCCGGGTGTCCAGGTGGCTGTTATAGACGAATCGATTCGGGCCGGCCCATTGAACGCTGCGGAGGGATTGTCCCTCCATGATTGAGGTGGGACGGGTGCCGGGGGCGGCAGCCGTGTTTAGTCGCCAAATGGAATCCCGACCGTTTTCCGTGCGGCTGATCAAAAGTTCCCCCGTCTCGATTGAGCCTGCCAATCCCGTCACACCATTGAGTCCAATGTCGGACCAAACCAACGGGCTGCGCGAGGAAAGGAGTTTCTTGTTGAAGTATTTGGTGGAGAGATAGCTTTCCACCCGGTGTCGTTCCGAGTCGGTAAGAGCGCGGTCGTAAACCAACAATTCCACGAATTGGCCGTCGGAAGCCCCAGCTCTCCATTTTTCACCCGTCGAAACGGTGCGCGCCCCCAATTCAACCGGCTCGTTAGCGGTGGCCAGTTGAGCTGAAGAGGTGCTTTTCAAATCTCCATTCAGGTAACCATTTTGGCTGTTACCGTCGTAAACGACCGACAAAATGTTCCAATTGCGTGGCAAGACCGGCACTCTGCCATCGGTACCCATGGTGGACGGCAGATAAAATCCATCGAATTGATCGGCTAGACCGAAGTAGGCGCCGCCGACACCGGCGTTGCCAAGTCCAACGATCATCGCCCGGCCGACGTTCCGGCGTATCACCGCGAACATCGTGCGCGGCTTGTTCCCACTGATGCCGGAATTTCTGGTGGTCACCAAACCGGTGGCTTGTGTTACATCGTTGGAGGAGAAAAAGGCAATGGTGCCGCGGCCGTTCAGGGCATCGGCGCTTCCCGGTGCGTTGAATGTCGGCGGATTCTGGTTATTGACCGCCTTGTTTCGACGGGGGCTCAAGTCATCCAACGCGGTGACGGGCGCTTTGTCCGGCAATTGCAATGTCGAGGCGTCCAGCCAGAGTACCAAACTGTTGGTCACCGGCGCCGTGTCGTCGTCGAAACTCGCGCGGGCGAAGGGATTGTTTGCTCCGGTGAAGTCTTGTGACAAGTCAAGCCGGCAGACGAAATTATCCTGCAACCAGGCGATGCTGTGGGAGTTGATCGCGGTAAGGCTCGATATTTGGCCCGAATAGGGCAGCCGACGGGTCTTCCAGTCACCGTCAGCCGCTTTTTCCGCCAGGCAAATTGCCCCTCCTTCATGCCAGGAGAATTTGGCCGGATTGAGCCAGACGACCTCGGACGCCATCACATTGGTTCCTATCTTCCAATGTGCCAGAATCTGGTTGGTGGCCGGAGCGGAGATGAACAGGTCATTGTCTATGGTACAGATGAATGCACTGTCGTCCGGCGACCACGGGCCGGCTTGTATATCGAAATCATCGTTCCAGATTCCCACCCCATGCTTGTCCTCGATGATTTGCTGTTTTTTCCCGGTGAGAGTATCGCTCAAAAAGATCGCGCGCCCCCGGTCGTCCGCCGTGGCCGCGAAAATAAATTGGCTGCCATCATGATTCATTTGGGCCGGGCCGTAAAACTGCCGGATGGATCCATACGTTGCGGCATTTTCCTCCAGATGCGCCGGCCGCTGGGCATGAAGCCACAGCAGCCGCAGGCCCACCGACGCCACCGCAAGGACCGCCAGCGCAGCGCCGGGATACCTAAATACGGTTCGCCGCAACAGCGAGCTAAACTGTGCCTTCCATTTTTTCATATCATTGCAACGGGTAAGTGCCGTGTTGCGCCAGCCAGCGTGTATCTGATCCCCCGGAGGTGCCCGGCGTTAAAACCGGATTTAGAAACACGTCGTGCCAGCGATTAAATTCCGCGTGGCCATCCGCAAAGGAAAACGACGAGGAAGTTCCATGATTGATGGCTGGTTTGTCGTTGATGGTGGTGCCGTTGCCGTAAAACAAAAACCATCCGTCATTCAGGCTCAATGGGTTTTCGTCCAGATACACAAAGCAATCGGAAATGCTTAAACCTGACCCGGCGAAATCCGAGAATTTACTGAAGACCTTGTAGTTCACGCCATTTTGCCGACCGTTGATGCCGTCGGATTCGGGGCCATGACCGCCCACAAAGCAATTGGCCGAGCATGACCGGACGCGGGGCAGGTGCCACGCCGGGTCCAGGTAATGATCGGCAGGGCAACGATAGACTCCGGCGGCGCTGGCGTAGGTTCCGAGCGAGCCGATCAAGTTCACCACGGGATTTCCGCCGGTGGTTCCTTTCACGCCCAGATAAAAGGGATTGGTGGAGCAGCCAACCGGGTTCTCAGCTATGGCTGCGTTCCAGGGAGGGGCCGAAGAATAGGTGCCGTCCACCCAATTTGGTCCGGCGGGAACCGGCGGGGTGGCGGCCGGATCGCCACTAATGCTATCGCCACCGTTCCGGACAGTGACGTTTGCCGGCATATAATCGTGATTGTCGTTCCCATAAAGCGTGGCAGCCAATTGCAACTGCTTCATGTTATTGAGGCATTGGATTCCTTGCGCCCTGGATTTAGCCTTGGACAAAGCCGGAAGCAGAAATGCCGCAAGTATGCCGATGATGGCGATGACGACTAGAAGCTCAATGAGAGTAAAGCCCGCCCTTGGTCGATTCGGAACGCCTTTGAATCGGCCAACACCCTCTGGAATCTCCCTAAAACTCCATCCAATATCCATACCCCGTGCCAATCCCTGA
>Ga0265338_10006293_pt1 | contig 15174 bp, 11 predicted proteins | sample 42126metaG_FD_193579 | JGI IMG/M metagenome (GOLD analysis project Ga0265338, IMG submission 193579) | Rhizosphere microbial communities from Carex aquatilis grown in University of Washington, Seatle, WA, United States - 4-21-26 metaG | ecosystem: Host-associated > Plants > Roots > Rhizosphere... | reverse complement strand
AACACGCAGCCTGCGTCGCCCTTAACTTTGCCTTCCCCAACGCCGGCAACAGCATGGCCGCCAGGATGGCAATAATGGCAATGACTACCAGGAGTTCGATCAGGGTGAATCCGTCGGAGTTTCCGCGACGCGTATTGTTATTGAACGCAATGGTTTGCATGACTTTCGATCAACCGTCGATGAAAGTCTAGCCACTCGTTGACAACGCAGATATATGACGGTTGTCCTATCCGGTTTTGAATTACGGTTGCGCCGCCAAATTCGGCTTCATCAACCGGACATCGTAGACTGCGCCGACGCCGCCGGACTTGGAGGAAAACTTGATGGTGATCCGCCCGCCGGCCGCGCTGGAAAGGACGTTTGCGGGGATGGAATAGCGCTTCTCCAAAAATTCACCCGGCTTGGAATTGTTTAACGTCTCGGTGGCCAGCAACTCGCCATTCGCGAGAATGTCAAAAGTGCGACCGGCATCGCCACCCCAATAAGTGACGGCCAGGTCGACCGTTTTTTCGCCGTGGGCGCTGAAGGTGTATTGGAACGACTCACCCCGGCGCCAGCGCCGGCCATTGCGCAAACCGGAATCCGAGTTTTCGCCCGTGAAATCGTGTTCCACTTCCGGTTGCTGTTCGCCGGGCGCAACGCGGTCCAGAGTGTTTGCTTCGCGCACTGCTTTGGCGCGTTCCTCGGCAGCCAGACGTTCGCGGTTCGCGGCGACTTTTTCCGGCGAGGTCAGTTCCCAATACATCTGATAACGCTCATCGTGCAAACGGAAGAATGGAACCAGGGGAAGTCCTTTGGCGGCGGGCGGCTCCGCGACATCAGCGAGCCGGAAACGCATTTGCCCCGCGGCGGCGTCCGGCTTCACATGCAGGGGAACATCGGCCGTGCTGGCCAGTAATACTGGAACACTATCCATCGGAACCAGCGGGCCGGCCGCGACATGCCCCATGCGGCTATCGTTGGCGATCAATCCGCGCATATCATTCGTTCCGTCGGGTGACGCCAGCACGATGGGACCGCGCAGGATCGCCACCCAGTCGGAACCGTCCGGCAAACGCTCGACCGTGGTGCGCATCGGCAATTCAATCTCCACCCGGTCACCATTGCGCCACTCGCGGCGAATGTCCGCGTAGGATGAAGGCGTGGAAGTGACGGCGACCGATTTGCCATTCACCTTGACCGCAAATTCGCCCGCCGCCGCCCAGCCGGGATGACGAATATGCAGCGTGAACTCAGCGGATTTTTTGAGCTTCAAGGTCAGCGTGGTTCGAGCCTCATCGGGAAATTTCGTTTCCTGCCGAAGCGTCAGGCCGAGATTGGTCACGGTAGCTTCGGAGGCGATGAAGAGATTGATGTAAAGGCCGTTGGTGGCCTGGGCATAGATGAATTCACCGTACTTGCCGGGATTCTCCATGCCGGTGCCGACACAGCACCAGAAGCATTTGTCGGGCTGCGAATAGACGCGGTAGTGATCCGGGCGGATCGGAGTGAAATAAACATATCCCGGCGTCTCCGTGTTGATGGACGCGAGAATATGATTGTAGAGCGCCCGCTCATAGAAATCGGCGTAGGCCGCGCCTGGCCGGGAAGCGAACAATTCCTCTGTCAACCGGAGCATATTGTACGTGTTACAAGTCTCCGGACCTTCGCGGCTTTCCAACATGCCTTCAAAATTTGTCGGTGAGTTGAAGTGTTCGGAAACGCTGTTCCCGCCAAACGCGACACTGCGCTTGGTCGTGACGTTCTCCCAGAAAAAGCGAGCGCCGGAATCGGCTTCCTGATCACCGGCGAGAATCGCGATGCGTTCGAGGCCGACTACCTTGGGAATCTGGGTGTTCGCGTGCTTGCCGGTAAGCTGATCTTCGTGACGTTCCAACGGATCGAGAACCGCTTTGTGGCAGAAACGGCGTGCGAGCCGGAGATACTTCTCGTCGCCGGTGATCGCGTAAATATCCGCCAGGACTTCATTCATCCCGCCTTGCTCCTGGTCGAGCATTCGCTGCATCTGCGCATCGGAAAGGCCGGCGGTGATTTTTTCGCACCAATCACCACAGCGAATCAGGATGTCCCGGGCTTTAGTATTGCCCGCGACCAGGTACGCATCGCGCAAACCGGCGTAGGTCTTGTGCAGGTTATACCACGGTACCCATTTACGGTTCACGGCTTCGACATGGCCGGCGGCGACTTCTTTCCACAACTCCCGACTGCCGGGAACGCCGCCGACATAGCCGTCATCTGAAGCTTTCTGGCAACGGTCCAGTTCGGAAATCATGTAATCCAATCGGCGGCGCAACTCGCCGTCCCGCGTATCCGCGCCGGAAGCGATCATGGTTGAGAGTGCGGAAAGATAATGGCCGGCCGTGTGCCCGGCGAGGCCGCTGCTTTCCCAGTTTCCATAATATTTCGCCTTCGGTTCCAATCCCGCCTCGTGAAGATAAGGCGCCAGGAGACGATCCGGCTCCAAGGCCAGCAAATAGGTTCGGTTGGCTTTGACGGCCTCGGCAAACGGGCCGTCCAGCAACCGCACCGACGTCAACGGCAACATTCTGGCGGGAGTCGCCGCGGACGGCAACTCTGCGCCAGGGACTATGGACGCCGAGCAAAAAGCAATCAGCGTCAGCGTCGCCAAGGTCAACCGGGCGGCGGAGTTGTATTGGCCAATACTATTGGAATGGAGGGAAGCTCTTGTCGTCATGAAAATTGAATTTGGGTGGTTTCGCTATCACATCAGATCCCCTGATGAAAAAATGGTCGGGGCGGTGAGATTCGAACTCACGACCTCTTGCACCCCAAGCAAGCGCGCATACCAGGCTACGCTACGCCCCGAACCATTTCACCGGATTGCTCCGGCGAAGAAAATACTATGCCGCCCGAACCTTCACTTCACAACCTAAAAATCAAACGTTTACCGGTTCTTGACTTCCACGTTAGGATTTAACCCTATTCCCGGCAAGGGCGGCTTCCCGGGTATCTTATCCCGGTTTCATTTTTTGTCTTAGGAACGTGGAAACAAATCGGCAGATTCTCGAGAAGCTTCGCGAAGTGAACGCGCAGAGCGCCCGATACGTCGCGATCCAAATTGCCGTGATCGTTTGCCTGGCAATTCTCGCGCATTTTTTGGTTCGCCTGCTCCAGTTCATCAGCGATTGGCTCGTTCGAAAAAGCGCGGCGAAAAAATCACCGGTCGGTTTCGTCACGCACACGCCAAAATTCGTCACGTTGACCGGGCTGATCACGAGCGCCCTGACGCTTGTGATCTATTCCGTCGGCTTGGGTTTCATCCTGAACGTGCTGGGGATGAACACTCAGCTATTTCTCACCACGTACCTCGCGACCGCTTCCGTGGTTGGTTTCGCGGTGGGCTTCGGCTCGCAAGGGCTCGTGCAGGATGTGATTACCGGTCTCACGTTGATTTTCACCGACACGCTTGAAGTGGGCGACATGGTGGAAATTTCCGGCCAGGTCGGCCGCGTGGAGACCGTGGGATTGCGTTTTACCGAATTGCGAAATTTCAACAATCAACGAGTGTTCTTGAGCAATCGAAACATCGCGAACATCGCTCGATTTCCACGAGGAGGCCTGCACGTTTATGTGGACGCGCAAATTCCGGCGAATGCCGACCGCGCAAAAGTGACGCAAACAGTGACGCGGGTGGCCAAGGGGATGTGGGAACAGTTCAAGGCGGTCATCTTGCAGGAGCCGGCATTTTCGGACGTTCAGGCGGCAAAGCCGGACACGCGCGAGTTTTTGCGGGTTGAATTTAACGTCTGGCCGGGCCAGGGCGGCTTGATCGAAACGACTTTCCGACAGCGCATCCTGGACGCGTTGAAGCAATTCGATCCCAACTACGCCGACTGGATGATTGTCGTAACGTATCGCGCCACGGATCTGACGGGAAATAACGTGTCAATCTAAGTTCAGGGAGCGGGGTGCGGGGTCTTCTTTTTGACGAAGGTGTGCGTGGGGTGGCCGTAGAAAACTTCGGCGGCTTCCATAAGCGTCTCGGATAAGGTGGGATGGGGATGGACCGACAAGGCCAAATCTTTGGCCGTAATGCCGGTCTCAACGGCGAGAACGCCTTCGGCGATTAATTCGCCCGCGCCTGAGCCGACGATTCCCACGCCCAGGATGCGTTCGGTTTCCGGATCGATAAGGAGTTTGGTCAGGCCATCGGGGCGATCAAAGGTGAGCGCGCGGCCGGAAGCGGCCCAGGGGAATTTAGCAACTTCGATATTGATTCCCTTTTGTTTGGCCTCCGCTTCGGTCAATCCGCACCAGGCCAATTCCGGATCGGTGAAAATAACCGCGGGGATAACCACGTCGGTGAACGTGCTGCTCTCGCCCATGATGACTTCCACCGCCACGCGGGCTTCGCGCGAGGCTTTGTGCGCGAGCATCACGCCGCCGGCGACATCGCCGATCGCATAAATCGCCGGATCGTCCGTCTGCTGCTTCTCGTTAATCTTGATGAAACCCCGTTCGTCGCGGGTGACCTTGGTATTTTCCAGCCCAATATTTTCGCAATTCGGCACGCGGCCGACGGCCACGAGCACGCGGTCGTAAAGCTCTTCCTTTTTCTGGCCTTCCACTTCCATCTCGACCTTGATTTGTTTTCCGACGGTGGACATTTTGCCGACCTTCGTTTTGAGGCGGACTTCTTTAAAATGTTTTTTGGCGTAATTGACGATGGGGCGGGCAAGGTCGGGATCGGCGCCGAGCAAAATTCCATCGAGCGCCTCGACCAACACGATCTTGCTTCCGAGCGTGGCGTAAACCGTGCCCAGTTCCATGCCGATGTAGCCGCCGCCAATGACGAGCAGGTTCTCGGGGATTTCCTCGATCTCCAACGCTTCGCGGGAGGTCATCACGCGCGGATTTCCCAGGTCCCACGCCTTGGGCAAGGCCGCTTTCGAGCCCACGGCAACAATCGCCTGTTCGAAATTAATGAATTTTTGTCCCTCTTCGGTTTCAACGCGCAGGGTGTTTGAATCTTCAAAGTAACCGCGCCCGGCCCAGACTTCGACGCCGCGCATCTTCGCCAATTGCGCCACGCCGCCGGAAAGCTTCGTGATGACCCCGTCTTTCCAAGCGCGCAATTTTGTCAAATCCACGTTCGGGGTTTGGAAGGTGATGCCGCGATGCTCGGATTCCTTGGCCATCGAGAGCGTGTGGGTGGCATAGAGCAATGCCTTGGAAGGAATGCATCCGCGATTCAGGCAAACGCCGCCGAGTTTTTTGTCCGCCTCGACCAAAATCACTTTTTTGCCCAGGTCCGCCGCGTAAAACGCCGCTGCGTATCCGCCGGGTCCGGCGCCTATCACCACGATGTCTGTCTTTGTCGGTTCCATAATTTAAATTTTCTTTCTCGTTCTCTTCCTCGTCGTCGTCCTCGAATTGTCAGCGTTCAAACTGAGTTGCCGATTTTTGTTGCATATTCGTGCGTCCGAGGAGGAGGACGACTAAATCAAATGCGCACCGCTTTTTCGTCGAAATTCTCGATCGCTTTCACCAAATCCACGATAAAACGCGCGGCGATGCCGCCGTCGATCACGCGATGATCGTAGGAAAGGGCCACGGGCAAAATTGTGCGGGGCTCGATTTTATTTTCGCGCACGACGGCTTTCGTCGCGCCTTTGCCAAGGCCGAGGATCGCCACTTCGGGCTTGTTGATGATGGGAGTGAAGTGCCCACCGCCAATGCCGCCCTGGTTCGAGATGGTGAACGAGCCGCCTTTCAAATCCTCGCCGGAGACTTTTCGTTCGCGCGCTTTCGTGGCGAGTTCCTCCAGGTCCTTGGACAATTGAACCAGGTCCTTTTTATCGGCGTCGCGGAGCACGGGGACAATCAATCCGGCTTCCGTATCCACGGCGATCCCGAGATGGACGTATTCCTTGAGCACAATTTCCTGGGTGACTTCATCCAGGCTTGAATTCAAAACGGGATGTTTCTTCAGCGTCTCGGCGACGGCTTTGAGGATGAAAGAGGTGACGGTCAGGCGCGCGCCTTTTTTCTCGTAGGCTTCGACGTATTTTTTGCGGACGGCGAGCAGGTTCGTGATATCCGCGTCGTCGAACTGGGTGACGTGCGGTATGGCGTTCCAATTTTCCGTCATGCGCCGGGCGATGACCTGGCGCAAGGGCGAGAGCGGTTTTTTAGTGACGCTACCCCACTTGGAAAAATCAATTGATTCGGCTGCGGGTTTGGCCGGCGCGCCGGCGGCGGCTTTGGGCTGCGCGGCGAGCTTCTGCAACCGCTGAATATACGCGCGGACATCTTCCATGGTCACGCGACCTCCGCGGGCGGAACCGCGGACGCGCGCCAGATCGATGCCCAAATCGCGCGCCAGCCGGCGGATGCCGGGCGAAGCGGCGACGGCAGCATCTGATTTCTCGATCGCCTCGCCGGATTCGGCGGGCGTTTCCTGTTCTGGCTCGGGCTCCGGTTCGCGCTCGGGTGCGTCCGCTTTGGCGCTGGGCTTAGCCGCTTCCGCGCTCGGCTGGGCGCCCGCCGGAGCGGCAGCGCCACCGGTCAGGGACACCAGCTTTTGCCCGACGCTGATTTTATCGCCGGTTTTGACAAAAATTTTGGCAACGGTGCCGGCCGCGGTCGATGGAATCGTGGCGACGGCTTTTTCGTTTTCAAGCTCAAGAATTGGTTGGTCTTTCGCGATCTGGTCGCCTTCTTTGACGAACAGATTGACCACCGTTCCCGAGTCGGCGCCTTCGCCGAGGTGTGGAAGTTTTACATCCATAAAATTAGAGCGACGTAATGTGGTGCAAATGCGTCCGAGATTCTAGGAAAATTTAATGTGGTGACGGCGCGCGATGCGGCCAATAGGGTCGTTAATTCCAGTTTAATTGATTTCGGCATGAACTTTTCACGTAAAAAACTTCACCGCCATCGGGCACGAATGGGGGCTTTTTTGACACGAATTCCACGAATTAACACGAGTTCTTTTAACGGCCCAGGGAACGGCTCGCGAGGACGCTCGCCCCACCCGCTGCCGTCGGTGGAAACGGTTCTCGGCGCTTTTTGCCTCTGCGCCTTCAATGCGGAGAGGCGATCAGACCGCCTCACCAGCGACGACCTCGTTTGCAGCACGAGATCGACCTCAAATTGCTCTGAGATGAACAATTTACAACCAACTCTTGCGCTACTGTTCATATTGACAAAGTCCTGGCAGCGTGGTGACATTTTCTCAAGGAAAGGGCTGTTATGAAATTCCTCGTTTTTTGTTTGAGCGTCTTGGCGGCATCGGGTTTAGCTCGCGGGGCTCTGCCGATTGTTTCCATTCAACCAGCCAATCAAACGGTATTACCGGGCGGCACGGCAAATTTCTCAGTCGCGGCCACCGGCGCCGTCGCGTTTCAGTGGCGGCATAACGGGAGCGACATTGCCGGTGCGACCAATGCAACGCTGCAGGTTACCAATGTCAACGCCTCCAGTGTTGGATATTACCTGGCCATTGCCAAAAATTCCACGGGTTGGGCGCCCAGCAAAATGGCTTATCTTTTCGCGGGCTACCCTTTTACCAGTCCGCAAGTGGCGTTCGTTCCACTGTCGAACTTCGGGAGTCCAAATGCGCCGGCCAAGGACTCGTGTTCGGGCAGCTATGCCCCTATTACCAACGGATTCGCGCAAGTGGTGGCGGGACCGGAGCTCGACCTGATGCAGCCCGTTGGTGACTCTTACCCGGTTTTAAACGGCATATTCGACGGGGACTACCAATCGATTACAAATGTTTTGCCCGACCAGGCAGTTTATTATCAGGTAATCATCACTCACCCATGCTTCGGAAGCACTCGCGCGCAAAGTTCCACGGTTATAAAGATAAACGCGAATGATCCGTCCGCTCCCGTTGGGAATATTAAATTTCCCGGATGGCCCGAATGGCCGGAACCGATTTTGTCTGACAATTCTCCCGTTTATATTACCAAGATACCGGGCGAAATTCTAAACTTTACCAATCAATTTTACGGCTATACGGATTTTGGCACTCCGACCTGTCAGTGGCGCAAAGACGGGAATATCATTCCCGGCGCGACAAACCTCGTCGCGCTATCCGGCACGCCTTGGGGCGGTTACTATCAAGCGGTGCTGACCGTTACGAACCTGCAAGCGGCGGATGCCGGGGTGTACGACCTGATGGTGTTTGGCAACGACTGGCTAGCCACCCCGACAATGACACTGACGATGCAATTATCAAACGGCGCGGGAGTCCTGCAATCGCCCCACTTCAACGACACGAATTTCCTTTGCGACCTGGTGGGCATTTCCGGTCGCCGTTACGCGCTGCAATGGTCGACCGACCTGGTAGATTGGCAAAATCTCCCGGCGGCATCAAATTCCAGCGGGACGATCACTTTTACCAATTCTGCCACGGCGGGGAAGTTGTTTTATCGAGGTTTTCTTTTGCCCTGAAGCGATTCGTCCCGGCGAAACGCCGCTTCGCGCCGCCTGGTTTCACCCAGCAATAGATCCTCCGCCGACCAGCCTTGTTGCTGGGCCGATTGCGCCAGCGAGAAAAGTTCAGCGGCAAGTGCACTTTTGGTGAACTTATCTTTCGGATGATCGCGTTCCGGCAGCACTTTCGCCTTGCGCGCTTTCTTCACCAGCTTTTCGGCGCGCAGGAGAGCGGGCAGATGTTTGGGGATGCCGTCCAGGGCCGAGGCGCGCGCGTGTTTGGTGCCGTGCTTTTCGGCGCGTTTGATTTTTTCCCAGTTCGCCCAGACCTCATCCACGTCCTTAACTTTCGTGGTACCGAAAACGTGCGGATGACGGCGGATTAACTTTTCCGTGATGCCCCGGGCTACTTTGTCGAAATTGAACGCGCCCCGCTCCCTCGCGAGCTGACAATGAAACACGACCTGCAACAGCAAGTCGCCCAGTTCCTCTTCGAGTTCGTGGTCATCGCGCGATTCGATGGCGTCCAGCAGTTCGTAAACTTCCTCGACGGCGTGCCAGCGCAGGGTCAGGTGGTCCTGCTCCCGGTCCCAGGGGCAACCCTTCGGGGAGCGCAGTTTGGCCATAACCTTCAAGAGATCGTCGATTGCAGGTTTGCGGTTCATTTGCATTTACGATTGACGATATACGATTTACGAGCGGATGGGGAGTTGATGCGTCAATCGTAAATCGCAAATCGCAAATTTAAAGAATCACCAAATTATCGCGGTGCACGACTTCCACGCGTTGCAGGGTGCGTGCGCTGATTTCAGCGGAGCCGAAGGCGGCGATGCCGCGGGCGAATTCGGTTCCGTTCAGGTCGCAGATGCGCACGACGTCTTCCGCCACGAAGTTGCCCTCGCAACGCGCAATTCCGGGTGGCAATAAGCTCCGGCCCTTCTCGCGCAGTGCCTGTTTTGCTCCGTCGTCCACGAATAGCGCGCCTTTGGGGTAATGAAAAAAAGCGATCCAGCGCTTGCGTCCCTGCAATTTCGTCGCCTGGGGAACAAAAAACGTGCCTTCGTCGTCGCCGGCCAGCACACGTGCGAGCATGCTTTTCTTTTTTCCGGAGGCGATCACCAGCGGGATGCCGGAGCGCACGACGATTTTCGCGGCTTCGATCTTGGATTTCATTCCGCCCACGGCGGTGGCACTGTCGGTGCCGCCGGCCAGTTGCTCAATCCCGCCGTCAATGTGCTCGATGACCGAAATCGTTTTGGGATTGGCCTTGCCGAAATTTTCAATCACGCCGTCGACGGTGGTGAGGATCAACAGCAAATCGGCGGGCAATAATGACGCGACGAGAGCCGACAATTTGTCGTTATCGCCAAACTTCAGTTCGGTGAAGGAGATCGCGTCGTTCTCGTTGATGATGGGAACGACGCCGCGGCTGAGCAGCGTGACGAGGGTGTTGCGGGCGTTGAGATGGCGCTCGTGATGTTCAAGATCGTCGTGCGTGAGCAACACCTGGGCGACGTGGAGATCGTATTGCGCGAAGAGCTTTTCGTAAATCGCCATCAGGCGCGATTGGCCGACGGCGGCACAGGCTTGCAGTTCCGCGAGGTCGTTTGGGCGTTTGTCGTAGCCCAGCGCGCCCATGCCGGCGCCGACCGCGCCAGAGGTGACCATGACGATTTCCTTGCCGGCCTTGCGTTGCGTGGCGACTTGCGCGACCAACTGCTCCAGTTGCGCCAAATCCGGCTGCTTCCGGCTGTCCGTGAGGACGCCGGTGCCGAGTTTGACGACTACGCGGGAAATATCTTTGAGCAATTCGCGACGCACGCCAGCTTGGTATCAAAAGCGGCCGCGGGTGTCGAGATTTCAGGAAAGCAATTCCGAATGACGAATTGAGTTCCCCCACTCCATTTGACATTCGGCATTCGTCATTCCACCCTTCCGGATATGCGCGAACAATCCTTGAATTTCCTCCGCACGCTGGTTAACACGCCGAGCCCCACCGGCCACGAAGTCCGCGGCCAGCGCGTGTGGCTCGATTACGCGAAGTTGTTTGCCGAGGAAACGTATTCGGATGCCTACGGCAATTGCGTGGCGGTGCTCAACAAAGGCGGATCGCCGCGCGTGATGCTCGCGGCGCACGCCGACGAAATCGCCATGGCGGTCAATTATATCAGCGATGACGGTTTCATTTACGTGCGGAAAATGGGCGGCATCGACGCGGCCATTACGAAGGCGCAGCGCGTGACGATCCACACTCGCAACGGCCCGATCAAAGGCGTGGTGGGGAATGTCGCGCCTCATTTGATGCGCGGGGACGACGACAAGCCCAAGGTGCCGAAGATTCATGATTTGTTCATCGACATTGGCGTGAGCAGCCGCAAGGACGCGGAGAAATTGGTGCGCGTGGGCGATCCGATCACGCTGGTGGACGAATTTGATTTGCTGCGGAACGATTTGGCGGTGGCGCGCGCGTTTGATAATCGCATTGGGACGTTTGCCGTGGCGGAGGCGTTGCGTTTGCTGAAAGAATCGAAGGGGAAATTCGCCGCTGAGGTCTGCGCGGTCTCGAATGTGCAGGAGGAAGTCGGTTTGCTGGGGGCGCGGCAGATTGCCTATTCGCTCAAACCGGACATCGCGGTGGTGGTGGACGTGACTCACGCGACGGATTATCCGACCGTGAGCAAAGCGCAGCACGGCGATATCAAAGTGGGCGATGGGCCGGCGCTCACGCACGGCGGGTGCAATCATCCGGACGTGGTGGCGCGGCTGGAAGCGGTGGCGAAGGCCAAAAAGATTCCCCTGCAGCACGAAGCGATGTCGGCATCGAGCGGCACGGATACGGACGTGATTTTCTGGACGCGCGGCGGCATTGCCAGCGCGTTGGTGAGCTTGCCGAACCGCTATATGCATTCGCCGGTGGAGGTCGTGAGCCTGAAAGACTTGGAGCATATTCCGGAATTGCTGGCGGCGTTTGCGCAGTCGCTAAAGGCGGGGGAAGAGTTCAAGGTGAAGATTTAAATTGCGTCCCGCGCTATGCGCGCGTGACGGAATATGGGGCGGCGCGCAGCGCCGCCCTACCGGAATTTATCAAGATTTGGTTGAGTTTGCTTTTGAATCGCGATATTCCTAAATCATGCGCCGGCCCATACTGATTTTGTCGTTATTTTTTATGGTGTGCGCGGCTGCTCCGGCGGCCACTGGCCGGGTGATAAAGGTACTTCCCCAATTTCTCGATCTCAAGGGCCGACACGCGCTTTCGCCCAGCCTTTATGATCGCGACGCGTACCAGGCCCGTTTGCGGGAGCACACGAATGAAGTTTCCGGCATGCGCTTCGCCGTCCAATGGAAAGCCTCGGGCGCGAGCACCGGGGCGTTGAAGTTGCGCGTGGAAGTCCACGGGGTGAGCCGGGGAGGATTGCCCGCCGTTGTCATGCTCGAACAGCCGGTAAAACCGGGTTTCTGGTTCAACCATTGGGCATCCCTGCCGTTGACCGGCGACGATTACCGAAAAATCGGCGAGGTGACGGCGTGGCGCGCGACGTTGTGGGAGGCAGATAAAATGATCGGCGAACAAAAATCATTTCTATGGTGAAAGCCGTCTTTCGCATCGCCGCACTGGTGGCAGTCGCGCTGCCGGCCCTGCTTTCCGCCAAAGACCTCGGTGAGTATCAATTCGGCGACAAAGTCGAAGAAGATATTGTGGCCACCTCCAAATTAAGTTTCCTGGATATCGACGCGACCCAGGCCGAGCGGGACCGAGAGGCCCAACGCGTGCCGCTCATCATTCGCTATTACACCAACGCGGCGGATGATGTCGAAGTCCGGTTTCGCGAGGCGTTTGTGAAAACGCACGACGATTTTCTGCGAGCGGTGGAAAGGAGTTTCGGACATCGCACGCTTTCGGACGAGGAGATCGCTTCTTTTAGATTTCAATCACTCGCCATCCTGTTTCAAAAGCAAAACACCTTGTTTCCCGTGAGCACCAATCGCGCGGCGAAGTGGGCCGGCGGAGACGACGACAAGGTGTTTCAGGATGCGCTGGCGGCGAAGTTGCGCCGGGCGATGACGCTGATCATCCGTCCCGAGCCTTTGCCGCCGGGCTTCAGATTGGGCGCCGCGGTGCGATTGATTCCAGTCGGCGCCACGAATGAAATCATTTCCGAGCAGGAAGCCGCGCAGACGAGTCGAGATTTTGCGACGACCAATTTCGTATTGTTGGCCACGGTGAGACGAAACGTGGGGGCCATGCTTCCCCGTGACGAGCGGGATGCCTCCCGGTTTTTCTCGGCGCTGGTGGAACCGAATTGCCGTTTGGATGAATCCGTCACGCGGCAGCTTCGCGCCAAACGCGCGGAGAGCGTGTGGTTGACGTGCACTTACGAGCCGGGCCAGATCGTCGCGCACCGGGGAGACGTGGTGGACAAAAAAATTAAGACGGCCATCGATCTGCTCAAGGAAAAGACGGTGGTGCGGGAATTGCAGGAGTTGCAGACGAAGCAGCAGGCGACCGTCGGCGAATTGCAGCAGCTCTTGGTGGAGAAAAAAGCGAAGGACGCGCTGGCGCAGGAGCGCGCGCGGGAATTGCAGGAGGTGCAGGTGAAACAGCAGGTAACCGTCGGTGAACTTCAGCAATTGCTGGCCGAGAATAGAGCCAAGGACGCCCGGGCGCAGGCACACGTGCTTTGGCTGGTGGGCACGCTGGCCGCGGTGGTTGTCATTCTGGCGGCGGCCACCTGGCAATTGGCGCGGCGCAGGCATCCGGTCACCATGTTGCCGGCGACCGTCGGCGATGCGGCGGATTGGCAGCAGCGGGCGCTGCTGGCCGAAGAGCGCACGCAAAAGCTGCAAAGCGCGGCGCGCGCGGGGTTGATCGCGCATCTGTCCCAATGGTTTTCACGAATGCTGACCCAACGGCTGATTTCGCAACGGCGCATGCTGCTCGACACGCATGACAATGCCGCCGCCGAAATGGCGGCGCTGGAAGAGCGGTTGGAAAAAGTGCAGGCGCCGCTGCAGGTCCGACTGGCGGCGTATGAACATCGCATTACGGAGTTGGAAAAAGAACTCGCGGTGCGCGGCGAGGAAAATCGCGAACTCCTGAAAGCGAAGATCGAGATGATGCGGAAACAGTTGGAAGCCGCCCGCGGGAAAAACCGGGTGGAGTTTAATTAAGGCGGAAACCTGCAATTGGAAATGGGGAGCACACGCCTCCGGCGGGTGGTTTGCGGCGCCTCGCGGCAAACTTCGTCATGCCATTTCGCCGAACCATGCAGTGGGGCCAGATGCTCGGTACGAAGCCGACGGCGAGACGCCGTCGGCAGCACGCGAGACGCGTACGCTCCCCAAAACTAACTGCTACGGTCAAGCGGCCTGGTTTTTCTCCTGGGTGTGCAGGGCGCGCTGGTAGCATTCCATGGCTTCGGTGTATTTCTCCAACCGGCTGCACAATCCGCCTTTGTGAAGATAAGCAATGGTAAGGGTGCTGTCCGCGGCGATGGCGCGGTCGTAGCATTCGAGCGCTTCCTGCGGCTGCCGCATTTTTTCCAAAGCGGTGCCTTTTTTCACGAGCGCTTCGGCGTTGGTGGGTTCGACGGCCAGAATTTCATCGAAGCAAGCGATCGCATCTTCGGGGTGGTCGCTGGTCAGAAGGGCGTGGCCGCGCTCCATTAATTTCGCGAGTTCCGCGGTTTTCTCCCGTCGGGCAGCGTTCAACTCCAGCTCCGGCCCGGATCCGGTTTCGCCGTTGCTCGAAAGCGTAGACGGCTCCTTCAAGGGCAAAGTTGCCGTCTGCTCCAGTTCGGCAATTCGTTTTTCGAGATGATGAACCAAACCGATCAGGCGGGCGTTGGACTGCTCCACCGGAGTGGTGGCCAACGCGTCGCGCTCGCCGACCACCAGCGCGGAAGTGTCGGAGAACGTCAATTGCCGGCTGGCGGCCAGGGCGGTGGAGATATCGGCGAGCCGGCTCACCGCGCGCGATTGGAAATACACCATGAGCAACACGGCGGCAAAACCGACCGTGGCAAAAATCGCCAGCACGACCATCAACAGGTGGGTGGTGCGCTGCGCTTCGCGGAGATCATTGGCGCGCTGGCCGACCAGGGATTGTTCAATGGCTTCCAGGCGATTGGAAAGCGCCGCCGCTTCCTGAACGGAGGCGGCCTGCGCCTGCAGGCGATTGCGTTCAATGGCCGTTTGCGTCTCGTGAATCTGGTCCTGCAACAGGAGGTAGGCGCGCAAGGATTCGTTGGAACTGGAGTCCGGCGCCGACGAGGTGCCGGCGGCGGAAACATTGCTGTCGGCGGCGCGGAGGTTCGCAAAGGAAAGCACGGATAAAAGGCAAAAAATCCCAAGCTTTTTAAGACTCAAAAAGCGCTGGTTTCTCATGTGCGGCAGAGTGAGGCGTCAAGCGCGGCTTGTCAAGAAAGGCGCGTAAAATTTGTTCACAAACGATTCACAAAGGCGTGGCGCGTGTTGCGTGAATATTGGTCGAGGCGTTTTGCCGAAATCACGCAACACGCATCCTGACATTGCCGCGAGGCTCCCGCCGTGGTCGGAGTGCCGATCTTCCAATCCGGCGCGTTTCTCGATGGTTCCCGCTGCTGGCCGAGCCGGTGCTCGGCGCTCCAGGGCAGGACGCGCAACCAGCCCGTTGACTCATGGAAAAAAGACACCGGCGGGTTCTGAGTAAGCCGGTCGTTTGAGACCCATGTTTTGGTTTCTCGGTGTTAAATATGTTTTGGTGGGTTTGATGGCGAGATAAAACGAGCAAGG
>Ga0265338_10006292_pt1 | contig 15175 bp, 8 predicted proteins | sample 42126metaG_FD_193579 | JGI IMG/M metagenome (GOLD analysis project Ga0265338, IMG submission 193579) | Rhizosphere microbial communities from Carex aquatilis grown in University of Washington, Seatle, WA, United States - 4-21-26 metaG | ecosystem: Host-associated > Plants > Roots > Rhizosphere >... | reverse complement strand
TCGCGGTGGGGGTCCAAGAAAGGGTTGGGGTGGAAGTCGGGGTGAAAGTCGGTGTGCTGGTCGCCGTAGGGGTTGGAGTGCCCGTTGTCGTGCGGGTCAGGGTGAAGGTGGGAGTGAAGGTGGCTGTAAAAGCCTGTGTCCTCGTACTCGTTTGGGTATTGGTCGCGGTTGGGGTAACCGTTCGGGTGGGGGTGAAGGTGGCGGTAAAGGTCGGGGTGTTTGTGCGGGTGCTGGTCGGTGTATTGGTTCGGGTGAAGGTCCCAATGAAAGTCGGCGTGGTGCCCGGGGTGGGAGCCGAACAGCCCAGCCCGAAAACGCTCAGGACGGTCGTGGGGCGGCCGGTATTGTCGAAGGCCACCTTGGTGTATCCCTGCCAGTTATAGGCCTCGGGTTCCCACCAGACCACCCCCAGTCCGCGTCCCCCGGACACCGACTGGGTCTTGGCCAGGATGTCCGCCAAAAAGTCATGGGAGGCCTGGGGTTGGGAAACATCCATCCCGACCTCTACGACCATGACGTCCTTGTTGTACCGGGACACCATGTCGTTCATGTTGGCCAGGCATTGGGCATCGAGGGTGGTCCAAGTGGTGGGGTCCGGGTACAGGGACATGCCGCAGACATCCCACCGCGCCCCGTTGGACTTCAACCCGTCGAAGATCCAACGGAACAAGGCGTTGTCGTAGCCGTTGGAGATGTGCACGACGACCTTGGCGGAGGGGAAGATGGACTTGACCGCCCCGTACCCACTATCCACCAGGGCCGCGAAATTCGCCATGCTGGCCGAGGCGCGGCCGTCCTCCCACAGCATCCCGTCATTGGTCTCGTTGCCCACCTGCACCCACTCGGGCGTCACCCCCGCCGCGGACAAACCGCCCAAAACGTCCACCGTGTGGAGCGACACCGCCTGGGTCAACTGGGCGAAGCTGTAACCCGTCCAGGCGGCGGGTTTGTTCTGCTGGCCCGGATCGGCCCAGGAGTCGCTGTAATGGAAGTCGATGAGGATGCGGAAACCCATGTTTTTCGCGCGGACGGCCATATTGATGACGTCGGTCTTGCCGCACCAGCCGCCGGCGGGGTTCACCCAGACCCGGAGCCGGATCGTGTTGATGCAATGCTCCTGCAGGATCTGGAGGCAATTTTTCTGGTTGCCGGCCTCGTCGTAGAACAGGCGTCCCTGGGATTCCATCTGGGACAGCCAACCGATGTCGGCGCCCTTGGCGAAGGCCGCGGCGGCTTGAACCGAACTAGGGATTTGGATGGTCATGAGAAACCCGACCCCGAGAAGGATAGGGAGGAGCGACGGAAGGGTTTTGGATTTGGCGCGAAGCGACATGAATGCCTTTTCGGTGTCAGCCGAGGTGCGGGATTGGTTTGTGATCAAAGATTACCGGAGAAACCCCCGGGGGGCCCCCTAAAAATCGATTGGGCAGGGTCGTCGATTTACCGGCTGGATTTCAGGTTAAAGGAAGGCCTGCGCCGGCTTGTGGAGGTCGGTCAAGCCAGGACCTTCTCGATACGGCGGTCGGGGACCAGCCACAGGACCGCCACGAGGATATAAAGGGCCATGGCGAACCAGGCGACGAAGAAGGCGCCGACGATCGCCAGGGCGTAGATCACCACCGAGACCTTCCCCTTGAAGTCGCTCCCGATGGCCTTGGCGAGGGTCGAGCCCTTGCCGTGATGGGCCAGGAGGACCCGCACCAGGACGTAATAGGAGACCGCCGCCCCGAGGAGTACGGCGCCATAGAGGGAGACCGGCGGACCCGCGAAGTGGTTGGAACCCATCCAGGCGGTGGTGAATGGGATGAGGGAAAGCCAGAAGAGCAGGAGCAGGTTGGCCCAGAGCGCCGCGCCGTTCACCTTTTGGACCGCCTGGAAGAGGTGGTGGTGGTTGCTCCAGTAGATGCCGAGGAAGATGAAACTGAGGACGTAACTGCAAAACACCGGGAGCAGGGGCGCGAGGTCGGACCAGCCGGTCCCCCGGGGCGCGCGCAGTTCCAGAACCATGATGGTGATGAGGATGGCGTACACGCCGTCGCTGAAGGCTTCCAACCTGCCCTTGCCCATAACGCCTCCGCGTTATTCCGGATGGGCGACAACCTAGCGGGCGGCCCGGGAATTTCCAAGGGGGGCTCTCAGAATGAGAGCCGGCCAGTGGGATCGTCCCAGGGTGGGTCCCTGAAATGAAGTACAATAAGAAGCCATCCCAGAGTCCGCCCGGTTATTTTCCCTCCCCCTAACCGACGATTGCCCCCCCTCTCTCTCGGCCGCCCTCATCCAGCCCGTTTAAATCCGCGGTTGTTCCCGCACCTTGGACCGCGCCTCCATGATCCGCCCCCTCTTTAAGCTCCGGCGCCGCTTCCAGGCGCTCTTCTCCCCGCTCCTGGCCTCCAAGCCCAGCGAGGACCCCATCCGTTCCGAGCTGTTCAGCATCGAGCGCTTCGAGCAACACGCCCGCTCCCTGGCCGAAGCCCAAACCATCACCGACAATCCCCGCGCCGGCGTCCCCCTGGGTCCCCGACTTCGTGAAAACGAAAGGATCCTCCAGGAATCCTTCCTCTATCTGACCAACGAAGTCCACCAGAAGAAGCCCATCAACCCCGCGGGGGAATGGCTGATCGACTCCTTTTACGTGGTGGAGGAACAGCTCCGGGACATCAAACGGTACCTGCCCCGGGGTTTTTATCGGGAACTCCCCAAGCTTTCCCGGGGGTTCCTGCGGGGGAGTCCCCGGGTATACGGCCTCGCCTGGGCCTACATCGCCCACACCGATAGCCGGTTCGACTCCGATTCTTTGGTCCATTTCGTCCAGTCCTACCAAAAGGTCCAACCCCTCACCATCGGCGAGCTCTGGGCCCTGGCCGTGACCCTGCGCGTGGTGATGGTCGAGAACCTCCGGCGGGTCGCCATCCAGGTCGTGAAGGCCCACGAGGCCCGCCGGGAAGCCGACGCCTTTGTGGATGAGCTCCTGGGGGTGATCGAGGAATCCGCCGGGGAAAGCCGTCCCACCGCCGAGAAGCTGAAGCGGCAGTCCGTACACCCCGCCTTCCTGGTGCAGTTGGTGCAACGGCTCCTCTACCAGGACCCGGCGGGGACCCCGGCGGTCCAATGGCTGAACGAGCGCCTGGCCGCCCGCGGGACCACCGCCGAGGACCTGGTGACCTCGGTCTATAACCTCCAGGCCGCGAACAACCTCACGATCCGCAACCTCATCACCAGTTTCCGGACCATGGCGTCCTTCGATTGGCAGGAGTTCGTCGAGGGGGTGAGCCTGGTCCAGGCCATCCTGGAGCGGCACCCGGGCTTCGGGAAGATGGACTTCATGTCACGCAACCAATACCGGACCGCGGTGGAGCGGATCGCGAAGGGCTCCGGCCGGACCGAAATGGAGATCGCGGAGTGGGCGGTCCGGAAGGCGGGGGGGGAGGCCCCCGGGCTTGGGACCGCCGGCCGGAACCAGGATCCCGGGTATTTCCTCCTAGCCGAGGGTCGGCGGGCGTTCGAGGCGGAAGTGGGCTTCAAGGTCCCGTTGAGGCGGAAGGTCCTGCGCCTTTATACGGATTACCCCACCTTCGCTTGGGTCGCCAGCCTCCAGCTCATGGCGGCGCTGTTCATCGTCCTCCCTGTCCTGCTCAACCCGGGCCTCTCCCCCTGGGGCCTGCTCCTCCTCGCGGCCTTCGGCCTATTCCCGGCGGCGGACCTGTCCGTGGCCTGGGTCCACCGGTGGATCGCTCAGATCGTCCCTCCCGGGCACTTGTGCCGCCTGGAATTCCTCCGGGGCCCCCCCGCCGATTGCCGGACCTTCGTGGTGGTGCCCACCCTGCTTGGGGAAGAGTCGGAAATCATCCGGCAGTTCGAGAAATTGGAGGTGCATTACCTTTCCAACCCCGAGGGGGACGTCCGGTTCGCGCTCCTGACCGATTGGAAGGACTCCGACCGGGAGACGCTTCCCGGGGAGGTGGAACTGCTCCTGAAGGCCCAGGGGGAAGCCGCCGCGCTCAACCTCAAGCATGGACCCGCCCCCGATGGGGGCCCCCGGTTCTTCTTTTACCACCGCCGCAGGGTTTGGAACCCCCCGCAGGGCGTTTGGATGGGTTGGGAACGCAAGCGGGGAAAGCTCCTGGAATTCTTCCGCCTGTTGAGGGGCGCCTCTGACACGACCTACGGGCAGGCCGCCGGGCCGCCCGTGACGGCCCCCGAGGGGGTCCGATACGTCGTGACCCTGGACTCGGACACCCAACTGCCCCCTTCGGTGGTCCAACAACTGGTCGGCATCCTGGCCCACCCCCTGCACCGGGCCCGGGTGGACACCCAGTCCCGAAAGGTGGTCGAGGGCTACGGCATCCTCCAGCCCCGCGTCACCGCGTTCCTCCCGGACAAGAGCGAGAAGTCCCTTTTCCAGGAGCTCTTCTCAGGGGATTGCGGGATCGACCCCTACGCCTCCGCGGTCTCCGACGTCTACCAGGACCTGTTCGGCGAGGGGACCTTCACCGGAAAGGGGATCGTCGACGTGGACTCCTACCTCCTGACCCTGGAGGGACGGATCCCCGAGAACCTGCTTTTGAGCCACGACCTGTTCGAGGGATCGTTCGCCCGGTGCGGGTACGCCAGCGACCTGGAATTTTTCGAGGAATTCCCCTCCCACGCGGGGATCTCGTCGGTCCGGGAACATCGCTGGATCCGCGGGGATTGGCAGCTCCTGCCCTGGATCCTCGGGAAGCGGGGGAAGGACCTGTCCGCGATCTCCCGCTGGAAGATGGCGGACAACCTAAGGCGCAGCCTGAGCCCCGTGGGAATCCTCGGCCTCCTGGTCGCGGCGTTCTGCGTCCCCAGGGCCGACCCCAGGGTTTGGATGGGGTTGGCCCTGTTGGGCCTCGCGGTCCCGCCCTTCATGCCGTTCCTCGAGGACCTGGTTTTTTGGCGCCGGCCCATGCATTGGAAGGATCGCCTCCAGGAGACGCTCCGGCACCTCCGGTTGGGCTCCTGGCATTTTTGCGTGAACCTGGCGCTCCTGGCGGACCGCTCTTGGAGCCACCTGGACGCCATCGTCCGCACCCTTTGGCGGTTGTTCGTCAGCCGCAAGGACCTTTTGGAATGGGTGACGGCGGCCCAGGCAAAATCCGCCTCATCGCTCTCCTCCCTCAGCTTTTGGCGGAGGATGCGGGGTTCGGTGGCCCTCACGGCCGCCACCACGGTCCTGATCGGGTTACTCCATCCCCTGGCCTTGGCCCCCTTCCTTCCCCTGGCCGTCCTCTGGGCCTTGGCCCCTTGGTTCGCCCGTTGGGTCAGCCTGCCCAGCGAGCCCGAAAAAACGGTGCCCCTCAACAGCCAAGAGACCCGGGCTTTCCGGCAATATGGGCGGCGGATCTGGCGTTTCTTCTCGACCTACGCCGGAACCGATGACCACTTCCTCCCGCCCGACAACTTCCAGGAGGACCCCCACCCGGTGGTGGCCCACCGCAGTTCGCCCACCAACTTCGGCCTCTACCTCCTCTCCGTGGTGACCGCCCATGATTTCGGCTGGTGCGGGTTGGGGGAGATGGTCGGCCGCCTGGAGGCGACCCTCGGCACCCTCGCGGCCCTGCCCAAGTTCAGGGGCCATTTCTTCAACTGGTATGAGACCCGGACCCTGCAGGTCCTGAACCCGGCCTACATCTCCTCGGTGGACAGCGGAAACCTGGCGGGCCACCTCCTCACGCTGTCCCAATCCTGCCGGGACCTCCTGCGCCGCCCCCTCTTCTCGAACGCCACGCTCTTGGGTGTCCGGGATACGGTGGCCCTGCTCAAGCAGGCGGTCCAGGACCTGCCCCCCGAGGGGCGCACCGCCGTCACGCCCCTCAACCAGTTGAAGGACGGGATCGCGCGGTTGGAAGCCCAATTGGCGGGCGACCCCCAAACCTATTTCGAATGGGCCGGCCATTGGGACCAGCTCAGCCAACTTGCCGAGACCCTGAAGGACATCGCCCAGGCTACGGCGGCCGACCACGGCGGGATGGACAAGAGCGAGATCGTGGTCTGGGCGGTGCTGGTCGCGGCCGACTTGAAGGGCCATTCGGCGGATTTCCACGGCCTGTTCCCCTGGGCGCCCCTGCTCTCGAACCCCGTCCGATCCGGCGCCGAATCCCCCGACGAGATGGAAATCCGCCGGACCATCGAGCAACTCCTGCCGCCCGACCTGCCACTGGGCGACGCGCCTGAACATTGCCGGGAGGCCGTGGAGCGTTTCGAGGCCTGGCGCGCGGCCCGGGAAAAGACCGACCCCTCCGCCGAGGAAGAGGTGTATTTCGACCGGGTCATCGGGGCCCTCCTGTTCTCGGCGGAATCCTGCGCCCACATGAGGGAACGCCTCTCGACCGTCGCCGGGACCGCCCGGAAACTATTCAAGGACATGGAATTCGGTTTCCTGCTGAACCCCAAGAAGAAACTTTTCTCCATCGGGTACCGGGTCGCGGAGGACCAGCTGGACGAGGGATGCTACGACCTCCTGGCCACCGAGGCGCGGTTGACGAGCTACATCGCCATCATCAAGGGGGACGTGCCCGTGTCCCATTGGTTCCGGTTGGGCCGGGGCCTGGTGCCCGACCCGGGCGGCGCGCTTCTGATCTCCTGGTCGGGTTCCATGTTCGAGTACCTGATGCCCTCCCTGGTGATGATGAACCCCGATGGGAGCCTGCTGGACCAGACCTGCAAGCGGGTGGTCCGGAGGCAGATCCAGTACGGGCACCAGGAAGGCGTGCCCTGGGGCACCTCGGAGTCCGGCTACAACCAGCGCGACCTGGACCTCAACTACCAGTACTCCAATTTCGGGGTGCCGGGGTTGGGGCTCAAGCGGGGCCTCGGGAAGGACCTGGTGGTGGCGCCCTACGCCACCGCCTTGGCCGCCATGGTGGCGCCCCACGAGGCCCTACGGAACCTGGACCGGTTGGAAAGGCTGGGGGGGCGCGGTTCCCTGGGTTTTTACGAGGCTTTGGACTACACGCCCACCCGGCTGATGGAGGGCCAAGCCTTCGCGGTGGTTCGGTCCTTCATGGCCCACCACCAGGGCATGTCGCTGTTGGCCTTCTCCAACGTGGTGCACGACGGCCTGCTCCGCCGCCGGTTCCATATGGACCCCCTGGTCCAGGCTGGGGAGCTCCTGCTCCAGGAGAGGACTCCCCGCAACCTGGGGGCCCTTCGGGACCAGATGATGGAAGTGGAGATCACCAACGTCCGGGACACCGTCTCCCCGGTCCTGCACCGGTTCCGATCGCCCCACCATCCCATCCCCAGTTCGCACCTATTGTCCAACGGCCGCTACGCGGTGATGATCAACGCCGCCGGGTCCGGCTACAGCCTCTGGAAGAACCGCGCGGTCACCCGGTGGCGGGAGGACGTGACCCGGGACCACTCGGGCAGCTACCTTTACCTGCGGGACAAGGCGGGCGGGGCGGTCTGGTCCGCCACGTACCAGCCCTCGCTGGTCACGGCGGACGAGTCCCAGGCCGTCTTCTCCGAGGACCGCGCCAAGATCACCCGGACCGACCACGGCATCTCCAGCGAGCTCGAGGTGCTGGTCTCGGCGGAGGACGACGCCGAACTGCGCCGGATCAGCCTCACGAACCTCACGGCGGAACCCCGGGAGATCGAGGTCACTTCCTACGCCGAGGTGGTGCTGGTGCCCCAGGACGCCGACCTGGCCCACCCGGCCTTCTCGAACCTCTTCATCCAGACGGAGTACCTGCCGGAATTCACGGCCCTGGTGGCCGACCGTCGGCCCCGGTCCGGGACGGATGAGCCGATCTTCATGGCGCAGGTCCTGTCCTGGGAGGGCGAGCTGTCGGGCGCGGTCGAGTACGAGACGGACCGGTCGAAGTTCATCGGGAGGAACCGAAGCCTGAGGACGCCCATTTCGGTGATGGATGGACGGGCGCTTTCCAACACCGTCGGCGCGGTGCTGGACCCGGTCTTGAGCCTGAGGATCCGGGTGCGGCTCCAGCCCGGCGCGACCGCCAAGATCTGCTTCACCACGCTCGTGGCGCCCACCCTGTCGGAGGCCCGGGTCCTGGCGGAGAAATACCACAACCCCACCGCCTTCGAGCGCGCCTCGAGCCTGGTCTGGACCCACTCGAAGGCCAAACTCCACCACCTGGGCATCGACGTGGAGGAGGCCCAGCTCTTCCAGAAGCTCGCCAACCGGATCCTCTACTCGGACCCCCTGATGCGGCCGACCAGCGAGATCCTGAAGCGCAACCGCCTCGACGTGACGGGCCTGTGGGGCCGGGGCATTTCCGGGGACCTGCCGATCCTCCTGGTCCGGATCGACGACCTGGAGGACCAAACCCTGATCCGCCAGCTCCTCCGCGCCCACGAGTATTGGCGCATGAAGCGCCTCGCGGTCGACATCGTGATCCTCAACGAGAAGGGCTCCTCCTACGTCCAGGAACTCCAGACCACCCTGGAGGGGATGGTGCGCGGCAGTGAGGCCACCAGCTCGGGCAACAGCGACCTGCTCCCCGGCAGGATCTTCGTCCTCCGGAAGGACCTGATGGACCAGCGGGAAAAGGACCTGCTCCTGGCCGTGGCCCGGGCCATCCTCAGCAGCCGCCAGGGCACGCTCGCCCAACAGGTCCTCCGGGTCCGAAAGTCCGATGGGCGCCAGCAGGTCGCCTCGAGGAAGCTGGAGGAGGCCGAGGCTTTCCGCCTCCAAAAACGCGAGGAACCCGCCCCCGAGGGACCCCCCCTGGAGTTCTTCAACGGCATCGGGGGTTTCGCGGGCGGCGGCCGGGAGTACGTGGTGGTCCTGGAAAAGGGACAACGCACCCCCGCCCCCTGGATCAACGTGGTGGCCAACGGCGGGTTCGGATTCCTGGCATCGGAGTCGGGTTCGGGATACACCTGGGCCGTGAACAGCCGGGAGAACCAGATCACCCCCTGGTCGAACGACCCGGTGATCGACCCGGCGGGCGAGGCCTTCTTCCTCACGGACCTCGCCACCGGGCAGGTCTGGACCCCCACGGCCAACCCCATCCGCCTGGAGAACGCCACCTACGTGGCCCGCCACGGGACCGGCTACAGCGTCTTCGAGAACGGATCGAACGGGATCCACAGTTCCTTGACCCAGTTCGTGCCCTGGGAAGCTTCGGTCAAGGTCTCGAGGCTCGTTCTGGAGAACAAGACCGACCGGCCACGGAAAATCGCGGTGACCGGTTACGTGGAGTGGGTGTTGGGGTTCGCCCGGTCGAAGACCGCGCCGAACCTGGTCACCGAGCTGGACGAGGCCACCGGGGCGATCTTCGCCGTCAACCCCCTCCACGCCCTGTTCGGCCACCGGGTCTCCTTCTTCGACCTTTTGGCGGGTAAGAAGGCCCACACCGCCGACCGGACCGAATTCATCGGGCGGAACGGCCGTTTGGAACGGCCGGCCGCGCTCCTGCGGAAGGAGCCCCTGGGAGGCGCCACGGGGGCCGGGTTGGACCCCTGCGGGGTCCTGCAGGTGGAATGGGTCCTCGCGCCCGGGGAGAAGCGGGAAGCCGTGTTCCTGTTGGGACAGGCCGAGGGTCCCGAGGCCGCCCGGGAGCTGTTGCTCAAGACCCGGCGGTCCGACCTGGACGCCGAGCTGAAGAACGTGGTGGACCGGTGGGAGGCAAAGCTGGGGAAGATCCAGGTCCGGACCCCCGACCGGTCCATGGACCTGCTCCTGAACCAGTGGCTCCTCTACCAGACCCTCGCCTGCCGTTTTTGGGCGAGGACGGCCTTTTACCAGGCCGGGGGAGCCCTGGGCTTCCGGGACCAACTCCAGGACGTCCTGGCGATCATGACCACGGATCCCAAGCTGGCGCGAGACCACATCCTGCTGGCGGCGTCCCGGCAGTTCGTGGAGGGTGACGTCCAGCATTGGTGGCATCCCCCCTCGGGCCGGGGGGTGCGCACCCGTTTTTCCGACGACCTTTTGTGGCTCCCCTACGTGGCCCTGCGGTACGGGAGGGCCACCGGGGACGCGGTGTTATTCGACGAGCCGGTGCCGTTCCTGGAAGGCCCCCCCTTGGCACCCGGCCAGGAAGATTCGTTCTACGAGCCCCAAACGTCCCGATTGCCCCCGGCGAGCCTCTACGAGCATTGCGCCCGGGCGTTGGACCTGAGCCTGCGGACCGGCGTCCACGACCTGCCCCTCATGGGGTCCGGCGACTGGAATGATGGGATGAACCGCGTGGGGCACGAGGGCAAGGGCGAAAGCGTCTGGCTGGCCTGGTTCCTCCATGGGCTCCTGGTGGAGATGGCTCCCCTGGCGGACCGCCGGGGGGAAAGGGTCCGGTCGACGGCTTGGGCCGAACATGCGGTGAAATTGAAGAATGCCCTGGAGACCCATGGTTGGGACGGGTCCTGGTACCGGCGCGCCTTTTTCGACGACGGCACCCCCTTGGGATCGTCCGCCAACCAGGAATGCAGGATCGACTCCATCGCCCAGACCTGGGCGGTCCTGTCCGGGGTCGGCGCCCCGGAACGCGCGGTCCAGGCCATGGAAGCGGTCCAGGACCTCCTCATCCGGAAAAAAAGCGGGCTGGTCCTGTTGTTCACCCCGCCCTTCGACAAAACCCCCAAGGACCCGGGTTACATCAAGGGTTACCTGCCGGGCGTGCGGGAAAACGGCGGCCAATACACCCACGCCGCCGTCTGGTGCTGTTGCGCCTACGCCCGGTTGGGGCAGGGCGACCAGGCTGTCGGGCTGTTCTCGATGCTGAACCCGATCAACCACGCCCTGACCCGCACCGACGTGGGCACCTACAAGGTGGAACCCTACGTGGTGGCCGCCGACATCTACGGCGCAGCGCCCCATGTGGGCCGGGGCGGATGGACCTGGTACACCGGGTCGGCGGGTTGGATGTACAGGGCGGGCGTGGAATTCATCCTGGGGATTTACCCGCGGGGGGGGGACCTGTTCCTCGACCCCTGCATCCCGAGGGACTGGCCGGGATTCCAGGTGACCTACCGCCATGGGGCGGCGACTTATGAGATCCGGTTCGAGAACCCGGACCACGTTTCCAAGGGAATCCGACGGATCGAAATGGATGGGGAAGCCGTTGACGCGTTGGTGGCGATGCTTGATTTGAGGGATGACGGCAAGAAGCACCAGGTCAAGGTGGTGATGGGTCCGCAGCCCATCCGTTAAGTTGTCGCCCCACAAAGGACTGCATAGCGGATCCGACGGGGGATCTGCTTTTCTTTTACCCCGCCGTTAATGCTTCAATCAAACCGATAGGACGTCCGCCATCAAATTGATAGCCGAGCGCGCTTTAGGGGGATGATTCGCGCCGTAGTTGCGCCGATCGACCTCGCGCCTCCCGGGCATGTTCCTTGCTCTTCATCACCCTGAAAAACTCGATCAACTTACAAGAAACGAGAACCATGAAACCAGCGGACAAACGGCTCAACCAAAAGGGTGATTCGAACCCCATGTTCATCCTGGTGGGGATCGCCCTGACGATCGCCGTCATCTACGCCTTCAACCATTACCGGGGGATGAACAACGACATCACGATCCATGTTCCCCGGGTGGAAGTTCATTAACGACTCTTGGCGGTTGGGATTATGAACATCATACCATTGGGTCCATCGAGTCCATTGTGGTGAAGATGTTGTGTTAGGGTCCTAAATTAAATTCCAGGAGTTGGGCGACATGATGGGAATCATCGGATTGCTGGTTTTTCTGGCCGACTTATGGGCGATCCTCGTGATCGTCCAGAGCAACTATACGGCAGCCGCCAAGGCGCTCTGGTGCCTCTTGGTCCTCGTGCTGCCTGTCGTCGGTTTGTTGGTTTGGTATGTGGCGGGGCCCAAGTCCATGATTGATAATCGTTGAGCGGCAATTGGGGGGAGCGCCACCTGGTTTCCTGGTTCCTGGGGATTTTGCTGGTCCTCGCCGACCTTTGGGCCATCCGGACGACCCTGCGCACCACCTATACCTGGCGCGTCAAATGGGTATGGTGCTTGGTCATTGCGGTCTTACCGATCCTGGGGTTCCTCCTCTGGAAGGTGGCGGGGCCCCAGAGAACGGTGGAGCCCCCCGATGAATCGCCGAGCATTTAAAACCGGTTGGATCAATGCCGGGCCGGCTTGGTCGGCAATAAAAAAAGCCGGGGCCCTAGGGGCACCCGGCTTCTGGAATAGGTCCTTACCTGGAACTCAGTTGTTTACCGCCCGGAACCCCGGCACGTCCAAGTTGGTGTCGATATCGACGAATCGCTGGCCCTCGGCGCGCCATTTGACGACCTGGTCGGACGTGACCCGATAGTGTTCCGAGAGGAACCTCAGGTTCACCAGGTTGACGATGTCGGCGTCCTCCAAGTTCACCTTGCCCCATTTGTCCCGGGACCGTTTCGCGAACTCGGCGTAGGGACGGCCATAGGGCCCTTCCGGCTGTTTCAATTCCACGTAGAAGACCTCGGGGCCGAGGCCGAAATGCTTGGCGACCTTCCTCCAGGCCCGGTCCTTGCCGCGGTAGTCGATCACCTGCTCCACGGTCATGTGCGACTGCTGGGCGATGAAGAACACCACCGGCAGTTCCTCGTTGGTGACGTTCTTGTCGCGGGCAACCGCCACGCGCTCCGGAGTGATTTGGAAATAGTCCCCGAGTGAAAGGTAGTAATGGTTCGCCGCTTCCCCCGCTGAGACCACAAACTTGTCGTCGGCGCGGGCCAGGCCCATCCCTGCGGCCAACACGGCGCATAAGGCCAAGGTTTTGATCGTCCACTTCATGATGCGTTCCTCCGTTCGAAAGTTCCCGTCCCTATGGGACGGGTTGTCCCACCGAAACAAGTAGGTTTGGTAAAGCAAGGACCATGCCCGGATCCATTGACGGGTGATGGTATTTGGGCCCCAGGGGTTGAAATGATGTGGTTGTTTGGAGGGTGAGAAGGTTATTTGGGGATGGTTGACGATGTAAGCGATCAAATTGATACCGATGGGACTTTCAAATTGATTCCGGAAAGAAAAGGGCCCGGGAGAATCCCCCGGGCCCTCGCCCTCCCTTCCGCGCGGGCCGTCAGAAACTGGCGGTGTTGAAGGTGCCGGAGGTGCCGACGGTCCCGTTACTGCCGCCACCGCCGGTGGCGAACGCACCCCCGTTGGTGTTGGAGGTGCCCGAGAAAGTGAAGGCGGTATGGGTGTTGATGAGGATCATCCCCCCGCCGCCCCCACTTCCTCCGCAACCGAAGCCCCCGCCCCCGCCGTTGCCCCCGCTGACATCCATGTGGCCCGAGCCGGCAAAGGTGTCCGCCTTGATGTTCAGGGAACCGCCCGACCCCCCGCCGCCCCCATTGCCGATGTTCCCGATGCCCGTTGTCCCCGCCACGGAAAGGATACCGTTCAGGGTGAAGGTGCCGGTCGGGTCCAATAGGACGAACAAGCTGCCGCCGTACCCCTGGTCGTTACTGCCGCCCCCGCCCCCGCCCTGGCTCCCCATCATGAAGGGATTGTTGGGGTTGTCGTAGGTCGAGCCGCCCGCGATCGCGCAGGAGGTCCCGCCGGTCCCGGCGTGGCTTCCCCCGGCGCTCTCACCGGCTGGGGAACCCGGACCACCGTTGAATTGCCCTGCGTCGCCGATGACCGTGGCGCCGGCGTCCACCGTGAAGGAACCCGAGACCTCGAAGGTCACGGCCCCGTCGACGTAGACCGTGGCGCCCGAATAGACATGGACGTTCCCGAACTGGTAAAGCCCGGAGTTGAAGGTGGTGAAACCCGACGTCGCGTTGAGGTCACTGGTGGCCGTGGGGGTCGCGGTCGGTGTGGCCTGGGTGGAAGCGCTGATGAACAGGCGGTAGTCGCCGGTGGATCCGTCACCGGTCGAGATCCCGATGTAATAAGTGCCTGAGGAAAGGTAAAACCCGCTCTCCAGTACCGGGTTCGCGCCGGGTCCCACTACGGTCAGGGCGGCCCCCCCACAGCTGGTGAACACCTGGAAGCTGAACTGGTGGGGGTTGCCTGAACCCGCGAAGCAGTCCAGGTCGAAGGTAGCGAAGTTCGTGCCCCCGCCAAGGGTGATGACGACCCAACCGGTGCCGGACGCCGGTACGGTGCCGTGGTAAGTGGTGATCATCCCTGAGTTAAGTACGCCGAGGTTGATGGCGGCGGCGCAGGTGGAGGCGGGGGCGCCTGGGGCCCCGCTGGAAGCCCCGCTCACCGTGCAGATGAAGGTCGGCGTTGAGGTGAGGGTGGGTGTGTCGGTAGGTGTCGACGTGGAGGTCGGGGTGGGGGTGGAACTGAAGGTCGGGGAAGGAGTCCCGGACCATGTGAAAGTGGGAGTGGGTGTGAAGGTGACCGCGGAGGTCAAGGTGAGGGTGAAAGTGGCGGTGGCGGGAGGTGTATTGGTTTTGGTCGGCGTGGGGGTTGTGGTAGGGGAACCCGGGGTGGGGGAGAAGGTGGCGGTGGCGATGGGGGGCGGGGCGGTATCCCCGGGCGTCGTGGGGGTGCTGTTCTTCTTGCAGGACCAGACCGACATCGCCAGCACGACGGGCAACAGGATGAACCATGGACGCATGGGGAACCCCCGAAGGATTTTGAGGCGGGTGGTGTGGAAGGGCCGCGGGGTCCCGAATGATCCGGACGTATCGGGAAGCCGAGTTCCGTTTGGCGGTTAAAATTTTTGGATGACGGGAGAAGTATCAGTCGGGATATAACAAATAATCAATTCAGGGCCCGGTGTTTATTTGGGTTATCGTTCTCCTAAATGCGGCTTGATCCAGGCGGCGAATTTGCCGTGACGCAATTGGGTCAACGTTTGATCAATCACCACTTGAATTGATATCCGCCAATGGATGACGTTTTCCTCGCCCGGTACAACCGCTCAATAAACCACGACTCCGCAAACCGAAGTCGGTGGGATGTTCAATTCCGCCGGATAGCCCGGCTTGAAAGTGCCGACATAGGGTGGAAGACCATCGATTGGGAACGGGCCGCCGCCACCGACCGGGCCTTCCGTCCCGTTGAAACTCACTCGCTTCGCGTCCAAGTCCCTGCCCGTCAAAACCCAACCTAAGTATCGGCCTTTCGGAGAGAAGCCCGTCCCGTCGATCCTCGCGGTCCTGGCGGCGGGGGATTCGTTCACCAGGACCAGCCCGATTTCGCCGTCCTTGAACCGGCTGGCGTAGGCCTTCACTTGGAGGTCGCCGGATTCCGCGGCCACCGCGGACTCCCCGAAAGC
>Ga0265338_10006291_pt1 | contig 15177 bp, 11 predicted proteins | sample 42126metaG_FD_193579 | JGI IMG/M metagenome (GOLD analysis project Ga0265338, IMG submission 193579) | Rhizosphere microbial communities from Carex aquatilis grown in University of Washington, Seatle, WA, United States - 4-21-26 metaG | ecosystem: Host-associated > Plants > Roots > Rhizosphere... | reverse complement strand
AAGCCGGGCCGGATTCTTTCATCACGGAAAAGCCTTGGGCTGCCGATTTCGCTCGCGCCCTGGGCTTGGGAGATCAGCTCATCGGCTCGAACGATGGCGACCGGAAGACCTACATTCTGACCAAGGGCCGCCTGGTTGAAATGCCCGACGGCCTGATGTTCATGGTTCCGACAAAAATTTTGCCCACGGGTCTGTCGCCGCTTTTTTCGTGGAAGACGAAGCTGCGCATGGCGCGGGAATTGTTTCATCCGCCGCGTGCTGTCGACCATGATGAATCGGTTGCGGCATTTGTGGAGCGCCACTACGGCTCAGAAATGGTCGACCGCCTTGCCGACCCTCTGCTCTCCGGCGTCTACGGCGGAGAAGCTGCCAGCCTCAGCGTCCGCGCGGTTCTCCCGCGCTTTGCCGAGATGGAGCGCACCCACGGCAGCCTCGGCCGCGCCATGCTCGCGGCGCGAAAGAGCGCTCGGAAGAAAGCGCCACCCGGACCACGCAAGCCCGCCCCCACTCTCTTCACTTCACTCAAGGGCGGCATGCAGCACCTGGCAGAAACCGCGGTGTCGCGTCTGACGCCGACGTCGTTGCTGGTCAACGCGCAGGTGCACGCTATTCAACCTCAAGCTGGTGGTTGGACCGTCTCTGCAGGATTGCAGTCCGACCAATTCGATTCCGTCATTGTTGCGCTGCCCGCACCCGCTGCCTCGCAAGTCCTTCGCATCGCCAGTCCTGAGCTTGCCGGCGAACTCGGCGGCATACAGTACAGCTCTTCGATCACCGTTGGCCTGGGCTACGATCACGAGGTCCGCCAGTCTCTTCCGCCGGGCTTCGGATTCCTAGTCCCGCGCAGCGAAGGCAAGCGCCTGCTGGCCGCAACGTTCGTTCACAACAAGTTTCCGCACCGCGCTCCCGAAGACCGCGCGCTGCTGCGATGTTTTTTCGCCGGAGTGAACGCGGAGAATGTTTGGGCGCTCGGCGACAATCAGATCGTCGGGATTGTCCGCACAGAGTTGCAACAGATTCTCGGCTTGCGCGCCGAGCCGCTGTTCGCCCGCGTCTACAAATGGAAGTCCGCTATGGCGCAGTACGGTGTTGGACACCTCGACCGCCTGGAGCGCATCGAACGCCTGCGCCAGCAACTCCCGGGTCTGACCCTGGCTGGAAACGCCTACCGCGGCATCGGCGTGCCTGACTGCGTCCGCTCCGGTCGCGAAGCGGCAAAGCAACTCGTAGAGACGTAGTTTGCTGCGTCTTTGCTTAATCCGAAGACAAAAGCCATCAACAGTTCTGTTGATGGCCTTCTTCCTTGCACGGTTTGTGAGTGTTTGAGGAAGGGCCCGCTTCGCTTCGCCCTTCGACAAGCTGAGGGCAGGTTCTACGCGGCACAGCCGAGGCGGTGTCCCTGCATATGCGTTGCAATCTCGCGTTCAGCGCTGGCTCAATCTCCCGCGCTCATCTCGGATTCCCGCGTGGCTGTCTCGTCGTATACCACCTCGCCTTCAGGACCCTTCGGCCGTCGGGCTTTGCGTCCAAATACCGCTTCTTTCACAAGCTTGAAAATCGTGTGCCGGTTCTGCCCAACCACTTTCACCCAGGCGAACTTCCCCATCATCGGGAAATAGATCCCGCGGAAGCACAGGCGCGCCAGAAAAATGTTGATGCGATATCCCAGCGGCTGATCGTCCAGAGAGTCGACGGCCTGGGCCAGCGCCTCCGGGCTGTAGGCATGCGCCCAACCATAGTTCACTTCCGCGTGAGCCTCATCAATACTCATCTTCAGCGGCGTGTGCGCCATCGCAAAAGGGATGAACTCCTGCCAGTGTTTCACGCGCGTGAGGCGTCCCGCGGCCTCCAACCGCTTGTAGAGAGGAGTCGCCGGCAGCGGAGTGAGCAACCCGAAAATCGGCAGCCCCGGCGGCCACGTTCGCACTTGCGAGAGTGTGCGTTCAGCGACGCCAACCGTGTCATTGTCCATGCCAAAAATAAACGAGGTGATGGCATAAACGTTGCGCTTCGCCAGTCGCTCCAGCACCTCTGCGTACTCGCCGGGCTTGTTGAATCCCTTGTTTACATCTTTCAGATTCGCCGGATCGATCGACTCCATCCCGATGAATACCCACTTCCCGCCGGATGCCGCGATCAGATCGACGAGTTCCTCATCGCGCAACAGGTTCGCACTGATCTGTGCCACCCAGTGCACCTGCGCGCCGGCGGCAATGATGTCGCGCAGCAGCGATTTGGTGCGCTTCACATTGATGGCGAAATTGTCATCAATGAAGAACACCGCCATCTGACCTTTTTCCTTGCGGGCGCGCGCCTTCAACAGAAGCAACTCGTTCACCACGCTTTCGTTCGTGCGAAAGCGGATCGAGTCGCCGAAAAATCCAGTCACCGTGCAGAACTCGCATCCATAGGGGCATCCACGGCCCGATTCAACCGGGATGATGCGAAACGTTCCCCAACCCTCGCCAACTTTTTGCAGCATCGACTTCGCGACTTCCGGTACCAGGTTGAACTGCTCCAGATCAATCGATTCCCACGGAATCACCGGATATTGTTTCAGCGAAGGCTTGCGCTCCTTGCCCGAGTCGTCAACCGGTTCATACACTTCTTTCAACTCGCCGCGCGTCATGTCGTTCACGATCTGCGGCCAGGTCTCATCGGCTTCGCCCAGCGCGACAGCATCGGCGTGGCGCGGACCGCCATCGCGCCCCAGTGCCTCGTCAGCCAGTTCAGTCACGTGTGGTCCGCCCATCACAACCTTCACGCCGGTGGCGCGAATTGCGTCCGCGATGCGGTACGCCTTGGCAATCATGCGCGTCATCGCGCCAATGCCGACGAGGTCAATCTTTTCGTCGCGGACATACTGCGCAATCTGCTCTTCGTCCATGGGCTTGGCGTTGCCGTCGATCAGCAACACTTCGTGTCCTGCGGGAGTCAGCGATTGCAGCAGGAACATCCACAGGTGCGGCATGAAATTGCGCGTGACACCGTTGTCGGGGTTGTAAAGCAAGATCCTCATGGCTGCTCCTTGTGTTCCTTAACGAACAAAGTCACGTGCTTCACCGCACGGAGCCGTCACGAGCGATGCCAAGAATGGCCTCTACCTGAGTCTTCAGTGATCAGTATGATGGGATTTAAGAACCGGACGAATTGTACACCCACGGCACAAGATTGAGGGTTTTAAGTCACTTACTGGGATGCGGGACGACACTGGCAGGATGTACCTCGAGCCGCGCATCAGGCGGGAAGAGCCCGGTGTTTTTGTGCGTCTCGTTTTTGTGTGTCTCCTGGAGAGCTCGCCTGTAAGGCTTCGCGCCGTAGCCGCGCGACCACCAGCCGTATTTCTTCGTACGTAATTTCAGGGGGTAGGACGTCTTTCAAGGTTTTCAGGCGCTCGGTGCCATATTGGGCGCAGGCTGCTTCAATGACCGGCAGCCGGTTCCGGTCGACCCACTCCGGGCGGAATTCCAGAGCTCCTTGTTCCACGAGAGTCGCGACGCCATTCACGACGGTCGCGATTTGCCGGCCGCGGATTTGTGCGATCTCCTCGAAGGTTTTTCCTTCCAGAACCAACCGCAGGGTCTCGAGGGCTGGCGCCGTTTTCTTTTCCGGCGGTGCGGCCGGCCGCGCGCCTGATTGGAAGCGGGCCAGCGCGTCCAACAGCTTCTGGCCATAGGTTTCGGCCTTGCGCTCGCCGATTCCGGTAATCTGACGCAGTTCGGCCAAAAACTTCGGCTTCCTGCGGCAAATCTCTTCCAGCGTCGTATCGTGAAGCACGACAAAGGCCGAGACTCCACGCTCTTTCGCTTCGGTGCGACGCCACTCGCGAAGGTATTCGCGCAATTCCATTTCTTCCACGCTCATCAGCGCCGCGCCTTGCGGAATGGCGGACGGCGAAGCATTCTGTCGAGCAACAGCGCGAAGATCCGCCGAGCCTACAGCTACCTTCGCACCCGCTGCACTCCCAAACCGGCGCCGTTTTTTCGGGTCTGGCAGGAACGTGGCATTCATCCACTCGGGCGCCTTGCCGCAAACGTCGCAGCATCCGCACGACGACCACTTCGGGGTCTCACCAAAGTGCGTACAGATTTGCCGGTGGCGGCACTCGGTTGACTCCACAAATGCGCGGATCGTGTGATACCGCTGCCAGGCACGGTCGCGCTCGGCCGGGTCCAGTATCTGATTCGCGAAATAGCCATGCAGGCCGGCGTCTTTCTTCTGCCAGAGCATGATGCAATCCGCGGGATTACCATCGCGGCCGGCGCGCCCTGCCTCCTGGTAATACTGCTCAATGGACTTCGGCAGAGCCATGTGAATGACGGCCCGCACCGTGGCCTTGTTGATGCCCAGCCCGAAGGCGATCGTGCCCACGAGCACGCGCACTTCGTCGGACATCCAACGCTCCTGATTGCGCCTCCGGTCGCCGCTCTCCATCTTGGCGTGATAGCCGACCGCCGCAATTCCCTGATCTCCCAGAATGTCGACGGTTTCTTCCACCCGGTTGATGGTGGGGGAGTAGACGATGACATTTCCCTCGTCGTAGTTCCGCAAAGCGGCCACCAGCAGCGCTATCTGCTCGACGCTGTCACACTCCCGCACCAGGTAGCGCAGGTTGGGGCGGTGAAAGCTGGCAATGTACTTGTCGGGATTACGCAGCTCGAGCTGGGTCAGAATGTCGTGCCGAACGTGGCGCGTGGCGCTGGCAGTGAACGCCGCGATGGGACGTTCGGGAAACTTCCCGCGCAGCCGGCTCAACTGGCGGTACTCGGGGCGAAATTCGTGTCCCCACTCGGAGATGCAGTGGGCCTCATCAATGGCAAAGAACGACACGGGAACGTTTTGGAGCCAGGTGATCGTGTCGCCGCGTTGCAAGCGCTCGGGCGAGAGATACAGCAAGCGGTACGCACCTTCGCGCGCTTGCCGCATCACCTGCGTCTGCTGTTCATTGCTGATGGAACTGTTGAGGACCGCGGCCGGAATCCCCATCTGCGCCAGTTGCGCGGCTTGATCCTGCATCAGCGCAATGAGAGGCGAAATCACTACAGCTGTTTTTCCCGCAACCACCGCCGGCAATTGATAGCAGAGCGACTTGCCTCCGCCGGTGGGCATGACCACGCAGGTGTCGTGTCCCGCCAGAAGGCTGCGCACAATCCGCTCCTGGAGCGGACGAAACGCACTGTAGCCCCAGTAGCGCCGCAAGGGCGTGAGCAGGTCGGCTTCTGAGGTCATGGAAATCAGTATAGGGGGTGACGGGAAGGGTCGGTGTGCGGACGGGTGTTCTGCGCGAGTTCGGCTCCCAAACCGGAACTTGGCCCGCAAATATTGAAACTGAGGATGGGGCTTGCGAAAGGCGGTGTGCGTCCAGGGCGCTTTCTTCAGACCAATTCCTTCAGATCAGTTCTTCAGATCAATTGATACGGCTTCAGACTGACTCCATGGACGTCTTGTCTTTTCGGACGCATCATCGCAAACACTTCATCCCGTAGGAGGAGCGGCCATGGCAATGCAATTTCAGGATTTCGACAGTTCCTACCTGGATCGGCTTCGTTCCGGCGATTTCAGCACCCAACAGCACTTTGTCGCTTACTTCGGCGAACTGATTCGGCTGAAGGTGGGCAAGCGTTTGCGCTCGACGGCCGCAATCGAAGACGTTCGGCAAGAGACATTCACGCGTGTCCTGCGGCTCGTCGCCGATCAAGGCATCCAACAGCCGGAGCGCCTCGGGGCCCTCGTTAATTCGGTCTGCAACAACGTCTTGTGCGAGCACTATCGATCGGAAGGGCGAACGACTCCGGCGGCCGACGGATTCGTGGATGCCATCCCCGACAGAGCCATCGGTGCCTCCGACGCCATCGCCCTGCGGCAAATGCAACAGCAGGTTCGGCAAATTCTCGACGAACTTTCAGAAAAAAATCGCTGCCTGCTGAAGGCGCTGTTCCTTGAGGAGCGCGACAAAGATGACGTATGCCGCGACTTCGGGGTAGACCGCGAGTATCTCAGAGTAGTCGTTCATCGTGCCAAACAATCCTTCAAGTCACACTATTTGCGGGCAACGCGGAATGTGTCAGAACGGATTTCCGCTACCTCGATTGCATCGTTCCCCAGACAACAACGGACTAGACGCAACGAAGCTTTCCCGGTTGCCGTGGGCGAACGGAACATCTTGCCGCCTACCCGCGTAAAGGGCACCGGACCCAATGAAAATGGGGGACGACTTTCGATATTACCCTTCAGGTCCCGGGTTGCAAGCAAGTGAAAATGCGGATTGCAGGGAACGCGTCCGCGCTTCGTCTGGGGCTTAGGCCCGGCGTTCCTCGTGCGCGATGGCTGGAAAGATCCTCTCGAACGTCACCCAGATCATCGCGATCACCACGAAGCACAGCACGCTGCCTTCGGGACCTACCGATCCTCCGCTGAGCCATGGCGAGCCTTGCATCGACGAACTCAGCAAGTGTCCAGTCGACACCATTCCGCTGTCGGGTACCGAATAGAAGAAGGTCTCGCCCCAATCCCACGCGGCGTGAAATCCCACGGCAAACCAGAGATTCCCGGTGCGCCGCAGGGTCAGGCAAAAGAAGAATCCGATGAATCCCGCGGCCAGCCCGCCGACCCAGGACTCGCCTCCATTCCTCAAGTGAATCAGTCCGAACCCACAGGACAGGATTGCCGCTGCGGGCCAGAAGCCGACGCCGCGCGTCAGCGTGAACAGGGAATATCCGCGGAAAAAGAATTCCTCGAAGAGCCCGACCAGCAGAAACATTGCTGCCCAGAAAGCCGCGAACCGGGCGATATGCACGCCATGCAGCACCACGTGGCCGAAGGCGAACGAATGCAGCCCATAGAGCGCGAAGATCAGCAGGCTGATTCCGGCAAATCCCCACACCGCGCCAACCCAAAACAGGCGGCCGAATGTCAATCGTGTCGGCAACCCGTAAGCCTTCCATGGACGTCGCTCGACTCGCGCCAGTACCACCGCCGGGATCACCGCTGCCAGCAGGGTTCCGAATTCTTCCAGCATCATCGACCATAGTCCACTCGCGCCCAGATCGCCCGACCACGCGAGATCCACGGCGACACGCTGCAGCGCATAAAACATCACCACGTAAAATGCGAATCCCCACCCTGGCCGCAGGCCGGCCGCACCTAGAAAGAGCGTGCGCGCATACGAAGGCTGGGTCGCAATGGCAAAGCCCGGCGTCGATGCCTCTTGCGGCGTCTCAACTTCCACGTCTTTGGATCCGTCAGTCATTCAGAGTCTGTTGGTGTTCGTGCCCGTCCAAGAACTTTCCCCGCAAACGGCCTCCGACATGGTAAAACACTCGGCTCGACCTTATGAGTGCATATTTCACCCGTGAACGCTTCGGCCGTCCGCAGTTTCTGGCGGGACTGCTGCTGCTTGCCTTCTTCGCGCAGGCAGTTTGGCTGGCACGGGCGGAACTGCGCGCCGGCAATGGGCCAGACGGTCCCGAGGCCATTCGCATCGGCGAAGGCTGGAAGCAGTGGCACGGCAAGGGCATCGCTGCCGCGCCCTCGCTGGACGCCGCGGGCCATGCGCCGCAGGACGTGTACCGCGGCTCAGGCGAAAGCGAGATCGATGGCTTCGACACCGAGCACTCGCCGCTGCTCTACCTGGTTTCCTCGGCGCCGTTGCTGGCCTGGCCGCGCGATCTTGACCGCGATTCAGCCCCGTTCTGGCGCTGGCTGCCACGGCTCCCGTTTCTCGCCTGCGGTGTCTTTCTCGGTGCGTCGTTGTGGTACGTGGCCCGCCGCCTGTGCGGCAACACGGGAGGCTTCATCGCACTTACCTTCTATTGTTTCTCTCCGTCGCTCATACAGGCGACCGCAGTGTGGCACACCGAACCTGAGATTGCCGCGGCCTGGGGAGCCTTCGGCACGATTTTCACCGCCATCGCGGTCGCGCACACGCTCTACGCTCCGCGCGAAGTCGTCCTGTGGAACTGGCGTCGTATCGTGCTCCTTGGAATTTCGCTCGCCATTGCTGTCGGGTCGCAGTTCTCGCTGATCGTTGTTGTGCCGCTGGCCCTTCTGTTTCTGCTCTACGTCGCTCCAGTTCGCCGTCAGGCGGGGCTGGTGATCTGGCTCGCGGGGTGCGTCGTGGCATTGATTCTCCTATTTGCGTTCTATTTCTTCCATCCGCACGCCTTCGCGGAGAGCATGCGTCGTGCGTCGTTCTGGGGAGCGACCTGGCGGGGATTCACCGTCCTCGGTGTCTACAAGCAGGTTGCAGTGCACATCGGCCGCGCGTGCCCAGCACTCGCGCTCGGGCTTCCGGTGGCGCTGGTGACATACGCCGTATGGCCGCGCACGCGCTATTTCGGCAACACCGCGCCGTTGCTGGTGGCAGCTCTGTTCTTCCTTCTGGGCATGGCGCATCCGCACATCGCGGGCGCAGGGTTCCTGCTCGCCGCCATTCCGTTCCTGTTCATCTTCGTCTCAGGAATCCTGGCCGACCTGCTGGAGACGACTTACCGCGCATTGGTGAGCGCCTGCATTCTCGGAATGATGGGCGCATACGTACTGTGGAGCCTGATCAACCTGGCGCGAGTGCCGCAAGGCTGAGGCGCATAAGCCGCTCTTTCCAGGAACATTGTGGAAAACGCCGACCTCGACCCGCGGCTCCAGAGTTGGGAGTTGGTGTAAAATCGCTCCCATTTTAGTTGCCTTCAGGGGAGGAGCTTCAGATGCCTGCATTTACCCTCGTGCACGTCGTGTTGAGTCTGGTGGGAATTGGCTCGGGATTGATCGTGATGTATGGAATGCTCCGTGGAAAGCGGATGGATAGTGGAACAGCGCTGTTTCTGGCGACGACGGCTCTGACCAGCGTGACCGGGTTCTTCTTTCCGTTCCACAAGGTCACGCCGGGAATCGTGGTCGGCATCATTTCGCTGGTGGTGCTGGCGGTGGCGATTGTGGCGCGTTATGCGAAACATCTGCAGGGAGGCTGGCGCTCGACTTATGTGATCACGGCTGCGGTGGCACTGTATCTGAATGTGTTCGTGCTGGTCGTGCAGTTGTTTGCAAAGGTGCCGGATTTGAAGGCGCTGGCTCCGACGCAGTCGGAAGCGCCGTTCGTCATCTCGCAGGTTGTGGTGATGGCGATATTCGTGGTGTGGACGATTTTCGCGGTGAAGAAGTTTCACGGGCCTGATGGCCTGCGGGGACTGGCCTCATCGCGCTAGGCGCGACCCTTCTTGGCGGCGACGGCCTGCTTGCCGGCTACTTCCCACGGACGCTTGGGGCGGTCGACGGTTGCCTTGTCGCGGTCCTCGATACGATCGTAGTGGTAGGACTCGCTCACCGTTCCCAACGATTCGTTGTAAAGGCTGGGCAGGCCGAGAGCGACCTTCATCTCTTCCGCAAACGACTGCAGGGCCTTGAGGTGATCGGCGGTGGCAGGCACTTCGGTTTTGGAAGTCTTCAGGAACTGCTGGTAGCCGCGGTTGACCAACTTCGAGATTTCGCTGCCGATCAGGTAGCCGGGGTAGGCAAAAATCTTGACCAGATCATCGGGGGTCTTCTGGATGGCTGCGGATACGTTGTATTTCCGCAGGAAGGCGCGGCCGTTGGTGCCAGGCGCGTCGGTGATGTCGAACCCATGGTCGCGCAGCCAGGCTAGCGCTTCGTCATAGGTTCGTGCTTCAATTGTCTTGGACATTTGCTTTCTGCTTCAACCTTTCCTTGCCGGCGGATCCTCGTCTATTAGATGCAGGCTTTATAAGGACCGAGCGTAACTTTACATAACCCGCATCGCCGGGCGAACCTTGTTCATCTAAACAAAATACTACATATCGCGTTTTCAACCACATATCACATTACGTTGGTGAGGGCGCTTCGGTTCAGATATGGCACAGAGTTCCTCCAAAATGGTGGCAATGTCGACTCGGGCACAACACGGTGGACCGCAGGATGTGGCGTCAGGACTGGGTGAAACGCTCGGACACAGCCTGATCGAGCGGATTGGGAACACTCCGCTTCTGCGCCTGGACGCGCTGACCCGCGACCTGCCGGGCGTAGCACTTCTGGGTAAGGCCGAATGGTATAACCCCGGTGGATCGGTCAAAGACCGTGCGGCCGCGAATATTGTCGCCGAGGCTCGGCGGAGCGGGAAGCTGTATCCCGGCAAGATATTGCTCGATGCCACCAGCGGCAATACTGGCATCGCTTACGCCATGCTCGGAGCGGCCGAGGGATTCGCCGTGACGCTGTGCATGCCACAGAATGTCTCACGCGAGCGCAAACAGATCCTGCAGGGCTATGGCGCGAACATCCTTTATACCGATCCGGCTGACGGATCGGACGGCGCGATTCGCATGGCTCGCGAGCTGGCCAGCAAGCATCCCGAACAGTATTTCTATGCCGATCAGTATTCGAACGAGGCCAACTGGAAGGCGCACTATCACGGGACGGCGAACGAGATCTGGCAGCAGACCCAGGGTCGCATCACGCACTTTGTATCGATGCTGGGAACCAGCGGGACATTCATGGGGACGACGCGTCGGCTGAAGGAGCTGAATCCGGCCATAAGGTGCATCTCGCTCCAACCCGATTCGTCCTTCCACGGAATTGAAGGGGCCAAGCACATGGCGAGCGCAATCGTGCCGAAGATTTACGATTCGAGCCTCGCGGATCAGAATCTGGAGATTGCGACTGAGGACGCGTATGCGATGGCGCGGCAAATGTCGCGTAACGCAGGGCTGCTGGTGGGAATTTCGGCAGCCGCGGCGGTCGTAGGATGCCGGAAGATTGCGCAGGAGCTGCCGCTGAAGCGAGGGCACGAAGCGGTGATGGTGACCATTCTCTGCGATTCAGGGGACAAGTACTTGAGTGAGAGATTCTGGACCGAGGGATAGAAGAAGTCAGAAGTTAGAAGTCAGAAGTTAGAATGCAGAAGTAGTGGGGAGAGATTTAATTCTGCATTCTGACTTCTCACTTCTGCATTCCATCATTTTCATCCATGCTAAAACTCGTCCGCACAGACTACGACTCCCTCCGCCAACACGGCGAAGAGACCTATCCCCACGAATGCTGCGGAGTCCTGCTCGGTCGCGTGGACTATGACGGTACTCGCGTTGTCACTTCTATCGCTCGTGCTGGCAACACTCGCACGGACTCGGCGCATAACCGCTACAACATCGATCCCCGCGAACTGGTCCGGATTCAGCGGGAAGGCCGTGAGCGCGGCGAAGACATCATCGGCTTCTACCATTCCCACCCGGATCACCCGGCGCGCTGGTCGTCCACCGACCTGGCCGAGGCGCATTGGTTCGGCTGTTCCTATGTCATCACCAGCGTCGAAAGAGGGAAGGCTGTGCTGACGAACTCGTTCGAACTCTCCGGGACCGACGAAGCCGATAAACGCCTCGTAGACGAGCCAGTCAAAGTCGATTGACAGTATAGATATGTGGGAACAGCCGCCCTCGGCTGTCCGCCAAGCGAAGCTTGGCTACTGGAAAGCAAACCTAACAACGCTTCAACTCCAAATCCCTCGCTGGTCGCGGGAAGTGCTCGATTTTCACATTCGTTGAACGTGGCCGCATGCGCACCACGATGGCTGCCGCAGCCGCAGGGAGTCGCGAAAAGCTGCGTTTGGCGCAGGGTCTGCGAGAAGACGGAATGCGCCTCTGCACCAATTCCGGTCATTCACTTGTGGACGGGCTGCACTCGATTGAAAATACATGTACTTACAAACGCGTATTTTTCGTTGACTGAAAAAATAGAAGGAGTACAACAGGATCGTTCTTTGACAGCTTCTTAAGTTTTTCCGGTTGGTGCGGCGTCCGGGGCTCAAGCGGAGTCACCTTCAGCATCGCAAGATGCAACGAAGGAGGGTGAGCAAGGGTCTATAGCAAAGCGCTGGTCGAGCAGAACAGAGAAGAAATGTTGAAGGCAAGATAGAGTTCCGAGGCGTAAGGTAGGTTTTTCCGGTTGGCGGTGAGCCCGGAGCCCGAGCGAAGATCGCGCGTTGAGCCCCGCAAGGGAAGCAACGATAGCAGGTCAAGCAAGGGTCATACGCGAGCTACTGGCCGAGACGAATGGACCTTACACCACCTCGGAACTCTTATTTTTTTGGTTCGGCAGTCTCCACTTCTCCTCGCCACTCTTCCGGTTGTCATCCTGAGCAGAGCGAGGGACCCCATGCAAGCCTGCAGTGCCGGCGGCCCGTAAAGGAACGCCTGTAACAAGGCCGCGACGTCGCCGCCCAACTTCGCCACCCCTACTTTGCATTCCCCGGCCCACCCACCGCATAAATTCTCGGGATTCTCTGCTCCAACGAGGGCAACGCCGGGAACGCCGCATGGGGCTCCGCCTGATACCAGTACGCCACCGAGAAATAATTGTCCGACCGCACATTTGCGTGCCCGTGTTCGATGGTCGCGCGCAACGATTTCGTGAACGGAATCGGCGAATCCAGGTGGAAGCGATAGACCGACGAGCGACCGCCGGCAACTTCCTGTCCGACCACGGGCGCGCCGAATAGTCCGTAGGAAAACGGATGGCCGCCGAAGTCCCAGGCGCCGAGAAAATAGTCTTCCGACCCTGTTCCGTTGATCGAGGGCGTGGCTTCTCCGTCGACGAAGAACATGTCATCGCCTTCGCCCCACCAGTTGTCCTGGTTCTGCAGCACTGACATGGTGACGCCGACAAAGTGCCCACGCCCGGTTGCTTCCATCCAGACGTAGTTGCCGTCTCCATTCAGATTCTTCTTGTCGTTCACCTTTGCGTCGCCGTTCGAATGCCAGTCGCTGGTCCATCCCCGGGCCGGTGCTGCCTGCCGATATTGTGCATGAAAGTAGAGCAAGTCCACGGGCAAGGGCTTGTTATAGGCGCGATAGTCGATGTTGAAATAAAAAGCATCGGTCTTCCGGTCGCCTTCGTTGGTAACGGTGATGCGCGCATGCTTCTGAAATGGCATGGAGAAGAAGCAGTTCAGAGCTTTGTCGGAACCGACCGACAAGGGGAGAGACTGATAAAGATGGTAGTCTCCCAGCCCAAGGCCGTAGAAATCGCCGATCGGCGCTTCAACGCTCGGGGTGGACTCTCCGTCCCAGTACATGCGCAGAACCAGGGCCTTGAGGTGGTTGGGATCGTCGCTGGCGATCGTGACCCACACGTGGCTGATGAGGCCAGGCCCGGCTTCATCGAGCAGCGTGAGCGTTTCACCGGGCGCGATGCTGCGGGCGTCGCCATTACCGCCGCTGCGGTCATAGCTGGAGACTCGGTGCTGAACGTAGTCCTTGGCCTGCGGGAGCGTCGCGAGCCAGGCGGAGGGATCCTGCGAGAAGAGGGGAAGGGTCAGAAAAGAAAAGATACATAGGGCGAATAGCTTTTTCATGGGGCCTCCTTAGTGATCCTTCAACGGCTGACGAAGGAGTGATGATGACGCGGGCGAGGCGCCCGCGCCACTCGAGCTTACATGGGAACGCCTCCGCTCATTCAATCAATTTGTGTTCACGCAGCACAGCGTCGACGGCCGCGTTGCCGGTGGGCGTATTGCAATTCTGCATGGGCGCGCCTGCTGCCAGCAGCACGCGCGCGACCTGGGCATAATCACCACCGGATTCGTGACAATTCGTGCTTCCGTGGTGGAGCCAACCTGGCGGCGGAGCGTGAAACTGTGTGTCCTCGATCGACATGGAAGCGCCGTGGTCAACGAGCAGCTGCACCAGGTCGGCATAGCCCTTCCAGCAAGCCCAGTGCAGAGCCGTGCCGCCGAGGTCTCCGCGAGCGTCGACCGCGACCCCGGCCGCCAACAATGCGCGGACTGCGGCGGTGTGATGTCCACTGGCGAACTCAGGTAGCAGATGCTGAATGCCGGGCGACGTAACGCTCTCAGGCCGCCCGGCGAGCAAGCGTTCGAGCTCCTTGGGGCTGGCGCCCGCGCACGCTCCCACAAACCGATCGAGCGAACTGAGGTCTGTCCTCGCTCCACGCGCCTCGAGCAGTGCTGCGATTTCCGTCTGGCCGCTCAGAACCGCCATCGCGTAAGCCGTCCGGCCATCCTTGCGTTGTGCGTTCACGTCGGCATGGTGACCGAGGAGAGCAGTAACGATGGCCGCGCTGCGTCCGCGCCAAACCGCCCAATGGAGGCCGGTCTCGTCACGCTCGTTGACTTCGTTCGGATCTGCGCCCGCGGCCAACAATACCTGGAGACCTTCGATGTCTTCACGATCCAGCATGTGTTTGACAGCGTTCTTGCCGGCGGGTTTTGCGCCGTGGCGCAGCAACAGCTTCACACACGCCAGATCGGGATGCTCCGTCGAATGATAGAGCGATTCCGTATCGTTCGGATTGGCTCCGGCCTCGAGCAACACCGATGCGAGCGCGGGATTGTTGTTGAGCCCGGTCGCCGCATACAAGCAGGGGAGCGGATTGTCGGGCAAGTCCTCGGGGATGAAGGCGGTGTTGGGATCGGCGCCATGGCGCAAGAGAACGCGAGCGGTTTCGACGAGATCCGCGGCGCGCTCCGATTTGCCATTGGCATAGCGGGAGAAGCAGACGTAGAGCAGAGGCTCGCAGTTTTGCGGGCCGCTCTTTTCTTTCGCGAGCTCGGGAGTCTCCGCGATCGTGCGCTCGACGTGCTTCCAGTCTCCAAGGACGAGGGCGACGTAGAAGCCGGCGTCGGCGATTTCCGGATGCGCGGCCAGGATTGCTTTCGCCCGTGGTCCATCGGACACGGCCGCGTCGATAAAGGACGCTACCAGTTCCTGAAAATTCAAACGCGACTCGACGATGAACGCCTTGAAGCGCGGCCAACTGGAAAAGCCTTGCTCCCGGGCGATGGCCAACTGGGCGTCGTGCAGCGCGGGTGGATCGGCGGCTGTCTGGATGAGTTGAGGCACGTAGCGCCGAAGGCGTTGCACGGCGCCCGAATCGCCAGCCTGGCTGGCTTTGAGCAGGTCCTTTGCCTGCTTTCGATAGAACTCAAGGTTGAGGCGAACTACTGCGGAATGGGTCGGCATACGACCTCCTTTCAAATCGTGCCCATCGTCCGCATAACGGGCTGAAAGAAGGTTCGGTCAATCGTAATCAGAAGAAGGTGGGAAAATCCCTTTCCGCGGACCGGCAGCGCCCTTATGCGCTGGGCGGAATTATAGCGAGCGGGATCGGGCCGTGCAAAGCGCGACTAGGCGAAAGAATTCAAAATGTTTTGGGCGT
>Ga0265338_10006290_pt1 | contig 15179 bp, 13 predicted proteins | sample 42126metaG_FD_193579 | JGI IMG/M metagenome (GOLD analysis project Ga0265338, IMG submission 193579) | Rhizosphere microbial communities from Carex aquatilis grown in University of Washington, Seatle, WA, United States - 4-21-26 metaG | ecosystem: Host-associated > Plants > Roots > Rhizosphere... | reverse complement strand
CTGTTGTTCTGCCAGTTGTTGATAATCGCGTCGCCGAACACCAGCGTGGCGGGACTGGCGCCGGTGAAAATGTTCGAGGCGTATGGGGCTTCGCCGCTGCCTTGCAAGCCGATGCCCCCGGCGAGGGTGAGGATATTGCCGGTGGGACCCGACAGCGTGGTGCCGGCGGCCTGGTTGCCGGTTGCCGAGGCAGTGATGATATTGCCGGTCACCGCCAACGCGCCGCGCAGCGTGTAATCGACCTCGCCGCCGCCATCTCCGATGAAGAACAGCGGGCCGAAGGCGATCGACGAGTTGCTGACAAGAGCCGCGGGATCGGTGGCCACGCCGGTATCGCCAGAATTCTGCTGGATGTTGGTGAGCGCCGTCGTGCCGAAGAATGTCGGGGCACCGCCGGCGGCGATCGTCAGGTTGGTGGTCGCTGCATTGCCGGCGAAGCCGGCCGTCAGGCTGTTACCGGTCACGCCGGGGCTGCCGTTCAACACAGGCGTCTTGCCGTTCGCAGTGATGATCATCTGGTTGATGCCGCTGCCGATCACCGTGGCATCGGACCCGGCGGCCTCACCGCTGGCGCTATTGAACTGCGCCGTGGTGGCGAGCACGCTGGCAATCGCTTCATTGCTGCCGGCCAGACTGGCCGACGAACTCGCCCCGATATAACTTTGAGTGTCTGCCACGTAGTTGATCGGAACCTGTCCCTGCACTGTCGTGGTGGACTGGTTAAGCGTAACGTTAGCCGTCATCGAGTTGCCGGCAAGTGTCGCCGCGCTGACATTGGTGGACAGTTGCTGCACCAGGTTGCTGGTCGCAATCATGGCGGTTGCCACGACCGACGCGTTGGTGGAGTTGTTCAGCGCTGCCACGCCGTCGGGTCCGGGGACGTCCAGCAGCGAGACGTTGGGCAACGGCAGCATCGTGCCGCTGATCGTGTTGGTCACGTCGTTGCCGCCGGCGGAGGCCGTGAAGCTGTTAGCCGTGGTGATCGCGCTGCTGCCGAAGCCGATGATCCCGCCCAGGTTATCGGCGATCAGCGCGGACAACGCGGCTGCGGAATTGCCGGGATTGGCGAGCAATACCGTGTAGCCTGACACGGCGCCACCGGCCACCGGGTCGGCCTGCGTTTCCGGAGCAATTCTCGCCCATGCCGGAGACAGCGCGGTGACACCCATCGCCAGCGCACTGACAGTGCCTAGCAGCCACTCCTTGCGGCTGTGCGATGCGTGAGAGCGGGCGATTTCTTGCTTCATCGGAACTGACTCCGTTGGATTTGGGAGAAACAATTGCTGAGGCACGCAATTCACTGCTGCTGGCCGCGTCAGGTCGCCGCATGATCACTGGCCAGTGGTTTCGGACGCGCACACGTCAGTTTTTGACTGTCCGAAGTCTCGTGGTCCGGCCGGCGTGAGACACCGTCGTCGAACTTCAGGTGGGCGTATTCATGGCCGATTCTCCCAATTCAGTTCCGTGCATTGCCGTGTTCATCATTGCTGCACATGCAGCTTGGCGATTTCCTGGAAGCCGGCGCCGTCGCGGGTGATCCCCGTGTCGGAGAGGGCAGGTTTCCAGTCCAGAATGATCGCGCCGAGCGACACGCCGCGCTGTACCAGCGCCTGGCTGACGGCCCGTACGCGGTCCGCGATAAGCTGGTCGCGCTTGCCGGGATCCCAGCTTTCCGTATCGCGGGCCAGCAGCGTGATGTGCACCGCGGCCTTCTTCGACATCGCGGCGATCCGGTCCATGTTGGTCAGATTGGTACCCGGCAGTTCGGCGGAGCCAAAATCGAACGCGACCTTGAAGCCTTGCTCGCCGGCGCTGTCGTTGCCCTTGTTCTGCACCTGGCCGATTTCCTGAACCGGCTGAGCCGCGCCGGGTGGCAGCGTTGCGGAAGCCGTCGCCGGCACGACCGCTTCGGCCGCCGGCGCGGCGTCCGGATGGGTGCGCAGTTCGCCAGCCTCCTTCGCGGAAATGTTGTAGGGGAGGTCTTCGATGCAGGGTTCTGCCGGAATCGCCTCGACGGCGCCGAGCAATCGCAGCACACCTTCCTCCAGCGCCGTGCGGACGCCGAGTTGTGCCGCTTCCTGCGACTTGTCGCCGATGGAAACGTCGAAGAGTTTGCTGCCGAAGAACCGGAAGATGTTGAAGTTGACCTCGAAGCCGCTGATCTGCTTTTCCATGCTGACCGTGCGCACCACGGTGAGGTTGCGCGAGTTCACGATGCGCAGGTCGACTGCGACGCTCTCGGTGTAGACGCGCGCATCCGGACCAACCTGATTGATCTATGCTCCAAAGCCACCGGACTGGATGTTGTAGTTCAGCTCGGTGATTCCGCCGACGATGTAGTAGTCGGACTTCAGGATGCTGCCGCCGAAATAGGGCAGCCACGGCACCACGTTCTTCCCTGCCGGATCGAGCGTATGGATGCGCCCGTCGCCGAGCTGGCGACGGTCGATGTAACCCAACTCCATTTCGGCGATCCGGGTATCGAAGCGTTCGGCGGTCTGAATCGTCTCGCCGAACTTGCCGAGTGCGGAGTACACCATCAACGCGCCGCCCTGCGATATGGCGTTGCCTTCGTTGATGTTGTACTTTCCGGTATAGTCCTTGACGTCGCCGACGGCGATCATGAGGCGTGGCTTGTGTTGATCGACGATCTTGTCCGCCATGCAGGCGAACGCGCCTTCCATCGGCGTGCGGTTGGAGCGCACCTGCGGACCCAAAACGATGGGCGCCTCACCAGGCGAAACCTTCTGCATGGCGATGCGCGCGCAACCCGGCAGACCGAGGAGCGTGACCGCGAGAGCAGCGCTGAGTGTACGATACAAGAGCCGCACCTTTCTTTTTGAAGGCAGCAAGCGGACGCCCTGTCAGTTGCGGACGCCGAACGCGCAGGCTGAACTGCTGGTGATATTTGCTGTCTGGGTCGCATTATTGCTTTGGGTCGAGTTGAGCGCCTGATAGTTCCCGCCTTGCGCCGTGACGTTGGTCGACCCGTTCACCGTCGATCCCAGGGTGCCACTGTTGCTCTGCGTACCCGTTTGCGAGGACGTGCCGCCGCTGGAGCCGGACGGGCTGGAGTTGGTGTTGCTGTTAGCCAACGATGTGGCCGTGGCGCCCGACGTCGACGGCGAACTGGCGACCGCGGACGTGTTGCCGTTGTTGCCGACCGCAGACGCCGATACCGAGCAATTGGTCTGACGCCCGATGTTCGTCGTGCTGTTGGTTGTAATTGTCGATGCTCCGTAGCCGCCCGTTTGTTTCTTTTGGATCATGTCCTGCGTTACTGCCTGATTCCCCTGATCCGTTGTCGTCTGGAATTGCCAGGACCCGTTCTCGCCGAAGTTGTTGGCGTGCGAAGGCGACCATCCGGCAGATGTGGCGAGCAGAAGCGCACTCACGACGGCGGTGCTTATTGCGCCACCCGCTCCGCCGGTTCGGACATGCCGCTTGATAACGATCAGGGCGCGTTTGGTTTGCTCAACCATGAACCTTTTCCTCGGGAGAAGTGCCGCGCCGGTAATGGGTATCGGTCGTTTCGCAGAAGCGACCGGGAACCACCGAACGCCGCAGGGCGATATATAGTTTGAAGAGGTTGCCAGTCGGTTAAGGGAATTGCGGTAATCCGACGCTGTATCAATTGAAATTTGCCACCGACTTCGCTGGCTACGCACATTGTTCAAAAGGTGAACAGATCGCCATTGGACTGCGTCTAACGATGCGTGACCAACACTTATATGCTATTGGCTTGGTGGTTTTGACCGGTGTGACCCCGCAAAGGAGCTAGCCCAACTTAGTCACCGTTGGCCGGGGATTCGCCGATGGGCCTTGCTAGTATTGTCCAGAATCACCCAGAAAATGGCTGTGGACAGCAACCTCGGTACCAGGACAGAACCTGGCATGCCCACCAGCGACAATGCTCGGATTCGCGCATGCTGATCCCGCAGGCCTTTGTCATGGTGGACCTTCGGTGGGCGAGCTATGGCACCTGCCCACGGCCATCACGCTTGATATCGACGGCACCATCGACACCGTGCACGGACATCAATAACTCTCGCAGCGCAAGAGTCCATTATCTTCACGTCTGCACGGCGTGCGGAGAGGTTAATATTGTCAGAAGCTGACGTGGCCAAAGGCTGCACGCAGCGCGGCGTAGAGCAGGCCGCCGACCAGGAACCCTACCAGCGTGCCGTTCACCCGCACGTATTGCAGGTCCTTGCCGACACGCAATTCCAGCTTCTCGGTGATCGTGGCGGTATCCCAGCCGGCGACCACCTGGGCGATGAACTCCGACAGCCGCACCTGCGCGGCCGGCAGCAGCGAGGCGACCAACCCCTCGACGGCGGTCTGCACCCGGGCCCGCGCAGCGGGATCGCGCTCCAATAGTTCGCCGAGGTTGGCGAGCGCTGCCTCCAGATAGGCCACGGTGCGGCCTGAAGGTCGCCCGGCATCCGCCTCCAGCGCCAGCCGCAACCGGGACCACACGTCCCATATCCAGGCCTGCACCGTCTCGTGTGCCACCACGCGCCGAAGCGCTGCGCCGATCTCGGCGGAGCGCCGCGGGTCCTCCTCCATGCGAGCGATTTCACGCCGCACCCACTCGTCGAACGCCGCGCGCAGTTCCGAACCATCCGGGCTGATCTTGTCCAGTTCGGCATTCACCGTCGCCAGAACGCGGCGCGCCACCGACGCTCCCAGCGCCCATCCCACCAGGCGGCCACCTTGCTCACGCACCCGCTCCTCGATGACGGTGCGCAGGGCGTCCTCGCGGCCGGCAAGCAAGGCCTTGAATTCGCCAAGCACGAAGCTGAGCACTTCCTGGTGCCGCCCGCCCTCCACCAGGCTGGCCAGCGCCCGCGCCACCAGCCGGCCGGCGCCAGGACCGCCCATCATGCGAGGCACCAGGCGGGCGACCAGCCGGCGCGCCCGGCCGTCCTCCACGGTCGCCAGCAGTTTCGGCAGCATGCCGGCGAGTGCCACGGCGGCGGGATGCGCCGACTGCGGGTCGGCAAGAAAGCGGTGCAGGATGCCCGGCATGTCGAGCCGGCGCAGCACGCCGGCGACCTCGTCGCCGGTGAACACGTGGGTCGCGACGAAGCGGCCCAGTGCCTGACCCAGGCGGGCCTTCTGGTTCGGGATGATGGCGGTATGCGGGATGGGCAGGCCGAGTGGGTGGCGGAACAGCGCCGTCACCGCGAACCAGTCGGCGATGCCGCCGACGAAGCCAGCCTTCGCCGAAGCCTGCAGCAGGTCGGACCACCAGCCTTCCGGCAGAGTGAAGCTCGCCAGGGTCAGCGCGCCCATCAGGACGAGCAGGCCGGTGGCGAAGGCGCGGTGCCGGGCGAGGTCACGGCGGGCTTGAATGTCGGGGTCGATCATGCGGGGGGTTATGCACTGTCCAGCGGGTGAAGCAGAGCGGGGGTCGCGGGCGCGGGATGACAGTTGGTGGGTCCGGCCGCGTTACGCTCCGGCCTGGCAGCCGCTCGAGGGTCCGAAGTCATCGCTTGCGCAAGCGCGTCATCCACCTTGCGGCTCGCGCGAGGGAAAATCGCCCCGGACCAGCCATGACGACGTGGCGGCCATAATCTCCGGCACGACGTTCCTTGCGGCGCCAAGTATAGGCCGGCGTGTCGATCTCAGCCAAGGCTGCATAGAAATTCCGTTTGAAGATTTGATAACTTTCGACGCGGGGGGCGGACGGATGCTCGGTCGGGAATGCGACATGCGGATTGCTGTTGATTTCGTAGATTTGTGCCTTGTCGCCGACCAGGCCGAAATCGGCACGGCCATACTCGATAGCGGCGGACTCAAAGATGGGCTTGAGCGTTGCCTCGAAAGGATTGTCGCGGACGATGCGCAGTTCGTCCTCATAGAGGTCGGGCGGTGCAATCCCTCGCGTGCCGTGCTTGACCAGCCAATTGTCCTCGTGCACGCAATGGGCGCCGAACCAGGTGTCGCCGATGCGAAACACGCTGAGCTTGCGAAACAATCCGGGCCGCACCGGCTCAGCCGCGTATTCGACGAGCAGCAGGCTGGTGAGCGGGGCGCCGGCGGCGACGGCCTGATCGATGGCGTGACGCGCCTGGTCCCAGTTATCCAGCAGGCCGGTCAGCGGTACGGCATGGTCACCCTCGGCACGCAGGAAGACCGGCCAGCGCTCCGGCACGCTGCCGTCTTCGATGCGATAGGCGTTGAAATCGTTGATGCCCTGCCGGCTTAGAGCGCGCAGCAACCCGTATCGGCTCGGCAGCCGCGCCGGATCGTTGAGCACCCGGGCGCCACCGTCGCGCAACCGGCGATAGGCCATGGCAGCGTCGCGCAGGCGCCACATCGACAGGCGATCGACATCGGTAAAGACGTAAGTCGCACGCGGCGCCTTGGTCATCGCGAACAACTGGTCGTAGGTGGCGATACGAAGCTTCAGGCCTGGCGAGTGCTTCACCGCTGCCTGCAAGGTGTAGGGATGCTGGGGAGTCACGATGAAGATGATCACAGGATGGCCTGAACTCGGTTCCCAAGCGCGGTTCCGCTATCGGACATTGCCGAGCGGCGCGGCACCGGGCAAGCACCATCGGTGCCGAATCAATGTCCTGCTCTCGCGTTGACCAGTGGTCCGGTCCTGCTTAGGCTGAGCGCGTGATTCGGTGACAGAACCGAGGGAAATACGATCATGGCCACTGCCAATCCGACCTCCAAGATAACGCTCGACTGGTCCGGACTGCTCGGTTTCGATCAGGCCACGCGGAGTAGCGCGCAGGACGACGGCGCGCGGTCGGCCACGCCGAACCTCGCCAAGCTTGGCGGCAAGATCGGTGGCAAGATCGGCTCCAAGCCTGGCGTCAAGCCAGGCAGTTAAGCGATGCGCAGTGACTACCGGATCGGATAGTGCACCGCCGGTTCCCCTGCGCATCCCGTCCTTCCTGGCCCACGTCGTTGGCCTGCCGTGGTCCGGGCGGTTCGCTTGAAGTTGCCCGCCCTCGCCGCCAGGCCGCACCGGCTCCGCAATGAATGGCCTGCTTGAGTTTGCGCCGGATGCGGCTCGGGCACTGGCGCTCGACCGCCATATGAGAGAGCGGCTGAGGGCAAGCCTGCGTTATATCCTCGCGCAGGCAGACGGCCGAATTCGGATTATCCAGCCGGCAATCGAGGGATTTCTCACACGGCTCGCCGAAGGTCCGATACCCGCCTGCATCTTCGGGGCGTATTTCGATCTTGTGCTCGCCATCGATGACGACCGGTTGGAACTGGCCGAGGCATTGTTCGGCGAGATCGGTGCCGCACCGAACCGGCCCACTTGCCTGACAATCCGCGACCTGACCGATCCGCGGATCGATCCGCTCGCGGACCGGTATATGCGTTTGATCGACACCGATCCCACCATCTCGTTGACACTGCTGCCACCACCTCCCGAGGTCGCCGCCGCATGCCGGCAGCTGATCGCCGCGGCATTCTGCTTGCTCGAAGCCGGCGACCCGGCGCTCGCGGCCGAGATCAACGCGCTGATCGGCGAGATCGTGATTGCGGTCGGCCCGGATGACCCGACAGCGCTGACATTCGACGGTGCGTCGTCCTTCCTGCTGTGGGGCGCCATCGTGCTGAATGCCGAGGGCCACCGGACAGTGCTGGAAATGGCGCAAGCGCTGGCGCACGAGAGCGGGCACAATTTGTTGTTCGGACTGTGCGCCGACGGACCGCTGGTCGAGAATGACGACGAACCGCGCTATCCTTCACCGTTGCGCAGCGATCCGCGTCCGATGGATGGCATCGTTCACGCCACCTACGTGACCGCGCGCATGCACCGGGCGGTGGCGCAACTGCTGCAGGCCGGAGTGCTCGACAGCGCTGCGACCGAGGAAGCGCAAGCCAGCCTGGCATTGCATCGGCGCGCTTTCGCCCAGGGGACCGAGGTCATCGACCGCCATGCCCGCCTGACCCGGCTGGGCCACTCCATCATGGCGGGGGCGCGCTCCTATATGGGCTGCTAACCTGGCAAATTCTCGCGTGCCGCAGTGGTTCCAGAACTTGCGTGGCGGCCGGAGCGGCCGGCGTCAAAGCAAGCAAGACTCAACGCAGATCAGAAGCAGATGGCGCTGATGCACGCGGATTGGCCGGAGCCGCCTTGATGGTCCGCGGGCCATGCCGAAAGCTGAGTTTGGCTGCGCTGCCGCGGCACCCAAGATCCACGTTGCACGGGGCCCGCTTGCGCGGTGATGATGGCGGAGCGAGCAAACCGCAACGCACCAGCCTCCTCCACCAGCCGCGCGTGCTACCGGTACCCCGCCGCATGCGGCAGCCACAGGGTGATGCCCGGTGCGAAGGCAATTGCCAGCAGGCACAGCAGCAGCAGACCCAGATAGGCCAGCATCGGCTTGACGGTCACCTCGATCGGCACGTTGCCTATCAGGCAGGCGCCATACAGCCCCAGTCCGAGTGGCGGCGCGAACAGGCCGATGCCCATGGCGATGACCAGCACCACGCCGTAATGCAGCGGCGCGATACCGAGTTGCGCGGCCACCGGCACCAGCAGCGGACCGAAGATGATCAGCGCCGCCGCACCCTCCAGCACCGAGCCCATGACGATCAGGATGCCGATCGACAGCAGCAGGAACATCGCGAGGCCACCGCTGCGCGACAGGCCGATCATCAGTTCGGCCAAGGCGTGCGGCACTTGCTGCAAGGTCAGCACGAAGGCCAGCGCCTGGGCGGCCGCGACGATGAACAGCACCAGGCCGGAGCGGTTGGCCGACTGCACGAAGCTGCGCATCGCCGCGCGCGGCCCCAGCTCGCGGAACACCACCCCGCCCACCACCAACGCGTACATCGCGGCGAATGAAGAGATCTCGGTGGCGGTGGCGAAGCCCGATTTGAAACCACCGAAGATGATGCCGATCAGTCCCAGCGTGACCGCCGCGCCGCCCCACAGTTTACCGATCGGCGTCCTGGGGCGATCGTCGGTTGCGTTGTGGGCGGCGGGACGGCCGAACAGAATGGCCACCGAGATCAGCGTCAGTGCCATCAGCCCGGCCGGCAGCAGCCCGGCCATGAACAAACCGCCGATCGAGATGTTGGCGACGAAGCCGAGGATGATCAGGTTGATGCAGGGCGGAATGGTCTCCGCCATCACCGCGGACGCCGCCAGCAGCGCGACCGCGCTGCCGGGATTCTGGTTGGTGCGCCGCGCCGCCGGGATCAGCACCGAGCCGACCGCCGCGACATCCGCCATCTTCGAACCGGAGATGCCGGAGAAGATCACCATCGACAGTACCATGACGACGTTGAGGCCGCCGCGCATGCGGCCGACCAGCCGCTCCAGCAGCTCGATCAGGCGCACGGACATGCCGTTCGCCTCCATCAGGTAGCCGACCAGGATGAAAAACGGGATGGCGAGGAGAACGAAATTATCGATGCCGCGCGCCATCTGCTGCGCGAGGATGACGCCGGGCAGCGAGCCGTCGACCCAGATGAAGATCAGCGCCGCCAGCGTCAGGGCAAAGCCGATTGGCATGCCGCCGACCAGGCAGATGACGAAACCGCCGACCATCAGGGGCCCGGGGCCAGGCATGCTGTCGGGCGAGAGCATGCCCCACACGTAGAAGATGGCCGCGAGGCCGCCGACTGCCAGCAGGGCGATGACGATGTCCAGCGGGCGATGGCGGCGGAAATCGTCCAGCGCGAATATCGCCATGCAGGCGCTGCCGAAGCCCATCGGATAGAACGTCCATTGCAGCGGCAGGCCGGAGCCGGTGGTCTGACCCGTGGTCAGTTGGCCCAGCGTCAGCGCATCCACCGCGACCGAGCCGGCGGTGATCAGCACCAGCAGCGCGGCGATGCCGGCGCAGATGCGGCGCAGGGTCGGCGGCATGCGATCGGCGAAGAAGGCGATGCCGACGTTCTCGCTATGCGCCAATGCCGCGGCGGCGCCGAAGAAGCTCATCGCGACCATCAGGCCACGCGCCACATCGTCCGCCCATTCGAGCGGTGCGTTGAACACGTAGCGGCACAGCACAGAATACGACACGACGAGCAAATCGGCTGCCAGCAGGAGGGCGGCGGCCGCTTCGACGACGCGCAGGAGCGGGCGGATGAACAGGCGGTCAAGCATTATGGACAACCTCTCCCGCTTCGCGGGAGAGGGGGCCGCGCAGCGGCCGGTGAGGGTATTGCGGCCGCACGCTTCGATCTTTCGTGCGGGCACGAAGGAAGCTTGGTGTGTGCGGCCGCTGCACCCTCACCCTCGGCGCTAGGGCGCCTCGACCTCTCCCGCGCAGCGGGAGAGGTGTTCATGCCGCGGTTGCCTGGATGATGTCTACGACTGGCTTGGCATCCGGATGTGCTTTTACGAAGGCCTCGGTCTGCGGCGCTACGCGCTGGCGGAACGCCTCGCGGTCGCAGTCGAACACCGACACGCCCTTCCCCTTCAGCACCTCCAGCGCCTCTTGCTCAACCTTGAGGCCGTGCGCGCGGGTGTCCACCGCGGCCTTCTGCGCGGCATCGAGGAAGCCGTCGCGCAGCTTGGGGTCCATCCGCTTGTAGGTCATATCGCTGAAATACGTCGCCAGCGGTGAGAAATTGTGCTGGGTCAGCGAATAGTCCTTCACCGTCTCGAAGAACTTGCTGGCCAGGATGGTGGGCGGGTCGTGCTCCAGCCCATCCAGGACGCCGGCTTGCAAGGCCGTGTAGATCTCGCCGAACGCCAGCGGTGTCGCGGCGGCGCCCATCAGGCGCAGGCATTCGGTGATCACTGGGTTCGGCAGCGTGCGGATTTTCAGGCCAGCCAGATCCGCCGGCTCCTTGATCGGTTTGCGTGCCAGCACACTGCGCGAGCCGAAATTGTACGCCCAGCTAATGACGCGGAGGTTGGCGCCCTTCAACAGCGCGTCCTCGATCGGCTTGGCGGCGCCGGCGTCGAACGCCTTGGTTTGCTGCGGAAAGCTCTTGAACATGTAGCCGAGGTCATACACCCCGACCAACGGCACCAGATTGGCCGAGATCGATGTGCCCGATACCATCATGTCGATCACACCGAGCTTCACCGAATTGATGACGTCGATCTCCTGGCCGAGCTGGTTATCGGGGAAGAACTGCACATCGAGCTGCCCGTCCAGCCCGGCCGCCTTCAACTGCTTGTTGAGGTTATCGTAATAGACCCTCCCGTTGGCATATTGCGGATCGTTAGCCTGCGAGGACGACAATCGCATTTTCATCGGCGCGGCGCGGGCGGTGCGGATGATCGCGGGCGCGGCGGCCGCCCCGAGCAAAGCTGCCCGGCGGGTGATGCGCATGTTCATGATTGACGGTCCTCCTGCGCCGGGATCGGCGCTTGTTGGTGTGCCGGTGGTATCGCTATCGTCGGCGGGAGGCAACCGGCTTGCTGCGCAGGGCTGCCTGGAGGCGGCACGCAAAGGGCAAGTGGCCGGCGCAAAACCGAGCCTGGACGGTCGCGGCGAAGACACTGTCGCGGAGCGCGAAATTCTTCACCGGTTGTTAGGATGTCCTTAACCAAAGCGGCGCAGTGTCGGGCTGCTTCCCTCAAGGCAGGACCAACGACATGAGTATCGCAAGCGTGTCAGGCTCGCCCACTGCGGCCATTGCCCAGCAGTTGCAAAACCAGGCGCAGGCGCAGGCGGTGCAGGCAGCCGCCACCGCGCGGACCGGAGCGACGGGGCAGATGGCCGCCACGGCGCAGGCCGCGTCGACCCAGCAAGTCGGCCAGGCGCACCATCATCACCGTCATGGCGAGGGCGATGGCCCGCCAGCGCAAGTGGCGGGTGCGGCCCAGCCGGTCACGGCCGGCGCCGGAGCATCGAGGGTCCTCAACACGATTGCCTGACGCGGCGAAACAGCCAAGGAGAGCCGGCTGGTGGACAAGGCAGCGCTGTGAGCAGCGGGCGTTTGGCGTTCGCACCCTGCGACAAGCCTGAAGCTGGCACGTTCGAGGCGATCTACACCGCCCTGGAGGCAAGCTCGCTTGCCTTGATCGGGCCGGCCCAGCCGCGGCTGCTGGTCATCCCGATCCGTGACGCCAAGGGATCGGTGGTGGGCGGTCTCTGGGGCTACACCTCGTTTGGCTGGCTGAACGTGCAGATGCTGTTCGTCCCGCAACACTTGCGCGGTTTGGGAGTCGGCGCGGCGCTGATGGCGTCGGCCGAAGCGGAGGCGCGGGACCGAGGCTGCCGCGGCGCCTGTGTCGATACGTTCAGCTTCCAGGCGGCACCGTTCTATCTGAGGATCGGCTTCACTCTGTTCGGCAGGCTGGACGACTGCCCGCCCGGGCATGACCGGTTGTACTTCTGCAAACGCTTCGATGTTGCAGCAGAGCAAATGCCGGGCACGCGCGCCACGCGGGTGGCGGCCGCGCTGTTGCCCTGCCAATGATCGAGGGGGCAATCGTGGTTGGCGATCTGCTCCGGCCAGACGTCAATGGGCGTCCGGGCGGGACGGACCGGCAGACCCTCTGGCTATGGAACGCGGTCAAGCGCCAGCTTCACCTGGCATGCGGTTTGCCGGTCGAGCGCCTGACCACGAACGAGTCCCCGGCACTGTGCGGCTGGATCGAGTCGTTGCGCGCGCCGGCAGTAGCCGATGCTTACTGGGCGTCGGTTTATCACGGCGTCCCCCGCGGCGAGTTGCTCAACCGGTTGGTGGTCGAACGGCTGCGGCGGCGCTTCTGCGTCGGGTACGAACTGCCGCCGTGGCTCGTGCGATTGCTTGAGGCACATGCGGTCCCCTACATCGATCTGCGGCTGCACCCGATCCGCTTCATGGACGACCTGCTGTTCGCTGCGCGTGCCTCCTGTCCGGCGACGCAGGCGGACCTGGTGTGGATGGCGGTTTCGGAAAGCGAGGTGCTTGCCAGCGCCGGCTTGCTCGAAGCGATGTGCCGCTACATCTCTGAGGCGCAGGTGCCGGACGACACGCTGATGGTGGTCGGCCAGCGGCGCTTCGATTCCACGCAGATCGTCGGCGGCGACTTCTTCGATGCGCACCGGTTGACCGCCGAGATCCATGCGCTGTGCGCCGGGTATGCCGCGTTGGCGTTGAAGCCGCACCCGCTCGATCCGCAGCACAGCCTGCTGGAGGTGGCGGCCGCGGCGCCGACACGGGTGATCGGCGTGATCAACGACAACGCCTATCGGATGATGGCACTGCCGCAGGTTGGCGCGATCCTGACGGTGAACTCCGGCGTGGCGTATGAGGCGCCATACTTCGGCAAGCGCGTACATACGCTGGCGCCGTTGACGATGCGGCTGGCTTGGCGAGGGGCGGCGGCGGATGCGGCGGCGCATGTGTCGCTGGACGACGTGGTGCTGACGCCGGACTTCTGGCGCTCGGTGCTGGCGCCACACACGGCGGTGTCCGCACCGGACGGCATGCGGTTGCGACCGAAACCGAACCGGCTGCGCATCGCACTGGACAGTTTCTGGAATTTTCAGGAGGTCGATAGCGACCGGATACCGCGCGGCGTCAGCTTGTGATCATGGTTGGCCTGCACAGCGTGGTGTGATCTCTCTGTTGGATTGCGCGAGACGGAGGGCGGGGCAGTCGTCCGGGTTGGCGGCGGACTGAGCATCATGTTGGGAATTACTGATCTGCCGCGCGTCTGGTGTGCCGGTTCTGACGGTCGTCGGTCGCGCCCATACGGCTGGTCTTGTGGAATTGGTGCGAGCCGCGGCAAAGCAAGCAAGCGGATTCTCACAGAGTTGGCCGAGTGCATCACAGAATTTCACCGAGAAATAGAATTTCTTGTGTCGTGCTGCGCGCGTCGGCCAACCACATTTCGTCGGCCATTGGGAGTCGTTAGAATTCTGCCGTGATATTCTGAGATAAATTGTGCAAAATCGACGGGGACACGTTGATTGCTTTCGCTGCTGTAGCCACTTGGCAGCGACAGTATGACCAGCTCCATTCTGGCAACTTTCTACCAGGGCGTCTTACATCCGACGCTACGGACTTGCAGACCCAACGTTGGAATCCTGCTGTCATGATCGCAACACCTGAGGGCAGCGTGCATCTCAGTCGGCCGGCTCCCCATGCATCAGTTTGCGTAAACCGTCATCATCGGCAACCAACGCCATATGCGCCATGCCGATGAACAGCCCGGTCTCCACCACCCCGACAATCCCCGACAACGTATGCTCTAACGCTGCCGGATCGGCGATCGGCCCAAAACCGCAATCGAGGATAAGGTTGCCGCCGTCGGTGTGGAACGGGTGACCGTCGGCGTCCCGGCGCAAAACCGGATGGCACCCGAGTGCAGCGAGGCGCTCCTCGGTGGTCTCCCAGCCGAAGCGCACCACTTCCACCGGCACCGGCACTGTTACGCCCAGGCGCTGCACAAGTTTCGCCGCATCGGCGACGATGACCAGGCGGTCGCTCGCCATCGCGACGATCTTCTCGCGCAGCAACGCCCCGCCCAGCCCCTTGATCAGATCCAGCGATCCCGTGGCGATCTCATCTGCTCCGTCGATGGTGAGCGCGACGCGGCGATGCTCGGTCAGGCTGGTCAGCGGAATTCCGGCATCGCGCGCCTGGGTAGCGCTGCGCGCGGAGGTAGGGATGCCGAGGACGCGTAGACCCTGGCTCACCCGCCGTGCCAGCGCATCGATCGCGAAGGCGGCGGTCGAGCCGGTGCCGAGGCCCACCACCATGCCCTCCTGCACCAGCGCGACTGCGGCCTCGGCCGCCGCACGCTTCTGTGCATCGCGCCGCGTCGCGCGTCCCGCTGCAGCATCGGCCGCCGCGCTTCCCGCTGCAGCATCGGTCACCGCGCTTCCCGGCTTGTGTTCACTCGTCCCGCCCGCCCGCGCGGCTTGGCTGATCGGGCGCACCGACGCGGATTTGCTCATCGGGCGCGCACTGCGCGAAACACGCGCAACCAGTTGCCGGCACAGACCTTTGCCACTTCGTCCTCCGTCATGCCCCGGTTGCGCAACGCCGCCGCGATCTCCTGGTGGCGCGAGAAATCCGGCAACTCGGTCTTCGCCGCGCCGGCCGGCAGGTCGGTGCCGACCGCGTCGATCAGGCGGAACAGGTGGCGGATCAGGCCGGGCAGCTTTTCCGCCCACAACACGGAAATCCATGCGCCGATGACGCCGCCGGTGTCCACCACCATCCGCGCGTAGTCTGGACTGAGATAGCGCGGATGGTCGCCGTCGGGATGGCCAGGCTCCTTCAGGTTGGCGTGT
>Ga0265338_10006289_pt1 | contig 15179 bp, 14 predicted proteins | sample 42126metaG_FD_193579 | JGI IMG/M metagenome (GOLD analysis project Ga0265338, IMG submission 193579) | Rhizosphere microbial communities from Carex aquatilis grown in University of Washington, Seatle, WA, United States - 4-21-26 metaG | ecosystem: Host-associated > Plants > Roots > Rhizosphere... | reverse complement strand
CTGCCCGGCACCGCTCGCCTGGCTGGAACCCGGCTGCCCCGCGCTGGTGCCGGTGTTGCTGGCGCCGGTGTTGCTGGCGCAGGCGGTGAGGGCGAAAGCCATGGCTACGCCCGTGGCCGTCGCGGCCGCGGTGAGCGCGGGGCGGCTTCGATGGATGCGCATCGGCCTTCGTCCCAGTGCGTTCGCTATCGCGCCTCAGATGTTCCCGTCGCCGTCGCTCGGGCCACCGCTGTTGTCCGCGTCATGATCCCCGCTGCCGTTCTGCGGGATCGAGCCGCCGCCGCCGCTGCTACTGCTCGCGGCCTGCTGCGGGGTCGAGCTCTGTGCGCTCGCTGGCGTAGCCGGACTGGACGTGTGGCTCTTGGCGGCGTGCGATGAGCCACCGCAGGCCGTTACGAGTGCCATGACTGCGGCAGACATGATCATCAGAAGGCGCTTCTTGGTCATGAATCTGCTCCGTTAGCTGGAAGGTCCGCTCTTGGACTGTCACGGACCTTACCGCTGCCCGGTTCACCGCCTGCCGCAAAATCCGGTCATTAAGGCACAAATGGTGTCCGCTGCGCACGCCGGCAACGTGCTGGACCCGCTGGCTGCTGGACCCGCGGGCTGCTGGACCCGCGGGCTGCTGGACCCGCGGGCTGGGCTGACCCGGTGGCTCGGCTGTCAGCAGCGCCCCCGGTAAGCCCCGTCCACCCAGGTGGTCCATGGCCACCAGCTGGTGCCGTTGTGCGACATGATGACCGCCGACCGTGCGTTGCCGTATGCGTTGTAAGTGGACAGCGCGCCGTTGACCGGGTTGATCTGCCAGTAGCCGCGTTCACCCACGCCTCCCGTCGCGTACTGCCGGCCCCCGGACTCGGCCATGGCGATGGACGCCGCGGTGACCTCCGCGCGGGCTGATCCCCCCGCCGACCGCCACAGTGCCTCCAGGCCGCCGCAGCTCAGCGTTCCATGCAGGCCGGTGGCGTGCTGGCTGCTGGTCGATGGCTTGGCGTGCTTGGGCTTGTGCGTGGTGCTGACCGAGGTGGTGTGCGTGCCGGTGTGCGTGCTCGCGTGCGAGGCGGGGAGGTGGTGCGGGACGCTCAGCACCTGTCCGACATAGATCATCCCCGGGCTGCGGATCTTCGACCGGTTCGCCTGGTAGAGCCGTGGCCAGTCGGCGGCCCGGCCGTAGAACCGTTGCGCGATTCCTGACAAGGTGTCCCCGGGCCGGACGGTGTACCTGCGACTGGCCACGTGGACCGGGCGGACCACCGCGTCCAGGTGGGCGCGGACCACGTGCTGAGCCACCGCCGCGGGCCGCGCCGGAGCGGACTGGTGGATCTGCGGAGTCCCCGCCAGCGCGCCAACCACCACCACGGCGGGAGCTGCCTTGCCCGCCCTTTGCGCTACCTTCTCCGCTGGCGAAGGCGCCGCGTGGTGCCCGGTTCGCCTGATCTTCCTTGGCCTGCGATGCCTGGATCCTGAACTCACGAAGCTTCCTAACGCCGGAACGTGGCCGCCTGCCAAAGCCCCCGACCCCTGCCGCCGAGGCTGCCGTCCACTCTCACCCAGGCAGCATGCCAGGACATTTGTCTTGATCACCGATAAACAGAACTAGTGGCGCACTACGGAGAATGGATGAACAAAACGGTAGTAAACACGCGTACCACGAGGGCTCACGGTTATCGGGCGTTCCAACATCCACCCGGACCCCCTCGGCCTCACCCGTAAGCCGGCCAAGCGGTGCTGAACTGGGCGCATGGCGGACACGGATGGCGCTGCGGCCGCCTGGAACGCCGAGTACCGGGCAGGCCGCTATCGTCATGAGCCGCCGGTGGCTTTCACCGAGGACATCCTGGCCGCCGCCCGTGCGTCCGGCCTGACCCGCGGGATCTACGTCGGCTGCGGCAACGGCCGTAACTACCTGCCGCTGGTGGCCGGTGGCCTGGACCTGACCGGCCTGGACATCTCCGCCGCCGCCATCACCCAGTTGGCCACCCGCGCCCCGCGCAGACGCCGCAACCTCATCTGCGGCGACCTGACCACGCTGCCCCCCGCCGCGACGTACCCGCTGGTCATCGGCATCCAGGTATTCCAGCACGGCGATCGCGCCGCCGCCCACGCGCACATCCGGTCAGCCCAACGCCGGGTCGCCGCGGGCGGCCTGTTCTGCCTGCGGGTCAATGCGACAGGGACGGACATCTGGCCGGAACACGAGGTGACCGAGCAGTACCCAGATGGCGGACTCACTATCCGCTACCTGACCGGGCCCAAGCGGAACCTGCACATTCACTTTTTCAGCGCCGCCGAGCTGGACAGCCTGCTGTGCGCGGGATTCGAGCCGGTTATGCCGCCGCGGCTGTGCCGCGCCCGGCGGACCCCGCCGCGGCCCGGTCAGTGGTCCCAGTGGGAAGCCATCTGGCGGAGAACGGGAGATTCGCACTCCTGAGTGCTGCCGCTGCGGACGGCGCAGCGGTCAGTGCACCATCAGAGAGGACGTCAGGTCGCGCTTCGCGTCGACGATCAGGCAGCTGATCGTCCGGTGGCCGTCAGCCCAGGAGCCCGAGAACGGGTAGAGGAAGTGGAGTTCCATCGTGGCGGTAACCTTCGACTTGACCAGGTTGCCGGAGATCCTGGCCCGGCAGCCCCGGTCAGCCTGCCGCAGCAGGGACGACCTCCCCGGGTAACCCGTGCCCGTCACCCGGAACTCGGCGAACATCTGGGCGTTATGCCCGGTCGTGCACGGGACAACGGACACGTAGCTGACGCCGAGACTCGCGTCCGCCCCGGTCGGGTTCTGGAAGCAGTCACCCACCCGCAGCGAGAAGACATTGGTGTTTCCCCCGCCGCTGGTCTGGCCAGTCGCGGGCGAGGGGTGGGAGGCGATTCCGAGCGCGATCAGCCCGCCCAGGATCACGATCCATACACCGGAAAGCACCAGGCCGGCGATCGCAAACCCCTTCCCGCCCTGCGGCCGGCGGCGGATCTGGACCAGCGCCATGATGCCGAAGACGATGCTGAAGATAAGGCTCAGGCCAACAAAGCCCAATATCCCCGCGATGAACGAGGCAATGGCGTAGCCATTCTTGGCCGGGGGCTGCCCTGGGTAGCCGGGCCCGGAGTAGCCGAACCCGGGATAGCCGGGCCCCGGGTAGCCCGGATACGTCTGGCCCGGTGGGGTCTGGCCTGGGTAGGCCTGCCAGGCTGGGGTGTCGGTGGGTGGGGTCTGGCCTGGGTAGGCCTGCCATGGTGGGGTGTCGGTCGGAGGGCCCTGGCCGGGGTAGGCCTGCCACGGCGAGGGGTTCACCGGCTCGGCCGTTGTTGGTGGCGGCTGGCCTGGTGGCGCCCAGGGCGGCACGCTCTGGGCGGGCTCGGTACCTGCCGGCGGCGGCGCGGCGGCGGCAGTGTCATCGGGCGCGGCGTCGTCAGAGACCCACAGCGGCCATCCGGCGGGCATTGGTGGCCAGGCCGGGTCAGGCTGCCAGCCAGGCGGCGGCGCGAAACCCTCGGGAGCCGGCGGCCAGCCGGGTGCCGGGTTGAATCGGAGTCCCATGAGGCCAACTCCCCGATCGATCTACAAGACGGGCCCTGGGCGCAGCTTAGCGCCAGTCGGATATATCAGGCAGAGCCGCATAAATTTACCCGAAGAGTGTCACTCGGGGACCGTCGGGTGACACTTTGCTCGTGGGCTTCGGGTGAGGGTCCGATGACCCGCGCGGAATAGTGATCAGCCGACCGGGCAATGCCTTGCGGCCGGGGATTTTCAGGCACGCCCGTGGGCATGGCCACGGCGGGCTGGCGACACTGGCGGAGGATAAGAGATTCGAACTCCTGAGGGATTGCCCCCAACACGCATTCCAACACTGCTGATGTGCGTTCGTGAGGGTCCGCCACCGTCCTTGACCTGTACCGCCGCGCGCCGCGCGGCCGACCGCGAACAGTCTCGGACGCACCTCGGCCGAGGTGCCGCCTCGCGGTCGCGCTAGGCCATTGCGGATACCGGGGTCCACAGGGCGTCGATGGTGCGCTCGGCCTCGGCGAGACTCTGATCGGCCAGCGGGATCAGTCCGGCCATGGCCGGGTTCGTATGGGCGAGTGTTAGCTCGGCGGTGATGAAGCGCGGTTCCAGGCCGGTGAGCGAGATGGCGTGCGGAAGCCATGGTTCTGCGTGGTCCCACCCGTAGCGGGGTGTGCCTTCGGCGTAGCCCCCGCCGCGGCTGGCGAGTACGACGAACTCGCGGCCGCCGAGCAGGGGGGCCTTGGTCTCGGGATCGATCGACAGTCCGGGCGCGATGAGGTGGTCGACCCAGGCCTTGACGCTGCTGGGTGCCCCGAAGTTGTACAGCGGAAGCCCGAGCAGGATCGTGTCCGCTTCTTTGATCTCGCCGATCAGTTCTTCTGTCCGGGCCCACGAGGCGGCCTGGGCCGGGGTGCGGAGCTCGGGCGGCACTATCCGGGCTAGGCCGGTGGACGTGTCGAAGTGCGGGACGGGATGGCTGCCCAGGTCCCGGTAGGTGACGGTGCCACCGGGGTGCGCAGCGAGCCAGGCGCCGCGGGCGCGGGCGGTCAGCTTGCGGCTGACGGAACGATCACCCTGGATGCTTGAGTCGATGTGCAGCAGGTGCGCCACTTCGTTCCCCTTCCATATATGGTTGGTGAAGCACTAATCATTTATATCACATAGATAGATAGTGCGAGCGGGTACACTTGCCATATGGCTCAACTGCCTGTGATCAACCAGCCGACCCACCACCCGGGTGCGCTGATTGACCACCTTGCGCGCAGGATGCGCCTGCGGGCCGAGGCGGTGCTGGCGCCGCTGGGCCTGCGGCCGCGTCACCTGGTGGCGCTGACGGTGCTGCGGGATCGCGGCGGCAGCACTCAGCAGGCGCTCGCCGCAACGCTGGAGATGGACGGAACGAACATCGTCGGGCTGCTCAACGAGCTTGAAGCCAAGCAGCTGATCGAACGGCGGCGCTCGCCCGAGGACCGGCGGCGGCATGTGGTCGAGCTCACTGGTGCCGGCGCGGAGCAGCTCGCGAAGGCCGAGGGTGCGCTGTCAGCGGTTGAGGACGAGGTGCTCGGCGCGCTCGACGAAACCCAGCGCGAGACGCTCTACAACCTGCTTCAGCAGGCGGCCGCCGGGACAGTCGTGAGCTGCGCCACAGAGGACTAGATGATCTGTCCAAGGGGGTGCCTGCACCTGGTCGCCACCCTCGGGAGCCTGCCCATCGACTCGCCCTGACCGGCGGCAAAGCCGACGAACGCCAGGTGCTGCCGGGCATCCTGGCGGGCGCATAGGGTTCCAAACAGGTCTCATATCTAACCGCGCTGACCTGAAGGAGTGCGCCTGATGGGCGGGTGGAATGAGACTGCGCACCAGGCGGCCCAGGGCCGGGCCGTCACCAGAGCAAACGTTGTTACTGGTCTGAGCTGGCGGAGGATAAGAGATTCGAACTCTTGAGGGGTTGCCCCCAACACGCTTTCCAAGCGTGCGCCCTAGGCCACTAGGCGAATCCTCCGCCGGTCAGCTTACCGGTCAGATCCGGTCGGCTGGGCCGCCGCCTGCCGGATGAGGGCACGGCCGCGTCCCGTCCGCCACTAGACTGACGCCAGACCCCTCGCACGGCGCTTATCCCGCCAACTCCCCCAGGGCCGGAAGGCAGCAAGGGTACGCGGGCTCTGGCGGGTGTGCGGGGGGTCGCTTCCCTTCCCGGCCCGGCGAGGATGAGGTCATGGAGGTGACGTGCCCGGCACCGCCCCTGAGGACCCGGCCCGGCCCAGCGGGCCACCAGCCCGGCTGGCGTTGTACCGCAGGTACCGGCCGGCGACTTTTGCGGAAGTCAAAGGCCAAGACCACGTAACGGAACCGCTCCGCCAGGCACTGCGTAACGGCCGGGTCAACCACGCATACCTCTTCAGCGGGCCGAGGGGATGCGGCAAGACGTCCAGCGCCAGGATCCTGGCTCGCTCGCTCAACTGCGTTGAGGGACCCACTCCCGATCCGTGCGGCAAGTGTGAGTCCTGTATTGCCCTCGCCCCCGATGGCGCGGGCAGCCTCGACGTGATCGAGATCGATGCCGCCTCGCATGGCGGCGTCGACGACGCCAGGGACTTGCGGGAACGGGCGTTCTACTCACCAGTCTCGGCGCGGTTCAAGATCTACATCATCGATGAAGCTCACATGGTGACGCGGGAGGGGTTCAACGCGTTGCTCAAGCTCGTCGAGGAACCGCCGCCGCACCTCAAGTTCGTCTTCGCCACGACCGAGCCAGAGAAGGTCCTCGCCACCATCAGGTCGAGGACGCATCACTATCCGTTCAGGCTGGTGCCACCTGCGGTCCTCCGGGACCTGCTGGACGAGATCCTGCGCGCCGAGGGGATCGCTTACGAGCCCGCGGTGCTGCCCTTGGTGGTGCGGGCGGGTGCTGGGTCGGCGCGCGATTCGCTCTCGGTTCTCGACCAGTTGCTGGCTGGCTCGGGCGAAGACGGGCTGCGTTACGACCAGACCGTGGCGCTGCTCGGGTACACCGACGACAACCTGCTCGACGAGGTCGCAGATGCGTTCGCGGGCTTGGATGGCGCCGCGGTGTTCCGTGCCGTCGATCGCGTGGTGGAGGCTGGCCACGATCCGCGGCGGTTTGCCGCGGACCTGCTCGACCGGTTCCGTGACCTGATCGTGCTCGCGGCCGTTCCGGGGGCTGGCCAGACCGGGCTCCTTGACCTGCCCGCCGACCGGCTGGACCGGATGAGCGAGCAGGCCGCGCGGTTCGGCCAGGCCGAGTTGGCCCGGGCCGCGCAGATCCTCAGCGAAGGTCTCATCCAGATGCGCGGGACGACGTCCCCGCGGCTGCTGCTGGAACTCACCTGTGCCCAGATTCTGCTGCCTGCCGCGGGCACCGGGGAGAAGGCCATGCTGGCCAGGCTGGAGCGGCTGGAACGCAGGCTGGAAGGCGGGCCAGGGCCCGCTGGGTCGCAGGCTGCCGGGCCGGATGAGGGCGAGGCATCCCGTGAGCCTGCCCGGCCCGCCGAGTCGAATGGCCATGCTGAGCCCCGTCAGCCGTCGCCACATGCGGCTGCGGAGTCTCGCTCGGCTGCGGAGTCTCGCTCGGCCGCGCGGTCCGCTGCGGCGGACGCGCGCAAGGCCGCCGTGCAGGTCGGCCCGGAGTCTGTGCAGACCGGCCCGGAGTCCGTGTCGGCCGGGCCGGAGTCCGTGTCGGCCGGGCCGGAGTCCGTGTCGGTCGGCCGAGAGTCTGTGCAGGCCGGCTCCGAGTCCCGGCACGAGGCTGAGTCCGCCCAGCCGCCGCGGGCTGTCCCGGAACCGCCCGCTGGGCAGGCCGCTGGCCGTCAGCCGGGCGGCCGGGGCGACTACGAATCGGTCAGTCAGCGCTGGCCCGAGATCCTCGATGCCGTCAAGAGCAAGCGCCGGGTGGCCTGGATGCTGCTCAGTAACGCTGCGGTGCACTCAGTGGAGGACGGTGTCCTCACCGTCCGGTTTGCCCGTGAGGGCGATGTAAAGGGTTTTTCCAGCAGCGGCTGCGATCGCGACCTGGGCAGTGTCCTGGAGACCACATTTGGGTTCAGGCTGCAGGTCAGGGCGGTCTACGCGGCCCAGCTGGGCGGCGCGCCGGCCAACCCTGGGCCGCGGGATCTGCCGCCGCACCCTGCGGCTCCCGCAGCTCAGTCCGCTGCCGACTCCGGGTGGCCGGATGCGGCTCGACCTGATCCCGCCCGGCCTGATCCCGCCCGTGCTGATTCAGCCCGTACTGATTTGCCCCGGCCTCAGGCTGCGCAGTCGCACCCTGACCGGGCTGGCACCAGTCGGTCTGATACCACTCGGCCTGGCACCACTCGGCCGGGCGTCGTCCCGGCCGAGCACGGGCCTACCGCCTCGGCGCCGGTCCGGGAGGACCTGACGGGCATGGACCTCATCAAGCGGGAGCTCGGCGGCAAGATCATCGCCGAGATCGACGAAGCTTAGTGCCGGGAAAGCTGATCTCCGCTGCGCGCGTCCGGGGGGATCTTGTTAGCAGTGAACTTTTTGGCCCTCTGGGGGGGTAAAAAGTTCACTGCTCTTCGTTTTCCACGGCAGGGCCCTGTGCCGCGCCGCCGCACCTGATGGCGCCAGTAGGCCATAGGCTCAAAGCGACAGAGTGATACGAGCCGATCGTTCCGAGTGAGGGCGCAGTGGACCCTGGCGGTCAGATGGACATGCAGCAATTGCTAGCCGCGGCACAGCAGATGCAGGACCAGCTGATGAGCGCGCAACGTGAGCTGGCCGACGCCGAGGTGGAAGGGACCGCGGGGGGTGGGCTCGTCAAGGCCAGGGTCAACGGGCAGGGCGACCTGGTGGATCTCACCATAAGCCCGGCCGTGATCGACGCCGGAGATCCCGCCGAGACCGCGGAGACCGTCGCTGACCTGGTGCTCGCGGCCGTCCGCGACGCCTACCGCGCGGCAGGTGAGCTGCAGCAGGAGAAGATGGGGCCACTCGCGGCCGGCCTCGGCGGGCTCGGTGGCGCGGCCGGGCTGCCTGACCTTCCTGGCCTGCCCGACCTTCCTGGCCTGCCGGACCTTTCCGGGCGGCCAGGATTCCCCGGGCCTGGGGACAGTCCGGGCCTCCCGCCCGGCAGCGGCTGAGGGGTCAGGTCCTGACGTGTACGAAGGGGTCGTCCAGAGCCTTATCGACGAGCTTGGCCGGCTGCCGGGCGTCGGGCCGAAGGGCGCGCAACGGATCGCGTTCTACCTGCTTGCGGCAGACGCCACGGACGTCCGGCGGCTCGCCTCGGTCCTGGTGGAGGTCACCGAGCGGGTGCAGTTCTGCCGGATCTGCGGCAACGTGGCGGTGGAAGACGAGTGCCGCATCTGCCGTGACCCACGCCGCGATCAGTCGGTGATCTGCGTGGTCGAGGAGCCGAAGGACGTTGCGGCGGTTGAGAAGATCCGTGAATTCCGCGGCCGCTACCATGTTCTCGGCGGGGCGATCAGCCCGATTGACGGGATCGGTCCGGAGGATCTGCGGACCAGGGAACTGATGGCGCGGCTCTCCGATGGCGCCGTCACCGAGCTGATCCTCGCGACCAACCCCAATCTCGAGGGTGAAGCGACCGCAACGTACTTGGCTCGTCTCGTCAAGCCATTGGGGCTCCGGGTGACCCGGCCGGCCAGCGGGCTCCCGGTCGGCGGCGACTTGGAGTACGCGGACGAGGTCACTCTCGGCCGCGCGTTCGAAGGACGGAGGCTCCTTGATGTCTAGGGCTGGTCACACCGACGGGTGGAACCCGCTGGCGGACCGGATCGCGGTCCAGGCGCGGGATTTCCTGGACGGAGTGGCCGCGCTGGCCCGGGGCGAGGGTGGCGAGGAAACCGTTCCCGTCCTCTTGCTCGAGGTATCCCAGATCCTGCTGGCCGGGGCGCAGCTCGGGGCGAGCAAGGACGTGATCCTGCCGGACAACTGGGAACCTGACGTGGGTGCCGATCCTGATCTGGACCTGCTGAGGTCAGGGCTCGCCCGGATCCTGATCGACTGCGACGAATACGCCGAGCTGTTCGACCCCTACGCGGACACCCGGCTGACCTCGTTCCGCCTGTCGGACGATCTCGCCGCGGTCGCGGCGGACCTGATTCACGGCCTGCAGCACTATGAGGCGGGCCGTTCGCTTGAGGCCCTCTGGTGGTGGCAGTACTCCTACGTGAACCACTGGGGAACCCATGGCACCGCGGCGCTCAGGGCGCTGCACGCCGTGCTCGCCCACGCCATGCTCGACGTGGCGGAGGAAAGCACCCAGTCGTGACCGGCCCGGCCGCCCGGTCAGCGGCCGGCGGCTGGCTCCGCGGAAAATTCGGAGGGCCTCCCGTCCAGGGGTAGGTACACTCAAGCCGCCAGCAGCCCGAACGGGAGGAGTGGCGCGCCCGTGGCGCTAGTCGTGCAGAAGTACGGTGGATCCTCGGTGGCCGACGCCGACGGCATCAAGCGGGTGGCGCAGCGCATCATCGCCACCCGCAAGGCCGGCCATTCGGTGGTCGTGGTGGTGTCCGCCATGGGCGATACCACCGATGAGCTGCATGACCTGGCCAGGCAGGTCAGCCCGCTGCCGCCGGGCCGGGAACTCGACATGCTGCTCACGGCGGGCGAGCGGATCTCGATGGCGCTGCTGGCCATGGCCATCGCCAATCTCGGTCTCAAGGCGCGCTCCTTCACCGGTTCCCAGGCCGGCGTGATCACGGATTCCGAGCATGGCAAAGCGCGGATCATCGATGTGACCCCGGGCCGGATCTCCGGCGCGCTCGCCGACGGGGCGATCCCGATCGTGGCCGGCTTCCAGGGCGTGTCGCAGAACGGCAAGGACATCACCACCCTGGGGCGGGGCGGTTCCGACACGACGGCGGTGGCGCTGGCCGCGGCGCTGAAGGCTGACGTCTGTGAGATCTACACCGATGTGGACGGCGTGTTCACCGCGGATCCGCGGATCGTGCCCACCGCGCGGCGGATCCCCTGGATCAGCTACGAGGAAATGCTCGAGATGGCCGCATGCGGGGCCAAGGTCCTGCAACTGCGCTGCGTCGAGTACGCGCGGCGGTACGGGATGCCGATCCACGTGCGGTCCTCGTTCAGTAACCGCGAGGGCACCAGGGTCAGCGATACAGCGCAACGGCAGACGGAGGGAGCCGACATGGAGCAGGCCATCATCTCCGGCGTCGCGCACGACAGGAGCGAAGCGAAGATCACCGTCGCCGCCGTCCCCGACCGGGTCGGCGAGGCAGCCCGGATCTTCCGGACCATCGCCGATGCCGGGATCAACATCGACATGATCGTGCAGAACATCTCGGCGGCCACCACGGGCCTCACCGACATCTCGTTTACTCTGCCGCGCGCTGACGGGCAGGCCGCTATGGCAGCGCTGCGCGCGATCCAGCCCGAGGTCGGGTTCGAGTCGCTGCTGTATGACGACCGGATCGGGAAGATCTCGCTGATCGGGGCGGGGATGCGGTCCCATCCCGGGGTGACAGCCACGTTTTTCGGCGCGCTGGCTGACGCCGGGGTCAACATCGAGATGATCTCCACTTCGGAGATCAGGATCTCGGTCGTGGTGGACGAGAACGAAGTGGACGTAGCGGTAGCCGCGGCGCACCGGGCCTTCAAGCTGGAAGCGGACGAGGTCGAGGCCGTCGTGTACGGGGGGACCGGCCGGTGAGCGCCAAGCCGACACTGGCTGTCGTGGGCGCGACCGGCGCCGTCGGCAGCGTCATGCTCGACCTGCTGTCCACCCGGGATGACGTGTGGGGGGAGATCCGGCTGGTCGCCTCGCCGCGCTCGGCGGGCCGGATCCTGCGGGTCCGCGGCGTGGACATCGAGGTGGTCGCCCTGGCCCCGGAGGTGTTCGACGGGGTGGACGTGGCCATGTTCGACGTCCCGGACGAGGTATCCGCGCAGTGGGCCCCGGTCGCCGTCGAGCACGGAGCTGTCGTGGTGGACAACTCCGGTGCGTTCCGGATGGACCCGGATGTCCCGCTCGTCGTGCCGGAGGTCAACCCCCAGGCGGCGGCCAGGCGGCCCAGGGGAATCATCGCGAACCCGAACTGCACCACGCTCTCGCTGATCGTCGCGGTGGCTGCGCTGCACCGCGTGTTCGGCTTGCGTGAGCTGGTCATCTCCTCCTACCAGGCGGCATCGGGGGCCGGCCAGGCCGGGATCGACGCGCTGTACGCGCAGATGGACAAGGTCGCGGGGTCCCGCGCCCTCGGCCAGCGCGCCGGTGACCTGCGGGCGGCCATCGGGGACTTCGGGCCGTTCCCGGCTCCGCTGGTGCTCAACGTGGTGCCCTGGGCGGGCTCGGTCAAAGAAGACGGCTGGTCGTCGGAGGAGATGAAGGTCCGCAACGAGTCGAGGAAGATCCTCGGCCTGCCGGGGCTGAAGGTCTCCGCGACCTGTGTCCGGGTTCCGGTCATCACCACCCACTCGGTGGCGGTGCACGCGGTATTCGACCGCGAGATCACCAGAGAAGGTGCGCAGCGGGCGCTGAGCGAGGCGCCAGGTGTGGTACTCAACGACGACCCGGAACGCGCGGAGTTCCCGACCCCGGCCGATGTGGTGGGCACCGATCCGACCTGGGTGGGACGGGTGCGCCGGGCTCTCGATGACCCGAACGCCCTTGAGCTGTTCGTCTGCGGGGACAACCTGCGCAAGGGCGCCGCGCTGAATACGGCGCAGATCGCTGAACTGGTCGCCGTGCAGCTCACCGTGCCCTGACCTGGGCGTGGGGCCGCGCCGCGGGGCCAGAACATCGGTAGGGTCTTCTCGGGGCGGACTGGCGTCGGAGGGCTGCGAATGTCGGGCATGGGGGGCGTGCCGCGGACCTCGCGGGATTCGGTGCTGTTCACGACGTACAACGTGCTCGACCTGTTCGCGGACGTCTCCGCCAGCGGGCGCGAGCACTACGACGTTGTCGTGGAATCCATCCGCGCCCTCGATACCGACGTCCTCGCCATCCAGGAGATCCGCGCGCCGAACGCGGCCACCGCCCGGGAGCGGTTGCTGCAGCTCGGCGAGGACCTGGAGATGGACTGCCAGATCCCGGGGCCCGACCTCGGCTACGTGTCCCCGGCGCTCGGCATGGGGTCGCACGGCTACCACGTCGCGCTGCTGTGGCGGCCGGGCATTGAGCCGGTGCCGGGCTCCTTCCACAACCGGCAGCATGAATTCTGGCATTCACTGGCGTCGGTGCGGCTCGACCTCGGCGGCCACGCCGTGCGCCATGCCGCCTACCATGCGCCGCCGTTCGGCCGGAAAATACGCTCCGACCAGAACGAATTGCTCGTGGCATTTCTCGCCCGGCCGCCCGCGGGGCCGCCGACGCTGGTCGGAGCGGACTGGAACGCTGAGAGTGCCGACCGGGTGCGCGACGAGGCCACCGGGAACTGGTCGCTCTACGAGCCGCGCGACCCGTACGCCGGGACGGAGTGGTTCACGGACATGGTGTACCAGTGTGAGTGGGACTACGACTCCCAGGGGCAGCGGCGGCACTGGGTGGACCGGGGCGCCGGAGAGGTGCTCTGGGCCGGCGGCCTGCATGATGCGGCGGCCGTTCTGCGCTCGCCGTGGCAGGCGACGACCGGCCACCATAAGGACGACGGGTATGGCGTGCACGGAATCTGGCGCCGTATCGACGCGATCCGGGTGACCTGCAGCGTGGTCGGCGCGCTGCGCGCGCACTACGTCACGGACAACGAGCTGGCCAGGAGAGCCTCCGACCATCTGCCCGTCACGGTCGACTATGTCCCCTCTGCCATCGGCCAGGCCGGGCCCAGCCACAGCGATCACTGATGCCGCGGCCGATCACAGCCTCCGGGGCTAGGCAGCCGCGGCGGCTCGATAGTCCCGCGATCCTCGGTCAGGAACAAGGCCATACCCCATGATCCGGGGATAGGGCAGGCGGCGGCAGCTGGCTATCCTCCGCCCATGGGAACGGGACTCCTCGGGGGGGAGACGGCACTGGCCGACGGGGTGCCGGTCCGGCTGTGTTGGCGGGGGGGTCACCAGGAATTGGCTTGTTATCACAAGTTGGTACGTGGATTCGCGGGCGGCAGCGCAATTCCTACCCTGCGGCGTGGGATCTGACCTGCCATGCAGAGGACCTGGGACAGGCACTGGAGACCGCCTCCGAGACCGCCCGCAAGACCAGTCCAGAGGGTCGCTAAGCCGGCTGGCTTGCTGGCCCATCACCCCCGCTCTGACGTGCGGAAACGGTCGCTCGTGCCAGTTTCTATATCGTTTCGTTGCGTAACCGGAATCGGGCGCGATAGCATCTTGATCATCCGGCGGAGAGGCGGGATCTCCCGGGAGTGGCAATGTTGCCCTCATGTTAGCTATTTCACGGTAATGGTAAAAGCGGTGGAATTGCTCCCCCGGGAGGGAAAAGAGTGTCAGTAGACCGTGGCCGTTCGCCTGGGCGCTCACGTAGCTTCCTGCCCCGCAGAGGTCCGACCTATCAGGATGCGCGGGTTCAGCCATCCCGGTCGTGGCTACCCGCCGGGATCATGCTGTTCGTCGTGACCGTCATCGTTGTCGTGGTGATGGGCAAGACAGGGAGCGGCCGGGCTGTCGGCCTGGCGACTGAGGGTTTCCTCCTGTACTACGCGGGAGTGTTCGCGCTCATCGCGCTCACTGCGGCGGTCGGGATCGGCCTGGTTTCCACCGACCGCATCTTCATGACCCCCGCCAGCCGGGTCACATCTCAGGCCGTGCACCGTGCGGTCTCGTTCGGTGCGCTGTCCTTTCTCATCATTCACATCGTCTTCGAGATAGCCGCTGGGCGATCGCAACCGGCCGATGCGGTGCTGCCCTTCCTGGACGAGGGGCGCACGTTCTACCTCGGCCTCGGCACCGTCGCCTCCGACCTGTTTGTGGTGATCGCGGCGACCGGGATCATGCGCGCTCGGCTCGCCACCAACATGTCCCCGGCGTCGTGGCGAATCCTGCACTGCATGGCATACGCCGCGTGGCTACTCGGGATCGTGCACGGGCTGCTGGCCGGCCGTCCGGCCAAGGCCTTCTTCGGCTACTCCGGTTTTGTCGCCTGGAGTTACGGCGCCTGCGTGGCAGCGGTCGGCATTGCCCTGGTGGTCCGGTTCGTCGCGAAGGATCGCTCCGGGCAGACAGAGGGCCAGCCCGTTCCGGAGCGTCCGGTCCCGCCGTGGCAGCCCGCTGCGCTAGCCGCCTTGGGCGCGGGCGGCTTCGGTGCCCAGCACCTGCAGGTCACGTCCGGCGTACCACACCAGCGGGCCCTGCCTGCCGCGCCGGCCGCCCTCACGGCGGGGGATCTGCCGGTCGACGTGCACGACCAGATCGGCGATCGTGGCCATTTCGACGATGCCGAGCCAGCTGGCCATTTTGGCCAGGACGACCCACAAAGCCAGTTCGGCCGGGACGACCCGCGCGGGCATCTCGGGCCGGACCAGGCGCTGGGGCATTTCGGCCGGGATGAGTCACAAAGCCAGTTCGGCCGGGACGACCCGCGCGGGCATCTCGGGCCGGACCAGGCGCTGGGCTATTACAGCCAGGCTGACCCGCGTGAGCAGTTCGGCCGGGATGATCTGCGTGGCCAGTATGGTCAGGCTGATCCGCGTGAGCAGTTCCGCGGGGCCGATCCGTTCGGCCAGGAGGACCGGCGCGGCCAGTTCGGCCAGGCCGATCCGCG
>Ga0265338_10006286_pt1 | contig 15185 bp, 13 predicted proteins | sample 42126metaG_FD_193579 | JGI IMG/M metagenome (GOLD analysis project Ga0265338, IMG submission 193579) | Rhizosphere microbial communities from Carex aquatilis grown in University of Washington, Seatle, WA, United States - 4-21-26 metaG | ecosystem: Host-associated > Plants > Roots > Rhizosphere... | reverse complement strand
ATGCTCGCAAAGGTCCTCCAGAGGCAGTGTCTCTGCAGCAGGGCCCCGAGGCCCGTGTCTGCTGCCGACCCGCCCAAGACGCCGAGAAGGCGAAACATCTCGGCGAGGTCGCACCAGCCCTTCTCCGCCGGCGTCCCGCTCGCCAGGACGGCCTGGACGCAGTTGGCCGAGAGGCAGCTCACGGCCCGGCTCACGAGCGTGGTCTGCCTCCGGCACACGTGCGCCTCGTCCACGGCACAGAAGGCCCACTCGGGCAGCCCGGGCCGCAGCGCGAAAAAGAGCGTCTCCACGCCCCGCCGGTGCAGCTTGTACTCGGCCACCAGCGTCTCGTGAGTCGTGACGACGCTCGAGTGGCCCTGGACCGCCCCGTCGCGACACCTGCCGTGGTAGACGTAGGGCGCGTGGCCCAGGAGCCGCTCGTGCTCGGCGATCCACCGCGGCACGACCGACAGCGGCACGACAAAGACGGCGAGCGGCCGACGGGAGATCTGGCACTCGCCGGGAGGCAGGGACGCGAGGAAGTCGAGCACCCGCCACCACTGGGCGAGGACGGTCAAGGTCTTGCCGAGACCCATCTCGTCGGCGAGCAGACACCGCAGCGGCAGCCGCAGCTGCTGGTGCGGGTAAAGAGTCAGGGCGGGCGGCACGGGCGGGCCCGCGACGCTCCGCGCATCGTGAGAACTCGCCTCGGAGGACGAGCTGCTCTGCCGACTGCCTCGGATGTCCATACGCCCCTCGGCGGCCTGTTCGGCACCGCCCAACACGGGTTTCTTCGCGAACACGAATGCGAGAGCAGTTCAAACAGTACTGTGCTGTTCACGGTCGCAACAAATTCACCGACCGTGACCTCTTGCGGCAGCAACGCGGGTTCATGACACGGCCCAGCGCACGCAATGCGGAGAGGACAGGTGCGTGTTTTTCACGATGTGGGCGGGGACGACGAGGAATGCGCCGCATTGGTCGCGAATCGCCGGCGACATGCGACGAGCTGGCACCGCTGCGCGTCTCTGTGTATCGCTACCCTCGCGGCAGGCGCAGGGCCGGAGGCGGCGTCAGCAGGAAGGGGGCAACGTGGTTCCGGTGGTGCGCACTTTTCCAGCGCGACGGTCTACAGCCCCCTTGTACGCTGAACGGTAAGCCGGGGCCGTGGGTCGGTTTGAAGCCGCCCCTCGCCTGCCCGATCTGGTGGATTCCGCGCCACCCGGGATGCTCGGCCGAGGGGTTTTTTTTATCGCATGAACAAAGACGTGTCAAAACGCACGCGTCGCCTGCACAGCGGCAAAAGACTGCGACGGTTGGCATGCTCTTCACTGGTGGTGTCCACCTTGCCACCGCGAGTGAGTTCCGAGGACCTGCGTTTCCGTCTGTGCACCGGAGCCAAGCGGCCCGCTGCAACAGAACGAGCTGCACGTAGCGGTGCGGCGGCGCTTGAAGGCGATTGACCAATCATGATTGTAAGATTCTGTGGACGTGGTCGCCCTAATTCGACCAGCCACTTCGCGTTCGTCTCAGCATCCAACACACTCACTCACTCTCGGAGCAACCAGCACAGATGTCGCACGATCCAGCCGCCGCCGTTGTTTCATCCAGGCCGCACAAATTCAAGAAACCGAAAGCACCGAAGAAATGCAAACCCGTGAAGCAATCCGCCAAAACGGTAGCACGAGATCCACTTCGCCTCCTCCTCTCATTTGTCTCGTTCGTTCAGACCAAATCAGAAGACAAGGCATTGGAGGCGCTGCGATGTTTCACAGACAGCCTGAAGATTCCTGCTCACCACGTCCTCTTCCTCTTGCGCCATTATGGCAACGATGTCGAAAAAGTCGGTCAACGTCTTGTGTTGGACATGGACACTCAAACAGATGCCAATGTCCTTGCCTCTTCTTCGTCCTCTTCGCATTCCCCGTCTTCGGTCACCACGACCACCAGCAGGACTGTCACCACAATCTACGGGCAGCCCGCAAATGCAATTGCTGCAGAAAGCTCTCCGGGCTCTTTCGTCCCCTCTCGCGGCTCTCCCACCTCGCCTTCCTACTCGCCCAATTCGCCTTATTACCCTCCGGGTTCTCCTTCCTACTCGCCCACATCGCCTTCCTACTCGCCCAATTCGCCTAATTACTCTCCGGGTTCTCCTTCCTACTCTCCCACCTCTCCTTCCTACTCTCCCACCTCGCCTTCCTACTCTCCCACCTCGCCTTCCTACTCTCCCACTGCGCCTTCCTACTCTCCCACTGCGCCTTCGTACTCTCCCACTGCGCCTTCGTACTCTTCCGTTCATGCTCGGGCGCCAAGTTCCTCCTCCTCCTCCTCCTCTTCCTCATTTTCCTCGTCGTCGCAGGCGGCGGCGCCGGTTATCGTCTCACAACCTATGTCCAATCCTGCTCCTTATCACCACCATCATCATCATGCGCCAATTCATCATGCGCCCATTCCTGCACCCACGTATGTTCATCTCGCCGGTGACATTGACGAGAGCGAGATGGACGATCCAAAGCTCTGCAAGATCTGCTTCATCGATCCGCGTAACTGTGTTCTCTTTCCGTGCAAACATGCTCAGTATTGTTCGTCTTGCTGTGCCAAAGTGAGCACATGCCCGACTTGTCGTCGTCCTATCACGGATCGTGTGAACATCTTTCTCTAAGCAGATCCACTCTTTCCTCGAGCAGCGCAAACATAGTGTACAGAGGTACAAAGTCCGGAGGTACAGAATACAGACTCCATGTTTCGCGAAAAGCCTATGAAGTTTGCTTTGTCCAGTCAAGACCAGTGATTGTCGCGGAGAATGCCTTGATGACATCGCGGTCATTTGCCTTGCCGGTCGTCTACCGGTCCATTTTCCAAATCTTGACGAAATCTGGCCCCCGGCCCGTATACGGTATTCCCGATTCTGCTGCCTAGCCATTAAGTCTCGTCCAAAGTAGTTTCGAGACTCAAATTTGGCGGAAGAACGGGGAAGGACCTCTGAGTGCGGGGTAGAGAGGTCCATCGTCACGAAGAAAGTGAACGAACGATGCTGCGATGTACCATCCAACTGAAAAAAGCGGAACTGCGATGGCGCGCACGTGGACTGTGTGTGCAGGGTACAGAGAGGCATTCCCGGATGACGCGGAAGGATCGGCAGACTGTCTAGGCTTGTGCCTTTCTTCTTTCTGCCGAGGCTGTGCTCATGGCTTTGCCAAGAGATCCGTTTAGCAGAACCCCGAATCCCGGGAGTCGTGCATCTCAAACGAGCCAAACCCCTGAACCCCGAACCCGAACCCCAAACCCAAACCCCGAACCCTTAATTCGTAGATTAAAGCTGAGTCGACGGCCACAAACTCGATTGCGAACAAACTCCAGATGAAGAGTCGACTGTTTCGTTTTGAATACCGGAAAGCACCTAATAGTAGGGGCAGGCAAATTTTTTCGTCGTCGGCACTAGGGGGGGTCAGGACAAATAAATTCAAATTTCAAGGTCGAACTGCTCGAGGTTTCGCGCAAAAAAGAGAGGGTGCATCTTCTATTGCGTGTGCCCCCACTATTAGGTGCTTTACGGTAACTGCGACTACGGCGCATCGCGACCGCGCCGTTCATTGGAGGCGCAACTGACACAGCCAGCCAGAGGGGTGCCATGTCATGTGTGTTTCAAGGCCGCTTCCAAAATCCACGGCAACTCCATCGGCATCCACCAAACTGCCGCGGAGCAGTTGTTCTGGGATGCGTTGGGACCACTCTCCCCTGAAGGTGACGAGCATCCCCTTGGCAGCCAAGCGTTTGAAGGCGTACCAAAGAAGAACAAGAACGTCGTCCGTGTCAGCGGACGCTGCCACGGACGTCTCCTCGATGCCAAGCGCGTCCCGCTCGTAGCGTGCGCGAGTGTACGAGGTGAATATCTGCTGCAGCGTGACGGGTTGCGGATGATGGTCGGGATTGTAGAACTCCGAGACACGCAAGGTGACGTATTCGCGGGGCTGCAGAAGTCGCTTGCCGCCAGGCACCACCATTGCGACAGGCACGATTCCTACTTCTGGTGGGGTCATGAAGAAAGGAGCGCGCCAAGAACACGCGGGGAACACCTTCTGGATGAACGACACGTCGTCTTCATCGTCTGGGTGTAGGTACCACATCGACGCGTCCGAGTAGTCTCGTACGAGCAAGAACGTACCCGAATCGCTCCGCACTTCGATGCGCACTGCCTGCCACGTCCTCGGAATCCTCTCCGTCACCCGGGACCCGTCTGCCAGGACAAGGCGAGCGGCGACAGCGCTGCTCGCCGCGCGGAGGAGCGGGCGCATCCACCTCTCGTACTCGGGCCACTGCAGACAAGACGATCGACACAGCGGGTTGAGATCTGCCGTGTGCTCCACCGACGTCGGCTCACCAAACACGGATTCTTAGCGGTGCCGCACGCGCGCCGCTCCCACGCGCGGCTGACGCTGGCGGCGAGCGTCGTTTTGTGAGCCGATCCGAGCTGGCCCATGTCTCGCTCTGCGAGGAACGTCGCCACTTCATCCTGGAGCACTGACGGTAGCCGAGTTAGCCGCGACGATTCCTGAGCCGGTGCTGGTACATACGATAGCTTGGGTGAGCTATCGCGGCGGGGACGCTTGGACATGGTTTGCGTTGTCGAACTGTGTTTCTTCCTCCCACGCCTCATGGTCTTAGCTCATTTCCGTCATCAGTAAAATATGTATTCGGCCTTCGGTTGCGGATTGGGGGTTGGGGGTTCGCGATTCCGGATTCAGTATTGGGGCTCAGGGTCGAAAAATTCGGGATTCCGGAATGCCGAACCTGGGATTCGAACTTTCCGGGGCTAGTAATTCGGGGTTGACCATCTGATTGCTCCGCACAGTATGCAGTGGGAAAGAGCCCGACCCGGGTGCTCTGTTGGAGTTCCGTGCCCGGAAGGCATGTCTTCTGCGCCTGTCGCTCCGCTCAAGCGAGCGCAAGCCGGGACCGGAATCAGAAGCAGATGGCAAAGACGGAGGCAAGGTGGCCCGGGTCGGGGCCACCCGTGTTGCCCGCATCGCCCCGGAAAATCAGGCCCTCCACAAACAGCTCGGCCAGCTGCTGCCGCTCGGGAACACTTGAAAGGCGCAATTGCGTCCGAGCAGCAGACGGGTTTCCAGCTGTCCCGAGGAGGGCGATGAAAGCGAGTCGGACCAGCAGAGCTCTGGCGGCGACGAGTAGATGACTAAAAGGATGTATTGTGTGTGACGTCTTCCTGCACTGTACGCAGTAAGTACCAACAGCATTCAAGAGCAGTACTTGAGCTGAGGAGGCTGAGGTGATCAACGACGCTCGTTCAAAGCAGCCACTGCCCTGCGACGGAGTGTGTCTGAGTCAACCTTGGAGGCGAGCCCTTCCAGCGGCCGCTTTAGATTGCGCTGCCAAGTCCCGAAACGAACCTTGGAAGATGCACGGCTGTCTCGCGAAACCGAGATGTCGATCTTGTTTTGAAAAATCGAGACTTTGATCAGTCGAGGAGAGCTCGTTTCTGGCGCTCCTCCTCCGTTTCCTCTCCGATCTCAACATCCGGCCGGCCCCAAATGTCGAGGGCTGCTTTCGCGACACCACTGGCGTAGTCCGAGAGCCCCTGATAGTCGGCCTGCGCCGCGATGTCTTCATCCAGCGACTCTGTCAGGTCTTGGCCGGTTGCCTTGCTGCCGGCAAGCAGGAGCACGGCGGGTCGGTTGAGCGGCAATGGCTTGCTCAAGTACACAAAGTTGGCCTCGCGCGAGGTAACCACGTCTGTGAAGTGACGATGTTGCGCGTTGCCGTAGATGAGCTTGAACACGGTCGCCATCGCCTGCCTGACCTGCGTGTCGTCCCTCAGCCTGCCGGCGCTTCCCAGCGAGACGAGAGACGCGAGAGCCGGTCGGCCGTCGGACTCTGGCACCGTCAGCGCCAGGAAGGCACTCCAGTCGTGCCCCGGCACCGGCAGTCTCGACTCATCGCGTTTTCCCTTCTCCTCCTCGGCGTCTTTCGAAGCCTCGTGCAGAGGTACAACGAACTGCCTCCAGTCTGCACTGCCGACCGCTTGGCGAGTGCCCAGAACGGATTGGCGTGTCTTGGCTGACACATCGGCCTCGAAGGCCTCGCTCAGCTGCTGCGGGGTTCGGTCGGTTCGGAAGCCAAAGCGCAAAAAGTGCGCACAAGGACCTTTGGACTGCACCCAAGCACCGAGCCACGCTCCAACGTTGCCGTTTGTGTCAATTTCGCCAATGTCGAGTCCCCTTGGTAGACTGTAGGGAAGACGCCGGCTCACACGAAGACGGTTCTCCGCGCAGTACGGTGTGATGAACAGCACCGACGGAGCGGCGCACTTGTCGCCGACCGTGTGGACCGCTAGAAAGAACAAGGGAATCCTGGCGCGGTACACGAACAGTGGGTGCGTCTTGTTCTCGCTGCAGGCATTGTCCATCAGGAGCTCAAGCATTCGATTGACCCACAAGTCCGAAGTCTCGAGAGCAGACCTCGCGGGCGCCCGCGTCAGGCAGTCGAGCCACAGCCACGGCGCGCTGCCGCTGGCGAGCGCCGTGTCGCACTGCAGGGCCTTCCATTCCTCCATCTCTTCGTCGTCGTACTGGGCTATCTCTCTCCGGGTGAGGTTGGCGAGTGGGTGCTCGCCCTCCTCCCGGGTCCTCGCGCCGCTGGTCCGCCCAGACCGAGCGAGCGGCGACGAGGCGGATGACTGCGGCACCACAACCAGCCTTTCCATGAGCACCTGAGTCGGTTCCGAATGCCGGAACTCGAGTGCCAGCGGAATTTCACCACCGCCGATCTGCGGGACGGCCGCGGGCTCTGGCGACGCAAGCGCTGTCCTGGCACGCTTGCTTGACCGGGTGCTGTTTCCGCTGTCTTGCAGGCCCGCCCGGGACCGCTTACCGCTACGTGCGGTTCTGGTGTACGCGGGCAGAACGGGCTCTGGCGAAGCCATGGCGCCCTCGTCCATTTGCATGGCCGACGCGGGCTGCTCGCTACCCGGGAACACGAGCGGTTCGTCGGGGAGTTCGAAGTCGGGCGAAAACGTGCTCATTTTTTTTCCGAGAAGCCCACAGACGATCTCCGTTTTTCCCCCCTTTTTCACAGTCCTTCTGCAAGATGTTTTTTTTCCCAGCGGGCTTGGCAGGAAGCGGCCAGCCGAGTCTGGCGCAACCAAAAAAATTCTAGTGCCTCCCATTGGGCCAAGAAACAGCCTTGTACTCGTGCGGTGGAATCGATTGGCTGCGCGGAAGGACTGGCGTTTGCCCCGGCCTCTGACGTCTCCTTCAAACCCGCTCGCTCGTTTTTTTTTCGGTCGGCTTCTGCCAGTCTCCTTTTCAATCGCGGCACAGCGTCGCGTAGTCTGTGTACAGGTACTCGCCGGTCAGGGCGGCGACGGCGTGAGGAAATTGGCAGTCCTCGATGAGCATCGTGACGTCGCGCATGTGCTCCCGCAGACGAGTCGGATTGAGGAGAAGGAGGCGAACGGTGCTTCCAACCGGAGCGGCCGCCAGCACCAGCGAGACCGGGAATTCCACGCCGGCATCGACGAGCGAGAAGAGCTTCCGCGGCTCCAGGTCATCGAAACGCACGAGCGCGGCGAGGCAACGCGTGCTGAGCTCAGAAGGCAAGGACGCTAGATCCCAGGAGCCGACCAAACCGCGCGCCGCCAACACGGAATGGTTGACTGAGCCATACGCCGGCGGTGCGCTCGACAGCAGTGCCAGCACCGCATCAATGATGCGCCGGTCCGGCGAGACCTTGAAAAACGGGTCGACGTCACTCGCCGAGTACGCGGCTTTGTTGCGTGTGTCGCCATGATCACTCAGCGCGACGTACACTTGGCGGGGCACTCGCGTCGCCTCGACCTCGCCCGCAGACGGGCTTGCCAGGATCCTCGCAAAGGCCGCGCCCGCTAGGTATCTCAACTCGAGTCGCTTGCGCTCCTCGTCGGTGAGAGGTGTCCTCCTCTTGGGCGGCGGCGAGCACTCGCGCTGCTGTTCCGTGTTCTTTCTCTTCATCTCACGAATCCCGGGGGGCGGCACGGTATTTTTCGCGAAGATTGTGGGACCTGGCTTTGTGCGGATACCGCGCGTAATCCAGCCATCACTACCGCCTCATGAAACGCGCAGGAAAAGAGAAAAATCGGTGCCAGTAGGCTCTGGGAATTAATTCAAGAGCTCTCATCAAGCCCCCTTACGGATGCTGCGGCGCGCAAAAAGAAAGAAAAAAACAGAGTGAGTAGAGAACGACATCGATGTCGCCGCGCGGATGCACCAAACAAAGCTGGCAACGGATACGCCCGCTCTCCCCACGGGAAGAAATCGATTGTTCCTGCACGCCCTCGTGCTGTCGGCAGTTCTGGCGGCCCTCTACTGGCTGGTGACGTCGTCGCACATTGCGTTTCGGCACCGCTCTCTCCCGGCCTGCTCCCTGTCCCGGCTGAAGCCCGGAGATCTCGTGTTCTTCTCCGACGACTGGGGAGCCACCAGCGCCGTGCTGCAATTGGGCTCGCGCTTCCCGTTCTCGCACGCCGGCATCGTGGTTGGCGTGTCGCCGGCGTCGCATGAACCCTCTGGCCAACGAGGCCGCCACTCGGTCTACTTTGCGCACGCCGACGACGAGACCGGGTACGTGCGGGTCGACGAGGTCTCGCGCTACCTCGGCGCCGGCAGCCGCGCGGGGACAGGACGCGCGTACTGCGGGGCGTGCCGGCGCAAGCCAGCGCACCGGCCGGACGCGCCGCTCGATCTCGGACCCTTTCTGGGACGCGGCTTCGACCCGCTCACCCCTTGGACCTTTGTGCGGGAGCGCTACGTGTGGCCCACCGACAGGTCGTCGCTCCTGGCCCGCCCGCGCTTTGTCTTCTGCGGCGAGCTGGTCACGCGCGTCGCGGCACACAATTTTGGCCTCGCCGAGACCGGATGGAGGACAGATGCCATGCACTCGGCGCGAGGGTGCTACGAGGCGCTGGTCCGACACCCGGCCACGCGGTACCAGGATCTGTGCCTGGTGAAAGTGTGCGACGGGGTGAAATCGTGAGATTATTCTGGCGTCGACCCCGACCAGACGTCTTCGATGTTTGCAGGAGCCGTCGTGCGTCGAGGGGGTTACGCCTGGCAGCCCGACACCACCGCGACGTGCTGCAACTCGTGCCGTCGCCCGTTCGACCTGATGTTGCGGCGTCACCACTGTCGCAAATGCGGTTTGGTTTTTTGCGACGGCTGTGCGCCTGGAAGCGGCGACGGACGGGCCTGCGCCAAGTGCCGTGCCGCGGTGGCTCAGGCCGAGAGGCTCTGCGCGGTGGGCATCGCGGTACTCTTGGCTGTCGTCTGCGCGATCGCGCTGGGCGTGTTCGCGGGACCGCTCCTGACCGGAGCCGCCCTCGGGTGTTTGGTGCTGGGAGTGATCTTGCTCTGTGAGCGTGAGCCGGCCGGTCTCGTCTTGTTCGGTCTCGGCGCGAGCATACCCAGACGAGCCGGAGGCGCCGACAGGCCGCCGCGGCAGTAAATGACCGATGCATAAGCCAGGCTGCGAGACGTGGCGAAGATGTCGACGGCGAGCACCGCCACGACGAACGTGGCGATCCACGGGTCCAGCTCTCGCGGATGGCAGCGGCGACGCAGTGCTCCAAAGACGAGACAAGGCACGAGACAGCTACGGTCGCGAACCGAGAGCGCGCCCCTGGCACGCACCGTTGGGAGTGCAGCCTGCGGCGGCCGAGGAGGGAGGCGGCGGTGGTGGCGCAGAGTAAGTCCACAGCGACGTGGTGCTCGGCGACGGCTGGTCGCGCGCGAGTCTCGGCGAGGCAAATAAGCTCAGTGCTAGCCAGACAACCGTCGCGCCGAAGAGGAGAAGGAGTAACACCGCAGCCACGACACCGCGTGCATCATTGGCTGCGCAGGAATGGACACGCGGCATCTCGGTGAAAACCGTCGCGGGCTTGTGAGTCGTGAGAGAGCGGGCAGCAGCACCGTCGTCTTTTGCTCGGCGGTGCGGTGTTTGTCGTGTCTGCCAATCATGATCTGTACTTCACACACACACACACACAACCGCACCGCCACCAGCACCACGACAACCCCGGGCGGACCGACGTTTGGCAACAACGGCGATGGCATGGACGAACACCAACACGGTGCGTTCCATGCGGCGGCAGTGGGTGCTGTCAAAGAACGCCAAGGAGGTGATCGACAAAGGTCATTGGTGCACGCTCGAGTTTGGGTGGGAAGGCCAGCATTGGAGGCTGATCCTGGCGAAGGAGCGCAACGAAAAGACGCGAGAAGCTACCCTTGGTCTCCACTACCAGGTCGCCGAGCACAAACCACAGCAGTCAGACCCGACGACACCGGAGGAGGTCGCCGCCATCAAACTGAGCTGGAACTTGCGCTTCGACGACTTTGCGCACCCGCCGGTCTCGCAGGAGAGCCCCGCGAGCGTCTCGGAGTGCACCGAGCCGCGGAAATACGGCTGGCGCGACGTGGACGGCGTCGCGGGGCTCCCGCCGGGCACCGCCTACGGGCACCTGACGGCAGACAACGAGCCGTCGGGTTCCCAGACTTCCCCTGTGTCGTTCGACCTGGAGTTTTCCGTCAACATCGTGCGGCGACCCTTGTCTTTCCCGCGATTTCGTGCCTCCGGACTCGCCGTCCGCCCGAGCACTCTGTCGCTGCTCCGGGTCTTCGAAAGCGGGTGCCTCGGGTCGGACGGCAAGGACAGGTCCGACACGACGATTCGATGCGTGCCGCCCGCGTTGAGCTCAGTCGACGGCGAGAAGAAGGGCGACGGTGAGCGTCTGGACGTGGGCCACACCGAAAGCGCGCTGGTGAAAGCGCACAGCCTGGTGCTAGCCTCGTCTTCCGTGGTCTTTCAGGGCGCGCTCGCGGCCGGACCGGCGTCGGAAGGGGGGCGCTTCCTCATCGACGTGCCGGCTGCGGAGCAGGACGTGCGGAGGATCCTCGCCGTCTGCTACGGCAAGGCGGACGTGTTTGACGACGTCCATCTCGGGGACCGGTGGTTTCCGCCGCTGCTCGAGTTGGCCTGCCGGTACGCGGTCTCGGACGCGTCGCACGCGCTCGAGTGCCAGCTCCTTCGGGGCCTCGGCAACCTGCCGAGACCGCAAGTTCTGCCGGCGCTCCTGCCCGTCTGGCCTCTCCTGACCGAGGACTGCAAAAAGCACTGCGGCCGCTTCGTGCACGCGTACCTCGCCGAGATGGTCAGTTATCCCGGTTACAAGGCGCTGGCGCAAGGGGGCGGCTCGTTCGTGGCAGACGTGCTCAGTCGCTTCTCCGATCCCGTCGCGTACGTGGCCGACGACTAATCGTCATCGCATTGCAATATACCTTGTGCACTTGAAAGCTCACAAAGCCAAACAGGGCGTACAGGGCTGCGAAACTGTGGGCTCGTAGCTGAGAGTTGCGCGTGCTGCCGCTCCCCGCTAGACGAATACTGTGCGGATCAACCAAGTGGTCCCCGATCAGAAATTCCCGGAAACTTAAACCCCAACGCGCAACGAGGTCCATACGTTGGGGGCCTGACGACACCAACAAAAGCCGATTTCTGCCGCTCCAAGGTTGAAAAAAAAAGCGGCTTGGGCACATTGTGGCAGGGAGTGGTGGCGCGAGAAGAAGAACAAAAACACCAGCACTTCGAGTCCTGCCCGACACACACGAAATGATGGACTCCGTGTCGGTACCGTTCCCCGTGAGGAATGTCGCTCTTCCGTGCTCCGCGCCAGCGCCGCCGTGTCGCGTAGGTGGCGGTGGTGGATTTGGATTGTGAGCCTGCTCGCGGTCGTGTGGGCAGTGATCTTTGCGCTGGTCATCCTTGTTTCGCCGAGCCCGTGCCCGTCTGTGGGCTGCGACTGTCCCAAGGTCAGCTACGACGCGGTGGAGGGCAGCGGGCCCGGAACCGTTGGAGCGGCGTGGGTCGGCGGAGACCAGAGCGCCTCTCCGGTTGCCTTGGGCGCGCAAGCGAGCGTGGCTTTTCAAGCCGACGGCACCTCGGACGTCCGTGCAACCGTGACCATCCCTCCTGGCACAACGCGTACCTTTGTGCGCATGTGGGGAGGCGGAGGGGGCGGGGGAGGCGGAGAGGACGTCGCCAACACCACAGAATCCGTCGCGTTCGCCGGAAGCGGCGGGGGCGGCGCGTACGCTGAGTTCCTGTTCAACTCCACCGGGCTGACCAGCATCGATGTGACCGTCGGCGGGGGCGGCGACGGGGGTGATCCCAACACTGTCGCCACCAAAGGAGGCGACACAATTGTCAAGGTTAAGTCGTCGATACACGTGGTCGCCGGCGGGGGCGGGCCGGGAGTCAATGGGGCGACTTTCTCCGGGTGCTCGACAGTAATAACCGCCCTCGCACAGGGCGGTGCAGGAGGTGTCCCGGAGATCCTCGACGAACCCGGGCACATCGGTCGGATCATCAGCCAACCGGGGCAAGTGGGACGTGACGGCGTGGCCCTGCGAATTAAGTGTGTCTCTACATGTTTCAAGGAGGTTCGGGTGGTGGGAGTCCGACCGGCGGCGCGGGTGGTGCCGTCCCCCCGACAGTCGGGGATATTAACGCTCCTGGGACCGCGGGCCTTGTCCCAGGTGGCGGCGGAGCGGGCGTATCGGGCCAGACGCCTCCGGTCGGTGGAACCGCCGGAGCTCACGGCATCGTCGTGCTGACGTTTTACTAAGCGCTGCGCCGATGCCAAACCGGATCGAATCGACCCCGTTGTAGCGACGGAGCCGGTGCGGATCCGCACTGGGGCTCGGAGATTTTGTGTGCCCGTCCCGAGACGGAGCAGTGCGCCAATCTCCGCGCAGTCAATCGACATCGACCGCTTGGGCTCTGGGTCCTTTTCGAGCGAACCTAAGGCTCAGACCTATAGGGCGATTCTGCTATTTGTTCGGTCACTGGTTCTCAGTTATTTAGCTGTGATTTGCGACAATATTTCACAAATGTGTTCTACGCCATGTTTTGTGTCCGAATCCACCGTCGTTCGGTTCGACCGCCTTTTTTGAAACTGATGCCCCGTTCTTAGTTCGCATGTGCAGACCTTCTAATTTCAGGATCCGGTTCCATTAAATGTTTTACATTCAAATCCGCTGTTATCTCGAAAGCGATAGTTTGGAAAAATAGTTCCGTACTCGGCGCCTCGTTGAGACACCTGTTCGCCTGTAGAGATAAAAGAGTATTAACACTAGTACTGATTTGCGCAATCAGCGATGCCAACTGTCAGCATCAGACAGAAGGAAACGATCGTCAAACGCTTTCTTGAAGGCAAAGGGCCTCAAGAGGTGGCGACAGAGCTGCGTCTAGGGCACAGCACAGTTCGAAACATTCGTGACCAACATCTACAGATTGGATCTGGCAAACAGCGGGTGCTGAAAGTCACACAGCCTTTGTCGGATATCAAAGGAAGGAGCCACTCGGAGGCGCTAGACATGATCGTCAACAGGTTCATGCCCTTTCATCACAAAGCTCATCAAAAAACCACCGCAGCAGTGATGCACGCAGCCATAGATGCCGGGCGAATCCGGCCAACGGACATGGCAAGGTCGATGTCAATCTCGACGTCGACGAATCCAGGCAGCGCTCTGTCTCGCATAAGAGAATGGACAAAAAACGACAAGATCGACATCGAGCCGATACCGCGACATCTCTTCCGCCAACTGACGGAAGGTACATCGAACGTCGTGATGACAGTTGATTGGTCAGATTTTTCTCCAAACGAGCACATCACCTTCCAGGTGGCATTGGTCACGTCACGTTGCATGGCGGTGCCAATTATCTGCAAAACTCGACCGAAGAGTACGCTGGGTCTCCAATGGAAGAAAGCAGACGTCTACCGAGAGGTTTTCGAAATACTTCACGAGGCGCGGGCGGAAGCACCTTGGATTGACAAGGTGATTATATTAGGTGACAGGGAATTTGGTACAGTGCCATTCCTGAAACTGTGCACCGAATTCGGATTCGATTATTGCCTTCGCAAACATGGAGGAGCTGGGTGGTCAAAGGAGGCGAAACAGTACTCGGTCCAAGACGTGGCTGCTGGGTGTCCTCCAACAAGATTACGCGACGCGCGCTACACCGCACAGCGGTACAAAGTTCGAAATATCGCTTGGACTTGGGAGGCGGGTATGAAGGCCCCGTGGAAACTTCTAAGTAGCCTCGACATCAGTGCTCGACAGCTCGTCACCCTCTACGGTTTGCGCTGGAGCATCGAAACGAATTTCAAAGCAGACAAGGATGAGACCACTGGAATGGGATTCGGTAAGACCTATCTCTATGGAGACGTTGATGTCGCCTGCGAACGACGGGATAGACTTTGGATTATTGTGGCCTTCATCAACGTGTATTATCTGGCGCTTGGCGTGGCGAGCGAGCTTCTCGCTCTTGATCACCAATTCGTAGTTGACAAATCAGAACGGCGTCATCCGGAGATGTCACTGCGTCGAAAGGGCAAAGAAATGCACAAAGTGTGGAAGGGCTCGGTGATGCGAGAGGCTACGGGTGTGCGTCCGAAGAATCGACCGTCACGTTCAGCGAGCGGTGTTCGCGGCTACACTCGACGGCATGCAGATGACGTCATCGAAGCTTTCGAATTATCGCTCCATCTCCTGCAGCATTGGTCAACCCTCTTCACGGTTGAAGGACATTGGTTGCTCTTCGAGAGCGACTTGCGGCGACTCTGGCCGTGACGCTGAACGCGGCAACTGGTTCAGTTGCACACGCTCTTTAGCCCTCCCGCAACGGGAGGAGCTCCTCTCAAAACAGCCTTTCCTTCTCCTTGTCACTCCCCTCCCGACAGACTGCGCCTCTACTGCACAGACACGGAGGAAATAATGCATCCGTTTTCCATTTTTGTTTTTTCTGCCGAGAGCAGAAAGCTCTTATAGTCATGAGAACCGAAGGATGCCGGTCGCCGCGCCTTGCCCTTTGCGCCAGTAGCGCGCCGTGGCGGTCTCTTCGCGGAGCACCCCGGCGTAGATGTTGGCTAGCACACCCGTGTCGACACGAATGTGACACAGGCCAATGTCCGCCTCGGGCACATTCGCAAACTGCGTCCGCCCGAGTGTTCAATGACTCTGCGCATGCGATGGACTTCCTCGACCAGCTTCGCGACATAGGGCTTCAGATCGGTCGGGGGTCTGAACAGCTTAGCCGATCTCTTCGTCTCGAGCGCTATCAGGTGGTCCAACGAGCGCCGATGGTCGCCCGTCAGCTTC
>Ga0265338_10006285_pt1 | contig 15185 bp, 13 predicted proteins | sample 42126metaG_FD_193579 | JGI IMG/M metagenome (GOLD analysis project Ga0265338, IMG submission 193579) | Rhizosphere microbial communities from Carex aquatilis grown in University of Washington, Seatle, WA, United States - 4-21-26 metaG | ecosystem: Host-associated > Plants > Roots > Rhizosphere... | reverse complement strand
GGCTGGACCATCGAAGACACGCCGAAAGGCCCGAAGCTGAAAAAATTGTGAGCAAAGGACTGTTCATCTCGTTCGAGGGAACGGAAGGCTGCGGCAAATCCACGCAGGTGGAACTGCTGGCGCGGCGGTTGAGCGCGCTCGGCCAGCGCGTCCGCATGTTGCGCGAGCCGGGCGGCACGCCCATCGGCGAGGAAATCCGCCATACGCTCAAGCATAGCCATGCCAATGAAGCCATGACCGCCCAAGCCGAATTGCTGTTGATGAACGCCAGCCGCGCGCAACTCGTCCGCGAAATCATCCGCCCCGCGCTCGCCGCCGGCGAAATCGTCGTGTGCGACCGCTTTTACGATTCGACAACGGCCTATCAGGGTTACGGTCGGCAGCTTGATTTGGACAAGGTGAAAACGGTCATTGAGTTTGCCGTCGGCGAGACGCATCCCAATCTGACGCTGCTCTTGACGGTCTCGCACGAAATCAGCGAACTGCGCCGCGCAAAGCGCCAGTCCACGCTGCCCTTCATGCGCGATCGGATGGAGGAGGCTGACCAGAAATTCTTTGCGCGCGTGGTGGAAGGGTTCAAGGCCATCGCGGCTGCACAGCCGAACCGTGTGCGTGTGGTGGATGGTTCCGCACCGGTTGAAGTGGTCTGCGAAAGAATCTGGGAAATCGTCCAGCCGGTTTTGCCGAAGGTCGGGCGTTGGTGAACGCGCTTGCCGAAATCACAACGCCGGATACCTTGAATTATGATTGAAAAAACGATTGGTGAGATTGAGGCGAAAATCCGCGGAGCGGAAGCTGTCAGCGAAGAACGTAAACGCGAGCTGATCCAGTTGCTCTCCCGGCTCAAAACCGAAGTCGGCACGCTCTCCAAAACGCACGGCGAGCAGGCGGAAAGCATTGCGGGCTTCGCACAGTTGTCGGCACACGAGGCCACGCGCGGCGAGCTGAATCCGCAGTTGCGCGAGTTGTCCGTGCGCGGGTTGCAGTCATCCGTCGAGGGTTTCGAGAAATCCCACCCACATCTGGTCGAAGTCGTCAACCGTATCAGCAACACGCTGTCGAACCTAGGAATTTGATTTCAGGTAGGATTTACAGAATCAATTGAACTAAATTCTGGATATTCCGTGGATTCTGTCTAAACAATCAGTCTGCACGTGGTTCCAACTTTGCAATTGCCGCCATGATTTCGTCGGCAATCTGCTGGTAAATTTCCTTGAGACGCGCCTTTGAGCAATTTCTCGCCTCGGCGCGCAATTTATCAAAACGCATCGGCTCGCCGTATTTCACTGCCACTCTTTTCGGGTGCGGAAGTTTTTGATTTCGTCCCCACGCCTCGTAGGTTCCGAACGTCCGCACCGGCACAACGGGTGCCTGCGATTTGATCACAACCAGGCCGATGCCGGAACGCGCCGGCTGCAATTTGCCGTCGCGTGTGCGCGTGCCTTCGGGAAATAAAATGATGCCGCCTCCGGCGAGTAGCCGGTCAAGAATCGCTTTCAATCCCGCCGCTCCACCGCCATCGCGGTCCACCGGCACGGCGTTCCACGAACGCAACAGCGCGCCGATGCCCGGAAACCGGAACAACGATTCGCGGGCGAGATAATTGATGCCTCGCTTCAAACCGGAACCGACCAGCGGCGGGTCGAGAAAACTAGCGTGATTGGAGGCAAGAATGACCGCGCCGGTCTGCGGCACACGCTCCGGATTGAAAACACGCCAGCGGAAATACGTGGCATACATCAACCGGAATCCAAGCCAGCCGAGGCGATAGGACAAATTCATGGCATCAACCGAGGTGCTTGCGAATTTCCGCAAGGATCAGCCCGCTCGTCTGCTCGGAAGTCATGTTTGAATTGTTGATGACCTTTGCGCCGAGCGCGACCATCAGCGGAGCAACGGCGCGCTGGCTGTCACGCTGGTCGCGGGCGGCGAGGTTTTCCTGCACGCCGTCGGCGGCGCGGCGGCGCGAGCGCTCCTCCAGTTTTGCGTCGAGGTAAAACTTGAAATCGGTTTCAGGAAAAACATTCGTGCCGATGTCGCGGCCTTCCATCACGAGATTGCCGAATTCGAGGCACTCCCGCTGGCGTTTGACCATCCATTCGCGCGCCTTCGGCACGGCGGCCACGTGCGGCACGGCGGCGCTGGTCTCGGCGGTGCGGACTTCCTTTTCGGGGTAATAGCCGTCCACGGTCAGGCGAACTTTGCCGTCCACGCATTCCAGTTTCGTCTTCCATTTGCGGCACGCGGCGGCCACGGCCTTGGCGTCATGCACATCAATCCGGTTTCTCAGGCAATGCCAGGCAAGCGTGCGATACATCGCGCCGGTGTCCACATAAACGTAGCCCAGCGCCTTGGCGACGAGCTTGGCGTTCGTGCTTTTGCCACTCGCGCTCGTGCCGTCAATCGCAATGACAATCGGGTGCTTTTTCAAATCGTAATCCTGTTGGTAATCGCAATCTTAATCCGCAAACAATTCTTGGCCGCTCAATTTCCGCGCCCGCCGGCCGTCTTTGATTTCCCAAATCGTCGCGCCCAAACCCTGCGGCGGCGGCACGGCGAGTTTCTGGAAAAAATTCGGAAATGTTTTTTTCACGCACACCGGGTTCTTGATTTTGATGCCGGGAACCTTCAATCCCAGAATCGCAAAACACATCGCCAGACGATGGTCGTTGTAGGTTTCAATCTCCGCGCCGTGCAGCGGCGACGGCCAGACCGTCAGCGTGTCGCCTTCCTCGGCCACCTTTGCGCCGCATTTGGCCAGTTCAGTGCGCAACGCGACAACGCGCTCGCATTCCTGCAAACGCAGCTTTCCCAGATCCGTGAATTTCACGGGATGGCCGGCAAACGGCGCGATGACGACGGCGGTCATGATGCTGTCGCCGAGATCGGTCTGCCGGGAAACTTTATCCGGCAGGATCCGATAGTTGGAAAATTTCGTATCAATCTGGAAGCCTGCACCGAAAATCGGCCAGCGCGCCACGGTGACTGGATTTGGTTCGTCAGGAACGGATTTACCCGCAATCCACCCCGCCGCCCAGAAATAACTGCCGCTGGAGGAATCGGGGTCAATCGGGTAGATGTTGTCCCTGATCCCATATTCCGGATGCGGGCTGTTCTTCCGGCTCCAGTAAAAATAGGAATACATTTCGCGGGTCATCAGGACATACGGCGATTCCTCCGGGTTGTCCCCGACAATCTCGACCTGCCATCCGGCGATGACCGAGCACATCAGTAACGCGCTCGCGAACTGCGAACTTTCCTCGATGCTCACCCGGCATTTGCCCGGCCTCGGACCGGCCCCGTGAATCACGGCGGGCAGGTGGTCGTTCGGCGAATCAATCTGATAGCCCAGCGAGCGCAACGCCTGAAACAATGGAGCTTGGGGACGCTCGTGCATCCGGGGCACGCCGCTCAAGCGGTAGGCACCCTGCCCCAGACAAACCAGCGCCGCCAAAAAGCGCGCCACCGTGCCACCGTTGCCGACGAATAGTTCCAGCGGCTTCTCCGCCGTGCCGGCGTTCGGAATTTTCCCGCCAAGTCCCCGAACCGTAATGATGCGGTTGCAAAATTCCTCCGGGTCGGGCTCCACCTTGATTTGAAAGCCCAGCTTCTGAAGCGCTCCAACCATTTCCTGCGTGTCCTCGCTCCAGAGCGCGCCCTGCAAAATCTTTTCGCCCTCGGAGAGCGCGGCCAGAATCAGCGCTCGGTTCGTGATGCTCTTCGAGCCGGGCACGGTGACTTCCGCGCGCACAGGCTTGTCGAGCGGGACGATTTCGATGAGGTCGGGAAGCGGCATCGTTTGATTCATTCCGGCGAAGTTGAATTCGCGCACCAGTTGTCGCGCCGCGCCTTCGCGGTTTCCAAAAAACTTGAAATGGCCTTCGAGTGGCCCGCCTTCAAATCGCGCTGGAATTTTTGCAGCCCGGAAATAAAGGCGTTCAGCGATCGCGAAAGGTTTTTGCCGTTGGCCAGCGCGATGTCGCGCCACATTTCGGGCGAGCCGGACGCGATGCGTGTTGTGTCGCGAAAACCGTTCGCGCAAAGTTTTGCCTGCATTGGGGAACACGCAGGATCCAAAACCTGATTCGCCAGAGTCGCAGCGACGATGTGCGGCAGATGGCTGGAGCGGCTGACGAGCGCATCGTGCTGTTCCGGCGCAAGCCGCAACGTCCGAGCGCCGAGCGATTTCCAGAATGCCTCCACTTTGCGAACGGCCGCCAAGTTCGACCGCTTCGTCGGCGTCACAACGCAGACGGCATTCACAAACAAATCTGCGCGAGCCGCCTTCACACCGGTTTTTTCCGCGCCGGCCATCGGATGGCTGCCGACAAAATGCGCGCCGGATTTTTGGACGAGTGATTCGATCTCGCGCACGATGCCGGCCTTCACGCTGCCAACGTCGGTGACAATCGCGCCGCGTTTCAGCGCCGGTAACATCTCAATGACGCGTTGTCGCATCTGTGAAAGCGGTGTGCAGAGAATGACAAGGTCGGCGTTGGAAACCGCCGCGAGCAGATCCGTCGTGGCAAAATCCACCGCGCCAGCTTTCTCGCAGTCTTTCAAACTGGCGCGACGGCGGACAAACCCGGCGACTTCCCGGGCAAGCCGGCGTCGTCTGGCGGCCAGCCCGATGGAACCGCCGAGCAGCCCGATGCCGATGATGGTAATTTTCTGAAACCGCACCGCGCGAGCATAAACGATGACGCACGATTCGTGAATCGTTAAATCGCTGAATAGTGAATTTTTGACGAAGCAACGATTCAACCAGTTACGGTTCGAGTTTTTGTGCGGCTTTGAAACAGGCGTCCAAGACCTGTTGCGTTTTAAGCGCCCACAGGGGCCAATCATCATTCAGCTTGCCGGAAAAAATCTGGTCCGCGAAGTTGCGGATCATGTTTGTCTCCTGGGCTGTCGATGGATTGTCGGCGGAATGGTCGGACGGAACGGCGCGATCATTGACTTCAAACGCAGTTTTGCTGCCGGCTGCCGGCACCACAAAATCGGCCACGCGCAGATGGCCCTTCGCGCCATTGATGTCGGCGCAATTCCGATAAGCCGTCAGGAACGAACAATAAAAGCCAGACGAAACACCGCTGTCAAAAAAAAATTCGCCGGAAAATTCCAGCGGCACGCCGGCTGTGTTATTTCCAGCCCGTGAAATGATTCGCCCCTCAACACGGCCCGGCATCTCCCAGTTCATCGTCCACAGCGCGAAACGAATGCAATACCAGCCGAGGTCGCCGAGGCAGCCGAACGGTTCAAGCGCGTCATCCACACGGATGTTCCCGCGAAGAAAATCCTCCGAACCAAGAAAACTGAAATGCGATGTGATGCGCTTGAGCGGGCCGATGGATACGCCGTCATCGAGCACGGCGCGGATTTGGCCGAGGCGCGGATTATGCATGAACATTACGCCGTCCATGAATTGCACGCGGCTCTTCCGACAAGCGGAAATAATTTCCTGCAAAATACCCGAGTTCACGGCGCACGGTTTTTCAGAAAGGATATGCTTGCCAGCCTCTGCTGCGCGCAATATCCACTCCCGACGCAGGCCGGTCGGCAATGGACAGTAAATGGCATCAACATCCTTTGACGCGAGCAATTCCTCGTAGCTGCCAAGCGCCGCTGGCGGCGTCTCAAACGCGGCTTCTGCCTGGCATTCATTGATGAATTTGCGGCTGCGTTCCACGTTGCGGCTGGCAACGGCGGTCACTGCGGAATTTCCGCTGTGGAATATTGCCTTCCAGTTTTTCCGGCCGATGTTGGCCGTGCTTAAAAAGCCGATCCGGAGTTTTTTCATAAATCAAATTTGCTTCGCCGCCTCGTGCACCCGCTCCAAAATCACATCGGCTATGTGCGGCTCCGTGCCGACGGCGGGCGAATACCAGACCATCCTGCCGTCCCTTTCGGTCGGATTACGCCACGCCGGCTGGCCGGCGGCAAGGCGCTGCTCCACCGTCCTTTTGGCCTCGCCCAGCAAAACCGGGATGTCTTCCTGCGTGTGCAGGCCGTCGCTGATGAAAAATGGGACGATAACCATGTTCTTTGATTGCGCGAGCGAATAACATTCTTCAATGTGCGGGTTTTCTTCGAGAAAAATCGCGTGGACGGCGGCGTAAATTCCAATAGCCCGGACTAATTCCACCTGCCGCTCGATGGCCCGGCGCGAGTTTTCATTCTTGTCCGTGCCGTGGCCGGCGATGAACAGCGTGATATCCCGCGGCTTCGGTGCGCGGGGAAATGGAAATTGTTTCACGACGTCTTCGGCGCGCGACAACACAACCTTGGTCATGCTGTCGTGCGAGCCGACAGGGCGGCAGTAAAACAATTCTGACCTTTGGGTTTTAAGCCTTAAGTTGTCCGGAAAATTGAAGCCAAGTTCCTTCGGAATGATTTCCGTCGCAAAATATCCTTCGCTGATGAAGAGCGGCGCTATGAAAATGCGCGGGGCCGAAATCTCCGCCAGGACTTTTTTTATTTGCGGCTCCTGCTTCCAGAATCCCTCGCGAACGCCGGCAAAGATCTTGCGGCGGCGCAGTTCCGTCGCGTGCTGAAAAACCGGCGAGGCGGAACCGGCATTCAAATCCGTCCCATGGCCCAGCACCACCAGCACTGCGTCGGAAAAATTCTCGTTTTGCACCAGCACGGGTTAGCTGAATCGCCTGTCGCCTGCAAGCCGGCGTGTTCCATTTTTCCAGAAACCTTTTGACAAACCGGTCGTCTTAAGTTCAGATTGTCCGTCGAATTAGCACAAACAAACCAATGAAAATGACCAATACCATCAAATTGACCATTGTTGCACTGACCGCCACCTTCGGGCTGGCCATCACTGTCGCCGCCCAGGCCACCGCCGGCTCCCTGCCGCCAGCCTCAACTAAACCGGGTGTAACTTACGCCACCGACATCAAGCCGATTTTTGACGCCTCGTGCGCCAAATGCCATACCGAAGGCAAGAAACCGAAGGCCAGACTCGCTTTGGACAGCCTTGCCGGAGTCCTCAAGGGGAGCAAGGATGGCCAGGTCGTTGTTCCCGGCGACAGTGCCAAGAGCAGCTTAGTGCTGGCAGTCGCGCACGCGGGTAGCGATCCGGACACCTTCATGCCCAAAGGATTGGGCGCCAAAAAACTGACCGACGATCAGATCGGCCTCATCCGCGCGTGGATTGACCAGGGCGCGAAGTAATTTACCGCTGAAGAAAAAAGGCGCAGTCCGAAACGGATTGCGCCTTTTTAATTCAACGACGCCAGTGGCGCCCGCTTTTGTTCGCGTAATTTCTCCCGTTCCCGCAACAATTCAGTTTGTTCCGCCTCGGATATTCCCGGCTTGCTGACTTTTTGGGTGAGCGCGGCGATCTGCCGGTCGAGGAATTGATTCCTCAATTTCAGTGCGACATCGGCAAGCTGCTGGTCGGGATTTGGAATTTTACGGTCCTCGGCGGCGGCCTCGGTAACCAGGTTGCGCATCTCCGCCGAATCGCAAGAACCCAAAAACACGGCAAAGCTTTTCCATGTCTCGTTTTTTTGCGCCGTCAGCCGTTGCTCGATGATTTGCCGCGCGACCGGGTGTGAAATCCAATTTGTATCGAGGTGCAGCGCCGTCCACGCCACCAGATTATCGTGCAGCAATAAGAGTTTGAGCAGATGAAACTCGTGGTTTGAGGGGCGCGACACCTCGGTCGCTTCGGCAGATTCAAACGACTCATCCTCATCTGCCACCGGCGCGGTTTGGACCGCTGGAACTTTTTTAAATTCGGCGCGGACGGCCTCCGGTGAAACGCCCAGCCGCAACGCGGTCTTTTGCGCATAGGTGTCCACTAGCACGGTGTTGCCGGTCTTGTGAACGGCCTCGGCCATCGCGTGCAAAATGGCGTTCCGCCCCTTGTCCGTGGCCGTGTCATTCTGTTTGCAAAGCCGGTTCAGGTAGTAATCAAAAAATCCTTCGGCGTCTTGCACCAGCTTGCGGAACGCTTCGCCGCCGTTGGCCTTTATGAAACTGTCCGGGTCGTGCGGCGCCGGCACGATGGCGACGCGCACGGCGAGGCCGGACGCGAGCAGATGGTCCAGCGACCGCACGGCGGCATTCTGCCCGGCCTCGTCGGAATCAAAACACAATACGACCTCGTCAACGTAGCGCTTGATGATGCGCGCGTGCTGGTCGGTGAACGCCGTGCCTTGCGGCGCGACAACGTTTTGCACGCCGGCCATGAAGCATGCGATCAAATCAAGCTGCCCTTCGCAGACGATGGCGGATCCGGCGTCGAGAATCGCCCGCTTGGATTTGTCGAGGCCGAAGAAGACCTTGCTCTTGGTAAAAATCGGCGTCTCTGGCGAATTGACGTATTTCGCGGTCTTCTCGTCGCCGGACAAGACCCGCCCGCTGAAACCAATCACCCTGCCCTGCTCGTCGCAAATCGGAAACATCAGCCGCCCGCGAAATCGGTCGTAGAAATTTCGGGTCTGGGGTCTGGGTTCTGGCGCTTGGGGATTTGATTCCGGGGCTTCGGATTTTTTGATGACGAGGCCGGCCTTCTCGACGAGTTCGAGTTCGTAGCCCTTGCTCTTCGCCCAATTCACCGTGTCGTCCCAAGATTCCGGTGCGGCGCCGAGCCGGAACAGTTTCATGGCCTCCGGCGACACGCCGCGCTTGTTCAAATAATCGCGCGCCAGTTGTCCGGCGGCTTCGTTCGCCAGAGTGTTCTGCCAGCGCTGTGCAATCTGGTCGTGGATCTGGAGCAACTGGTCCTTGAGATGGCGCGATTCCTGTGCGGCGGGATTGTTATCAAACTCCAGCGGGATTTTCGCGCGTTCGGCCAGCCGGCGCACGGCGTCCACGAATCCGATGTTCTCGTATTCCTTGACGAACGTGAACACGTCGCCACCCTTGTGGCAGCCGAAGCAGTGGAAAATCTGCTTGTGCGCGTTGACGTTGAAACTCGGCGTTTTTTCCTTATGAAACGGGCAGAGCGCGGTGAAGTTCGCGCCGGCCTTCTTCAACGGCAGATACGCGCCGATGACGTCCACGATGTCGCTTGCGGCGCGGATGCGCTCGAGGGTTGCGGGAGAGATGCCGGCCATGCGCTGCTAGCCGCGTCGTCCTATTTTGCGGGCGCGGGCGGATTGGTCTGTATTTGGCCGCCGATGATGATGATGGGTTTTGGCTTTGGCGGCGTGCTTTTATCTGGTTGCGCGCCAGCGGCGCCGGATTCGTCTGTGTTGATCAGCAACATGCCGGCATAATCCTTGATGTGCGGACCAAGGAAGGAATCCTTGAAGACTGCGGCCTGGATCTGGGACATGTGCGGGAAATAATTACCCGCAAACAACCCGCCGCCAAAGTTTTTCTGATCATAAGCGGTCTGTTGTGCGATTTCCGCCGGCGAATAAACCGGCGCGTTCAACAGCGCCAGCACGAAGATCAACACGCACACATACCGGACCAGTCCCGCCAGCATGCCCAGATAATATTCGTTGCCCTTGAAAAAATCGCTCGTGACCAGCTTCTCGGCAAGTTGCTGCTTGAGAATCGCGAAGACAATGAACACCACCATCGCCTCCGCCAGATACGCCACAAGGCAGTCCCAAAACGCGTCCGGGATCAGACCGGCCAGCACACCGGCGAGCATCGGATAACACAGGCCGCACACCGGCACCAGCACGAGCCATTCCAGCAATGGCAGAAGCTCCTTGGACATGCCGTTTCGCCGACCGCGAAAAAGGCCGAACACCAGCACCACGACCACGACCAGATCAAACCAGTTGAACCCCAGACTGTTCGTATTTGCGGATTGAACTGCGGCGGCAATCATGCGGGCGAGATTACGGGCTCCGTCCCGGAATGCCAGCTAAATTTTTATCGATGGGCAGTCCGCCAAATCGTCACGGCGGATTGGCGGAGAGCCAGAAACGGATGTTTGTCGCCTGCGGATTGTGCGGGTCCAGCGCCAGCCACTTCAAATAATGCTGCCGCGCCTGCGCCGGGTCGCGCATCTGCTGCGCGTAAAGATTGCCCAATGCCAGTTGCGCCCGCGCCTCATCCGGGTTCGCCGCCACGATTTTCTTCAACTCGTTCACCGCGTCGGGCGCGTAGCCCGCCGACTTGAGCGCCAGCGCGAAATTATAGCGCGCATCCGCCGAGTCCGGCCGGAGGGCCAGAGCCATCTCGCAGGCGGGCAGTGAATGGTTGAAATCGCGCAGCTGGTAGGCCAGCACCGCATAATTGTATTGCGCCTCAAACCAGGCCGGGTCCAGTTCCGCCGCCTTGCGATACGAGTCCATGGCCTGCGCCAAATCCGGCTTTTGTTCGAATTTCTGCGCGTCATCAAACGCGCGGGCCGCCGTCTTCCGGTCGCCCGCCTTCGGCTTCCGTGGCGAGAGATACAAATAGCGAGGGAACATCGGCGCCGCGGGCGGAACCAGCTTCACCGGCGTCGGGGCCGGCAGCGTTACCTCGGACGGCGGTGCGGTGGAAGCCGGACCCGGATTATCGGACGCCAGCGGCGTCACTCCGCTCTGGGCGTAATTGTCCGACTGCGTGGAAGAACCGAACCAGTGAACCGGATTGAGTTTGTGCCACACTCCCGGCTTCCGCGCCGGGACCGTTGACGCGGATGGTTCCGGAACGGACGCATTCGGCGTTGTCACAATCACCGGTTCCGGCTGGACTGTCACAACTTCCTCCGGCGGCGGACGCGACGGGGATGTTGTGCCCTTGACACCCTGCTGCGCCTTCGGCGGCAGGGACGGATGAGCGGCGGCTATCGTCGGCGGTTTCGTCTCGCCCGCATTGGGCCTCGCGGAAAGGGCCGTTTCATTTCCCTTCGCCGGCGGCGCTTTTGCCGCCATGACCGTTGCCGGTTGTTGCAGGCTGTTGACCAGATCGTTGACGGCGTCCCAATCCGCCGGGCGCGGCGTGAGCGCCAGATACGCGCGGTAATTTTTCAGCGCCTGCGTGTCATCCCGCAAATACTGCCAGTTCACCGTCGCGAGGTTCAGCAGCGCGGGCGCGTAATCAGGGTGCGCGTCCACGGCGGCGGAGAAAAATTTCACGGCGTCCTGCGGACGGCCGCCCTCGACGCGTGCCAGCCCGAGGCCGTTCAACGCCTCGGCGTTGTTCTGGTTTAGGGACAGCGCGGTGCTGAAACTCTTTTCCGCCGGGAGGAGGTCGTGGAGCTTGAGCTGCGCCGCCCCGAGTTTGAGCCAGCCTTCCGGCGTGTTGTTGCGCCGTAGCGTGTAGGCGGTGAATTCCGCCAGGGCCGCGTCGGGCTGGTCCTGTTCCAGCCGGAGGCAGCCGAGATTGTAATGCGCCTCGAGCAGATCGCGGTCGAACTTCAGCGCGTTTTGATACGCCAGCGCGGCGGCCGCCGGCTGGCCGGCGTGTTGCAGCGCGACGCCGTAATAATTCCACGCCGGCGCGTTTGTCACCAGCAGCGTTGTGGCGGTTTTCAATTGCGCCACCGCGCCGGCGTAATCACCACGTTCCAGGAGTTTTTTCCCGGTAAGCAACGCGCGCGGCCCCGATGGCGCGCAGCCGGATATGAAAACGGCAAGCGCCAGGAAAAGCATTGCGCCGCGTAGCGCCCCATTTTTTATGGCCAGCATCGGCGTTGGTGTTATCATCCACGCCCTGAAGTGTCAAGAAACGCACACATCCGATGGTGTCCTGATTTGGATTGTAGTGTCGGCGCTGTGCGCCGATTTATTCAAGCCACAGGCTCGACGCTGCGGCAAATCAGGATTCTGCCACAAATCCTGTGGACAGTGGCCGCCATTGGGTTTGCAGCCATGCAAGTGCAGGCCGCCGACGGAATTTTGCTGCGCGCCACCAACGCGCAGGCACGCGTCGTCATCGTCGAAAATCCGGATGCCGTCTCCGATTTCCAGCCGGACGCCGCCATCGTGCAAGACATGGTCAATCGCGGCCTCGTGAATTTCACAGGCAAGTCAAATGTTGCCGGGGCATGGCGGAGCCTCCTCTCCACACAGGACGTTGTCGGCATCAAGGTTTGCGCCGAACCCGGCGAACTCAGTGGCACGCGCCCGGCGGTCGTGGAGGCGGTGGTTCACGGATTGCTCGAATCAGGCGTGCCGCCGAATCACGTTATTATCTGGGACAAGCACGCGGACGATTTGCGGGCCTCGGGCTTTTCCCGGCTTGCCGCGCAACTCGGCGTGCGCGCGGCTGGCGCGGCGGATGCCGGCTACGATCCCACGAACTTTTATAATCCCGACACTGCCACCATCGGCACCCTCGTCTGGGGCGATTTCGAGTTCGGCAAAAAAGGCGAAGGCGTGGGGCGCAAATCCTTTGTCACCAAAATCGTCAGCCGGCAGATCACCAAAATCATCAGCGTTGCCCCGTTGCTCAACGACAATGTCACCGGTGTTTACGGCCATCTTTACAGCCTGGCGATGGCCGGCGTGGACAACACCTTCCGGTTCGAGGGCGACCCGGACCGGCTCGCCGTCGCCGTGCCGGAGATTTACGCCCTGCCCTCCCTCGGCGATCGCGTTGCGCTCAACATCACCGACGCCCTCATCGGCCAGTATGAAGGCGGTGAACGCGGCCTGCTGCATTACTCCTCCGTGCCGGACCAGCTTTGGTTCAGCCGCGACCCCGTTGCGCTCGACACCATGGCCGTCCGTGAATTGGAACGCGAACGCCGCGCCGCGAAAGCGCCGCAATTCACGCCGCATCTGGAAATTTACACCAACGCCGTCCTGCTCCAGCTCGGCGTGAGCGACCCCGCGAAGATTCAGGTGGAATAAATCCAATAACGTGGAAGTTATTCCATGACGCTCCGCTGGCGCGACCGGTAATTCCATTTTCGCTGCGGCAATTACTTCTTGAATGTCCGCATGTAGGCGATGACGGCAGTGATGTCGTCATCCGACAATGGGTAGGCTTTCATCAGAGTCTTGTCATCCTTCTTCAGCCCTTCCTTGACGGCCTTGACGCCTTCCGCGTCGGTGAACGACGCCTGCACCGCGGCATCGGTGTAATCGCGGGCGCCGACTTTTTGGCCCATCTTCGTCTGGCCCTTGCCGTCGTCGCCATGGCATTTGGCGCAGTTGTCGGAATAAACCGCCTGACCGTCGGCGGCCCAGGCGCTGGTGGTGAAGGCGAGCGCGAACGCCGCCGGAATCGCAAGCAATGATTTGTTTTTCATAATGTCGAATTTAAAAGGTTCGCGAACCAATCTATGATTTTCACGGAGCGAAACAAAACATTTTAATGCCGGTGGTGAAGTTTTAAGCAGCGGTAATGTCCTAATCATAATCGTCATCGCAATCATAATCTGCTCCGCTCAACGATTACGATTAAGAACAAGATTAGGACAACACAGACGAAGGTTCCGGTTTGAATTTCGGCGCTGCCTGAAGCAGTTTCCCTCCGTCCGTCAAATGCAATGAAATGTTCCACCCGCCATGCCGAGGTCGTCGCCCTCTGCTCCTAGTGCGGACGCGCGCAACGCTGGGGCGGGCCGATTGAAGAAATACGGCCGGGCGACCGTGGTCTGGTTTCCGCCGGGCGAGAGGCATTGGCACGGTGTCGCGCCCACCACGGTCCTGACGCACATCGCCATCCAGGAACAGCTCGACGGGGCAATGCGGTTGACTGGATGGAAAAGGTCAGCGGCCAACAATATCAGGGCTGAGCTGGCGCGACAAAAACCGTCGTCTGTATGTCTTGTTTAAAGCGACATCCGGCTGGTTACAGCACTCCAACCGCTGTAACCGGTGCTGCCCCAACGCCAGCAAAGTGAAAAAAATCGACGTCCTCTACGGCGATAGTATAACTCGATAAAATTGTTTTGGAGCATTGCCAATCGGCAGGGAAACGCTGACGACATTGTTGGTTGCGAGGATGGGACTGCCCAAGTTGGTCCACCCGGAATTGCTGAGATTGGTCGTTGATTGGATTTGATAGGAGACATTCAAGAATGCGCTCCAACTAAAGGCGATTTTACCGCTGGAAACCGCGGCGGAATTTAAGACCGGCCCGGGAACGGTCTGCACGGTCACGTCATCCAAGCCGAAGGCACCCGGGACGTTGTTGAAATCAAATTCAAGCGGTGTCCCGGCGGCGGTGGCCGGAACGACGAACTGCAGGTTGGTCCAACCGAAAGCGTTCAGATTGGTTTGAGCATAGAGCGTTGAGCCGTTCCATTTCGCGATAAAGTGGTTCGGAATGGTCGTGCCCTGGTAGGGAACGCAAGTCAACCAGAAGGATAGCAGGTATTGTTGATTGGCTGTGGTGGCCACGACCTGCGAGAGGGACCCCACCGCCGGGTTGCCCTCCCAAGCGAATTCCCCGAGGTAGGCGCCATAAAGCCCCGAACACACAAACTGCCCGTCGGGTTGTCCGGGCAATGACTCGGTGCCGGCAATGTCCGTGTCATCGGCTGACAAGGCAAAATCAAGTTCAGTGCTGCCGACCATGGTCCAATCGGTGAGGTTGCCGGTTTCGAAACCGCCGTTGCCCACATACAGGTCAAACTGGCGGTTTTGTGTCGTGCCGGCGCTGAGGTTGTCGAAGACAACGTTGCCACTGGCATGGTTGATCAAAAAGTTATTTGCGGCCGGGCTGAGGCTGATGGTGACCGTGGTGCTGGCGCCGGCGTTCAAACTGCCGGAGGCGGAAGAAACCGTGAGCCAACTGGAGGTGTTGACGAGACCCCAGTTCAAGGGCATTGAGCCGATGTTTTTCAGTGTGTAAGTCCGGGAAGCCACCGTGAACGGCCCGCCACCGGGTCCGAAAGAAGAGAAGCCCAGCGGAGGCGTGACGAGCAGATTATCCAACGGGGGCGCCAGAAGCGCCGGGATGAGATTGTAGCCGTTGGGCGTGCCCAAGCCCGTGCAAAGGTCATAGCCGGCAGTAGCCCAGTATTTGGTTGGACTGGCGCTGTTGGTGTTGCCGCCGGTGGTGATGTCGTGAAAGCAGGACTGGTAGCTGGCGCTCTTTGCGATGGCGTAAAGCGCCGGATTGGCAAAGCCGATTGGAGGCTGGCCGTTGGCGGCAGCCTGTTGGTTTGCCAGCGCGATCAATCCCGCCCAGAGCGGAGCTGCCATGCTGGTGCCCACCTCCGGGAGGGGAAACGAGTTTCCGCCACCGTCGCCCAAGCCTGCAAATAAGGCGTTGCCCCAGAAGACAGTTATGTTGTTGGCCACCGAGGAAACGTCCGGCGA
>Ga0265338_10006284_pt1 | contig 15186 bp, 14 predicted proteins | sample 42126metaG_FD_193579 | JGI IMG/M metagenome (GOLD analysis project Ga0265338, IMG submission 193579) | Rhizosphere microbial communities from Carex aquatilis grown in University of Washington, Seatle, WA, United States - 4-21-26 metaG | ecosystem: Host-associated > Plants > Roots > Rhizosphere... | reverse complement strand
ATCTCCCAGCTTTGGATTTACCGGCAATACAACGACCTCGGTAAACGCCAGCTACAACATATCAGCTACCAGCGTCCCCGAGCCCACAACGATGACGATTATTATCGCGGGCGCGTGCTTGTTACTGCCGTTCAGGGCGAGGACCCTGCGGATGCTGCGCAAGAGATAAATGGTGTAACAGTTGATCAAGTCGGATTTTTGAATCCTTCTTCACCGATCAAGCCGGTCCTCAAGACCGGCTTGATTGTTTTGCGGGTCACGGCCGCTCAGAATCCATGTCCTAATTGTGAATGAAGATGTCCCAACAAGGGATAGAGGTAAATCCATCTCTTATGGAAGATAGCCAGCGTACAAGCTCAGTTTGCGGACAACCAGACCAGTCGCGTGAAGGAATGAGTTGTGGCTTAATCGTCGAGCCAGAAGTCGCTTTCTACAATGGTCAACACCAGAATGAGAACATGAAAAAACTACAAATAGCAATATTGGCAGCCGCTTTGGCCGCCGCAATGAGCGCCAGTGCGGCGGTAACCATTACCGTCGAAGCGACCATGGCCCCGAACGGTTGGGGCTCGCCATCCTTCAATACTTGGGCTGCAAATGGTATTTACGCCATGGAAAACGGTTTGACTTCGTATGGCGCCGCTGGTCCCGCGCAATTCAATGTCACGACCAGCCCGTTGCCCGTCACCGCCAACTTCGTAACTGGTTTCCCATCCTGGATGGGACAAGCAGATCCTGCCGCGCCCTACAATAATGAGCTTGGAACTCGGGCTTCTTTTGCGGCCGTGATCAACGGTAATGGCAGCTTGATCAGCATCTCTCACATGGGCGTTTTTGGGAGCGGTACCGACCCCGGGCATACCCTTGGATTTGATTGGCCGGAAAACTCCATTCTTACGGATGACTGGGATTACGATGCCCATCATATCGGGATTATTTACAATAACGGAGTGGACACCTCAGCGGGCTTCACGGTTGTCAATTCCGGTGGCAACCCGGATCAATTGGTCAATGAAATCATCAGCATTGGAACCGGCGACGCTTTCGCTGGTTACCTGACCGACTTGCCTCCCGGTGCAACTGGTCAACAGGTCATTGACGCTGATCTGGCCGGAATGTCCGGTTATGAATTCACCGGCACTTTCACCTACGGCGATCCCAACCTCAACGGCTCTTACAGTGACAGTGGCTCCGCCACCTTAAATTTCATCGCCGTTCCCGAGCCCACAACGATGACGATTATTATCGCGGGCGCGTGCTTGTTACTGCCGTTCAGGGCGAGGGCCCTGCGGATGCTGCGTAAGAACCGCACGGTATAAATGTTGATCAAGTCGGATTTTTGAATTCTTCTTCACCAATCAAGCCGGTCCTCAAGACCGGCTTGATTGTTTTGCGGGTCACGGCCGCTCAGAATCCATGTCCCAATTGTGAATCAAGATGTCCCAACAAGGGATAGAGGTAATTCCATTTCCGATGGAAAATGGACAGCGTGCAAACTCAGTTTGCCGAGACTTGGATCACTCGCGTGAAAGAAAGCGTTCCGGCTTGGACGTCGGGCCAGAGGCTGCTTCACGCGCTGGTCACAAACGGAAGAATCATATGAAAAAAACCCGTTTCAACTCATTGGTTGCAGACTTGTGCGCTCTAGGTTTATCCGCTGGCATTTTGAGTGTGGCGATGGGGGCCACCCCACTATTCGCTCAGCCAATCTATTCCGGTACATTGTCCAACCTTGCGGCTACTGGTGGAACACTCTCCATTGGCGATAAAACTTTCAGCGGATTCAGCTATTTGGCCAGTAGTGATCTGACTTCTTTTGATCCCAGCCAGATTATTGTTACGGCGAGCATCGGTACTGACGGAATTTATTATCTCACCTGGTCGGGAAATATCGCCTTGGCAACATTCGGTCCTGCGGTCGCAGATCTTAAACTCAATTATATCGTGTCTGCCAGCGCCGGTTCGATTTACATGATCGATCAGGCCTATACCGGCAGCGCCCAGGGCGGCGGATTGCTCGCAGTGGATGAAACTGCGGCCTTAGGGAGTTTTGGCGGGACTATTGTCGGTCAAAGCCATCTCACGGCCCTGGATGTCAGCGATCCGCCGGCGGAAATAAACGACGTTCTTAATATTGTTCCTCCGGAAACTCTCCTCTATGTAACCAAAGATATCGCCCTCGCTGCGGCTTCTCCCGGGGGCTCTTTCGTAACTATTTCCCAGGTGGCCCAATCGTTCCATCAGGTTCCCGAGCCGAGCGTTATGTTGCTCGGAAGCCTGGGTGGCGGATTGATTTTGTTTCTGAGATCGCGGCGCCAAACCCGGCGCGGTTAACGGCGGTCTTCAGGCAACTTTTCGATTATCGCCATAAATCAGGCGTCGGGTCGAATCCGAAGACCGGTCGCCGGTTTGCTTTCCGTCAGCCTCCCCTTACGAACGTCGCAGTCGTTCGTTTCATCCTTGGGCGCTGATCATGTTATGAAGCGCATGATTTCTTTGTAATTCAAAAACCGGTTCGGGGTAAGTTTTGCCGGCCGGCGATTCCGCCAATCTTTCGTTGACCAGTCACCGGTTTGTACCCAATGCTACCTTCTGGAATCTGCACGCTGATGACCAGCCTTGCCAGACCGGCCTTCCGGGCTTTGGCAGCCTCGCCTTCTGCCGGTTGACGGTCATCAAGGCGTCCGGTCCACGGGCACAGGCCATTCGATTGCCAGAAACAGGCCAAACTGTCATCAACCGGACGAATAGGCTGTTCCTCGACCCGGACGGACATCTCCCGCCACCGCCCTGGACTGACGCCAAACCGCCGCTTGAAGCAGGTGTTGAAGAGTCCCAGATGGTTGAATTCGCACTGTTCGGCCACGTTGATGACCTTGGTGTCGGGATCCCGCAGTAAAGACGCGGCCTTCAACAGGCGCATCTCCATCCTGATGGCGGCTACGGAAAAGCCAAAGTGCTGATGAAACTGGCGGTTGAGATGGCGCTTGCTGCATCCGAATCTGGCCGCCAGTTCCCCGACCGATAAACTCAAGAGTTCATGGGCCGACAGTTTTTCAAAGACCTGGGTCATGTGGTCCTCAGCACGGACGAACCCGGCCCGACAGGGCTGGGCGTTCTTGAATTCCACGCTTAAGATGTCAGCGACCACCCGCAGCAACCGGCTGCGGTGATCGAGGTTGAACTGGAGCGGAACTTCTGCAAGCAGCCGGTGGCACTCCCCGGCCAGAGGGCTGGAGGCTTCATACAACCTGGTTCCTTTGAAACTTTCAATCACGTTTTGCAGCAGGCAGATTTCATTGCTGGCAAATAGAGGATACAGGTGTTCAAAGTGGGCGGCAAAGAACCAAAAATCCAGCTCACCTCCCCCATCGGCGCAAAGTTCGCCTTCGTCTTCCGGTGTTTCGTTCAGTACCAGAACGTCTCCCGGCACAAGGCGCCGGGTAACCGCTTTTGAAATAAATTTCCCGCCCCCCCGCTTCGGGAACACGAAGGAAAGCCCGTTCGCCCTATGAAACCACTTCTCAGATAGTTTGAGGCGTACCAACCGCAAAGTAAGATGTTCGTGAGAAAGCATTGCCCACTCTGACCGATTATTTTCCAGTAGTATGCCGGCTATTCCGATATTTTCCGCAAACGTATTTGCCGGTTCTACAGCGAAGTCTATTCGTTAAATGCGTATGATTCAACAAAATTCGACCAGTTCTAGTAATAATGGATATCGCATATCATGTATTGGGCTGAAACAACGCTGGTTACGGTCAGTCCGTTGGCCTGCGTGGTTGAAAGGTGAAAACGAAAGGCGCGGACCTAGTCGCGCATGCTCTGAACCCCTTTGCGTCTCGCGAGCAGCGCCAATGCCCTGGCCTTGCGTTCGCCGAACTTGCGCACGGAAAACGTCCTGTGCCTGACCAAATACGGCTGCGGACTCCAGTTGGCCTGCCAGGAAACGCGACGTGGCTGGCCACGCCGTTGGATGACGACCCGGCGCACGCCGATGATTCCCGATTTGCCTTTGCGCCGGAGCAACTCCGCCCAGGCTTTCCGGGTCATCGGCTTGTATTTCCTCTCCAAACCCCGGAAATGTTTCTGCGCAGCGCGGAAGGCCCGCCGTTTGCCGCCGCATGACAAATCCGCGAAAAATGCCGAATGGACGATCCCTTTCCTTTGCAACCGGACAAAAAAGCCGTGATTGTGTTTCTCCCGCTGGTCAATGCGGGCGATGCCGCGCGTCCGTCTGGTTCTTAAACGTGTCATAAATCAGTGTTCCAAGCCATTGATTCTGTAACGCATTTCCGGTCATTGTGCCATGATATTTTGATACGGTTGAGAGTTGAGAGTTGAGAGATTTGGGTCTTGAATTGGCGGCATCCATGCAATGCGATTCGGGTGGTTTGTGCATTTTGCGGCTTAGTTTCTTTGCGGCTCTGCGTTAAAAATCCGTGTCCATTCGTGTTCATCCATGGTTGAAACTTGAGGCCGGGCGGATTATTGTCGCGCCGGATGAATTTGAGACGTTATCTCATGATTTATGGCGCGTTATGGAAAAATTCCGTCACGCGCGAGATGTCGTTCAAAGGCAATTTCGTCCTCTGGATTCTCGTTGAATTGCTCTGGTTCGGCCTGCAACTCGCCTTCGTCGGCGTGATTTTCAGCCAGACCACCACAGTGGGCACATGGACGGTATGGCAGGTGGTGCTGCTCACCGGCACCAGCAATTTCATCCAGGAAATTTACCAGGCGTTCTTTCTCGTGAACTGCACAAATCTTTCGGAACTCGTCCGCACGGGCAAAATGGATTTCCTGCTGATGCTGCCGATCAACACGCGGTTCATTGTCTCGACGCGACACGTGGACCTGCCTTCGTTTGCCAATGCCGCGTTCGCCGCCTGCGTGATGGGATTTGCAGCGCACAAGCTAGGCCTGCATCCCACGGTACTGCAATTGCTCGGCTTCACCGCGCTATGCGTCGTCGGATTGCTGATTCATTATTCGCTGATGTTCATGCTGGCCTCGGTAAGTTTTTGGACCGTGCGGGCGCAGGGCATCGTGTGGGGCTATTACAACCTGTTCAACATTGCGCGGATGCCGGATGAGGCGTTTCGCGGCGTGTTCAAGGCCGTATTTACCTTCGCCCTGCCCGTGCTGCTGGTGTCGAACGTTCCCGTCCGCGTGTTGGCGAATAAACTGACCTCCCCCGTCGCCCTGGGCGTGCTGTTTGGATTGGGCGTCGTCTGGGCGTTGATTTCGGAATGGTTCTGGCGTTTTTCTATCCGTCGTTACACCAGCGCGAGCACTTGAAATGGTTGAGGGTTGAAAGTTGACGGTTGAGAGTTTAAATCAACATCTGTAGCGGCGGTCTGCGACCATCACAAACGGCGCTCACAGAGCGCCGCTACAATGCATCACGTTTCAAAATTAATATTGCCCTAGTCCGTACCGCTTTTTATTTTCCGCGCATGACAAAATTCTCCCGGCCATTGATTTGCCTGACCGCGTCATGGGTTTTATTGGCGACGACGCAATCATTCTCTCAAGGCACGAATGAATCAGTCCAAAACACTTCATCCGTTCCGGGCACGAATGAAGTCGTTCAAAACACGGCCACCAATCCCGTGCCAAGGAATCCCGCATGGATCAAACGGCACGAAGGTTTTGTGCAGTAAGCGCAAAAGGGCGGCATCGATATTTTGTTCCTGGGCGATTCCATCACGGATAACTGGCGCAACCGGGGTTCCATAGTCTGGAACCAGTATTACGCGCCACGCCATGCCGCCAATTTCGGCATCAGCGGCGACCGCACCCAGCATGTCCTCTGGCGCATTGATCACGGGGAGCTGGATGGCACTCATCCCAAAGTCGTCGTGCTCATGATCGGCACCAACAATACCGGCAAGGAAAGCGACCGCAAGACACCGCGCAACACCGTGCCGGAAGTGGCCGAAGGTGTCCAGGCCGTCGTCAACGACATCCGCGCCAGACTGCCGGGCAGCAAGATCCTGCTCCTCGGCATTTTTCCGCGCAGCAACCTCGACGATCCACAGCGTGCCCAGGTCGCCCTGGTTAACACCCTTATCGCCAAACTCGACGACGGCAAGATAGTGAAGTTTCTCGATATCGGCTCGAAATTCCTGGAATTCGACGGCACGTTGCCCAGAAGCATTATGCCGGATTTGCTGCATCCCAACGCCAAAGGCTATCAAATCTGGACCGATGCCATGGCCCCGGCGCTCGATGAAATACTGAAATAAGACGCCCGGACGAACGCCGCGCGCGATGTTCTCCCGGACCCGTTAATCCGAAATCAGGGCAAACCGGGCGTTTTGTTGGTCGTAGGGCGGGAACGCCCGGTTTGCCGTTTTGAATGCGCGCAACTCAATGTGAGTTGTTGTCCTCGCAGCATTCATTTATTGTCCAAAAGTTGCAACCGGTTGCTGTTATTGACTGCCGCTTTTTCGGCCGGCAGGTCAGCCCGGTCCCGCCGGCCGGGGCGGGACATAGTGAAATTCCGACGGCCGTCCTTCCACGCGGGCCAGACGGATTTCGTCGGGTTCGTTCAAAAGATTGTGGATGGTGAGGAACAGTTTCGGCAAATCGAGCGGCTTTTCGAGCAAGGCGCCGATGCCGGCCGCCATCGCGGTAAAACTCTGGTTCGGGCGGGCGGTGATGACGATAATTGGCAACATTGGATTTTCCGTCGCGAGCTGCTCGAAGGTTTCCCAGCCGTCCATGCCGGGCATGTTCAAATCCAGCAACACCAGGTCAATTTCGGTGGCACGGACAACATTAATGGACTCGAAACCGTTGGCCGCCAGGGCGACGGCATAACCTTCCCCGGTCAGCAATCGAGCCAGTATTTGCCGTATGGCAGGATCGTCATCTACGAGCAGAATTTTCTTTTTCATCCGGGTTCGGGCGTTCAGTCTGGTATCGGGCAACGGCAATTTGAGCAAGGCATTCATAACACGCTTTCTTCTTTCAAATTTGTCAATTTATGTGCTTCTATTTGGCTATCATATTGTTGCTCCATTCTCCCATTGCTTTCCGTTTAGCCCAAAACGTGCCAATGCCGAACCGGGGTTAAATCATTGATTTTAGCGTCGGATTCCGGATGAAAATGCGTCTGCGCTCCGGCTGATGGTTTCTTCCATTCCATTCCTGCTCGTTTTCAAGCCAGCCTGAAAAAATTAATTTTAGAGCATTTCAAAATCCGGTGTATAATGCGCCATTGGACGGCAGACCAGAACATCATGAATCCTGGTATTAAATTGAGGCTCGCAATCTTCATCACGGCCATCGTGCTGTTGTTGACCTTGATTGGGTGGACGGCCCACACTTCGTGGGGGCGGATCAGCGAGTTGCACGAAAGATTCACAGCCGTGCAATGGCAGAGTTTTCAGACCTCCGACCATTTGGAGGAGTCCATTCTGGGCATGAATACGTTGATCCTGCGTTATGCGGCTTATCGCCAGCACGAAGATTGGACGAATTTTCTGGCGGCCAGCCGGGAATTGGATATCTGGCTCAATAAACAGCAACCCATCCTGTCTTTGGAAAAAGAGCGGCCGTTTCTTGACCAGATTAAAACCGCATACCAGGATTATCTGGATGCGGCGTTGGCTCTGAACACCAGGATATACACCAGCCATCAGTCCATTACCCGTGTCGTCGAATTCACCGATTTTGAAAAGCAATCCAAACGCATTCTGGACATCAGTTTCCAACTGGCGGCCACCCATCAATCCTATCTGGATTCGTTCCAGGCGGAAATCAGCCAGTCCATCGACATCCTGCAGGTCATCGTGATCGGGTCGCTGGCATTATTGCTGGCGGCCGGCAGCTGGCTGGCAATCGTGATTTACCGTGACATGATTGCACCCTTGCAGGTGCAATTGGTGGAAAGCCGGCAACTGGTGGAACGCCAGGAGAAGCTGGCATCGCTGGGCATGCTGGCCGCCGGGGTCGCCCACGAAATCCGCAATCCGTTGACCGCCATCAAAGCCTGGCTCTACATGCAGCAAAAGCACCTGACCCAAGGCACGCCCGAATACGAAGACGCCACTCTCATTGGTGGCGAAATCAACCGGCTGGAGCGGATTGTCAAAGACTTCCTGTTGTTCGCCCGGCCGTCCGACCCGGAACTGGTTACCCTGCCGGCGGAACAACCTTTGCGCGAAGTGCAGATCCTGATGGAGCCGGAGCTCAAAAAATTCCGCATCAAACTCATCCTCGAAACCGTGATACCCGCGCAAATCAGGGTTGATCCCGGGCAAATCAGACAGGTGTTGATCAACCTGATTCAAAATGCCGCCGACAGCATCGGCAAAAACGGGACCATCTCTTTGCGCGGGAGGCTCGATGAGAAACGCCTCGCCAACGGACCGACCGACGTCGTTATCCTCGAAGTCAGCGACACCGGCAAAGGCATTCCGCCGGACGTCGGAAAACGATTGTTCGACCCGTTTTTCACGACGAAGGACACCGGAACGGGCCTCGGCCTTCCAATTGCCGCGCGCATTATCGAGAAACATTATGGCGCGCTTCAGTATCAAACCCAGGAAGGCCGTGGCACAACCTTCGGCATCATACTTCCGCGCGTCTGACCCGGCAAAACCTGGCGTTCATTCGTTGTGCGGAATCTGAATCGTGCTCCCGCCGATGAATTCGCGGATCACCGCGTCGCCGGGAATAAGCCCGCCGGTTGAGATCTGTTGCTCCGTAAATCCCTCCACTGATTCGAGCAACGCCTTGACGCGATTATAACGGATGCGCGCGTCAAGAAAGCCGGCGTACGGCCCGAAAGCCTCCGGCGGGGGCAACAAACTGCCTTCCCCGATGAAGAACGGTTTGAGGGCGGGCAAATCGAACGGGAATCCGCCGTTGACCACGTGATCGGCCAGTCCCATCAACGGGATGATGCTGGACAATTCGCCATAGCGCACGTAATGCCAGTGCAAAATCGTGCCCAGCGGACTGTGATTGCGATGGCGGGCGTCACGCAACATCCGCCGGATGAGCCGCGCGTCGGCGAACTGGACAAGCTGTTTCGTGCTTCCGTCACCTTCGTAAAGCATGTTCAGCGTTTCCAGGTAAAGCCGGAACTGCGCCGAAGCGTCAATGCCCTCGGTGATGGGCGGATAAAACCCGTGCAGACAATCCAGCAACAGAATCTGATCCGGCTCCAGTTTCACCGGTTTGGTGCCAACGCGCCGCCCCTCTTTGAAACTGTAAACCGGTTTCTCGATCACCTCCCCGTCGAGCAGCGCCCTAAGATGCTGATTCAACAGTTGGATGTCGAGCGCTTCGGGCGCCTCGTAATTCCGGTCGTTGATCCAATCCGTCGGATGTTCGACCAGCGACCAGAAATAATCGTCGAGGTTCAACATCACAAACCGCAAGCCCTGCTCTTTCAACCGTTGCGTGAGCTTGACGGTCGTCGTCGTTTTGCCGGATGAACTCGGCCCGCTCACCCACATCATCCTCAGCCGGCCGCCGGCGTTCAGGCGCGACAATACCTTTTGCGCGGCTTCATCCAACGATGCGTCATAAACCGCCAGCGATGCGTCGATCACTTCCTTGATGCGCCCGCTCCGGACTTTGTCGTTGAGGCCGGCCACGGTGTCCACGCCATGTTTGCGGTTCCATTCCAGAATTTGCGCCATCCGCTCGAGCGGGAAACCGTTGCCGGAAAATTTGTCCGGCGTCAGCGCGCCCTCCCGCAACCAGTGACGGCCCCAGCGATAACATTCGTAGGCATCGGCGGTTTTTTGGAAACCGTAACTGCGCAACGCGTGCAGCACCTCGTCCTGAATTGTCTCAATGGTCGGCGGGAAATTGGAAATCAGGTGGTGCGGATCGGAATTGAGGCAGACAATCGCCGTGTCCGCCAAAAATGCGGCGATGTCCTCGTCCGATCCGTGCATGCTGAAAATCCGGTCGTTTACGCCGGGCAGAAGATCGGTTTGAAAACCGCCGATGGATTCCGCCGCGCGCATCAACGCCTTGCCGATCCGGTCCGGATCGAATTTTACCAGTGCGCGGTTCCGTTTCTGGATTTTAACGATGAGATTTTGAACGGCCATCAGCGTGAATTGTAAAGTATCGGCGCGCAGGAACAATTTCTTTTCGGTAGTTTGCCGTTGGGCTTCGAAGCGAACCCGGACACCCCTTCGCGGAAATGTTCATAATTTATGCTTGCAATTCTTTCCGGATTCATATAACATATTTATCGAACTTGGAATCAGAACCGGTTCGATTATGGCATCAAGTCTTCCTGCAAAAAAGATTCTGGCGGTTGATGATAATCCGGTCGTTTTGAAGGCTTTGACCACGACCCTCGAGTCCAGAGGTTACAAAGTTTTCACCGCTCAGGACGGCTCCGAAGCTTTTGGCATTGCGCGGCGGGAGAAACCCGACTTGTACCTGCTCGATATTTTCTATCCGCCCGACCTCGTGGAAAGCGGCAACACCTGGGATGCATTCCTCATCATGCAATGGCTCAAGCACACCGGCGAGGCCACGGACAAACCGGTCGTCATCATTTCCGGAGCCGAACCGGCGGAATATAAAACCCGCTGTCTGGCCGCCGGAGCGCTGGCGTTCCTGCCCAAACCGCTCGATCCGACGGAACTGGTGAACACCATCCAAAATATTTTCAACCTCCCCGTCAAAAATCCCGAACCGGTGGCAACCTCCAATCTCTGACCCTGCCGCTAACACCGAATTTCAAGGCATTTCGATCCTTGGAATAGATTTGCACCCATCTGATATTTCATACATTCGTGGGAACAAATTTGCCTGCCGTGCATCTAATCTGTTCCGTCAATGGGTTTCGCCATTATCATTCGACAAACGGGCGAAGTAAAAGCAGCCGGCGGCACCGAGCGCCGAGACTGCTGCTATCAGGACAGCCTGCGTCCCAGGCTGTTTCAAATCATCGAGCCATTGCTCAATTACCGGACCCATTTTGCCGTAGAGCATGCCCATCTGCCGCATCTGGGCGCGGTTATAGCCCGTCATGGCCGGATCATCCGTCAAATCCGGGGAACGCGTCCCGGCCCAATAAATCGCGCCGGCGCCGGCCAATCCGAGCACCAGCACAATGATGCCAGCCAGCCGGAATCGCGCGCTTGTTTTGGACGATGCATCCGGACTTGAGGATTTCTCAATCACAATTCCAGTTTAGCAAAAAAAAGCATGATGGCCAAAACGGAAACGCCCGGATGCGCGCCAAAAAAAAGTCAATCGCGCCGAAGCCCGACAATCGGCATCACAGCCGGTCCACTTTCAAAGACCGGCAGCCGACTGCGATTTTCCTCGCCAATTTTCTTCGAGGCAGGCATTCATATCCATCAGAAAGACATTCGCCCTTTTGCGTTGTCCACACGAAACGAGGAGTTTGCCAGAGTGGTGCGGTGGCGTCTTTCATTGTCCTGATGCAAAAGTTCGTGGACATTCTATTGATCGAAGACGATGCCAATGATGTGGAACTGGTATTGGACGCGTTGCGTCAGCGCCACATTTCGACCAATGTCATCCATGTGGTGGACGGATATGAGGCGATGGATTTCGTTTCCCACAGCGGTCTTTTCGTCAACTGGCAGGACATGCACGTGCCCAAAGTCATCCTGCTGGACTTGAACCTTAAAACCGTAAGCGGTCTGGATGTGCTCCGCCAGCTCAAGGCCGAAGACAAAACCAAAACCATCCCCATCGTGGTCTTTACCGGTTCACAACGGGACATTGACTTGGTTGAAAGCTACCGCCTGGGCGTGAACAGTTACGTCATGAAACCGGCCGATGCCGGAAAATTCCGATCAGTGGTCGGCGAAATCGGAAGCTACTGGCTTAAAATCAACCACCCGCCGGCGCATTGAACCGGTTCCGGAAGAAGCCGCGCCGCTGCGCGCTATGGGTTACCGATGGTCATTATCGTCTCCATCATGAACTTCTCCATGTTGGAATCCCTGATCCGAATGTTCGCGGTCTTCGGAATGGCCCCGGTTTCCGCGGTCTCCCCGAAAAATACAACCGGTGGTGGAAAGCACGGCAGCCAAACATATCAAATAAACAATCACTCTCATAAGCCGAACCTTCCCACTAATCAAATGCAACCGCTATGGGGTGTTACCCCCACCAAAGCTTCAATGTGAAATCGCGATGCCGCGGCGCAACGTCACCACGCGCCTGGTGAAGTCCTGTCTTTCCTCTTGAGTTTGCCGACGAAGCTGGTTTAGTGGATCGCAGCAGTTCAAGTCCGGTAATCCACGCCATGAATAAACAGGAATTCGCGGAAACTTTGAGAAATGAAGTCGGGGAACTGGAAGTTCTGATCAAAAAACTTCAGGCCCGATGCGAGCGGATGAAGACGCTGGTGCTTGACCTAGAGGCGGAAATCTCGGGCAAAAATCCTCGAACCCAAAATCCCGAGCCGGACAGCAAATTCAGAAAAATGATCGACAAAGTCTTCGGTGAAGAACCAAAACGAAAGCGTTGACTGTAGCGGCGTTCTGTGAGCGCCGGAAGATTGCAAGGTCATATTGAAATCAAACGACTTTTGAAAGAATCGGGCGGGATTATTGCCCTTGAAAGATGCGATTTGCCGGGTGGGATTTGCAAATTGCAATTTGGCCCTTCAGCAAATTGCCGGGCAGGACGGCGCTCAATGGATCAAGACATATACCTCAATGGCAATTATTTTTCATTCGCGAACGCCCAATTGACACCTTCAATAAATTCGCCTTTTGCATGCCAGACACTGAGATCCACGTTGCCTTCAGTTTGAATAAAATATTTGCGGGCTTTTTCCCGATCTCCTGCCAGGCCAGCCAAATGAGCGCGTTCATTCTTCGCAGCCAATGAATCGGGAAACCGGTTCAGGATGGCGGCAAAACCCCTGTCCACACGCTCCCATGAAATTGTGTTTTTCTCAAACACGTCGATGTTTTCACCATAGTGATGAATATTCCAGACCACTTGCGCATAGAGTAAATCCCCTTTCTCACCACCCAGGCTGTCGGCTGAATGCGTCAAATCTTTTTCCCATTCCCCTTCCTCACCATACCATCGGGGCAAAAGATAAACGGCCCTGGTAGTATAGTAATACACATAATCGGGCTCGGCGGCGATGGCGCGTTGGAAAATATCTTTGAACTGCGATTTATCAAGTTGCAGCCCCAAGGCCACTCCCATCTTGGTTGACCAGTAAACCGGACATTTTTCTTTGAGTTTTCCGGCATCGTCCAGGACATTCCACGCCTGATTCAGCCTGTCGCCGAAAAGTTTCCATTGCGCATCCGATACTGTCCTTCCCCAACCGCTTCCCCTGACTGCCCAGGCGTAATTTCTCAGAAAGCGAGCCATCAAAGTTCGCGCGGTAATTGATTGAGGCCTGGCCTGAATCCATTCTTGTATTTCTTTTTGATGGCTTTCCCACCCCGAAGTGGAAAGTTCATCCGCGGACGCAATTGCATCGTACGCAATCATCAGCTTCCAGGTTCCATCCGCATAGCACTGCTTCGAATCGCGGTAATTGGCGAACAGGTCTTCCAAATTGTCATAGTCCCTGTTGTTGAGCAGGGTTGCCGCCTGGTATCTGATTTCAGCCTGCTCCTTTGCTTCGGACGTTTTGACCACTGTGATTTGGAACGGTAAACCGGGCAAGGGTTGGATAGCTGCCCGGCGCTCCGATTCCAACGATTTCTTCGAACAACTCAGCAGAAACACAGGAAGCAGCAGGCAGATGATTCTGAGATTCATCGTCAGGGTTTATCCTTTCTGTGCCTCTTTTGTCCAAGTGTCTTTCAATGTTATCGTTCGATTAAGCACGAGCTTGCCGGATGTACTGTCCTTATCCAGCGCAAAATAGGCGAGGCGTTCGAACTGATAGCGGAGCTCCGGCTTCGCGTCTTTCAGGCTTGGCTCACACTTGGCTGTCACCACTTCGAGCGAATGTGGATTGAGTACGGATTTGAAATCACGCCCGTCCTTTTCCGGCTCGGCTTCGGTAAACAGCCGGTCGTAAAGACGAACTTCGGCGTCAATCGCATGCGCGGCGCTCACCCAATGGATTGTCCCTTTCACCTTCCGGTTTGCCGTCGGGCCTCCGGTTTTGCTGTCGAGGTCAGCTGTGCAACGGAGTTCGGTGATGTTGCCCTTCGCGTCCTTCACCACTTCGTCGCATTTGATGATGTAGGCGTATTTCAACCGGACTTCGCCGCCGGGTTTGAGCCGGAAAAATTTCGGTGGCGGCACTTCCTTGAAATCGTCCTGCTCGATGTACAGTTCGCGGCCAAAGGGAACTTTCCGTTTGCCCGCGGTTTCGTCCTCGGGATTGTTCACCGCATCCAATTCCTCGGCTTTGTCCTCGGGATAATTCGTCAGGACGACTTTGATCGGACGCAACACGGCCAGGCGGCGTAACGCGTGCTTATTCAGGTCTTCGCGGATGGCATGTTCGAGCACGGCCACGTCGGTGATGCCGTTGTATTTGGTGATGCCGATGTTGTACGCAAAGGCCCTGAGGGCCGCCGATGTTACCCCCCGACGCCTGATTCCGCTAATTGTCGGCATGCGCGGGTCGTCCCAGCTGCTCACGAGTTTTTCGTTCACGAGCTGCATGAGCTTGCGCTTGCTCATGATGGTGTAACCGAGACTGAGCCGCGCGAATTCGTATTGATGCGGCAACGGACGCGGCAGATCGAGCCCTTCCAGAATCCAATCGTACAGCGGCCGGTGCACTTCGAATTCAAGCGTGCAGATGCTGTGTGTGATGCCTTCGATGTAATCGCTCAGGCAATGCGCGAAATCGTACATCGGGTAGATGCACCATTTGCCGCCGGTGTGATGATGCTCGGCGTGACGGATGCGATAAAGCAGCGGATCGCGCATCCAGATATTCGGCGATGCCACATCAATTTTTGCGCGCAGCGAGCGTTTGCCATCGGGGAACTCGCCATTTTTCATGCGCGTGAACAGGTCGAGGTTTTCCTCGACGCTGCGGTTGCGATACGGGCTTTCCTTGGCCTGACGGCGGTACTCGTCGGTTTCTTCCGGAGTCAGGTCACAAACGTATGCCCTGCCCTTTTTGACGAGCGTGACGGCATATTCGTAAATCTGGTCGAAATAATCGGAGGCGTAGAAAGGTTCAACCGCAGCGGCAACCACCGCCTCGCGCGCGGTCTGCCG
>Ga0265338_10006283_pt1 | contig 15189 bp, 14 predicted proteins | sample 42126metaG_FD_193579 | JGI IMG/M metagenome (GOLD analysis project Ga0265338, IMG submission 193579) | Rhizosphere microbial communities from Carex aquatilis grown in University of Washington, Seatle, WA, United States - 4-21-26 metaG | ecosystem: Host-associated > Plants > Roots > Rhizosphere... | reverse complement strand
TGCACCCAATTGAGCAGTTCGGGGTCATTGGCGTGATAGGCTTCGCCCGTTTCCGTTGTGCCGGTTACCGCCTGATGTCGGCGCCCAACGCCCGCGATCATCGCTTCGGCTGCGGTCTTCGGCCCATAGACTGTGATCATGGCGGCCATGCCGGTACGCTTCAGGCGGGTTACCGGGTCGGTGCGAAACGAGCTGTGATCCCACACGCCATGGCGCACCCGCGGCTCGGCAAGCTCGAGAAATACGGCGGCGACGCCACCGATAAAAAGCGGCAGCGGGTTTTTGAACACAAGCCAGGAGACAGAATCGGGCGGCACCAGCGCGTCTTCGCCCATAGGCTGGGTGAAATCGAACGGTATGCCCGTCGCCAGAAAATTCCCGGCGAAGGCGTCGATCTGCTGTTGCAGAAAGGCAGGCAGATGCAGCGGCGCGTTCCGTTTCACGCGGCCAGCCTATCCGAGAGAATGCCTTGCGCCTATCTGCGTACGAACGCGCGCAAAGCTGCCTCACCGGAACCCAGCAAAGCAGCATAGGGGTGCATGATCACTTTGGTGGGCACGATGCCGACATAGCTGCCGAAGCGGCCTTTGTCCTCGAAGCAGCGGCGGAAGATGCCGTTGTTGAGTTCTTTGACAAAGCGCGGGGCGATGCCGCCGCCAAGATAAAGCCCGCCACGGGCGCCATAAGCCAGCGCGATATCACCCGCAAAACGGCCATAGATGCCGAGGAATACCTCGAAGGCTTTCTGGCAATGCAAATCGGATTCGGCAACGGCGCGTTTGGCGACTTCGGCTGGCTCGAGCGGAGCGATGTCCAGCCCCGAAAGCCGCGCCAGCGCCCAATGGATATTGGAAAGTCCCGGGCCCGAAAGCAGCCGCTCGGTCGAGACGCGGCCATAGCGCACTTTCAGCACATTCAGGATCGCATATTCGGTCTCGTCCACCGGCGAGAAGGCGATATGCCCGCCCTCGGTGACCATGACCGAACTCGAAAACTTGTCGCGCACCAAGGCCGCGACGCCAAGGCCGGTGCCGGCTCCGACCACGCCGACCGTCTCACCGGCAATGCCGGGATGCTCGCCGCCGATGGTGGCGAGGTCATCGCCGCTCAGATGCTCCACCGCATAAGCCAGCGCCGCATAATCGTTGATCACCATGGCGTTCTTGAAGCCGCGTTCGCGCAGCACCGCCTCGCTGATCACCCATTTGCCATTGGTTAGCTTGACGACACCGTCTTTGCTGGGCCCGGCGACTGCCACCACGATGGCATCGGGAATGGGCCCGCCGCTTTCCTTCAGATAGAGGTCGACAACCTCTTCAAAGGTCGCATAACCCGCGCGGGGCAGGCTTTTGGGCGCCGAAATTTTGGGCGAGCCGTCGGTCAGATCGGCAAGGGCGAGGCGCACATTGGTGCCTCCGATATCGCCCACTAGGCAGTTTTTGGTGGTCACGCGCGTGTCACTCCGGCGGTCCGGGAAGGTTAATTTTACGGGCAGTCCAGCCCCATTGCGCCGACCATAACACGACGACAGCGCTGTCTATGCCCGGTTCGCAGGCGTTTAAGGGGTCAATCGTCGCACGGCAAGGCCTATTCGTGGCGAAGTGCCTCAATCGGGTCAAGCCGGGCTGCCCGGCGGGCGGGAAAATAACCGAAAGCCACCCCCACCGCGGCCGAAAACAACACCGCAATCACAACAATCCCCGGATCGAAAATGAAGGGCAGGCTCAGCGCCGCAGTGGCCGCGGCGGCCCCGCCCAGGCCCAGGGCCAGCCCCACAATGCCGCCCAAAGCGCTCAAAACCACCGCTTCGATCAGAAACTGCAGCAGCACATCGCGCTCCCGCGCCCCGATGGCGAGGCGGATGCCGATTTCCCTGGTGCGCTCTGTTACCGATACCAACATGACATTCATGATGCCGATACCGCCGACCAAAAGGCTGACCGCGGCAATCGCCGCCAGGAACAGCGTCATGACGCCGGTGATGTTGGACAGGATCTTTCCAATCTCACCCAAATCCTGAACGTCGAAATTGTCCTTCAGATCACCCGAAATATGGCGGCGCACGCGCATCACCTTGGCGATTTCTTCCTTGGCGTGGGGAATGCCGGCTTCGTTCTGCACCTCGACCATGATGTTATAGACGTCGTTGTTGCCGATCAGCCGGCGCTGCACGGCGCGGATCGGCAAGATGACGTAGTCGTCTTGGTCCTGGCCAAAGGTGTTGCGGCCCTTGGCGCCCAGTAGCCCGATGACCTCGCAGGTGATTTTGTTGAGGCGGATGCGCTGGCCGACGGGATCCTGCGCCCCGAACAATTCATGGCGCACGGTCTCGCCGATAACGCAGACCGATTTGCCGGTTTTGTCCTCGGTCTCGTTGAAGGGACGGCCGGAGACGATCGTCCAATTGCGCGTTACGAAATACTCGGTGGTCGCGCCGTTGACCGTGGTGGTGTGATTGCGGTTGCCCAGGATCGCGGAAGCGGATGTCTGGGTTATCGGCACCACATGCGAGAGGCTCATCACCTCGCGCCGCAGCACATCGGCATCGGCAATCTGGAAATTGGGCGCGACCGCTGGCGGGCCGCCATCGCGATGGGCCCCCGGCGTAACAAACAACAGATTCTTGCCGATCGAAGACACGGTATTAGCGACAGAGGCGGTGGCCCCATTGCCCAGCGTCACCAGGGCGATCACGGCCGCCACGCCAATGATGATGCCGAGTGTCGTCAGGGCGGCGCGCATCAGATTGTTGCGGATTTCGCGCAAGGCGAGGATGAAGGCGTTACCGATCATGCGCCCACTCCCGATCCCGAATCCGAATAAATGCGCCCGTCGCGGAAACGCACCTGGCGCTTGGCATAAGCGGCCACGTCTTCCTCGTGGGTGACAAGCACAATGGTGAGGCCGCGCTCGTCATTCAGCTTGCGTAAGAGCGCCATGATCTCGTGGCTCATCGATGAATCAAGATTGCCGGTCGGCTCGTCGGCGAAGACCACATCGGGTTCGCTCACCAGGGCCCGCGCAATGGCGACGCGCTGCTGCTGCCCGCCCGAAAGCTGCGCGGCGGTGTGGCTGCCGCGGCTCTCCAGCCCCACCTGTTTCAGGGCGATGTCGGATCGCCGCCGCCGTTCCTTGCGCGAGATGCCGCGATAGATCAGCGGCAGTTCCAAATTCTCCACCGCCGTGGTGCGTTTCAAGAGGTTGAACCCCTGGAAGACGAAGCCAATGTAATAGCGCCGCAGCAGCGCCAGCTCATCACGGCTGAGCGAGCCCACATCAATCCCGCGGAACAGATATTGCCCCGCCGATGGTGTATCGAGGCAGCCCAAAATGTTCATCGCCGTCGATTTGCCGGAGCCCGAAGGCCCCATCACGGCGACGAATTCGTGCTCGTGGATGGTCAGATCGATCCCGGCCAGGGCGGAGACTTGGGCCTCGCCCTCGCCATAGATCTTAAAGACGTTTCTCAGCTCGATCAGCGGCGCGCTCATGGCGTCCCGGGCATCTTTGCGTCGGTAATAACCTGATCGCCCGGCGCAAGATCGCCCTGGAGAATCTGGGTGGCATGGCCGTCGCTGCCGCCGAGCTTAAGGTCATGGGGCTTGAGCTTTTTGCCCACCACCGTCCAAACCCGTCCCAGCCCCGTCCCCACCGGCGCGGCCGGGACGTCTTTGGTCTCTGTTACCGGCGGCACAAAGCGCAATGCGGCGTTCGGCACCAAGATCGCGGAGGGCAGGTGGCCGGTGACGATTTCGGCCGTCGCCGTCATGCCGGGCTTCAGCAGCAATTTGCCATTGTTGACGACCAGAATGCCCTTATAGGTCACCACATTCTGCACGGTCTGCGCATTGGTGCGCACTTGGATCATCTGGGCATCAAATTGCTTGTCAGGATAAGCGCCGACGGTGAAACGCGCCGCCTGTCCAGTGTGTACAATGCCTACATCAGCTTCATCGATATCGACATCCAGCTCCATCTGCTTCAGGTCGCTCGCCAGTGTGAACAGCACCGGCGTGTTGAACGAGGCGACCACGGTCTGGCCTTTGGAGACTTTGCGATCGAGCACCACGCCATCGATGGGGGCATAGATGGTGGCCTTTTGCAGGCTGGTCTCGATCTGCTGCACCTGTGCTTCGCCCAGGGCGACACCGGCCTTGGCCCGCAGATAATCGCCTTTGGCGACGTCGTAATCCTGCTGCGACATCGCATTGGTCCGCACCAGCGCGGACAAGCGTTTCATGCGGGCGTCGCTTTGGACCAGCGTTGCCTGGAGCTGCTCCAAGGTGGCGCGCTGTTGATCAAGCTGGGCGACGATCTGATCGGTGTTGATCTGGGCCAGCTTCTGACCCTTGGTGACGTGGTCGTTGTAGTCGACGAAGAGATCGTCGATGCGGCCGGAGACTTCGGCGCCCACATCCACCGAGACCCGCGGCGCCAAGGTGCCGGTGGCACTGACGATCAAAGTGAGGCCGCCTTTGCTCACGGGCTGGAAGGTATAGGTCGGGTGCGGCCTGGGGCCGAACATCGCGAACAGGACCAGGGCAAGGACCACGGCTGCGGCGATCTCCCACCACAAATAGCGGCGCCACCACGACTTTGGCTTGGTCCGACCCAGGCGTTCGTTAATTCCGGGACCACCGAATGCCCCGCCAGACGTCTCGTTCAAGTGCCCCTCCTGGCCCACCGTTGGTTACAAGATAGGTGACGTAGCGACGAACTTTAAGGGGGGAGGCTGCAATTTCTGCACTTTGCCGCTGTGGTTAACGCCGTTGGCCGTCTTTACGCTTTTTTGAGCAAACATTGCGGTAACGGGGTGACATGTTTGCCCGCTTGACGAACCCGAAAGACCTCGGCGCCCAAACTCGCCCGCAAGAGCGATAAAATCGGGGTGTATTGGGCTTATGCGGGTATCGGCAGTTTTTCGGGAGCGCAAAGAGGTTCGCAGTTTTCACAAACTGAAGCGGACCAGCTCCGGGCGCGTACTCAATCTTATTCTCTTAAGCGATGCCGTCAGCAGTCTGAATGCTGGCGTCAAGCCGGCCAACATTGCCAAGCTGTTCTATTCCAACACCCTCAATTACTCGATCCTGACCAAACACAATCTGCGCGACAATGAGCGCGATCTGTTTGCCCGCAGCCTGCATGTGGCGACCAAAATTTTCATTCCCTTCGATCCCAAGCGGCTCGAGATCGGTGGCCGTTCCTTTTTCATCGAGGAATTTCAGTTCAAGGATCACTTGCGCGATCTTTTGCATCTGGATCCCGCGCTGGGCGACCCCAGCGTGGTGCACGACATCAAGGTGCTGGAGGCTTTAAGCCGCTCGCCGACGCTCGATCCTTTCATCGTCGCCGAATATATGCGCTCGGAAGGTTTGCGGGTCGAGCCCGCCTTTTTTTCCGAAAGCTACGGCCTGGCGGGCAAAGCCTCATCCGAGGTCTTCGAAGTTTTCCAGCCGCTGGTGCAAAAGGCCCTTGGCAAGGCCGCCTCGGCGGAGGAGATGGCCCGCTTCGTCGATCAGGTGTGGAATGTGTCGTCCGGCACCACCGACAATCTTTTCCTCGAAGCCCTACAGATTCCGCGCCGTGAGTGGGCCAATGTGATCTTCTCCTGGAAGGCGCTGATCTATTACGATCTGATCTCGCGCGGCACCGGCGAACGCCTCGACCTCGTCTTGCGGGTGTTGAAAGAGACGGCGCCAAAAATGCGGCCGTCGCGGGTCGTGGCGACGCGGATCGAAGAAATGAAGCGCGATCTGGCGCGCAACCTCTACAAACTGCATGATGGTTCGACGGGCTATATCCGCCTGGCTTTGACGCGGGTCGTCGATGCCATTCTGGGTGATCAATCGGCGGGCCGATTGTCGGATACGTTGCGCGACATGGCCGATCATATTTCCGCTGTGGGCATGAACGTCGTTCTTTTCGATCAGGTGTCGTCCTATTTCCTCTACCTCTTCCCGCGCCCCTCCAGCGGCCTTGTCGATGCCGAAGAATTCGAAGCCGAACTCACCAACCTTTGCGACATCGTCCAGCTTCGCGATACCGCGTTTGGGTAACCGCTACAGATAATAACTCGACAGCAGCAAGCTCGTTTCCGACGCGGAGACGCCATTAATCTGGCGGATGCGGTGCAAAGCGCGGTCAAAGCCTTCCAGGCTTTCGGTGGCAAGCTCGATCACCATATCCCAGCGCCCATTGGTGCTGTGCACCACGCTGACTTCGGCAAAGCCGCGCAGCACCTTCAGGATATGATCGGAGCGCTCGCCTTCCACCGCCAGCATCATGATGGCGCGGATGCGCGTGGGTCCGGCTTCCGGTTTTGCCCGCACCGTGAAGCCTTGGATGGTGCCTTGCGCCAGCAAGCGGTCGATGCGGTTTTGCACCGTGCCGCGCGAGACGCCCAGGCTTTTGGCCAAGCTGGCGACCGGCTGGCGCGCATTGTCTCTGAGAAGCCCGATCAGGCGGCGGTCGGTGTCATCCATAGGCCATCTCTTCCATAGGCTTGACTTTTCGTCAGTCAGTTCTGTCATTATACCAGAACGTGGCGCGAAATTGCATAGGTTGCTGTCTTTCTGTTAACACGCCCAAAGCGCATCCTGCCGGCCGAACCCAGGAAAGCCGACCGCCATGCACCGCAAACCTTCACTCATGATGGTCGCGCCGAGCCATTACGAGGTCTCCTACGTCATCAATCCCTGGATGCAGCCCGGTGCCTGGGGCAGCGATCCAGAGGCTCACCTGCGCGAGGCGGCCGCCGCTTCCGCAGCCCTACACATTGCCCTCGAAGCTGCCGGAGCCGAAGTGTCGATCCTGCCCGGCGTCCCCGGCCTGCCCGACATGGTGTTTCCCGCCAATGCTGCTGTGGTCCTCAACCGCCGCGCTTTGGTCGCCCGCTTTGCCTGTCCCGAGCGGCGTGGGGAGGAGGCTCACTTCCTCGCTGCCTTCGAAGCCTTGCGCGCCCGCGGGCTTCTCGATGTGGTGGAGCACTATCCGCAAGGCGTCTTCCAGGAAGGCGCCGGCGATGCCATTTGGGATGATGGCCGCCAGCTTTTCTGGGCCGGTTTCGGCCAGCGTTCTGAGCACGCTTCGCTCGCGATCACCGAGGATTTTTTCGATGTGCCTCTGGTGGCGCTCGAACTCGTCTCGCCGCGCTTCTATCACCTCGACACCTGCTTTCTATCGCTCTCGGGTGGCGAAGTGCTCTATTATCCGCCCGCTTTTTCGGATGAAGGCAAAGCCACTATTGCGGCCGTCGCGGGCCGCGAAAACGTTATTCTGGCGCAAGACGAAGATGCCGCCGGTTTCTGCGTCAACGCCGTCAATATCGGCCGCCATATCGTCATGGCCCGCCCGCCGCAGCGCCTTGCCGATGAACTGACCGAGCGCGGTTACAGCGTCACCGGCGTCGATCTCGACCCCTTCATTTTGTCGGGTGGCGGCGCTTATTGCATGACCTTGCGGCTCGACCGCGAAAGCAAACCCCTCGTGGTGGAGGCCGCTGCCGAATAGGAGTCTGAAGATGGATAGGATCACACCTTTCCAAACCGCGCAGTACATCGCCCTCGAAGAGGCCTATGGCGCCTCCAACTACAAGCCGCTGGACGTGGTGCTCACGCGCGGCGAGGGCGTTTATGTCTGGGATGTGGAAGGGCGGCGCTATCTCGATTGCCTATCGTCGTATTCGGCGGTCAATCAAGGCCATTGCCATCCCAAGGTTCTGGCGGCGCTGACCGCGCAAGCGGGCCGCCTCTCCATCACCTCGCGCGCCTTCCGCAACGATCAGCTTGGGCTTTTCTATGAAGAGCTTTGCGCGCTCACCCATTCGCACAAAGTGCTGCCGATGAATTCCGGCGCCGAAGCGGTGGAGACGGCGCTCAAGCTGGCGCGCAAATGGGGCTATGAGGTGAAGGGCGTTACGCCGGGCGCGGCCGAGATCATCGTGGCGAGCGAAAATTTCCATGGCCGCACCTTGGCCATTGTCGGCTTTTCCAGCGATCCTCCTTCGCGGCAGAATTTCGGCCCCTTCGCGCCAGGCTTTGTCACGGTGCCCTTCGGCGATGCGGCCGCGCTGGAAGCCGCCATCACCCCCAACACCGTCGCGGTGCTCTTGGAGCCGATTCAAGGCGAGGCGGGCGTCATCATTCCACCGCCCGGTTACTTGCAAGCCGTGCGCGCGCTCTGCACCGGCCACAACGCCATCCTTATCCTCGATGAAATCCAAACCGGCATGGGCCGCACCGGCAAGCTTCTGGCCGAAGAGCATGACGGCGTCGAAGCCGATCTTACCGTGGTGGGAAAAGCCTTATCCGGTGGCTTTTATCCGGTCTCGGCGGTGCTTTCCAATCGTGAGGTGATGGATGTGCTCAAGCCCGGCGAGCATGGCTCGACCTTTGGCGGCAATCCGCTCGCCTGCGCCGTCGCCCGCGCTGCCATAAGCGTGCTGATCGAAGAAGACATGATCGGCAATGCCGACCGCATGGGCGCCTATCTGCTTGGCCAATTGCGCGCCATCCAGTCGGACCTCATCAAAGAGGTGCGGGGCCGCGGCCTCATGCTTGCTGTGGGGCTGCACCCGCACGCCGGCGGCGCCCGCCGCCTCTGCGAAGCCCTGATGGCCCGTGGCATCCTCTGCAAGGAAACCCACGGACATATTCTGCGCATCATGCCGCCGTTGATCATCACCAAAGCGCAGATCGACGAAGCGCTGCCGGACTTTCGCGCGGTGCTGATGGGGGGCGCGCGTTAGTGTCCGTTCGGAGCGCCCGAATGTGATTTTGACGATGTGTTTTTGCACACCGTGACGGCACAGCCGGTATATGCCCCATCCGCCTTCACAAGGGCCCCAGCAAAGCCGCAAAACGGTTCAGGTAGTGTTCCGAACCAAACGTGCCATTCGTCACCGAAGTTAGCGTTCCTAACCAGAACTGCCTGCCATCGCCCGGACGATGGTGACGTGGGCTGCTGTAACCGGCATACAGCCCGACCTTTGTTAATCGCCGCAGCAGCATCTGAGACTGGACGGTCCGCGGCCGCACCAGCCATGACTATCCCCAGAAACAAAAGAGCAGTCATTCGCCGTTTCATTTCTCCCACTCCAATCTTGAAATAATTCTGCCCAATTCCCACATCCCTCCGGCTGTTTGACGTTGTGGAAGATGAACACGCGCAGGGGTCCTGCGATGACGGAGCATATGCGCGGATCGTGTCGCCTTCCTGCGCGATGACAGCGCTGGAACTTTCTGGCGAAAAACGGGTGATCACAAAGGGATAGGTACCAAAACGTCGAATTGAACCGCGAAAAATCGATAGTGCGGTGGTGTCCCGCGATGCAGCAGGAGCAGGGTACCCCCCACCGGTTTCCCGCATAACAATGATCTTGCGCAGAATTTCACCCTCCCTCAAGGGGAGGGTGAAAGCCCCACCACTGCCTCAGATGGCGCACGCCGTGGCCGTTTTACCTGCGGCTTTGGCGGGTCGCGAAGATCGGCACCCGCGCCATAAGTCGCCGCGCGCAGCACGGCCATCAGCGCATGGCGATCCTTGATGGTGGCAAGGTCCGCATAAGGAATAATATCGCCCAGCGCTGTGCGCACTTCGCTGCCGATTTTGTTGTGGACTTCGTGAAACAACAGCGCCAGCCGCAAGGTTAGCGAGACATGGCTGACAAGCTGGAACAAAAGCGAATTCTGTCCGGCAAAATAAAGCGGCGCCACCGGGGCGTGGCCCGCCGTAATCAACTTGGCGGTGAAGGTTTTCCAATCGCTGTCGATGGCGCGGCGCTGCCACCATTTCGGCGTGGTCGAAACCCCGCCTGCGGGGAAGATCAAAACGCAGCCGCCCGCTTTCAGATGCGCAATGGCGGCGGCGCGTGACTTTAAGTTGGTCGCCACCGCCTCCTTGGTTTCGGCAAAATCGATCGGCAAGAGATAGCGCTGCAACGGTTCGGCTTTGCAGATCACCGCATTGGTCAGCACGCGGAAGTCTGGCCGCGCTTTGCCGACGATATGGCAAGAGACGATACCGTCGAGCACGCCATAAGGATGGTTGCACACCACCACCAAAGGCCCCGTGCGCGGCCAGCGCGCAAGCTTGTCGGCGTCGTAAGAGACTTTCAGTTCCAAGAGCCGGACCGCAGCGTCCCAAAAGCTCTCGCCTTCGGTGGGTTGGTAGGTCTCATACAGCCAGCGCAAATAAGGCTGACCCGTCGCCTGTTCGATGGCGTGGATGACAAAGCGGGTAAAAGGCGGGTCGTCTTCTGCTGCATAGGAAAATTCATCCGGCCGCAGCGCTTCCATGGCCCAGTCCTGCGCCTTGAAGCCAGCCACCGCCAAACAAAGCCAAGCGGCGATGAAGGCGCCGCCGCCAAAGGGTGTCACCACGCCCAGACCATGCACACCCGTCAGTGCGAGAAGATAAAGCGAGCCGCAAAAGAGCACGATGCCGATCAAGAACAGCCACGCTGCGCGCCCCGCCCAAACGCCTGGCACCAGCGCCGCAAGCCCCATGGCGAGCGCATGGCTGAGATGATATTGCGCGGCGGTCTTGAAGGTCTCCAGCATCTCGGGCGAAAGCGTGCCTTTCAGCCCATGCGCCGCGAAGGCGCCTGCGGCCACTGCCAGCGCGCCATTGATGGCGGCAACGCTCAGCCACGGCTTTAGCGGCATCCGCAGCCACCGTGATGATCGTGGCTGACTTCTTCCACGGCGAGGCGTGATAGCTCTTCGGTGGCGGCGAAATCGGATTTGACCCGCGCCAGCATGTGTTTGTCGGCCATCAGGTCGAGCGCGGTCAGCGCCAAAGCTTTGGCGCCGTCGATCACGGCGGCATCGCCTCTCTCGCTCGCCGCCCATATGGCGAATTCGGGATTGTGGATGATGACGTCGGCGGGCGCCACCGCCAGCATGGGATGGATGGAGGGCACGCGATGGCTGACATTGCCCATATCGGTCGATCCCGCAAAGCCTTGCGGAATGTCCGCCATGGGGAAAAATTCGCGCCCCAGCGCTTTGGCATGGGTCTCGAATACTTCTGCCAACGGGTAATTGGTTTTGAGGTCGAGATAATCCGCCCCCGTCCAATGGAGCTCCAAGCGGCAGCCGGTGGCCAGCGCCCCGGCTTCGAAACAGGCCACCACGCGCTTTTTCAGCTTCACCAGATCATGCACATCGGCGGCGCGGATGAAGAAGCGGCAGGCGGCGCGTTCGGGCACGATATTGGGTGCCATGCCGCCATCGGTGATGATGCCGTGGATGCGTTCGGAGTTGCGAATATGCTGGCGGAGCTGCGCAATCGCCGAATAAGCCGTCACCACCGCGTCGAGCGCATTGACGCCGCGCGATGGCATGGCCGAGGCATGGGAGGCTTTGCCGTGGAACACCGCTTCCACATCGGCCACCGCGATGGTCGGCATGGTCATCAGATTCAAATTGGCAGGATGGATCATCATCGCCGCATCGACGCCTTTGAAAGCGCCGAAGCGGGCCATGATTTCCTTGCCGCCATGGGCTTCCTCCGCCGGGGTGCCGAGATAGCGCACCATGCCGGGCAGGCCGATTTTGGACAGCGCAATGGCGGCGCCATAGCCGATGGAGGCAATGATGTTGTGGCCGCAAGCATGACCGATGCCGGGCAGGGCGTCATATTCTGAGAGGATCGCCACCACCGGCCCGTCCGCTTTGCCGAACTCGGCGGCAAAAGCCGTCTTCATGCCGAAGGCCTCGCGGCTCACGGTCAGAGCGTGGCTTTCGGCGGCAGCGGCCAAACGCTCGGCGGCTTTGAATTCGTTCAGTGACAGTTCCGGTTCGGCATGGATCGCATGCGACAGGGTGATCAACTCGCCCTTCAGGGCTTCGACCGCGGAAACAACATCTCGGCGCAAGGTTTCGAGGGACATAAAAAGCTCGAACGGACCACACGGTCCATCATAGACTGGCTTTTGTGCCTTTGCGATGCCCTGTTAACCGATGGATTTTGCATGCTGTCCGAAGCCGATCCCGCGCTCAACTTTGTCCTGGCCAGTGATGGCGTCCGTCTCGCCTATAATGTGACCGGCGAGGGCAAGCCGGTGCTCCTCGTCCACGGCTTTGCCTCCAGCCGTCTGCAGAATTGGGGCAGCACAGGCTGGATCGACCGGCTGGCGCAAGAGGGCTATCGCGTCGTCAGTTTTGATTGCCGCGGCCATGGCCAAAGCGACAAGCCGCACGCTGCGGAGTCTTATGGCCGCCACATGGCCGAGGATATTCTCACCGTGATGGACGCCGCGGGTCTGCCGGCAGCGCATGTGATGGGCTATTCGATGGGCGGGATGCTGACGATTGACCTTGTCCTGCGCCATCCCGAGCGGGTGTTGAAAGCCGTGGTCGCGGGGCTCGGCGCCAATTATTTCGATGAGCAACAGGATTGGCGCGACAACGTTGCCAATGCCTTGCTCACCGACGATCCTTCGCTCATCGCCGATAACGAGGCGCGCAAATTTCGCATCTTCGGCGGCCAGAAAGGCAAGGACCGGCTGGCGCTGGCCGCCTGCATGCGTTCGCCGCGTAGCAAATACACGCCGGACGACCTTAAAGCCTGCCAGCGGCCCATGCTGGTGGTGGCGGGCGAGAGTGATACGCTGGTGGGCTCGCCCTTCGGCTTGGCCAAGGCGTTTGGCGATGGGCGCGCGGTGGTGCTACCCAATAAGGACCACATGACCGCGGTTGGCGACCCGGGCTATAAGCGCGCCGTGCTCGATTTTCTGGCTGGCTGAGCCAGGCGCGCCAAGCTCAGATGGCTTTGGCCTTTTCGGCCAGCAGCGAGATGTCCACCGGCTCGAATTCTTTGCGCCCCAGGGCAACGTCGCGGATCGCATCGGAGATGTTGAGGAAGGTATTGGCGATATCCTCGAGCATCGCGGCCACTTCGATGGCTGGTGTGCCTTCGCAATTGGCGAGGCGGCGGACGGCCTCGCTCTGAATCTCCATCACCTGCTGCAGATACAGGCAATAATTCTGCATCGTCTTGTCGGTGCTGATCGACGATTCGAAGTCTTTCATGGTGCTCTCTCCCCGTTTTATGCTGGCAGTGTGCGCGCAAGCGAAGGGGCGTGATAGCCGTCATTGCGTAGACCCCCTCTTCAGGAATGTTGAGGTAACCGGTGGCAATGGGCATAAATTCTCGCCTGACGAGAATGATTTCTTAGCTCAGCTTTAGCCTGTCGCTATGGTGCAGGCCGATGCTTGCGGCGGATGGAATAGCTTTCACTGCGCCCGGCGGCATGCGCGGCCTTTTGCAAAGCGCCGCGGAAGAGGTCGCGCTGCTCATGGATGGCGGCGATGGCGCGGCCCACTGGAACGCCGAGCCCCACCAGCGCCGCTTCCGACAATTGCAGCGAAGCCTCGATGGTTTCCGGCACCGCGTCGCTGGCCCCGACCGAATAAAGATGGCTGGCGTGCACCGCATCCTTGGCGCGTGACACGATCAGCACGTCCGGGTGCTGCGCGCGCACCTCTTGGACGATCGCATCGATGCTGTGGCGGTCGTTGATGGTGATGACGATGCCGGTGGTCTCCGCCAGGCCGCAGACGCGCAGGAACTCAGGATCACCGGCGTCGCCGAAATAGACCGCATCGCCGTTGCGGCGCGCCCGTGCCACCACATGCGGGTCGATATCCGTGGCGATGAACGGCACCTTCAACTCTTTGAACAGCCCGCTCACCACTTGGCCGACGCGGCCGTAACCGACAATGATGGCGTGGGCCTCGCTGGGCGGCACAGCGCTCAGTGCCGGATCGCTGGGGCTGTCCTTATGCATCACCACCGCCAGACGCCGTGCGGCGGCGGCCAGAAGAGGGGTCAGCGCCATGGTGATGGCAATGGCGGCCAGGATGAAGCCGCTGAGGCGCGGCGTGATCACATGCAGCCCCGCCGCCATGCCGAGGCCCACGAAAGCAAACTCGCCGCCGGGCCCGAGCAACAGGCCGGTCTCGATAGCGGAGGGCCAGCTAAGCCGGAACAGCCGCCCGAGCAGGGTCAGCACCACCGCCTTGACAAGGATCAATCCCACCACACAAGCGGCGAGCAGCAAGGGCTCGCGCGCCACTTCGCGAAAATCGATGGCCATGCCGACGGTGAAAAAGAAAACACCGAGCAAGAGGCCCTTGAACGGTTCGCCCGTCGCCTCGATCGCTTTGGCATATTCGGTTTCAGCCAGCAGCAGCCCCGCCACAAAAGCCCCCAGCGCCATGGAAAGCCCTGCCGCATGGGCGATCACGCCGGAACCGACAATGACGAACAGCACCGCCGCGATGAAGATTTCGGTCGAACGCGCCGCGCCCACCATGCGGAACAAGGGCCGCGCGGCCAGCCGGCCGATCACAAGGATCGCCGCAATCGCCGCCGCCGCTTGCAGCAGGGCTCGCAGCAGGCTGAGGAGGACCGATCCCCCGGCCTCGCCGCCCGCGATGGAGATGAACATCAAGATCGGCACCACCGCGATGTCCTGCGCCAGCAGCACCGCAAAACTGGCGCGTCCCGCACTGGAGGCTAGGCGCCCTTGTTGGGATAACACTTCCAGCACGATGGCGGTGGAGGAGAGCGACACGCTGGTGCCGATGACAATGGCGGTGGACGCCGGTAATCCCGCCAGTGCCGCCAACCCTGCGATGGCGCTGGCGGTCAGAAGGATCTGCAAACCGCCCAGCCCCAGCACCAGCCGCCGCATGGTTTTGAGGCGTTTGAACGACAGTTCCAGCCCGATCATGAAGAGCAGGAAGACGATGCCGAGTTCGGCCAGCCCCGCAACATGGCTCTGGTCGACAATGGTGAACCAGTAGAGGGCAGGAATCTGTTGGATGAAGGAGCCAAGACCCAGCGGCCCCAAAATCGCGCCCGCACCCAGATAGCCCAGCACCGGGCTGACGCCGGAGCGGCGCAGCAAAGGCACAATCACCGCCGCCGTGCCGAGCACGACCAGGGCGTCGCTATAAGGGGCGATATCGAGCGCCGGGGCCATCACATTGTCTCCTCACCCCTTAGAATGGGGTGTGGGTTCGCCTAGTGCAACTCAAACCCTCGCTGTCATCCCCGGCGAGCGCGCCGAAGCGCTAGCAGAGGCGGGCGAGGGGAGGGACAGGTAGAAACGTCGGCACAGTCTCGAAAATCCAGAAAATTCCGCGCGGAGACGCGGAGGCGCGGAGAAGACAGAGGCAC
>Ga0265338_10006281_pt1 | contig 15192 bp, 12 predicted proteins | sample 42126metaG_FD_193579 | JGI IMG/M metagenome (GOLD analysis project Ga0265338, IMG submission 193579) | Rhizosphere microbial communities from Carex aquatilis grown in University of Washington, Seatle, WA, United States - 4-21-26 metaG | ecosystem: Host-associated > Plants > Roots > Rhizosphere... | reverse complement strand
CCACCGTGGACGGATCGATGTACATGCTGTCGCACGGAGTCGTCCAGCCGGGCAGCGTGTTGCAGTTGAAGTTCGCGTCGTCGTACGCATGGAGGTAGATCGGGCCCGAGGTCGAGGCGTCGACCCAAACGGTGTACGTGCCGTCCGGGTTGACCAGTGCGTACGTCGTCGGATCCTCATTGGAGTAGCCGAAGTCTGCCGCGACGATCCCACCGGTCACCGGCGTGCCGTCGGGAGTGCGCACCGTGCCGGAGATCGGCGTCGGCGCCTTCGTGTACGTGATGGTCGGCGTGACGAGATCCGAGCCGTCGTCGGGCGACGGCGGGTACACGTAGATGCAGCAGTTGTCAGGCCCGTAGTAGCCGCCCAGCGGATTCCCGGTCGGGTTGATGTAGACGTAGGTCACGTCGCCCGGCGTCCGGATCGCGTAGCTCCCGTCCGCGCCCGACTGCACGGTCGCCGGCGTGTAGAAGTAGCCGCCGTGCGAGTAGATGGAGATGTGGAGCGTGATGCCGGCGATGCCGACGCCGTTCTGGTCGACGACGAGGCCGGTGAGCATGCGCGGCATCAGCGTCAGCGTCAGGTCCTGCGTCCCGTCGCCGGTCGCGTCGAACGTGTACTCGTGGAACGCCGACGTGTAGTTGCTCTCGAGACCCGCCGTGTAGTAGCCGGGAAGATCCGCGGCCACGAGATCCCAGAAGCCGAGATTGCCGCCGATCGCGTAGGAGCCGTCCGCCGCCGAGGTGACGGTCGAGTAGCCGTTCGAGACGGCGACGCCGGCGAGCGGGTTCCCGTCCTGGTCGATCACGAACCCCGTGTAGGTGACGTCCCACGGGATTGCGGTGATGCCGGCCGGATACTCGGTGGAGCCGGTGGTCGTGTCGACGACCTGCGCGTCCGGGCTCTTGTATCCGGGAATCGACCCGGCGCTCACCGTCCAGCTTCCGCGCGTGACGCCGAGCGAGTACGCCCCGCCCGCGTCGGTGACGCTCTGCACGGAGAAACCGGTGTCGGAGGTTCCCTGCACGACGACGCCCGCGATCGGGGTCACGCCGTCGGGGGCGTAGACAGTGCCGTCGATCGTCGCTTCGACGACCGGCACGCCGGTGCCGAGGTCGGAGGTCGAGAGAGCCGCGACGTACGGGCTGAAGTGCGGCAGGTACGCGGTCACCGTGTGGTTCTGCGCATCGACGACCGAGTCGATCCGCTGCGGCCCGTTCGTGGGGTCGAGGTAGTAGATGCTCGGCAGCCCCTGCTTCGAGCCGGGGTCGTACGTGATCGTCAACTGCGGCGCAGCGTCGAAGTGATCGACGGGCGCGCCGGACGCGTCGACCGCCGAGAGGTCGTAGACGGACGAGACCGCGACGATCGTCGACGGCGGCACGACGGAGTCGACGGCGACGACGACGTTCGTGTCGGTCGGCACGCTGCCCGCGGCGAACGTCACCGACGCGTTCGCATCGGGGCTCGTCGCGGTGCCACCGGATGTGGGAGTGATCGTGGTGGGGCCGGGCGGTGCGCGCGGCCCGCCGCCGCCGGCCGGCGTGCCGCCGCCGGACGAGGTTCCCGGGTCGCCGGCGCTCGTGCCCGTAGGCGGCGCAGGCGTTCCGGCTTCTCCCCCGGTCGTCGTGCCCGCGACACCGCCGGAGCCGGCCGCTCCTCCGCCGGACGAGCCGGCGCCGCCTCCGCTCGGCAGCGCCGGCGCCGGGGTGGTCGGCGCGGTCGGGTCGGCGACGGGAGTCGGAATCGTCGGCAGCGGGAGCACGGTCGACGGGACGACCGGTGGGGTCGTCGTCGTGTTCATCGGCGTGCCGGACTGCGTGCCGGGGAGCGGCGGCGGCGGGACCGAGTCGTCGATCACGACGGCGGGCGGCGGCGGCGCCGGTGGCATGTCCGGCGGCGTCGTGCCGCCACCGGAGATCGAGCCGCCGTCGGGCGGAGAGGTGATCGTGGCCGGCGACGGCGTCTGGTCCTGGAGCCGACGGATCGCGCTGGACGATGGAGCCTGGGGCACGGCCGTCGGCGTCGGATCAGCGGGCGCCGGCGCCGGCGTTGCCGTCTGCGGGACCTGCTCGAGCGTCGTCGCCGCGCCGACGCTCGACACGACCGTCGGCGCATTCGAGAACGGGTCGGTGCTGCTCGTGTGCTGCGACGTCGGCGGCGGCTGCAGCACGTAGCTGTTCGTGACGACCGGCAGGAGGTGCCGATGCGGCCGGCGACGCGCCGGATGAGGGACCGCAGCAGCGGCGGCGGCCGTCTGCAGCGCCTCGGAGTTCGTCGCCTGCTCGCCCGGCGCGGCGTTGCCGGTTGCTGCCGGCGGCGTCTGCAACGGCGGGAAGGCGAAGCTGGGAAGCGCGATCGACACGAACGGCGTCGAGCTCACGCTCGGCGTGACGAACGACGCGGCGATCGGCAGGACGTAGAGCAGTACGAGGTTGAGCATCGCCGCGACGACGATCGACTTGCCGACTGCGCCCCTGCGCGCGGCGAGGAGACCGAACGGTTCCCCCACCTGCGGTCTCGATGCCGCGCGTGCCGCCAACGCCTCTCCCCAGCCTAGAAGCGGTCCCTACCCCGTAGACAGCGAACTGTCTGGTCGCGGACGGTCGCACAGTTGTTGCCCGACGTGCAATAGGCCGAAGGACCCATCTTCGCAATGCAGCAAGGTCGCACTCCGATATGGGAGTCGGAGCTGCCGCTCAGCGTCGCACGGACTTCAGCTCGCGCTCCATCTGGCGCTGCGCCTCGCGGTTGGCGATGTCGCGGCGCTTGTCGTGCAGCTCCTTGCCGCGCGCAAGCGCGAGCTCGACCTTCACGCGGCCGTCCTTGAAATAGAGCTTCGTGGGGACGAGCGTGAAGCCCTTCTCGCGCACCTGGCCGTAGAGCTTGTCGATCTCGCGGCGGTGCAGCAGCAGCTTCCGCGCGCGGTCGGGCTCGTGGTTCGAGCGGTTCCCCTGCCCGTACTCGGCCACGTGGAGTCCGACGAGCCAGGCCTCTCCCTCGCGCACCTCCGCGTACGCCTGCTGGAGGGTCGCCTTGCTGTCGCGCAGCGCCTTCACCTCGGTCCCGGTGAGCACGAGGCCCGCCTCGAACCGGTCGCCGAGGTGGTAGTCGTGCCGCGCGCGGCGGTTGTCCGCGATCAGCTTCTCGCCCTTCGCCTTCGCCATGCGGCGAAGTGTAGGGCGAGGCAGTACCCCTTCCAGTGATGCCGTCTAGCTTCTGGGTCACGAGCACCAAGCGATGCAAGGACACAGGGAGCGCTCGTAGCCAAAGCTACGGGCGCGACCGAGGACGCCGCAGCGCGCCGCGTGATCGCGGGCCAGAAGCGGACATGTATCGCTGGAAGGGGTACTAAGCCGCGTCCGGCATCGCGCCGACGGCCCCGTTCAGCGAGTCGAGGAGCGAGTCGCCGCACCCGTCGGCGTCCTCGCGCACGAAGGCAGCGACGGCGTCCATGACCGCGCGCCTCGCAGGCGCCGGCAGCTCGAGCAGGAGCGGCGTCACCCGTTGCAGCTCGTCACGCCAGTCGAGGACACGGTCGCGGCGGTCGGTCGGCATGGTCTCACCCTCCACGGTTCCGCAGTTCTGGCATCCCCCGTTTACGAGAGGCAACGTCACCGGAAAGGGTGATCTATGCCCCCGACGCGGGCCAGGTGGAGGACTCGAGCGGATTCAGCATCAACTCGTCCTCCTTCCAGAGGTGCACGCGGATCAGCGCGTCGAGGCCGTACAGCAGCTCCTGGACGGTGGCGACGTCCTGCTCGTCCGCCTCGGCGAGCTTCGCGATCCAGGCGCGGATGGCGAGATGGTCGTACGCCATCGCGGCCGTCGCGAGCGGCGAGCCCATCCGCGCAGCCGCCTGCGGATAGAGCACCTGCTCGTCGATGTGGGTGTGCGGCTCGACCTTCTCCTGGAGGAAGGCGACGATGTCCGCGAGGAGGGCGAAGCGCTCGGAGGCCTGCAGCTCCGGCATCCGCCTTGCCGCTCCCCGAAGCTCGCTCGTCCAGGCCCGGAACTCCTCGTGGCGGATGTGGAAGTCGGCCTCGCTCATCGCAGCCAGCGTGCCAGCGCAAGCCCCGGCGAGCATCGGCGCCTGCACCGAGCCGCGGTACGTGTTTTCCCTCGATGGTCAGCGGCGGCCGGCGCGATACCCGCGTGCCATGAAGCAGCGGTCGCAGAGCGTCGCCCACGGCGCCGTCCGGGAGCCGCAGGCGCGGCAGCGGCCGATGGTCGGGTCGTCGATCTCCGCGCGTAGCTCGCGGACGACCCTGGCGGCGGCCTTCTCCTCGAGCGCCGCTGCCTTCTCGATCGTGACGCCGGCGACGCCGGGGTACTGCAGCGCGAACCACCGCAGGATCGACGCCTCGCGCGCCGCCGCTTCCGCCTCCTCGAGGCTCGCCGCGTCGAGGCGGCGCGGGTCGAGGATCCACGCGATCATCGTGCGCTGCGGCCGGTCGCCCGCGAGCGCGCAGGCGAGCGCGCCGAGCAGCGGCAGGCCGTCCTCGTCGATCGGCGCCTGCATCAGCTTCCAGACGTCGTTCAGCTCGAGCTTGCGGCGGCTGTGGCGGAGCGCGTCACGGACGGTGTCGAGGCGCGCGAGCAGCGGCTGGATCGACTCGACCTGGAGCCAGCCCTCGTCCGTCCAGTAGCGCAGCGCCGCGTGGCGCCACGCGTGCAGCGCGGGCTCGAGTTCGTCCACCTGCGACACGTTCAGATCGGACAGCTGCGGGCGCAGGCGGCCGCTGTCGACGACGCGGTAGCCGCGATGGCCGCCGGGCAGCTCGACGTGCGGGGTCAGCGCGTCGCGGACGAGCTCCGGATCCGGGTCGGACCAGGGGACGCCGGTGAGGACGCCGACATGGCCGCGCTCGTGGAAGCCGAAGCGGCCGGCGCGGCCGGCGATCTGCGCGATCTCCCACGGCTCGAGGTCACGCCGCTCCTTGCCGTCGAACTTCGTCGTCTCGGCGAACAGCAGCGTCTCGCACGGGAGGTTCACGCCGTGGCCGAGCACGTCGGTGGACGCGCACACCTCTGCCTGGCCCGCGAGGAAACGGTCGATCTCGACGCGGCGAGACGCGAGCGGCATCGCCCCGTAGAGGCACGCGACCTTCCCCGGGTGGAGCTGGTTCAGCTCACCCGCCAGCCCGATCACGGCGCGGCGGCTAAACGCGACGACAACGGTGCCCGCGCCGAGGCCGACGATGCCGCGCTTGCCGACCCAGTCGAGCGGCGCTTTGCGCTCGAAGAAGCGGACCTCCGCGTCGGGGAACGCGTGGCGTACGAGCGGCAGCGCCTCGACCGCGCCGAGCAGCAAGATGTTGCGGTACTCGCCGCCGAGCATCAGCCGCGTCCACGCCGAGCCGCGTTCCTCGTCCTCGGCCCACTGCACCTCGTCGAGGACGAGCGTCTCGCCGCGCAGCGGTGCCATCTCGGCGGTGCAGCAGATGATCGGCGCGTCCGGGTTGACGCGCTCCTCGCCGGTGACGAGCCCGACGCGTGCGTCGCCGATCTCCGCCGCGAGCCGGCGGTGCGCCTCCTGCGCGAGCATCCGCAACGGCGCCGCGTAGACGCCGCGACCGTTCTCGACGAGGAAACGGAGCGCGTCGTGCGTCTTGCCCGAGTTGGTCGGGCCGAGATGCGCGATCACCGTCTCCGGCTCGGTGTGCCGCTCCGGCAGCCGGACGGTCAGATCGGAGACAGGCTTGCGCTGCGGCTGCCGGGAGCGGTGACGCTCGCTCCGGCTCGGCCGCTTCTGCCGCTGGTTTCGTCCACCGGGCATACAGCCCACGGTACCGGCGGAGGATGCGAGTACTGCGAACCGGCATGAACCCGCGACGGATCCGTGACGGGTCCGCTGGTAGCGTCGGTCCCGAGGGCGGAGGGAACGACGCCCCACCCTTGGGTGGGGGAGCGGGCGGCGGCTTCGCAATCCCGTCGCGGTCCGGGACTCCGCTCTCGGCGGCGGGACGCTAGACCTGGAGGAAGCGGCGCAGCGTGATCGCGGAACCGGCGGCGCCGAGCAGCAGGCCCGTGCTGATGAGCGCGAGCGCGTTGAGCGCGAACGGGAGCGCGTGCACGTCTGACCCGCCGCCGATGTGCGGCAGGATCGACGGCAGCGCGATCTCCTTGCCGAGCGTGAGCAGGACCACCGCGAGCAGCGCGCCACCGAGGCCGCAGATCAGGCCCTCGAGCATGAACGGCCCCCGGATGAACCAGTTGGTCGCACCGACGAGCTTCATCACCTCGATCTCCCGCCTTCGCGCGAAGATCGATAAGCGGATCGTGTTCGCGATCAGCAGCGTCGACGCGGTCACGAGCAAGACCACGGCTATGAGGAAGACGACCCAGATCACCTCGGCGATCGTCAGCACGCGGTGCGCGGTGGCCGCACCCCACGTCACGCCCTGAGAACCGGGCGTCTCGACGCCGGGGTAATGAGCCGCGCGGATCTCGGCGCCGAGAACCGGTGTGTATTCACCCTTCGTCGGCGTCACGAGCCAGGAGTCCGGCAGCGGGTTGGACGGCAGCGGCGTCTTGTACAGCTGCGGAAACTCCTTCTTCATCTTGGTCTCGGCCGCGGCCTTGGAGATGAAGACGACGGTCTTCACACCGCTCAGGTGGCGCAGGTGCTGGCCGACGGCGTACTCCTGTGCCTGCGTCGCGGTCGACGCGAGGAACACTTTGACCTGGAGCTCCTTCTTCACGTGGTTCGACCACGAGAGCACCCAGGTGCCGAGGGCGATGAACAGTCCGAGCAGGAACATCCCGATCAGCACCGTGATCGTCGCCGCGAACGTCGTCGAGAGGTTCATGCTGATCGAGGACCACGCCTCGGAGAACAACAACCGGATGCGACTCATTCGGAGGTGTACCCCCCGCGCCGCTCGTCGCGCGAGACGCGGCCGTCCTCGAGCGCGATCACGCGCTTGCGCATCTTGTCGACCATCTCGCGGTCGTGCGTCACCATCAGGATGGTCGTGCCGGCGCGGTTGATCCGGTAGAGAAGCTGCATGATCCCGACGGACGTGTCGGGATCGAGGTTGCCGGTCGGCTCGTCGCAGACGAGCAGCGGCGGGTGGTTGACGACGGCGCGCGCGATCGAGACGCGCTGCTGCTCGCCGCCCGACAGCTCGTCCGGGAGGGAGTTCATCTTGTGCGCGAGGCCGACCATGTTCATCACCTCGGGCACCTTGCGCCGGATCGACGCGCGGCTCTCGCCCTGCACCTTCAGCGCGTAGGCGACGTTCTCGGCGGCGGTGCGGCTCGGCAGGAGCTTGAAATCCTGGAACACGCAGCCGACGTTGCGGCGAAGCAACGGCACCTTGTTGCCCTTCAGCCGCGTCAGGTCGCGTCCGCCGACAATGATCTTCCCCTCCGTCGCCTCGAACTCCTTGAGCAGGAGCTTGATCAGCGTCGACTTGCCCGAGCCGGAGGCCCCGACGATGAAGACGAACTCGCCCTTCTCGATCACGAACGAGACGTCGCGGAGCGCGGTCACGTCGGGCTCGTAGATCTTCGTCACGCCCTCGAACACGATCATCGCCCCGGCGGGTGCCGCCTGCAAAGTGGGTCCCCGCTCCGGATCCCCTACTGCGCGTTCGGGAATCACGGGGGCGATCTCTGTCTCGAGGTCTGTCACGTCGTCCTGTACCGGTGGTGCGACATCGGTCTGGTGGGCGGCCGGGCCCACGCCGGTCAGTTGGCGAGGCCCAAGTCTAGCCGACGCTTCGGCGCCCTACTCCCCGTTTCCTGCGGCTTTGAGCAGATATGCACGAATGAAGCCGTCCAGCTCGCCGTCGAGCACGGCCTGGGTGTTCCCCATCTCGTAGTCCGTGCGGTGGTCCTTGACCAGCTGGTACGGGTGGAGGACGTAGCTGCGGACGGCGTTTCCGCCGAACCCCATGTTCACGCCGCCCCGCTCGCGCGCCAATTCGGCCTCGCGCTCCTCCTCCGCACGTTCCGCCAGTCGGGATCGGAGGATCTTCATGGCCGTGTCCTTGTTCGACGACTGGCTGCGCTCGTTCTGGACGGCGACGACGATGCCGGACGGCATGTGCGTGATGCGGACGGCCGAGTCGGTCTTGTTCACGTGCTGGCCGCCGGCGCCGGAGGAGCGGTACGTGTCGATGCGGATGTCGTCGTCGTCGATCTCGACGCTCGCACTATCGGCCAGCAATGGCGCGACGATCACCTGCGCGAAGCTCGTGTGGCGGCGATGCGCGGAGTCGAACGGACTGAGGCGGACGAGCCGGTGCTTGCCGCGCTCCGCCTTGAGGATCCCGTACGCGTTGTCGCCCTTCACCGTGAACGTCGCGGACTTGATCCCGTACTCCTCCCCCGGGCTCGTCTCGAGCACCTCCGTGGGGAAGCCGCGGTCGTCGGCCCAGCGCAGGTACATGCGCAGGACGATCTCGGCCCAGTCCTGCGCGTCGGTGCCGCCGGCGTCGGCCTGAATGGTGACGACGGCATCGCCGCCGTCGTACTCGCCGGAGAAGAGTGCGTCCTCCTGAAGCCGCTCCAGCTCGCGGCTCAGCGGGACGATGCTCCGCGCGACCTCGTCGGCGAGCGACTCGTCCATCGCGAGCAGCTCCTTCGCGTCCTCGTACTCCCGGACGAGCCGGTCGTAGCGCTCGATCCGCTTCGTCAGCCGCGCGTGCTCGGCCGACACGGCGGCCGCGTGCTGCTGGTCGTCCCAGAATCCGGGCTGTCCGAGCTCTGTTTCGAGCTCCGCGAGACGCAACCTCAGGCGATCGGGGTCAAAGGTAACCACGGACCCAGTCGAGCTGGGCCCCGATCTCTTCGAGCTGCTCCTGAAGCGAGAGTTCGCGTTCTTCGGCCATCGCGAAGCGGATCGTATCTACGTGCGCTTCGTGTCGCGCTCGTACGCGCGGCGTGCGAGGTACGCAGCGACGACCGTCCAGACGGTGAGGACGATCCAGCCGGTCGCGCCCCAGCCGTTCCCGCCGACGCCGATGTGCGAGGCCTGGACGAGCCAGTACGACGGCAGTCCCTGCGCGATGTAGTGCATCGCGCCGTTCCCGCCGATCGGGAACCAGACGCCCCCGAGGATCGCGAGGGCGGCGGTCGTCCCGCCGAGCGCCGGGCCGATCGAGTCCGGCGTGAGCAGGTGCCCGAAGAGGATCCCGAGCGCCGCGAACGGGATCAGCCCGACGAGGATCAGCGCGGTCATCCGCACCCACTCTCCCGCCGTCAGCCGCACGCCGAGCAGCGTTCCCGAGGCGTAGATGAGCAGGATCGTCATCAGCGCGAGCGCGTAGCCGGTGAGCACCTTCGTGCGGAAATACGTCTTCGTCGACAGCGGCGTCAGCCGCAGCTGCCGGTTCCAGCCGGTCGCGCGCTCGGCCGCGATGCGTGCGCCGGAGCCGAGCACGGCGTTCATCGCTCCGAACGCGACGAGCCCGACCATCAGGTACAGCGGCGCCGAGATGCCCGACCCGCCGAGGTTCTGCTCGTGCCGGTTCGGCGCGGCGATGAGGAAGTAGAGGACGAGCGGAAAGCCGAGCGCGAGGATCATGAATCGCTTGTTGCGGACCGTGCGCAACAGCTCGTAGCGGGTGTACGCCGCGACCTTCACGCGTACTCCTCGACGCCGGTGAGCTCCACGAACGCCTCCTCGAGCCCGGCGCCGACGATCTCGATGTCCCGCGCGGCGGGATAGCGGGCGAGCAGCTCGCGGATCGCGGCGTCCGAGTCGGTGCACGTGAGCACCACCGACTCGCCGCGGCGTTCGGCGCGCGTGACACCGGCGATCTGCTCGAGCTCCGACGGTGAGACGTCGGGGAGCGTCGCGCGGATGTGGCGCTGGCCGACCATCGCCTTGATCTCGGTCGGGGGCCCGTCGGCGACGACGCGACCGTGCGCCATCAGGACGGCGCGGTCGGCGTACGCATCCGCCTCCTCGAGATAGTGCGTTGCGAACAGCACCGTCTTCCCGCGCGCGGCGAAGTCGCGCATCGTCGTCCAGAACGCGCGGCGCGACTCGACGTCCATCGCCACCGTCGGCTCGTCGAGGACGAGCAGGTCGGGGTTGCTGACGAGCGCGACGGCGAATCGCGCGCGCTGCGTCTCGCCGCCTGAGAGAGTCTGCGTCCGCCGGTCGGCGATCTCCTCGATGCGCGTGAGCGCGATCGTCTCGTCGACGCCGAGCGGACGCGGGTAGAGCGACGCGACCATGGAGATCAGCTCGCGAACCGAAAGGTCGCGGATCAGGGAGCCGACCTGCAGCATCGCGCCGACACGGCCGGCCGCGACCGCATCCCGCGGCGATCCGCCGAAGAGGCGTGCAGCGCCGTCGTCGGGGTCGAGCAGGCCGAGGAGCATGTCGATCGTCGTCGACTTGCCCGCACCGTTCGGACCGAGCAGCGCCACGGTCTCGCCCAGCTCGATCGAGACGTCGATCCCGCGGACGGCCTTGACGTCGCCGAACGACTTCGTCAGCTCCTGCAGCAGGATGCCGGTCACGACCGACATCGTTGCCGAAAGCCGCGACCTTGGGTCGCGACAGCGGTCGGCGGTTATGCCACCGGTGCCGCCTCCCGCCCCTCGCCGGCGAGGACGCGGGCCCACTCGTCGTCGAGCCTGCGCTGCCGCAGGCGGCGCCGCAGGAGCAGAGCCAGCCCTGCAAGTACCACGACGAGCCCTCCGGCGCCCGCCGCGAGCGGCCACCAACGAAGGCCGCCGCGGTCCGGAGCGATGCGCCAGGTCCGCGCGTCCACGAGCATCCAGCGGCGTCCGCTGGCGAAGCCCACCGCGAGCGTGCGGCCGCCGTCGCGAAGCGCGAGCCGCATGTTGTAGACGCCGCCCTCGCTGCCGACCCACGGCAGCCCGACGCAGTGGGCGATGCCTCGGACGGTGTCGAGCGCGTGGACGAACGGGAAGCCGCCCGGGTTGTCGTAGAGCGTGTAGACCCAGCGGCCGCCGGGGCTCGTCACCCGCGAGACGGGATAGCCCTGCATCACCCAGCTCTTCTGCGTCCGGTCGGCGACGCGGCCCGGCAGCAGCGCTTGCGTGCGCACGTCGAACGCGCGGACGACGTATCGCGACTGGTCGTTCTGATCCACGTGCTGGATCAGATAGAGGCGCTGGCCGTCTGGCGACAGCGCGTCGAAGGCGTAGTCGCCCTTCAGGCCGACCGCGTCGCGCATGCGCAGCGTGCGCGGGTCGAGGAACATGAAGGCGCTCCGCGTGTGCGGGAACGACACGGGCACGTCGGCGAGGACGAGCGTCCGGCCGTCCGGCGAGAGCCCCGCGCCGTCGTTCGGTGAGACGACATAGGGCGTGCCCCAGTCGCCGATGAGGTTGACGGAGCCGACGACGCTGCCGTCACGAGTCGAGATCGCCTCCAGTGTCGTGGTCGCCGTCTGGCCGGCTCCGACGGCGACGTAGCGCTGCGTCCCGTCGAGAGAGAGAACGCCGGTCGCCGACTGCACGGCGTACCCGAAAGGACCGTCGGCGAGAGCCGCCGGTGCGGCGGCGAGCGCGAGAGCTACGGCAGTGCAGGCGACGATGCGGCGCATCCGAGGGAGATACGCGCCGCCCGGCGCGAGAGGTCCCGCCTCAGCGCCGGCAGCACCAGCCGCCGACGGCGAACGAGCCGCCGAGCTGCTCGGAGATGTCCCCGACCGCGCGCAGCCGCCCGTTGCCGGCGACCCGCAGGAACAGCCACTGGTCCGCCTGCGGCCACGTCACGAGCAGCCACCGCGCGTCCGGCGACGGCACGACCTGCGCCAATCGTCCGCTCGTGCGGAAGAGCGGCCGAGCCGTTCCGAGCAGCGAGACGACGGAGTCGTTCCCGCGCAGCGAGAGCAGCGCGACGCGCCTCGTGCCGGGAAGGAAGCTCGCGTCGCGGAACGTGCCCGGCACCGACGTTTTCAGGCGGCCGTGCGAGTCGTAGATGCGCAGCCTCCCCGGCGTGACGACGAGCAGCCGGCCGCCGTCGTCCGACCACTCGAGCGTCGTCGGCACCGGGCCGGGCGCGGTCCGGAACAGCGTGCGGCCGGACGCGGGCTCGAAGGCGCGCACGCGCCCGCGCGGATCGGCGTACGCGAGCGCGAGTGCGCCGGCGGATGCGGCCTCGCGCCACGACGGCGCGACGTGAGCGGCGAGGGCGACCGGGCGATCGCCCGTGCCGTCCCCCGCGACGATCCGGAGGTGCGAGCCGCTCAGGTAGGCGACGCGCGTGTCTGTCCGCCCGCCGGCCCAGCGCGGGAATCGAACGTCGGGACGTGCGAGCGTCCAGCGGATGCTCCCATCCGGCTCGAGGGCGGCCAGCTCGTTCCGGTTCGCGGCGACGACGAAGTGTCCGAACGGCGACCACGAGCTCTGCGTGTAGTCGCCGAGCCGTCTCGCCGACCCGTCCGCGCGCACGAGCCAGCCGCCGGCGAGCACGTTGCCCCGCGCGGGAAGCGAGAAGAGCGCCGGCCGCGCCGACGCGACGCCGATCGCCTTGCGCACGGATGCGATCACGGCTTTCCCCGGTGGCGTGAACGCGACCGCGGTGAGCGCCGCGACGACGGCGAGTACGAGCGCCGGGCGCAGCGGACGGCGGCGAGCCCGCGTCGCGTCGCGTTCGGCGTACGCCGCCGCGACAACGGCCCACGTCCGCTCCTCCGCCTCGGCCTCGCCGGGCGCGCGGAACCGCGCGAACTCGTTCACCGTGTGCCCTCGAACTCGTCGGAGAGCGCGTCGAGCCCGCGTCGCAGCCGCGAGTTGACCGTCCCGCGGGGGAGGTCGAGCATCCCTGCGATCTCGCCCGGCGTGTACTCCAGCAGGTGGCGGAGCACGATCACGGCGCGCTGCTCCGGCGGCAGCGACGCGAGTGCGCGGACGAGCGGCTCCAGATCGGCGGCCGGCGCGAGCTCGGCCACGACCGTGTCGTCGGCCTCGACCTCGCGGCGCAACGTCCGGGCGCGCGTCCAGTCGATCGCGCGGTTGACGACGATCCGATGCAGCCACGGACCGAACGGGCGGCGGCGGTCGAAGCGGTCGAGCGCGCGCAACGCGGCGAGAAATGCCTCCTGCGCGATGTCCTCCGCGCCGGCCCCGTCGTGGACGACGAGATACGCGGCCCGGTAGGCGCGCGGCCAGTGCGCGCGATAGAGCGACTCCACGGCCGCCACGGAACCGGCCTGTGCGCCTCGCACCCACGCACGTTCGTCGCGACCGGACACCGGCATCTCCGCAGACGAATACGATCCGGCCCGGCCGAGAGGTCCATCGCCGACTGTACGGTCGCCGGGCGCAGAGAGGTCCACGCGGCACGCTACCCGTGCATGGCGCTCAGGTCACGCGCCGTGGCACTTCTTGAACTTCTTGCCGCTCCCGCACCAGCAGGGGTCGTTGCGGCCGGTCTTCTCGTGCTCGCTCGTGTGCACCGTCTGGACGGCGGTGGACGCGCCCGACGCTCCCCCGCCGGCGGCAAGTGTGCTCGAGCCAGCGCCGAGCGCCGCGTCGATCACCTCGGCGCCGGCGGACGTCTCGTGCTCGTAGCGGAGATTCCCGTTGCCGCCCGGCGCCGGCTGCGGCGCGAACTCCGGCGGCGCGGCGCCCTCCTCGGCCGGCGCCAGCTCGGCGTGGAAGAGATGCAGCACGACCTCGCCGCGGATCGAGCGGCCCAGCTCGGTGAACATGCGCTCGCCCTCGGCCGTGTACTCGACGAGCGGATCCTTCTGCGCCATGGCCCGGAGGTGCACGCCCTCGCGGAGGTACTCCATGTTGTCCAGGTGCTCGCGCCAGCGGACGTCGACCACCTGGAGGATGACGAACCGCTCCAGCTCGCGCATCAGCTCCGCGCCGAACTCCTCCGCCTTCGCCTTGTACTCGTCGCGCGCGTCGGTCTGGAACTCCTCGACGAGCGCGTCGCGCGTGATCTCGCCGAGGTCCTCGCGCAGCTCGGCCGCGGTGATCTCCGTCTGGTAGAGCGCGGCCATCGCGTTGGTCAGCGCCTCGAGATCCCACTCCTCCGCGTACTCCTCCTGCGTGAACTGGTGCACGGTGTACTCGACGACCTCGTCGATCCACAGATCGACCTGCTCCGACATGTCCTGGCCCTCGAGCACGTCGCGCCGCTGCTCATAGATCCGTCCGCGGTGCCGGTTGAGGACGTCGTCGTACTTGAGGACGTTCTTGCGCATGACGAAGTTCTGCTCCTCGACCTTCTTCTGCGCGCCCTCGATCTGCCGGCTGAGGATCTTCGCCTCCATCGGCTGGTCGTCCGGGATCTTGAAGCGCTCCATGATCCCCTTGATCCGGTCACCGGCGAACAGGCGGACGAGGTCGTCCTCGCCGGAGAGGTAGAAGCGCGTCTCGCCGGGATCGCCCTGGCGGCCCGACCGGCCGCGGAGCTGGTTGTCGATCCGGCGGGACTCGTGCCGCTCGGTGCCGAGCACGTACAGGCCGCCGACGTCGGTCACGCCTGCGCCGAGCTTGATGTCGACGCCGCGGCCCGCCATGTTCGTCGCGATCGTGACCGCGCCGGGCTGGCCCGCGTCCTTGATGATCTCCGCCTCGCGGGCGTGCTCCTTCGCGTTCAGCACGTTGTGCGCGACGCCCTGCCGCGTGAGCAGCGCCGAGAGGTACTCCGACGTCTCGACGGCGATCGTGCCGACGAGCACCGGCTGCCCCTTCTCGCTGCGCTCCTTGATGTCGCGCGCGACCGCCTGGAACTTGCCTTCCTTCGACTTGAAGACGAGGTCGTGCGCGTCGGCGCGCGCAACCGGCACGTTCGTCGGGATCTCGACGACGTTGAGGTTGTAGATCTCGACGAACTCCTTCTCCTCCGTCTTCGCCGTACCGGTCATGCCGCCGAGCTTCTCGTACAGGCGGAAGTAGTTCTGGAGGGTGATCGTCGCGAGCGTCTGGTGCTCCTCCTGGATGCGGACGCCCTCCTTCGCCTCGACCGCCTGGTGCAGGCCCTCGCTCCAGCGGCGCCCTTCCATGACCCGGCCGGTGAACTCGTCGACGATCTTCACCTCGCCGTCCTGGATGACGTAGTCGACGTCGCGGTGGTAGAGCGACTGCGCCTTCAGGGCCTGGGAGAGGTGGTTGACGACCTGCGCGTTGCGCGGGTCGTAGAGGTTGTTCATCCGCAGCGCGCGCTCGACCTTCTCGACGCCGCGTTCCGTGGGGGCGACTGTCTTGTGCTTCTCGTCGAACTCGTAGTCGGCGCCGGCC
>Ga0265338_10006280_pt1 | contig 15195 bp, 12 predicted proteins | sample 42126metaG_FD_193579 | JGI IMG/M metagenome (GOLD analysis project Ga0265338, IMG submission 193579) | Rhizosphere microbial communities from Carex aquatilis grown in University of Washington, Seatle, WA, United States - 4-21-26 metaG | ecosystem: Host-associated > Plants > Roots > Rhizosphere... | reverse complement strand
GCCGCTGGTTTGAAGGCGTCGGGTTCGCGCTGCCTTCGAACACCGCGATCAATGTCTACAACCAGCTTGTGACCGCCGGCAAAGTGACGCGCGGTTCCATCGGCATCACGTTCCAGGAAGATCGCAGCAACAATGCTGTGCTGATGAAGGAATTGGGAGCGCCCTACGGCATCGTGATCGAGGCGGTCGAGCCGGGAAGTCCCGCGCAGAAGGCGGGGCTGCAGGCGGGCGACGTGATCACCACCGTGAACAATCAGCCGGTCCACACGGGCGCCGATCTGGTGAATCCGATCGCGCAGACTGCCATTGGCCAGTCCGTGCAGGTGCGCTACGTTCGCGACAAACAGACGAAGGATATTACTCTCACGGTTGCCGACCGGTCCGCCCTGTTCCCAGGCGCGGCGACAGCCACTGACGAGCAGCCGGGTCAAAGCGAGGAGCCCTCGCCCTTTGGACTGCATGTGGAAGATTTCACTCCTGAAATCTCCCGCAAGCTGGGCATGTCGAAGGTGACCGGCGTGGTGGTGACCCAAGTGGAACCCGCCAGCTTCGGCGAGGATATCGATTTTGCGCGCGGCGACGTGATCACCGAAATGAATCACGCGCCCATCAGCTCGATGGCCGATTATCGCGCCCAGGTAGCGAAGCTGAAGCCCGGTGACGATGTGTTGTTCCGGGTGGCGCGCCACGGGGAAAACGATCGCGTGCTGATGCTGTTCCTGGCAGGGTCGGTTCCTTCGACGAAATAACAGTTGGATATTGTCCCGCGACGGTGTCGTCCCCTCCGGCGGCGCCGGTGGAGTACCTGATACGCTCGCGCCTGGAGCGAGCGGCTTCCCGGAAGCGTTGGAATTGAACATAATGCGCAAGTGGGATTGACTCGGTGGAATCTGGCCGCCCGTAATCGCATGAGTAGGGGGGATCAAGAATCACCAATCGCTATGAGATTGCTGCCCATTGCCGCGTTGATCGTGCTTGCAACGGTTCCCTCGTGGGGCGTGACTTCACATCACCACAAGAGAACATCGCATGCGTCGAAAACTGGCCGCGCGACGCATTCAAGGTTTGCATCCCGGCAGGCGAGAGGTCCGCAGGCATCCCTGCGTGCGGCAAAGTTCAGCCCCGCGGAAGGCGACACGCCGCAGTCGGGCTCTTCCACGGGTTTAGCATCGAACAAAAAGAAATCGCGCAAGAAAAAGAACACCACGGCGCATCATCGCACGCCGAGCCAAATGGCGCCTACGCCGGACCGGATCAACGATATCCAGTCGGCGCTCGCCCGAGGCGGCTATTACAAGGGCGATCCCAACGGCAAGATGGATGCGGATACCGTCGATGCGGTGCAACGATTCCAGTCGGCCAATGGCCTGGACACCACCGGGAAACTCGATGCGCTGACCCTGCAGAAGCTTGGCTTGGGCTCCGACATCGCGGGCGTATCGTCGCCCAAGGGAATTACGCCGCACAGTTGCTGTTCGATGTCGCCGTCGCCGTCGATGGCTCCGCGTCCGAGCGCGGCGCCTAGCGGGCCGCCGATAGCCTCCACCGAAGCTCCAAAGCAACCCGTCTCAGCTGCGCCAAGTTCTTCGCCCGTGAGCGGTCCGTCGGCCATACAAACCGATACGACCCCCAGCACCAGCCATTGATTTCGCCCTGCGCTGTGCTGCGAACTAAGAGAGATTGTCCGCTACGCTAAGAATGACAACCGAAGGCAAATGAGCGCCCCGTCTCCATAGAACTCTGAATATCCACAACTTCCAATGCGACCTTGCTCTCTGGCTGGCCGAACTTTGTTATTCTGTGGGGCGATGCGGCGCGCTGCGCAAGGACTGCGCTTCAGGCGTGGCGCTCGTTTGCACCCAGCTCCACGGAGGACCCATGGCGACCTCGATTGCTCCCGCGATTTTCAAGAATTACATTAATGGCGAATGGGTGGAGTCCCGCAGCGGCAATGTGATTGAGAACCGCAACCCCGCGGACACGAGCGAGCTGGTGGGGCTGTTTCCGGCTTCCTCCGAGAAGGATGTCGCGGCGGCAGTGGATGCGGCAAAGGCGGCCTACGACAAGTGGCGGCTGATGCCGGCGCCGAAGCGGGGCGAGATTCTTTTCCACGCGGCGGAAATTCTGATCGAGCGCAAGGAAGAATACGCCATCCAGATGACCCGCGAGATGGGCAAGGTGCTCGCGGAAACGCGCGGCGATGTGCAGGAAGCCATCGACATGACGTACCTGATGGCGGGCGAAGGGCGGCGGATGTTCGGCGAGACCACTCCTTCGGAGCTTCCTAACAAGTTTGCCATGTCGGTGCGGGCGCCGGTGGGCGTGGCCGGGCTAATCACGCCGTGGAATTTTCCGATGGCGATTCCATCGTGGAAATCGATGCCCGCGCTGATTTGTGGCAATACCGTGGTGCTCAAGCCGGCCGAGGATACGCCGCTTTCCACCTACAATCTCGTCCACGTGCTGGAAGAAGCGGGGCTGCCTCCCGGGGTGCTGAACGTGGTGTTCGGCGAAGGTCCTGCGGCGGGCGCGCCGATTCTCGAGAATCCCGATGTGAACCTGGTGAGCTTTACGGGGTCCACGGAGGTGGGGCGCATCGTCAGCAAGGCTTGCGCGCCCACGTTTAAGAAGTGCCATCTCGAAATGGGCGGGAAGAATATCATCATGGTGATGGACGATGCGAACCTCGATCTTGCCGTGGATGGCGCGATCTGGGGAGGGTTCGGCACCACCGGCCAGCGATGCACCGCGGCGAGCCGGCTGGCGGTCCACAAGAACGTCTACCGCGAATTCAGCGAGAAGTTCGTGGCTCGGGCGAAGAATTTGAAAGTGGGCGACGGGCTCGAAACGTCCACCGATATGGGGCCCTGCATCAACGAGCAGCAGCTCAACACGGTGATGAAGTACGTGCAGATCGGGAAAGAAGAGGGCGCGAAGCTCGCCACGGGCGGCCAGCGCCTGGACAAAGGTCCGTATGCGAACGGATGGTTCCACGAGCCGACGGTGTTCGTCGATTGCGACCCGGCCATGCGGATCTGCCAGGAAGAGATTTTTGGGCCGGTGGTGGCGTTGATCCGGCCGTTCAGCACGCTCGACGAAGCGCTGGCCATCGCGAACGGCGTGAACTATGGACTTTCGGCGTCGATCTACACGCGCAACGTGAACAATGCGTTTGTCGCGCAGCGGGAGATCCAGACTGGCATTGTGTACGTGAATGCGCCGACGATTGGGGCGGAGACGCATTTGCCGTTCGGCGGGATCAAAAATACCGGGAATGGGCATCGTGAGTCGGGCATCGCGGCTCTCGATTTCTATTCCGACTGGAAGACGCTCTACATCGATTATTCGGACCGGCTGCAGCGGGCGCAGATCGACAACACGATCGGGTAGGACGTGCGCTGGTTCGGCGGCTATACGTTCAGGCCGATTAGGCGCATGAGTTCGAGGGCGTTGCTGCGGGCTACGACACCTTCTCGCAGCTTGTAATCGAAGCGCATTTCTCCCTGCTCGACAAAATCCTGGAAATGAGCGTTGCGTACGTTGCCGCCCAGCGATGCGGCTATTTCGGTTAGCGCTAGATCGTGGGTGGTTACGATTCCGATGGACCGGCGCGTGAGAAGCGCGCGCAGGAGGCCTTCGGCGCCGATGCGGCGATCCTTGGAGTTTGTTCCTTCGAGCAATTCGTCGAAAAGGAACAGGAGGGGCTGTCGCTCGTTGGTCTGGTCGAACACCTGACGGATGCGCAGGATCTCGGTGTAGAAGTTCGAGCGGCCTTCCTGCAGCGAGTCCGTGGTGCGAATCCGCGTGCCGAGCAAAAACGGTGACAGGCGGAGCGACTTTGCGCGAACGGGCGCGCCTGCGTTGGCGAGAACGGCGTTGATACCCGCGGTGCGCAGGAACGTGCTTTTGCCGGACATGTTCGAGCCGCTGATCAGGAGCAGGCGCGCGTCGTCGCCGAGGCGCACTGAATTGCGCACGCATTGAGCCGCGGGAAGCAGAGGATGCCCGAGATCTTCTCCTTCAAACAGCGGATGGGAATCCTCGCCCGCAGCGAATTCGGGAAACGGGTCGTTGGGATGCTCAAAGGAATAGCCGGCGAGGGAAAACAGCGCTTCCATTTCACCGACGATGGCCACCCACGCGCGGACCTGCGAGCCGCAGCGCCTTCTCCACGATTCCGCAGCAACGGCCGTTTGTATGCTGTAGAGCAGCGGCAAATCGAGGAAGCGGCCGAGGAGGCTGTCGCTGCCGTCGATCCAGTAGACGATGCTTGCGAGCTTGCGTACGGAGCGGGAGGCGGATTTCGTTTGGCCTTTCAGCGCCGCGACAAATTCTTGCAGTCGGGCGGAGGCGAACGGTTCCTCTTCGATCCGCTCGAGGATCTGCGAGAAGAGGATCAAACCTTCGGCGTTGCTGGAAACTTCGGCGATCATGGCCTTCGCTCGCTTGTGAAAGAAGGAATAGACCAGCAGTTCGAGGATCAGGACGAGCAGAAGCGGCCAGTACGTAGAGGTAAGCAGGAAGAGGGCGAGGGTTGCGACGGCAAGCAGCGCCAGCAAAACGCAGACTGCGCGGAAGGGGGCGCCCGGCAGAACGGATTTTGCCTCTGCCCAGCTGATGAGTGATTCCGGGTTCAGCCGCACACGGAGTTCGGCGCCCATGACCGCCAAGCTCTCGCGGAGGTCCAGGCTTTCTCGAAGGCCCGCTACCAGCGATTGGCGTTCGACGATCGCTGCCGGCGGAGAGGGGACGCGGAGCCACTGTGCCAGGAAATTTTCGCCCATCGGAAGGCGCGCGGTGGAAAGGAGCTCGAACAGGCAGCCGCGGCCGAAAAGGTCGAGGTCGTCGGCGTAGGTGTGTTTGGGGTCGCGGAAGCGGTCGCCGGTTTCGCCGGTGCCGGTCCATTTGTCGTCGATTCGCGCAAGTCCCTTGCGATAGAAGGCTGCCGCGAGTTCCGCGCGCGACTTGGCGCCGAGGACGCGTTCGTGGAGGACTGCCAGCGCCGCATAGACCGCGACCGGAGCGAATAGCCAGTAGGCGGAAAAGGAATGCTTCGAGATAGCCAGAATGGCAGTCGCGATAGCGGCAATCACGGCGGCGAACTTGGCGTTGCCGATTTTGCGGTGGGCGATTTCGTTGCGCGAAATTATATGCTGATGAATGCCGATGCGGCGGTTGTACTCGGCGCGGGGATCAAGCACAGGTGTCCTCGGAACGGCGTTGACAGTTTACTCCTGCGGACAGATTTATCTTCAGCGATGCCTGACAGGTCGAGCCGGCGACGTGGTGGCGGCATTGACACTATTGTCGCGAAGCGCTGAGAATGGGTTGTGGAGTGGGGCTTGTCAGGCGCTTGCGGCTCGTAAACTGCGATTTTCGTTAATCCAAACATCGACGAGCCGCGTCTAATTTGAAATCGAGTGAGGTGCTTTCCATGATCCGGCATTTCTGTTGCGTTGCATTCATGATTCTGGCGGCCCTGCTCCTGATTCCCGCGGAGCTTTCCTCGCAGAGCGCCGCGTCGAAAAACGTTACCGTGGCGGCTACTGCGATGACGGGCGGCTGCGCTATGTTTTCCGCGGCCGTTGGCGGCGCTGGAGACGCACCGCCCCAGTCCGCGGGAAATGGTTTCAATGTCTCGAACCTTGACCGGGCCGTGGCTCCCTGCAGCGACTTCTACCAATTTGCTGACGGCGGCTGGGCGAAGAACAATCCGCTACCGGCCGACCATTCTTCCTGGGCCACGTTCAACAAGCTCCACGACAAGAACGAGGACGTTCTGCGGCACATCCTGGAAGAAGCGGCCAAGGACAAGTCTGCTGCGCCTGGCTCGAACTGGCAGAAGATCGGCGACTACTATGCAGCCTGCATGGACGAGGTGCAGATCGAGGCGGCCGGACTGAAGCCGCTCGATTCGGAGCTTGCTCGCATCGCGGAGATTAAAGACAGCGCGACTCTGCAAGCGGAAATTGCGAGGCTGCAGCGGGAAGGGGTGGGCGCGGTCTTCGATTTTGGGTCTACGCCGGATTTCAAAGACAGCTCCCGCGCGATTGCCGACGCGGAACAGGGCGGGCTCGGGCTGCCGGACCGGCAATACTATCGCGACGCCGACGACCGATCGACAAAGATGCGGGACCAATATTCCGCGCACGTCACTAACATGTTCAAGCTGATGGGCGACGATGATTCGAAGGCAGCGGCGGAGTCGAAAACAGTGCTGGCGGTGGAGACGGCGCTGGCGAATGCTTCGATGGACCGGGTTGACCGGCGCGATCCCGAGAAGATTTATCACACGATGGCCGTGGCGCAGCTGGGCGAACTCACTCCGCACGTTTCCTGGGGAACTTATTTCGAGGCGGTGGGCGCGCCTACGGTGGCATCGATCAATATCGAGCAGCCGGACTTTTTCAAGGCGGTGGACGCCGCGTTCTTGTCGATCGCGCTGGAGGATTGGAAGACGTACCTGCGCTGGCACCTGATCCATTCGGTGGCCCCGGCGCTTCCGGCGAAATTCGTCGAAGAAAATTTTAATTTCTACGGACGCACGCTGACCGGAGCCAAGGAAATGCTTCCGCGATGGCGGAGATGCGTGGAGTCGACCGACGGCGTGCTGGGCGAGGCCCTGGGCCAATATTATGTAGAGCGCAACTTCCCGCCGGAGGCGAAAGCCAAGGCCATTGTGATGGTGAATAACCTGCTCGATACCTTGCATGCCGATCTCACGACACTCGATTGGATGAGCCCGGCGACGCGCGTGGAAGCGATCAAGAAGTTGCAAGCCATTACCCTGAAAATCGGGTATCCGGACAAGTGGCGGGACTACTCGGCGTTCCAGGTCGACCGCGTTTCCTTCGTGGGGAACAGAATGCGGGGCAGGACATTCGACTTTGAGCATGACCTTGCCAAGATCGGAAAGCCCGTGGATCGGACCGAATGGGAGATGACCCCGCCCACCGTAAACGCGTACTACAGCCTGCAGAGGAATGAGATTGTTTTCCCTGCGGGTATTCTGCAGCCGCCGTTCTTCGATCCCAACGGCGACCCGGCCATCAATTACGGCGGCATTGGGTCGGTGATGGGCCACGAGATGACGCATGGCTTCGACGATCAGGGGGCGAAGTTTGACGCGCAGGGAAACCTGAAGAACTGGTGGACGCCCGAGGACCTGGAAAATTTCAAGGCGCGCGGAGACTGCATCGCGCAGCAGTTCGAAGCGTTCGAGGATTCCGGCCTGCATGAGAATGGCAAGCTGGTGGAGGGCGAGAGTATCGCCGATCTGGGCGGGCTCACCATTTCCTACGCCGCTTTCGAGAAGACGCTTCGAGGAAAGCCGGCGCCTGGGCTTATCGACGGCTTTACTCCCGAACAGAGGTTTTTTCTCGGATTTGCGCAAGACTGGGCATGGAATTACCGGCCCGAGTTCGCGCAGCTGCTCATCAAGACGGACCCGCATCCGCTGGGGCAATTCCGCACTAACGGAGCGGTCTCGAACATGCCGGCCTTCGCCAAGGCGTTTGCCTGCAGCGTGGGTTCGCCGATGGTGCGGGCGGAGGGAGTGCGTTGCCGGATCTGGTAGCGACCCGTTCGACCGCAATCTGCAGGGCGCGGCGCAGCGTGTGTACGGCTTGATGCGGACCATTTTGAGTGAAGTTGACGCCTTTCCTTCCGCCGTTTAAACTTTTGAAAAGGAGTAGGATGGATAGCTCTCGCGGGGCGCGACCTGGTCGCGGTCCCGATGGATGTTTCTAACTCTGAGCCTATGACTCCCACGGTTCTGCAACAAAAGCGGCACCAGCAGATTCTCACGGACGTGGTGCGCCACTACATCGAGACGGGCGAGCCGGTATCCTCGCGGAGCATTTCGCGGCGCCATCTGGAACCGCTGAGTCCCGCGACGGTGCGGAACGTGATGGCTGACCTCGAAGAGGGCGGCTTTCTTTTTCAACCGCATACGTCGGCGGGGCGCGTGCCGACGGCCGCTGCGTACCGATTTTTTGTGGAGCAGGTAGCGGCGCAGGCGACGGCAAGTCCTGAAGATCGGCAGTGGATTCGCCGGGAGCTCGATTCGGCGCAAACGCCCGAAGCGGTGATGGAGCGCGCAAGCCACGTGCTTTCGGCGGTATCGCGCGGGCTGGGAATTTTTATTTCTCCGCCGCTGGCGCGCGCGGTGGTGGAGCACGTGCGGTTCCTGCTGCTCCCCGATAACCGCGTGCTGGTGGTGCTGATCACAGGCGGGGGGCAAACGCGGGATAAGCTGGTGCGGCCGGAGCGCGCGTTCCTGCAGACCGACCTCGATCGCACGGCGGAATACCTGAACCGGCACTACGTGGGCTGGACGCTCGATGCCATGCGCGCCGATCTTCGCGCGCAAGTGGAGCGCGACCGCGAGCAGTATGGACGCCTTGCGGGGGACGCGCTGATCCTGTGCGATCCGGCGGTTCTGGGCGACAGCAGCGAGCGGAAAGTGTACGTGGAAGGCGCGGCGAAAATTGCGTCCACGATTGAGTTCACCAGCCAGGACCAGCTGCGCGAGCTTCTGGAAGCGATCGAAGAGAAGGACAAGCTGATCGCGCTGCTGAGCGGGTGCATCGAAGCGCCCGAGCCGGTGCACGTGGAACTGGGGCTGGAGAAAATGTCGACGGCCGGCAAGCACCTTGCGCTGGTTTCGGCTGCCTATTCATCCAACGATCAGGTGCAGGGAACACTCGGGATTCTTGCGCCGATGCGGATGCACTACGAACGGGTTATAACGGCGGTTGCGTTTATGGCGCAGTTTTTTTCCGAGAATGACGAACAAGGGAGTTGAGACTGTGTCTTCACACCACAAGGAAAAGGGTCAAGGCAGGGAAGAACCGAAACTAACTTTTGCCGGGGGGCCGGCTTCGCCGGTTGCCGCCGAAGATGCCGATACGGCGGGCGTGGGCAATTGCAATCAAGGCTCCGACGCGGCGGGATCGCCGAGCGAGCAGGTCCAAAAGCTGCAGAACGAGAAGCAGGAGTTGATGAACACGCTGGTCCGCCGCCAGGCGGACTTTGAAAATTACCGGAAGCGCGTGGAAAAGGAGCGCAGCCAGGACCGGCACCGCGCCCTGGAGGCGCTGATCGAAGGCATTCTCCCGGTGCTCGATGCATTCGACCGGGCGCTCGAAACCGCGGACGATTCGGCTTCCGCGGAATATCTGAAGGGTTTCGAAATGATTCGCCGCCAGCTTTCCGACGCGCTCGCCAGGCAGGGGCTCAAGCGCATCGAAGCGGTGGGCAAGGAATTCAATCCGCACTTCCACCACGCCATCGAGCGGGTGGAGACGCACCAGCACCCGGACGGCGTGGTGATCGGCGAGATGCAGCCCGGCTATGTGTTTCACGACCGCGTGCTGCGGCCGGCGATGGTTCGCGTGGCCAGCCAGCCCGAGGCGAAGCCCGCATCCGCCTCTCGCGAGAATTAGAAGGGAATCGTTGAAAGGCAATCATGGCATCGAGCACGGAGTTTGATTACTACGAGTTTCTCGGCGTGGCCCGCGATGCGTCCGGCGATCAGATCAAGTCCGCCTATCGGAAAGCGGCCCTGAAGTGGCATCCGGACCGGAACCCGGACAATAAGCACGAGGCGGAGGAGAATTTCCGCCGGGCTTCCGAGTCTTATAGCGTGTTATCCGACGCGCAAAAGCGCTCGGTATACGATCGCTTCGGGCACGCCGGGCTGGGGAATCGAGGATTTGAATCGACGGGGTTCAACTCCACCGTCTTTGAAGAGTTTCAGGACATTCTGGGCGACCTTTTCGGAGTGGATGACGCGTTCTTCGGAGGAGCGCGCCGCGGCGCGGGAAAACGAGGCGCTCGCGGACAACGCGGGGCCGATCTGCGCTACGACATGGCGCTGAGCTTTGAGGACGCGGCTACGGGCGTGACGACGAAAGTTCGCCTGACGCGCCGCGAAAATTGCGAGACGTGCCACGGAATCGGCGCGAAGCCGGGCAGTGGAATGTCGACATGCAGGACGTGCGGCGGCCGCGGCCAAATGGCCTACCAGCAGGGATTTTTCTCGATCACGCGGACGTGCCCGGCTTGCCAGGGGACGGGGCAGGTGATCAAGGAAGCTTGCCTATCGTGCCGAGGGCTGGGTCGCGTCGAGCGCGAACGTGTTCTTGAAGTAGGGGTGCCGGCGGGAGTGGATGCCGGAACGCGACTGCGCATGCCCGGGCAGGGCGAGCCGGGCACAAATGGCGGCCCGGCGGGCGATCTCTATATTTTTCTGGACGTGAAAGAGCATCGGTTTTTCGAGCGGCGCGGCTCCGATCTCTATTGCACGATTCCCGTGAGCTTTCCGCAGGCGGCGCTCGGGGCCACGATCCAGATGCCGACGCTCAAGGGCGAGGAAGACTTCGAAATACCGGAAGGCACGCAATCGGGGCAGATTTTCCGTCAAAAGGGAAAAGGGCTGCCGAACCCGCATGGCGGCAAGGGCGATCTGTACGTCAGCGTGCGGATCGTGACGCCGTCGAAAGTATCACGGGAACAGCGGAAGATGCTCGAGCAGCTGGCGCCGCTGCTGAAGGTGGAGAATCAGCCTGCCGAGCGCTCTTCGAGCTTCTTCGACAAAGTGAAAGACATCTTCGGTTAACTTCGTTTCGTTCCTCCATTGGCGCGGCATTGCACCGGCAGGATAGAATGCAGCGATGCGCCGTCGTTTCTTCCTTGAGAAATTTGACGCCGACTCGGCTACTCTTCACGGCGATACCGCGGAACATCTGGGCCGTGTGCTGCGCGCGGAACCGGGCCAGCTCTATGAACTGAGCGACGGGCAGAGTGTGTGGCTGGGACGGATCGAGCGCGTTGCGCTTTCGAAGCGGGGCGATAGCCGCGTGGAGTTTGCGCTGGTGGAGCCGATCGCGGCGTGCGAACCCTCGCTTGAGATTCAGCTGCTTATTTCGCTCGTGAAATTTGACCGCTTCGAGTGGTGCCTGGAGAAGGCTACGGAATTGGGCGCGGCTTTGATCGTGCCGCTGGCGGCGGCGCGTACCGATAAGTCGCTGCTTGTCGCGGCGGAAAAGCGGCGCGCGCGGTGGGAGCGAATCCTGATCGAATCGGCGCAGCAAGCCCGGCGTTTGCGTCCTCCGGTGATGCCGGATGTATCTGCTCCTGCTGTGGCATTTGCCGGATGCGAAGCAGCCTGCAAGATTGTGCTCAGCGAACGGCCGGACGCTCCGTTGATACGCGGAGCGCTTGCTTCTGCAGCAGGAGTCCGCACGGCGGCACTTGCGATCGGTCCGGAGGGCGGTTGGACGGACGACGAAATCGCGGTGGCGCGATCGGCCGGGTTCGCGGAGGCTTCGCTGGGCGAGAACATCCTGAGGACGGAGACGGCGGTGCTGGCCTCGCTGGCCGTTCTCCGCTTTGCAGCCGAGGCTCCACGTTAAATCGGCAGGGCATAAGGTCGGGCAGCGGAAGGATGTACTTTTCTGATACACCGCTCCCACAGGGCACTGGCTGTAGGGTGCGGGCAGCCTGTAGTCTGGTTATGAAGAGGATGCTATGGGACAAACTTCAACAATTACGCGACAACGCTCGAGCCCGCGGATTTGCCTGCGAGTTCCGCTGATGGTGCATGGGGTTTGCCGGGACAGAACGGCTTTTCAGGAAGAGACCACCACGCTGCTGGTGAACGCGACCGGTGGGCTGATGCCGCTGGCGTCTGGCGTGAATATCGGCGATACCGTGCTCGTGGTAAACAAGATGACAAAGCGGAGCCAGGAATGCCGGGTTGTTTATCGCGGGAAGGATCAGGAAGGGAAGCCTCAGGCGGCCATCGCTTTTGCCGGGCCCATTCCGAACTTTTGGAGAGTCACGCGCCGGGAGAAGAGGGTTGCGGCGAGCATTCCCATCCGCGTTCGAGGAGTGGATCCGGAGGGGAACGCGTTTACACAGAGCGCGCAGGCCGTAGATGTGAGCCGGCATGGAGCGCGGCTGGATGGAATCGGCTACGTGACGCGGCCGGGCGAGACGATTGAAGTGAAGCGGCGCTGGCAGTCGGCGCGGTACCGGGTGCTGTGGGTGGGGCATCCTGGGACGCCTGAAGCGGGGCAGGCGGGCGTGTACGCGTTGCAGCCAGGAAAGAATCCGTGGGGAATTGACCTCTCGTAGGGCCGGTGAAAGTCTGAAGTACCACCGGCTTGACCGAGCTAGTCAGGCGGGTTACGCTTGCTTGAGTAACGGGAGCGGGCACCGCCGAACTTGATGAAGCAAACCGTCCGAATTGCCGGGGGAATTAACGAGTTCTTCGGCACCCTCGATGAAAACCTGAAATATTTTGAGTCCACCCTCAAGGTCCGCACGCACCTGAAGGACCACAACCTCGAAATCGAAGGCGAAGCGAAGCAAGTGGAGCGCGCGGCGCGCATTGTGGATGCCTACAACCAGCGCGTTCTCGATGGGCGGATTCCCAACAGCCAGGAAGTGAAAGCGCTGCTGCACGTGGCGGCGGAAGAGCCGGTTGCCACGCTTCACGGTGCGTTTTCGCCTACGCGAACGCGCGTGCTAGGCAAGAAGAGCGTGGCGCCCAAGAGTGCGAATCAGAAGCTTTATATTGAGGCGCTCGAAAGCCACGACATGGTGTTTGCCATCGGGCCGGGTGGAACGGGGAAGACGTACCTGGCCGTCGCGATGGCGGTGTCCGCACTGCTTTCAAAGCAGGTGAACCGAATTATTCTGGCGCGGCCGGCCGTCGAAGCGGGCGAACGCCTGGGCTTTCTGCCGGGGACGCTTCAGGAGAAGGTCGACCCTTATATGCGGCCGCTTTACGATGGGCTGCACGACCTCCTGGAAGCGGATAAGCTTGAGAGCTTTCTGGAGAAAGGCATTATCGAAGTGGCGCCGCTCGCTTTCATGCGCGGGCGAACTTTGAACGATTCGTTCGTGATCCTCGATGAGGCGCAAAACACGACCAGCGAGCAGATGAAAATGTTCCTGACCCGCCTGGGATTCAACTCGAAGGCGGTGATCACCGGAGATGTGACGCAGATCGATCTGCCGAACGACCGGCGGTCGGGGCTGGTGGAGGCGATCGAAGTGGTCGGGAAAATCGAGGGTATCGCGCTGGTTTATTTCGACGAACGGGACGTTGTGAGGCATAACCTCGTCCAGCGCATCATCAAGGCGTATGACGAATACGGCGGAGGCCAGTCGAAGCGGCACGGGCGTTCGGGAAACGCGAAATAAGTCCGCGGCCTGCAAACTCAAAGTGTTCGCCTCACCATGATCGTGAACCGGCAGCGGCGCATTCGTGTTCCGGCTCGAAGTCTGGAGCGCTTCACCAGGGAAGCAATGGACCTGCTCCGTCTCCCCTCTGACTCTTTGACGGTTTGCTTTGTCACCGAAGGCGCGATGGCGCGCTGGAACCGTACCTACCGCGGGAAAAACCGCCCGACCGATGTATTGTCCTTCGCAAGCGACGATAAGGGCTTTCGACCAAAATCTGGCGGAGGCAAGAACGGGGCGCAGGCCGCCAGTTCGGCGGCGTACCTCGGAGACATCGCCATCGCTCCGGCGGTGGCGCGCGCGAACGCGGTTCGTTTCGGGCGCACGCTGGAAGACGAGATGCGCATTCTCATACTCCACGGCATTCTTCACCTGATGGGGTACGATCACGAAACCGATAGTGGGCAGATGGAGCGGCGCGAACGCCGGCTTCGCCGCGCGCTTGGGTTAGCTTAGCCATGCCGATTTTCCTCTACACGATTGGCGTCCTCGCTCTGACGATCGGCTTGGCCGTTTTTTCTTACCTGGACCGCGTCTATCGCGAGTTCGGCCATGTGACCACCGGACGCATTCACCGGCACCTCGAGACTTTCGAAGCGGAAATCGAGCCGCGCTTCAAGATGGACCGGCGGCGCGCGGCGATGATTTTCAGCCTGCTGGCGCGGCTGTGGCTGGTGCTGGTGGCGGCGGTGACGGCGCGCGGCGTGATCTTCTTCGTGCCCGGCACGTGGGAAGCGGCCATTGAAATGGTCTTCTTCCTGAGCGCCGAGGTGGTGATCGCCATGCAGTTCTGGCCTTCGGTGGTTCTGGCGGCGCTGCCGGGAGACTGGATCGCGCCTTTTGTTCCGATCGTGCGGGTGTTCGTCTGGGTGATCTGGCCGGTTCAATTTGTGCTCGAACTTCTGGTGTCCGTGCTGCACGTTTCCGAGGAAGAGCCGGTGGCTCAAGAGGACGACCAGCAGGCGATTGAAGCGCTGGTGGACGCGGCGACCGAAGAAGGGATCATCGAGCAGGATGAGGCGCGGCTGATCGAGCAGGTGGTGGAATTCGGAGACAAGCGCGTGCACGACGTGATGACGCCGCGGCCGGATGTGATCGCGATTCAGGCGTCGGCGTCGCTCGAAGAGCTCAACAGCCTGGTGGTGAAGACGAAGTTTTCGCGCGTACCCGTCTACGACAAATCGCTGGACGACATTGTGGGCATCGCGATGGGGCGGGACATGCTCGAAGTGCCCGACACCGACGCCGCGCATCGCACCGTGCGCGAGCTGATGCGGCCGGCGCTGTTTGTGCCGGAGATGAAGTTTGGCTCCGAGCTGCTGAAGGAGATGCAGAACAAGAATCAGCAGATGGCCATCGTGATCGATGAGTACGGACTGATGGCGGGAATCGTGACCATCGAGGACCTGGTCGAGGAAATCATCGGGGACATTGGCGAGGAGGACCGCCGTCCCGCTCCCGATGTGATTCGAGAGGCAGGTGGCACGATGTTGCTGCGCGGGAGCGTCCCGGTAGACAAGATCGGCGAACTGTTTGGCGTGGAGCTCGATGAAGCCTCGCAGCATTCCAACGCGACCACGATTGCAGGGCTTTTGAACGGGATTGCGGGGCACGTGCCGCATACCGGCGAGGTGGTGGAGTTCGACGGCCTGCGATTTGAGGTCATTGAGGCGAACCAGCGCAAGGTGCTTCGCGTCCGCGCCCGCAAGCTTGCCACCGGCGTGGCGTCTTCCGCGCTGATCTAAATTTGGTTAGCGATTTAGTTAGCGCGGTTCTTTCAGTTGGATTCCGCGGGTGCGGCGGAATCGCCAGCCAGTTTGGCAACTTCCTTCTGCAGTTCGCGGAGTTCGCGCTGCAGTTCCGGCAAGCGGTTGAAAATCGCGACCGATTTGCGCCAGGCAAGATTTTCCATCGCGGGGTAACCGGAATAGATGGCGCCGG
>Ga0265338_10006279_pt1 | contig 15196 bp, 16 predicted proteins | sample 42126metaG_FD_193579 | JGI IMG/M metagenome (GOLD analysis project Ga0265338, IMG submission 193579) | Rhizosphere microbial communities from Carex aquatilis grown in University of Washington, Seatle, WA, United States - 4-21-26 metaG | ecosystem: Host-associated > Plants > Roots > Rhizosphere... | reverse complement strand
GATCCGGAGCGCGCGCGTTTCGGACCACGCGCTGTCCGATCAGGATCGACGGAACCCCCCTCACCGCGGCTCGCGGTGCGCCGCGCCTCGGGGAGCACGGGCCGCTGCCGAGCGAAATCGTGGCGGAGTGATGCGGGTCGCCGATCGCTATTGGGAGGATTTCGAGGTCGGGGAGTCGCGCCGCAGCGGCGGGCGCACGATCACCGAAGCGGACGTCGTCCTGCACGCCGGCCAAACGGGCGACTTCTACCCCCATCACATGGACGCCGCGTGGTGCGCGACGCAGCCGTTCGGTCAACGGATCGCGCACGGCACGCTCATCCTCGCCGTGGCCGTGGGCTTGCTGGCGGACGAGATCAACCCGGTGGCGATGAGTTACGGCTACGACCGCATCCGCTTCGTCAAGCCGGTGTTCATCGGCGACACAATCACGATCGAGGCGACGATAGAGCTACGGCGCGACCACCCACGGCGTTCCACGGAGGGATTCGTGGACGAGCGGTGCGCGGTGACGAACCAGCACGGCGAGCTGGTGCTCACGATGACCCATATCTATCTTGTGCAGCGAGCAACGCCGACCGCCGGCGCTCCGGCACACTAGGGCCGGCCGGCACCTCGAGCACAGCAAACACGGCGGGCCGAAGACGACGAGCGGGCGAAGCCGATGCTTCTCACCGCACGCCGCGCCCTCGCAGCCACCACTCGGCCGACCGGGGCGCGGACGACACCGGCAGGTGCGGCGCTCACGGAACGCTCAGCGGCCGAGCGACCATCCCCCGCAGCGCGGGCGCCAGGTTGCGGTCAATCACGGATGTCGCGTCCTGCACCGGGGGGCACGATGAGCAAGAGCACGAGCGACTCTTGAAGGAGGAACCAGTGATGACCGTTCGCCCCAGGACTCCGATCGATCTGGCGTTGGCACCCGTGGCCGTGGAGATCGACATGAATCTTGCGCAGCTCCGCGACCTTCCGTTCGATGAAATCGGCTATCGGCTCGACCTGGCACTCGATCGTCCTGAGAGCTCCGGTAGCGTCGACGAACGTTGCGAGCGCATGATCGCCAGTGCCGTTCGCAATGTGGATCTCCACGGCTGGGAACCATGCATCACCGCCGATCACGCGCGGCTTCGGCTCTCAGGAGGTTCGGCGTCCCTCGATATCGGCCTGAGCGCCGAAGTCACGCGTTACATCGACGCGGGCGTCTGACCCGGGCCGCGCCGCCCGACCGGGAGGCGTCTCGCGCCGACCCGCTCAGCTCGTCGCGCGCCGAAGGCATCGGCGGATGTGGCGTGGGAACAACTCGAGCCCCGTGACGAAACTGGCGTTGTCGTCGCCCACCACAGTGCGGCCGCGTGGACCAAGCGTCACTCGGGGATGCCGGGTGGCCCGACGATCTGCAGGCCGAACGTCGCGGCGAGCTTCACGAGGCCGTCGACATCCGGTGGCTCGGTCGCCGGCGGGGGAATCTCGCGGCGCTCGGCCGGTTGCCCGAGGGCGCGCGTGAAGCGCTCGAACCCGGCGGGCTCGGTGACGAGCAGGAAACGAGCCACCTCGGAGCTGACGATGAACGTGTGCGGGACGCCCTTCGGTCCGTACACGAACGAGCCGGCGGGCGCGACGCTCACCTGGCCGTCAACCCAGAAGGTCAGCTCGCCGTCCAGGACGTAGAACCATTCGTCTTCGCGGGTGTGAACGTGAAGCGGCGATCCGTGGCCCTGCGGCGCCAGATGCTCGATCACCGCAACCGTTCCGCTCGTGGTCTCGGTCGATGCCTTGATCGTGGCGAGGGCGCCGAGGAACCAATACGCGTCGCCCTCATCAGGGCCGGCGAGGATCGGCTCCGCAACCGTCGTGACGTTGCTCATCTGGTCTTCCTCCTTGGGTGCGGTGGCGTCTGGATGGAAGACTCGCGCGCGCCGCTGGACGTTTCCATCCCCCGCGCCCGGGGATCTTTCGCGCATGCCGGTGCGGCGCTCGCCGCGGTGGATAATGCGGGCATGGCGTCGCCGCGGTGGTCCGTCGACCGGCTCCGCGAGGAGATCGAGCTGCTCGGGGCTCGCGGATTACCTCGCGACGAGTACTTCGCAGCCCTGGCGCCGCGACTGCGACGCGTCATCGACAATGACGCGAGCTGCTGGCACACACTCGATCCGCACACCCGGCTCCTGACGAGCGATGCCCCAGCGGAGCTGATCGAGCGCGGGATCTACACCGCACAGACAGCGACCGCCGCCGGCGAACTGCTCGTTCGCAGCGAGTACCTCGTTCCCGACAGCAACACGTTCGCCGAGCTCGCCGCGCGCCGGGTTCCGGTCGGGACCCTCGACCAAGCCACGCGTGGGCGCCCCGAGCGCAGTGCCCGATACCGCGACCTGCTGGCGCCGTCCGGCATCCCACACGAGCTCCGTGCGGCGTTCGTCATCCGCGGACGGGTGTGGGGCGCGGTTCACATCGCACGCCGCGCGCAGAGCGGCGCGTTCACGCAGCACGACGCCGATGCCCTCGCGCGCGTCGCGGGCGCGATCGCCAACGGCATTCGAGCGTCGCTGCGCTTCGACGCCGCGCGACGCGGCTCCGGCGCCGAGGCACCGGGACTGATCGTGGTCGACGCCACAAACGCCGTCGAACTGATCACGGCGCCGGCGCGTCCACTGCTCGACGCGCTCGGCAGTGACGCTCTGGCGTACGAGGATGGAGCGCTCCCCGCCGCCGTGCTCGCGCTCGCGTCACACGTCCGCGCCAGCGCCGGCCGCGCCGCAGTCGAGAGCAACGTCGTCACCGTCCCGAGCCCGTCCGGCTGGATCACCCTGCACGCCTCGCAGCCGACCGCCGGCGACGGCCGCATCGCGATCGTCATCGAGCCGGCATCAGGCCCACGATCGGCGACGCTACGGCTCGAGATCAATGGCGTCACGGCCCGCGAGCGCGAAGTCGCAACACTCCTGGCCCGTGGTCTCAGCAACACCGACATCGCAGAGACCCTGGTGCTGTCGCCGCACACAGTGTCGGATCACATCAAGAGCCTGTTCGAGAAGCTCGGCGTCGCCTCGCGCCAGGAACTCGTGGCGCGAGTGTTCCTCGACGAGTACCTCCCAGAAGTGGTCCAGCGCACGCCACTGACATCGGCCGGACGCTTCGACCGAGTCTGACAACCCGGGCTGATGCTCGAGGCCCCAAGCCGCCCCGGCCCGACCGGGCCTCTCGCCACGGCGCGCTGCCGGAGTCGCTCACGGACGCCTCAGCTGCGCCGGCCGGCTGCAAGGTGCCGAGTGTTCCCGAATACGCTCAACCTTGGCGGCGACGCTGTCGATGGACGCTGTAACCGGTTAGAACGCTGAGGCTCCTCTCCGGTTCGTGGCGGGACTGGCGTTTGCCGGCCCACCTCGCTCGCCAAACGGCGAGTTCCTCTCCGCGAACACGTTTTCGCGTCATCAGCCCGCCCCACTACTGGCCTTGCGCTCGCCGACGTATCGACGGCGTCCGTGAGGAGATGTTGGAGCCAACCGTGACCACCACACTTGTCACAGTCGTAAACGTGGCGTTCGTCGCCGCGATCGTTGTCGCCCTGGCCGTCGTGATGTCCTGGCCCGCGCGCTTGGCGCCCCATCTGTCGGCCGCGGCCAGCACGACTCTGTCGCCCGCGCCCGAAGTCACGGACGTTCACCCGGGACCGGGCTTCACGCAGGTCCGACGTGCCGCGCGGCCCGCGACGGTTACGGCGAACCCACGGCCCGCGCGGACTACGGCGAAGGCAGGCATGCGCACGTGACGATGCTCGTCACGGGAGCGTCCGGCTACATCGGCAGCCGGCTCGTGTCCGAGCTTCTCAAGCTCGGCGAGCCGGTCGGTGCCGTCGTCCGCGACCCAAGCCGGGTCGTTCTTGACCCGGCGGTGACGGTGTACCGCGCCGACATGCTCGACAGGGATTCGCTGCGTGCGATCGATGGCGACTTTTCGACCGCGTACTACCTCGTGCATTCAATGGGTCGCGGCGGCAATTCAGACTACGAGCAGCGCGACGTGACCGCCGCGTCGAACTTTGCGCGGTTCGCGATGGCTGCCGGCATCGACCGCGTCATCTACCTCGGTGGCCTCGGCGACCATCCCGGTTCAAAGCACCTGCGTTCGCGTCAGCGCGTCGGTGAGGTGCTGCGAGCGGAGGGACCGCCGCTGACATGGTTTCGCGCCGGGATGGTGGTTGGCGCCGGCTCGGAGAGCTACCGAACGCTGCGCTCGCTCGTCGAGCGCCTGCCGGTGATGCTCGCACCGGCGTGGCTCTCCACGCCGACGCAGGCGATCGGCATCGACGACGTGTTGCGCTACCTCACCGAGGCTCCGGGGATTGCCGAGACGCGCGCACGCGAGATCCAAATCGGATCGGCCGAAATACTCACCTACGGCCAGATGCTCGACGCGATGTCCGACGTGCTGGGCCTGCGCCGTCGGCCGCGCATCCCCGTACCGCTGCTGACGCCGTGGCTTTCCTCGCACTGGATCGGCCTCGTCACACCCGTCGACACGGGCGTTGCAAGGCCTCTGATCGAGGGGCTGTCAACCGAGACGACCGTCACCGATCCGTCGGGAATGGCGCTCTTCGACTTCACCCCACGATCCTTCGAGCAGGCGCTGCGTGCCGCAATCGCCGAAACGGGCGAGTCGACCTCGGCCCTGTCGAAACTGTCACGCCACGAACCCGGACCGCCCGACCATCCGCCGCTGGCCACACCCGTGTCGTGACGCGACCGAGGAGCGGCACCCGCAGGCTCGGGAACCGGGCGCTGACCGCCCTGCGAAACCCGACCTGCTGAGCACCGTATCCCGGCCCTGCCTGCCACGACGTCGACCGCCCCCGGCCAGCGCCCCGGCGCGAGCGCGCCGGAATGCGCAGCCAAACGCGCACCCACCTGAGATCAGTGCGTTGGCAACCGATCAGCGCTTGACAGCCGGCAGCGGCAGCGCTCCGGCCGCATAGTAGGCGCGTGCGCGGGCGTCGAAGTAGCCGCCGTCGTCGGGACGCCCGTCGCCCGACGCGTCGCCGGCGTCGGTGTCCTGCGCCTGACCGCCGCCGAACAGCAGCGCCGCCCCGCCCGCGTTCACAAACGCGCGCAGATGGGCGCCGCCCGCGGTCCCGAGCAGCCACTGCACCTTGTTGTCCTTGTAGTGATACGGGGTGTTGTTGACGATCGGGAACACCGTGTTGCCGAGCGGAATCTGCCACATGACGATCGGAAGCCCGATCTGCGCGTGGTAGTCGCGCAGGAAGCGCAGGTCGTGGTTGAAGTCGACGGGCGCCCACCACGCGGCGGAGCCCTCGCCGTTGACGACCTCCGCGTAGCCGGCGTCGCGGTCGGTCAGCTCGGTGAACGTCACGTCGAAGGACGCGTGCAGCGAGCGATAGAACGCGACGGCCGCCGTTGCCATCCGGTCGACCTCGGTGGAGGAGGGGTGACTGAGGTGGATGTCCTTGCCGGTGCCCCAGATCGAGATCGGATAGCCGACGATCACCCGGGGGGCGAGGCGGTTGCGCAGCGCGAGCACCGCCTGCGCAAAGCCGGCCGCCGTGTTCGGCAGACCGCGCAGCGCCGCGATTCCGGTCGACGCCACCGCCGCCGGCACGGTTGACGCACCGGCGTGGCCGGCGTGCTGCTCGACGTAGCCGAACAGGTCGGGCTCCAGCTGCAGCACGACCGGGCCCGTCGCCGAGGCCGCGCGCCTGTAGAACAACTCGAGCGTGAGGTAATAGCTGCGCATCGTCGCGACATTGGCGAGGTTCCCGAGGTCGGCGCTCGCCTCGTCGGCAACGCCGGCTCCGGGCCGCGACTGGCGGATCTCGTAATAGGAGAAGACGGGGATGATGTGGTGCGCCTGCGACTCCGCGATGTAGAGGCTGACGAACGAGCCGTTCGGATTCCAATGCGGCCAGTCCTGGCCCGTGTTCACACCACCGGCGAGGTACTGGTAGCGAAAGCCGAACGGAGCGACGGACGCCAGAGCGGCAGCACCCCCAGGACCGCTGGTGAGTCCGAGCTCGAGATGGCGATACGGCCACGGGATCGGCGCGCCGCCCGCCGCCGCACGGCCGCTGCCGTCGGCAGCCGCGGCGACGATCAGAGAGCACGCGGCAGCTGCAAGTACCGCTCGCCGTGCGCGTCGCCGCCAGACCGACTCCACGAACCGTGTATCGACAGCTCGCATTCGCTGCTTGATTGTCCCTCCGCGACGTGACGCGACGCTCCCAGCCCGCGCCACGTCGCCCCGAGTACAAGAGGACACGACCGGAGGTTCGCGTCGCACGCCAGGACCGCGTTCTGCTCGGACCGCTACCGACTCTGACTGGGTTGAAGCATTGCCTCGGCCAGAACCTCGACTGAGCGCAGGCGCGCATCGACACCGCGGGCGTGGTGGGCGGTGATCAGCTCGTCGGCCGTCGTGCGCTCGGCGAACTCGGCGAGGTAGTCGCGGACGTCCTCAGCTGGGCCGAGCGCCGTGAACGTGAGCATTTGATCGACCTGCGCAGCCATGCCGGCGGCAAGCAGCTGGTCGGCCTGCTGATCGGTGGCCTCGAGCGGGTTCACGCCGATTCTCCGTCCGTACAGTCCGATGGCGCGCATGCGCCTGACCGCCTGCAGCTGGGCCTGCGCTTCCGCAAGGGTGTCTGCCGCGAGGACGTTGACGCCGGCGATCACGTACGGGCTCTCGAGGACCTCGGACGGTGTGAACTCGGCGCGGTAGGCGGCGATCGCCTGGTCCAGCAGCTCCGGCGAAAAGTGAGATGCGAACGCATACGGCAGCCCAAACGCCGCCGCGAGCTTCGCGCCGAACATCGAGGAGCCAAGGATGTAGAGCGGCACGTTCGATCCCATTCCCGGGACGGCGTCCACACCGGGCACGAGGCTTCTGCCACTCAGATAGCCCTGGAGCTCGCGGACGTCCTGCGGGAAGCTCGCCGCAGAGCCGGCGTCGCGGCGCAGCGCGAACATCGTGTTCTGATCGGAACCGGGCGCACGCCCAAGGCCGAGATCGATCCGGCCGGGATACATCGCGGCCAGCGTGCCGAACTGCTCGGCGATCACCAGCGGCGCGTGGTTCGGCAGCATCACACCGCCCGCACCAAGCCGGATCGTCTCCGTGTGCGCGCCGATGTGAGCGATCAGAACGCTCGTCGCCGAAGAGGCGATGCTCGCCATGTTGTGGTGCTCGGCATACCAGACGCGCTTGTAACCGAGCTGCTCGGCGCGCTGAGCGAGCGCGACGCTCACCTCGAAGCTGTCGGTCGCCGTCTGGCCGGGGCCGATCGGGGCAAGATCAAGGATCGAAAGTTCCAGAGACATCCGACCATCACTCTAGAAGGCCGGCGAGGCCGGCCCGCACACGCAATCGCTTGGACACCGCAACAGTGCGGCTCGATCGGATCACCAGAGACCCAACGGACGCCGCGGCAACGGGCTCGGGCAACCGAGCCGGCCACTGGCGCCAGGCGGACCGCAACCACGCGAACCGAGCCGAGCCGCCGCCCGCCGGCTGGCGCAAGCCCGGTCTGAGCTGTGGTGGACGCTCAAGAACGGCCTCTTCTCGTTGAGCGGCTCCCGGCTGAGCGGTGACGCGAGGCGGCGGGCGCGGTGGCGAGGCGGAGGCGAGGCGGCGGGCACGGAACCTCGCGTCCGATGGCTGGGACACGATTGAGCCGTGGTTCCGAGCGGATTTCATAGCTTGTTCAGTGCCACCGCGACGGTCGCTGGGACGTTGATCGGGCTGCTGTTCGTCGCGATTTCCGTGGCTCATGAGCGAGTTGCGGAAGATGGGTCTCAGGCGCATCGGGTTCGCGCGTCGGCCGCCCTGACCGCGTTCACGAACGCTCTGGTGGTGTCGCTGTTCGCACTTGTGCCCGGGGTGCGGCTCGGCTGGACGGCGCTCGTGGTCTCGATCTTGGGCTTGGTGTTTGTGTTCGCCTCTCTGCTCTCACTGCTGCGAGTGCGACGAGACCAGCCTGGTGAGCAGCTGCGGGATGCCGTGTTTCTGGTCAGTCTGGCTGTGACGTTCGGCTTCCAACTCGCCGCCGGGCTGACGGAGTTGTCGAACGCCAGGCGCGACGGGCCTGTGACGACGATCGCGGTGCTTGTGATTGTCTGCTTCCTGATCGGAATCGCGCGCTCATGGGAGCTGATCGGCGGCCCGTCGATCCTGCTCCGCCGAGAGCTGCGGTCTCTGGCTCGGGGCCGCGGCGAGCACGACGAGTGATCGTCATGAGTGGCGCTCGCCGCCGACCTGCAATGTGATCCATCGCGGCCGCGGCACCGCCCGAGCGCGCGAATAGCACCAGCGCCTCGCCGAGCAGGCTGAGCCCGAACGTGCTTCCTTCGGGCCACTGTCTCAGGACCTTCCGATCCTCGAGCCGTTCATCCCCACGATGGGTGGCTGGCGGGGATCGGCGTTCGTGCCGTTGGCGTGGGAGGGCACCGTTGGCCTCACGCGCGAACGACTTGACTGCTGAGAGCGCTCATCCTTGCGGATGAAACGCCAACGTCATGTCGTTCGCTCGCTGCGCCCTTCTCTCGCATGATGGCCGATGTCATCGAAGGCGGGCAGGCCTAGCGTTGTCGAGGTTGCTACAGCCGCCTACGAGATGGAGCCCGACGATGATCGATGTGAGTAGCTTGACGAAGCGCTATGGCGAAAAGACCGCGGTCGATGACCTCTCGTTCACGGTTCGGCCGGGCGTCGTTACTGGATTTCTAGGTCCGAACGGGTCGGGGAAGTCGACGACGATGCGTCTGATCCTGGGTCTGGATGCGCCGACGAGCGGCGGGGTGACGGTGGGCGGTAAGCCCTACCGTGACCACGTTGCCCCGTTGCATGAGGTTGGGGTGCTGTTGGAGGCGCGGGCTGTGCATCCGGGCCGCTCGGCGTACAACCATCTGCTGGCGCTGGCGCAGACGCATGGGATCCCACGAGCGCGGGTCGATGAGTTGATCGAGCTGGCGGGCCTTGCCGGTGTTGCGCGTAAGCGCGTGGGTCAGTTCTCACTCGGGATGGGTCAGCGTTTGGGGATCGCCGCGGCGCTGTTGGGCGATCCGAAGGTGCTGATTCTCGATGAGCCGATCAATGGGCTGGACCCGGACGGGATCCACTGGATCAGGGATCTGCTGCGTTCACTCGCGGCCGAGGGTCGCACCGTCTTTCTCTCCTCGCACTTGATGAGCGAGATGGCTCTCACGGCCGAGCACCTGATCATCATCGGGCGCGGGCGTCTGATTCGTGACATCAGCGTGAGCGACTTCGTGCGCGACTCGTCGCGGAACGTCGTCCGTGTCCGTACGCCGCAGGCGGGTGAGTTGCGCGAACTGCTGTTGGCGCCCGACGTGCGGGTGTCGAGCGACGCGCCCGGGGTTCTGGAGATCGAGGGATTGTCCTCCGACGACATTGGACGCAGCGCTGCATCGAGCGGGTTCGTCCTGTACGAGCTCACTCCGGTGGAGGTCTCCCTCGAGGAGGCGTTCATGGCGCTCACCCACGATGCGATCGAGTACCGCGGGTCCGACAGTACCGCAACCACCACCATCGACGAGCCGGAAAGGATCGCAGCATGAGCTCCGCCACCGTCACACTTCTCCGTCCGCGGGAAGTCCCTGCAACGCACGTTACCCAGGGCCGCGTGGCGCGCTCGGAGTGGACCAAGCTCCGGTCACTGCGCTCCACGTGGTACACGCTTCTGATCACCGCCGTCACGACGATTGGCTTCGGTGTGATCGCCAGCGCGGCGACCGCGTCGCGCTGGAGCTCGATGAGCTTCGCTGACAAGGCGACGTTCGATCCTCTGTCCACGAGTCTGCTCGGCGTGAACTTCGGTGTCCTCGCGATCGGCGTGCTGGGCGTGTTGCTGATCACCGGCGAGTACAGCACCGGCATGGTCCGCTCAACGTTCGCCGCGGTGCCCACGCGGCTGCCGGTGCTGCGAGCCAAGGTCGGCGTGCTCGCGCTCGTCGGCTTCGCGGTGGCGCTCCCGTCGACGCTGATCGCGTTCTTCGCGGGACAGGCGTTGCTGTCATCTGAGCACATCCAGATCTCGTTCTCGCACGCCGGCGTCGCGGGCGCAGTGGTCGGGTCGGCCCTCTACCTGATGCTCGTGGGTTTGTTCGGCCTGGGTCTCGGGACGATCCTGCGCAACACAGCTGCCGGGATCGCGACGTTCGCAGCTGTCATGTTCGTGATCCCCCCGCTCGTCGGGATCCTGCCGTCGAGTCTCGCGAATGCGATCGATCCCTACCTGCCGAGCAACGCGGGTTCGGCGATCATGGACATCACCGTCCAGGCCCACACGCTCTCGCCATGGGCCGGTCTGGCGGTATTCGCCGGCTACTGCGCCGCGACGCTCGCCGTCGGCGCGGTGGTCCTGATGCGCCGCGACGTGTGAAGTAGGTGCGCGTTGGCTGCGGCTTGATCGCGCGGGGCCAGGGCTATCCTCAAACGATGCCCCCGGCCCCAAACGCGCGCACCGGCCGGTTTTCGCTCGCTCGCCGCGACGTTGAACTCGCCGCGATCGTCTCGATCCCCGTGATCCTCGCGCTGAGCATCACCGCGGCACACCACCACGAGCCGCTCGTGCTGCTCCTCGCGCTCGTCGCCGTGCTCGCGGTTCTCTGGCGCGAGCGCCGGCCAATTCCGGCACTGCTACTCGCAATCGTGGTCCTGGAAGCGATCCCCGACGACCCGGCACTGCTGCTGCCAGCCCTCGTGGTCCTCTACGCCATGGCTTCCCGCCGCTCGTGGCGACTTCCCACGGCCGCCGCGCTTGCAGTCGCCGTCGCTTCGATCGTCGCGACCGCCGGCTGGGGCGGCGCCCTCGACGCGGGCGGGCTGCTTGGGTTTGCGATCGGCAGCGCGGGATCGTGTGCCGCCGCGGTCGCGGTCGGTCTGTACGTCGGCACGCGCCGCAGGCTGATCGACAGCCTTCGCGAGCGCGCAGAGCGGCTCGACCGCGAGCGCGAATTGCTCGCGGATCGCGCAGTCGCCCTGGAGCGCGTGCGCATCGCCCAGGAGCTTCACGACGTGATCGCTCACAACGTGAGCCTGATGGTGGTGCAGGCGCAGGGACTCGGAGCGGCAATCGACGATCCCCGTGTCGCGAGCGACGCGCGAGCGATCGCCGACCTCGGCCGCCAGGCGATGGCCGAAATGCACCGCACGCTCCGCCTCTTGCGCACCGATGGCGCGGCAGCGGAGCTCGCGCCACAGCCGGGTCTCGCAAACATCGACCGGCTCGTGGAGCAAGCCCGCTCGGCCGGTCTGCGCGTCGAGTTCACCGTGCACGGCCGGCGACGGGAGCTGCCCCAGAGCGAAGACCTCTCGGCTTTTCGCATCGTTCAGGAGGCCCTCACCAACGTCGTCAAGCACGCCGCCGGCGCAGATACGCATGTGACCCTCGACTACTCCGACGAGGGACTGCGGCTGACGATCGCCGACGCCGGCGAGAGGACCGACTCACAGAGGGAGCACACGCCGGGCGACGGGTACGGCCTCGTCGGCATGCGCGAGCGAGTGGCGATGTTTGGGGGGACACTGAGCGCCCATCCCCGGGCGGGGCGAGGATTTGAGGTCACCGCCGTGCTGCCGTATCTCGCAGGCGATCTATGACGCCGCTACGCGTCGTCATCGCCGACGACCAGCCGATGATGCGCGCCGGATTCAAATCGGTCCTCGAATCCGCCGGCGACATCACCGTCGTGGGCGAGGCCGAAAACGGACATGAGGCCGTCAGCCTGGCCAGAGCGCAGCGCCCCGACGTCGTGCTCATGGACATCCGCATGCCCGTGATGGACGGCATCGAAGCCACCCGCCGGTTACCGCATCAGCGAGTACTGATCCTCACAACCTTCGGCTTGGACGAGTACATCATCGACGCGCTGCGCGCCGGCGCAAGCGGGTTCCTGCTCAAGGACGCACCGACCCACGACGTGCTCGCAGCGGTGCGCGCCGTCGCGGCCGGCGACGCGGTCCTATCGGCCGCAGTAACCCGCCAGTTGCTGGACCAGGTTGGGCGCCGCCTACCCGCCGCCGTATCACGCGACGCCCACGAACTGGCCGGCCTCACCGACCGCGAAGAGGAGGTCCTGCACATGCTCGCCGCCGGCCTCTCCAACGCCGAGATCGCCGCCGCCATGGTTGTCTCCGAGGAGACCGTCAAGTCGCACGTCTCACGGCTCCTCGGCAAGCTCAGCTTGCGCGACCGTGTCCAGGCAGTGATCTACGCCTACGAGACCGGCCTGATCACGCCCCGCGAAGCCGCCGGGTAGCGCGCGAGACCACGCGCGGGCGTCGCACGTCGGCGTCGGCACCCAGTGGCTCCATGACGCAATCGGGAGCGAGCGCCTCGTCGCTGCCTCTCATCCCTGCGGATGAGACGACCGCCGCACGTAGCCCGCTCGGGTGCCCCCGGTTCGCTCCAGCGGACGATGACATCGCGCGAGCACCGGCGTAGCGTCGTCGTACAAGCCGCAACCCCGATCCAAGGAAGTGACCTCATGCACCCGGACCCAGACTCACGGTTCGCGACACGCCGCCTCGCCCTGGCCACCGCCGTAACCCTCGCTGGCTCCGTCATCAGCGTGCTCATCGTCCGAGCGATCGCCGTCAACATCGTCACCATCCCCGCAGCGTTCACACCGCTCAAAGCGCAGAGCGTGATCATGCTCACGGTGCTCGGCGTGCTCGCCGCGTCCGGCGCATGCCTGCTCCTGAACCGGTTCGTCAAGCAGTCCATTCGTACGTTCTGGCGCATTGCCCCGGTCGCCCTCGTGCTGTCATTCATACCCGACATCGCGATCTGGGCCGCACACGGCTACTCCCACACAGCCACCGCCACCACCGTGCTACCCCTGATGGTCATGCACGTAGCCGTCGCAGGCGTCTGCCTAACGCTGCTCCCAGGCCTCGGCACCGAAAAGGCCGACCGTCGCGCCACCCCGATCGTCCCAACACCCGCAGCATCGTGACTTTTGGACGCGCAGCGTCAACTGGGCTGCAGCGGAGACCTTCGCTTGGCGGCAGAAGAAGACGTGCGCGACAGACCACGCACCGCATGCCCCGTCCCGCGTTGCTGCGGGGCACCGAGCCCGTCGGTGGGGGTTGCTGAATTAGCCACTGGCGGGCTGTGCAGCTCGGGCGCTGCCCCGACCGCCCCGCCTGATCGAAACCGCCACGAAACCGTCCAGACGCCGTGACGCGTTGCTGTCTTCACATGGATCCCGGCGCGCCCGGGCTGCCGGGCGTCGCACAGCGCAAGCGGGATACGGGAATCGAACCCGTCTCTCGAGCTTGGGAAGCTCGCGTTCTACCGATGAACTAATCCCGCCGGATCGCCCGTGATCGTATCGGTCTAGGGTTCGGTCGGTGCGTCGAAAGCTCGTTCCAGCGCTCGTCGTCGTCGTCGCTGCCGCAGCGGTCGGGCTGCTCTCCTACGGGCTCACGCAGCAGGGCACGAGTCGCGCACTGGACGAGGCGCTGGCGGCGGGCCGGCGGCCGGCGGCGCCGGACGCGGCGCGGACGCTGCCGGTGCTCGATCGGCTCGGCCGCGCCGAGGCGTCGCTGCGGCAGTGGCGCGGCAAGGTCGTGGTGCTGAACTTCTGGGCGTCGTGGTGCTCCACCTGCACCGCCGAGGAGCCGCTGATCGAACGCGCCCAGCGCCGGCTCGCCGCCGGCGGATCGGGCACGGTGCTCGGAATCGACTACAAGGACCTCACGTCGGGGGCACAGCAGTTCGTCGGCACCTACGGTCTCAGCTTTCCCAACCTGCGCGACATCGACGGGTCGTTCGCGGCCGCCTACGGAACCGACGCGCTGCCGGAGACGTTCGTGCTGAATCGCCGGCTCCAGGTGATCGCGATCTCGCGCGGCGAGATCACCAAGCAGGCCTGGCTGACGCACTGGATCGAGCAGGCGCAGCGGTCATGATCCGCCACGGCCACCGAGCGGTCATGAGCCGCCGCGGCGACACAGCGAACGCGGGTCGCAACGGCGAACCCGGCGCCCCCGCGCGCAGCAGCCACGCGCGCGCGGACGCGGCCCCGCGCGCGCGCAACACCGCGGCCAGGCGCGCCGCACTCATCGCGGCCGCAGCGGTCCTTGCCGCGCCGGCCGCGCTGAGCGCCACGCCGGCAGGCGCCGCCGCGCCGCGCACGTCGTTCGTCGCCGTCGAGCAGCAGGTGATGTGCGTGACGTGCGGCATTCCCCTGCAGGAGGCGGACTCGCCCGCCGCGCAGCAGGAGAAGGCCTACATCCAGCGGCTCGTCGCCGCAGGCGACACCGCGGCGCAGATCAAGAGCCGGCTCGTTGCCGAATACGGCGTCGCGGTGCTCTCGCTGCCGCCGGACCGCGGCTTCAACGTCGCCTTCTACCTGGTGCCGGTGGCCGTCGTGCTGGCGGCGCTCGCGCTCGTCGCGCTGCTCGTGCCGCGCTGGCGGCGCAACCGCCGCGCGCTGAACGCCGGCGACACTGCGGCGGCTCCGATCAGCGCCGCCGACAGCGCGCGGCTCGACGCCGAGCTCGCCGGCTTCGACGGCTGATCACATCTCGCTCGGCGCGCTGACGCCGAGCAGCTCCAGCGCGCGGGCGATCGTGCGCCGGGCTGCCACCGAAAGCGCCAGCCGCCAGGACTCGGTCGCGCTCGGCTCCACGCCGAGCACGTGGCAGTCGCGGTAGAAGGCGGTGTAGTCCTGCGCGAGCTCGAGTGCGTAGGAGGCGACGCGGTGCGGCGCGCGCCGCTCGACGGCCTCGGCCAGCTCGCCCGGGAAGGCCAGCAGGCGCTGAAGCAGGGCGCGCTCGGACGGGTGCAGCGGCTCGACGGGCGCCGGCCGCTCGATCGCCGCCGACACGCGCTCGGCTCCGGCCCGCTCGAGGATCGAGGCGATCCGCGCATGCGCGTACTGCACGTAGTAGACCGGGTTCTCCGAGCTCTCGCGGACCGCCAGGTCGAGGTCCAGATCGACCGTCGTGTCGTGCGAGCGGGCGAGCAGCAGGAAGCGGGCCGCGTCAACGCCGATCTCGTCGACCAGCTCGTCGAGCGTGACGTACTCGCCTTCGCGCTTTGACATCGCGGTGCGGCCCTCCAGCCCGACCAGGTGCACGAACTGGCCGATCACCATCTCCAGCTCCGCGGGGTCGCCGCCGAGCGCGGCGCAGGCCGCCTTCATCCGCGCGATGT
>Ga0265338_10006278_pt1 | contig 15198 bp, 14 predicted proteins | sample 42126metaG_FD_193579 | JGI IMG/M metagenome (GOLD analysis project Ga0265338, IMG submission 193579) | Rhizosphere microbial communities from Carex aquatilis grown in University of Washington, Seatle, WA, United States - 4-21-26 metaG | ecosystem: Host-associated > Plants > Roots > Rhizosphere... | reverse complement strand
CTGAAGGGCCCGGGCGTTGATGCGGATCGGATCGAAACGGATCCCGGCCGAACGGCGGACAGCATCGTCGAGCGCGGCCGCGGTCTTCTCGTAGAAGAAGACCCCGGAGATCCCGTCCTCGACAGTCTCCAATGCTCCCCCTTTCCCGAAGGCGATAACCGGTTTTCCGCTCGCCATCGCTTCGAGAGGGACAATGCCGAAGTCTTCTTCCCCCGGAAACAGAAGCGCCGTGCATCCGCCGTACAACGTCGCCAGCTCCGCATCATCCTTCCATCCGGCGAACTCGATATTCGGGCGGGCTATGCGGCGCAATTTTTCTTCATCCGGACCTTTGCCGACGATGACGAGCCGAAGACCGTTTGCGTTGAATGTTTGTACGGCGAGGTCGACCTTTTTATACGGCACGAGAGCGCTCACAATGAGATAGTAGCCGTCGTCCCTTTTCGAGACACGGAACCTCTCGGTGTCAACCGGAGGGAAGATGACATCCGCTTCGCGTCCGTAATGACGCTCGATCCTTTTGCGAATGTGGTCCGAAATTGCCACGAATTGATCGACGCGTGATGCGGTCCTTCTATCCCACAATCGCAGCATCGGTGCGACCGCTGCCATCCCCGCACGGATCGCGGCGCCGGCCTGGTTCTTTCCGAAATACTCGTCGTACATTTCGTAGACATACCGCATCGGCGTGAAGCAGTAACAAAGATGGAACGCTCCCCGCCTGGGCTTTGCGCCCTTCGCAACGCAATGGCTCATTGAAATCAGCACATCGTATGACGAGAAGTCGAATGACTGAATCGCAAAAGGAAAAAGGGGAAGGTATGTCCGATATTTTTGTTCGACGAGCGGAAGACGCTGGATAAAGGAGGTATGGATCTCTCTCGATTCGATAAGGGGCGACATGGCCCCCTTGATATGGAGCAGGGTATAGATCGGCGCATCGGGGTAAAGCTCGCACAATACTTCCAGGCATTTTTCTCCGCCGCGCATGCCAGTAAGCCAGTCATGCACGAGAGCGATACGAGGAGTTCGAGTCTGTGGTGTCGACATCCGCACGAAAATTGTTGGAAAAATATACGAAGAACTGCCGGAGAATCAAAACTCAGGCAATGACGGTATCTCCTCATCTCGATTCCAATCTCTGATTGGGATCGGAGCATGCAGCATCTCTGCTTAAGAACGGCGTCATCGCTGTTTCCGCTGGTTCCCAAACAGAGTTTTGGAACCAGGTAAAGAACCGGTGGAGAATCAAAGCTTGCGAAAGGTTTCATCGCTCGCTATATTAAAAAACGTACCGGGGATGCGCCGCACATCTACGTGATGCAACGATGCAAGAGTATAATCTCCAACTATATCGATCGTGGTTTCCGTTTCTTTCCACCGGGAAGATCTGGATGAATCATGCCGCCGTCAGCCCGATGGCGATACAGGTGAGGGGGGCGTTGGATCGCTTTCTTGACCGGTGCGAAGTCGAAGAGATTGACTCCTTTTTTTCTACTCTTCCGGTTGCAGCAAAAACGAGAGCGAACCTCGCAACGCTGGTCGGTTCTTCTCCGGACAGAATCGCTTTCACCAGCAACACGTCGGACGGTTTAAGCCTGCTTGCGGCGGGTCTGCCTTGGCGATCGGGAGACCGGATCGTCCTCAACGACAGCGAATTCCCCTCCAATGTCGTCCCCTTTATCAACCTGAAGAGGCTCGGCGTCGAAATCGATTTCATCAAATCCAGCCGCGGGGAGATTACCCCCGGGCAGATCGAGGCAGTCATCACGCCCCGCACCCGTCTCGTCTCGCTGAGTTTTGTTCAGTTCCTTTCCGGGTTCCGCGCCGACCTGTCGTCGATCGGCGAAATTTGCAGAAAGCGCGGCGTGATTTTTTGCGTCGATGCGATCCAGGGGCTCGGCGCATCGCCCCTTGATGTTACGGAGATGAAGATCGACTTCCTGGCGTGCGGCGGACCGAAATGGCTGATGGGGTTGCTCGGCTTGGGGTTCATCTATGTTTCGGAAACCTTGCAGGGTCAGATTCACCAGGCGTATGCAGGCTGGATGAGCAATCGTAATTACTTCGGGGATTTTCTCCGGTACAGAATCGAATTCGATGAAACAGCCCGCCGGTATGAAAACGGCACGATGAATTTGACGGGCATCGTTGCATTGTGCGAGTCGACGACATTCTTGCTGGAGGTTGGGATCGAGAACATCCAGTCGCATCTTTTCACACTCACCGACAGGCTCATCTCTGCCGCCGACGATGCGGGGTTCGAGCTTATCACTCCGAGGGAGCGCGGACATCGAGCGTGGATCGTCTCATTCAAATGCCCCAAGGCGGATCAGCTTTTCGAATTGCTGAAGAGCAAGAATATCTTCGTTTCTTTGCGTGAAGGAATGATTCGCGTGTCGCCGCATTTCTACAACTCATCCGAGGAAGTGGAAACGCTTCGCGCTTTTCTGCTTGATCACAACAGATCGGCGGCCGCATGACGATACTCCTGGGACTTTTGCTGGCCATTGTTGCCTTTGCCTTCGCCTGCACTCTTGTGATTTTCGTGGCCGGACCGATCATGGTGCTGAATCCCCGTCGCCGCGGCGAGGATTTTTACAAGGAACGGGCCGAGCCGCTTACGCCTGCGGACCTCAAGGACCCGTTCGAGGAATTCTGGTTCAACAGCGCCAACGATCAGCGGCTTCACGCATGGTTCCTTCCATCCGACAAACCCGCGCGGGGTACGATTTTCTACCTTCATGGGGTTGGCGACAACAAGATCAGCGGGCTCCGCCTCGCCCACGTCTTTCGCGCGCGGCATTTCAACGTGATGATGTACGATTCGCGTGCTCACGGGAAAAGCGAAGGGCGTTTCTGCACATACGGCTTCTATGAAAAATTTGACGTTGCGAAGGCGATCGACTCTCTTGGTGCACGGGGTATCTCTTCCATCGGCAAGATCGGCCTCTTTGGAACGTCGATGGGGGCGGCAATCGCGGTCCAGGCGGCGAGCATCGAGCCGCGTGTTCGCGCCGTTGTGGCGGAAGGATGCTTCACAAGCCTTCGAACGATCACAGTCGATTACCAAAAAAGACTTTTGTGGATGCCGTGGCACTTTCTGCGAAACGTTGCGATGAAGCGGTCGGAGCATATCGCGCATTTCAGTCATCACGAAGTCTCTCCGCTTCGGGCTCTTGCAACCGTCAACGTCCCCATTCTGTTCATCCATGGAAAAAGCGACGCCCGCATACGGTATCAGTATAGCGAACAGTTATTTGCCGCTGCGCATGATCCCAAAGAATTGTACCTTATAGACGGCGCGAACCATACAGACATCCACAACATCGCGCAGAAAGAGTACGAAGAACGTGTTGCAGGTTTCTTCGAGAAGTGGCTGGCCTGAGGGTCACCGTGCCTTGGCCGCCAGGGTACGTTGAACATCCTCGAGACGTACCGTTCAATGCTGCTGTATAAAGATCTCATGAGCAAGGGAGGCGCTATGAATCTTAAACTCCTCTTCATTCTATTGTTCTCCGCCGCGTTGTTCTCCTGTTCCCAAAGTCCCGTCGGACCCGTCAGTTCATCGGGAAACATTCCGCCAAATTTTTTCATCGAACAAAATTACCCGAACCCGTTTACCGACAGCACGTGGATTCTCTACGGCGTCCCGTCTACCGGCGGACAAAATGAGTTCGTTTCACTTCTCGTCTTCGACAGATTTCACAATCCGGTCAGGACTCTGGCGTACAACCCGCACCATCCTTTCGGATCGTTCACGGTAATCTGGGACGGGCGTGATAACGACTACAAGAGAGTCCCCCCGGGCATCTATGTTATTGAACTCTACGGGGTCTCCCCAAATACGTATATCTCTCGCATTTCGGCAGTGCGGATCTAATAAGGAGGCTTTCCTATGAGAACCGCGATTTATGCTCTGATCTCCGGACTTCTGCTCTGGGGGCCGGCGGTTGCACAGACCGATACCGCCGGCACGTTCGATTCGGAAGAAAATGATTTTAAACTTTCAATCGGCGTCTCCGGCGGGATCACGCTCGTCAGCCCCGATATCGTTAACGACCAAATTGCTTTTCTGAATAATTCTCTCGACGTGGGAGTGGACAAGATTCAGTCGATGCTGCACCTCGCCGGGTTCATACGGATCAGGCCGCGGATGGCACCGTATATGCTCCTTCGGGTGGAAGCAATTACGGTTTCGCGGTCTTACGACTACTATGCCATCGGCCGATCATCGACGGGCTCGCCCACACCATCATTCGACGTATCGAGCTCAACCAGGTGGACGGTCTATCCTCTCGTCATCGGCATTGGCACCACGATTCCGAAGACACCGATTGAAGCCGAAGTCGGAGCGATGTATGCTCTTGGGTACATCACGGAAACGGGATCGCTCTCATCCGGCGGTACATACTCGAATTCACAAAGCGGAACCGGGTTTGGATTGCAAGGCCGTGTCGCTCCCCATTTTCGGTATTCGAAAAATGCGGTTATCTCTCTCGAGATTGAGTACCGATACCTTGTCGTCGGAAGCTATTCTGACAACCTAGGAAGAGCGGTGAACAATTTTGAAATGGATTTGAGCGGGATTTCGATCGCCCTCGGCATTACCTACACGTTCGATTGAATCACGACACGGGGCCTGCCAAGGACAGTAGGGTGACGCTCTCGATATGGTAGGTATGAGGGAACATATCCACCGGCTGGACTTTCTGAACGGAGTAGCCGAAGGGAGCTAGAAGTTTGATGTCCCGCGCAAGCGTCGCCGGATTGCAGCTCACATAGACAACTCTCGGAGTTTGCATCTCCCCCACCTGCTGAACGGCTTTTGGATGCATGCCGCTGCGGGGCGGGTCGATAATCAGCACATTAGGTTTCGCGTATTCCTTCATCCAGCCGACGTCTTTCGTCAACAGATCTTTGAGATCACCCGCAATAAAATCGCAGTTGCTGATACCGTTATAATCCGCGTTCATCCGGGCGTTCGCGATCGAGCTTTCGACCAGTTCGATTCCGACGACACGCTTCACGGCGCCGGCGATGGAAAGAGAAATGGCGCCCGTCCCGCAATACAGGTCGTAGACCACATCCGACGATTTCAGATCAGCAAAATCTCTTACGATGGAGTAGAGCGTTTCCGCCTGCCGGGTATTCGTCTGAAGGAATGAGTTTGCCGAAAGGTGAAAAAGGAGCGATCCGATTTTTTCCGTAATCATGCCGTTGCCGTAGTACGCCTTTTCAGATTCGCCAACGGCAACATTCGCCCTTTTCGATGTGATGTTATTGACGAGCGTAACGATCTCGGGATACGCTCCGGTAAGTTCTTCTGTCAGCATTTTCATAACGTCGGGGCGATCGTCGTACGTAACGAGGTTGACCATGACGTCCCCGGTGTTTTTTCCTTCGCGGATGACAAGATTGCGCAGGTAGCCCGACTGCGGCTCGGAGATGTACACCGGCAGCGAGTTCTTCACCGCGAAGGCGCGCACCGCGTTCAGGATGCCGTTGCTCAATTCCGATTCAAGATGGCACTCGTGAATGTCAAGTATTCTGTCATAGCGCTGAGGAATGTGAAATCCCAGGATCACTTCACGCGGTCTTTCTTCATTGCCGGCAGAGGAGGACGCCATTTCTTCTTCCGTGAGCCAGCGTTGATCGCCGAATGAGAACTCGAGCTTGTTTCTGTAAAAATAGATTTCTTTGGATGGAACAATAGGCAGGACGGAAATGCCCTTCAATCCGCCGATCCGTTCGAGAGCGTCGATCACGTGCTGCTGCTTGAAGGCGAGCTGGCTCTCGTATTGAACATGCTGCCAGCGGCAGCCGCCGCAGGTACCAAAATATTTGCAGCGGGGCGCGGTACGCGACGTCGACGGCTGCAGAACTTCTACCACCCGTGCTTCGAGATGTTTTTTCTTTTTCCCGTAGACACGCGCCTTAACGACATCACCTGCCACAGCCCCCTCCACAAAGACGACAAGTCCCTCGTGACGGGCAATGCTCGTCCCCTCGAATCCCGAGGATTCGATCGTCAACGTTAAAATATCTCCGCGTTCAGGCATGTTTTTGTCCAATCGAAGCCCCCACCTTGTCAAGGTTCAAAACCTTGACAAGGTGGGCTCAACATTGTCAAGGTTCCAAACCTTGACAATGTTTCGATGTACGCTAAGAGCTCTTGATCTTTTCGATCTCTTCGGTGAGCTTTCCCCATTCGAAATATGACGACTTGAGCTTTTCCTGCAATGCGTTGTACGCCTCAGTCGTTTTTTTTGCCGTATCTCCGTTCTTGTAGAGCTCGGGGTCCGCCATCGCCAGTTCAAGCTCCTTTTTCTGGAGCTCCATTTCCTCGACTTTCTTTTCTACTGATTCTAGTTTTTTCTTCAGCGGCTGAAGCCTCTTGGAAAGCTGCTGCCTCTTCTCTGCCTCCGCCTTCTTTCTCTCTTTATCCGATACATGAACCGTTTCTTTATCTTCTCTCTTATCTCTTTTCTCTTCCTTCTTAACCTTCCCTCCCGCCTCTTCCCTTTTTTTCAAGAGGTATTCGCTGACATTCCCCAGGTACGTCTTGACGCCGCCGTGCCGAACCTCCAAAACCTTGTTGACAATGGGGTCGAGAAACGCCCTGTCGTGCGAAACAATCAGGTAGGTCCCTTCAAATTCGGAGAGAGCTTCCTGAAGAACCTTCTTGGATCGCATGTCCAGGTGATTCGTCGGTTCGTCCATGATGAGAAAATTGGAGGGAAGGAGGAGCATCTTGGCGAGGGCGAGCCGGCTCTTTTCACCGCCTGAAAGCACCTGCACTTTTTTAAACACATCATCCCCGCGAAAAAGAAACGACCCGAGAATCGTGCGCAGCTTCGTCCTGATCTCCCCCGTGGCGACATCGTCGACGATCTGCAGGACTTCTTTCTTCAGATCCAATTCTTCTGCCTGATGCTGGGCGAAGTACGAGAGGATGACGTTATAGCCTACGACGCGTTCACCTCCGTTATACGGTTCAACTCCGGCGGCAATTCTCACAAACGTTGACTTCCCGGCGCCGTTGACTCCGACAACCGCTATACGGTCTCCCCGCTCAATGGTGTAATCCAACCCGCCAAAGACCTTATTCTCGCCGTAGCTTTTGTCGAGGCGCTTAAGTTCCATGACGACGCGGCCGCTTTGCTGGGGCTTGGGGAAATGGAAATGGATTTCCTCTTCCTCGTCCTCAATCTCAATCAAATCCATCTTTTCCATCTGCTTGATGCGGCTCTGCACTTGACGCGCCTTCGTCGCTTTGTAGCGGAACCGGTCGACAAACTGCTGTGTTTGCTTGATCTGCTGCTGCTGATTTCTATAGGCGTTGGCGACAAGTTCCTTTCTGATCACCCTCTCTTTTTCGTAATAGGAATAGTTTCCGGCATACTCTTCCATTTTGCCAAGACTCAGAGCGAACGTGCGCGTCGACAGAGAATCGAGGAACGCCCTGTCGTGGGAAACAAGAATGATGGCGCCGTTGTACTGATGCAAGTATTCTTCGAGCCACTGGAGGGATTCAATATCCAGATGATTGGTCGGCTCGTCCAGAAGCAGAGCCGAGGGCTCTTTAAGGAGGAGCTTTGCTAATTCGATGCGCATTTGCCATCCGCCGCTGAACTCGTCCGTCTGGCGCTCCAGATCTGCAACGGAAAAACCGAGGCCCATCAGGACCCGCTCTATCTTCGATTTCATCCGGAATGCATCGAGATCCTCAAGTTTGTGCTGAAGTTCCCCCAATATTTCCAGCACCTCCATATACTCATTTGAAGAAGAATCGAGCGAACTCAGCAACGCGTGCGCCTCGTCCAGTTCCTGTTGAACAAGAAGAATGTTTTCGAATGCGGTCTCCACTTCTTTATAGAGCGTTTTGCCGGCCGCCGTGACGCCATCCTGCGGCAAATAGCCGACGGTCACGTAGTGCGCTTTGCTCACGGAGCCGCTTTCGGCCTCTGAAAGGCCCGCGACGATTTTCAGCAGCGTCGATTTGCCGGCCCCGTTCGAACCCACAAGCCCTATCCGGTCGTGCGGACCGATCATCAGGGAAAGGTCGTCGAAGAGGTAACGGCCGCCGAATTGGACGGAGATATGGTCAAGTGAAAGCATAGACAGTCATCAATCAACTTTGAACAGTGAACGTCAAAGAGAGAATATACGAAAATTCCGGCAGAGGATAAAGGGATGGTTTATTGCTTCGCGGCTTTTGGAGGGAAGAGGGTGAATCGGTGAACCACTTCCTTTTTGGCTGAATCAGGAGTTACTTTAACAACTTCAAACAAGATCGAATCTGCCGTTACACGGCATCGCGCGTAATGGAAGAACATGCCGCCGTCGGCGCCATCATACAGATCCATCTCGTTCGGATTTCTGCGGGCGTCGTGCAGCAATCCTCCGCCTCCGCCTATCACGATAAAGTCTTTTTCTCTCTTCAGGAAGTGTTCAAAACGGTGAGCGTGCCCGGAAACAAACACAACCGCTTTCGAAGAGCGGTAGAATGCCGGAAGGAGCCGCTCTCTGACTTCCTGTGACCCGGAAACCATTCTGTCGTTTGTAAAAGGCGGGTGATGATCTACTGTGATCACAAAACGGATGGTGCTGTCTTTCTGATAAGCGGCGAGCGTTGAATCATACCAAATCTGCTGTCGCAGGATGTCCGAGTTCTCAAGCTGCCCGAAATTTGAATTCAGCAGAACGATCGCCGCGCATCCAAATTGCCACGAAGAATAGTCGCTGTAGGTTTCCGGAACATACTTTCTGAAATTCCGCATCGCCAGCCCCGCGGAAAAGAGGTAGTCGTGGTTCCCCTTCACGGCCAGGAACGGTATCGAACGGACCCGCAGCGAATCCATGAACGGGCGAATTTGACTCCACGATCGTTTGTCGGAGCCGTGCGAAGTGAGGTCGCCGCCGTGAATCACCGCGGCGACATTTTGTTTCTGAAGGATGTCGGCAAAAATCAGCGCCGTGGCTTTTTCGTTCTCTTCGTACTGAAGATAAATCTTCTCGAACCATAAGGGCGCCTGTGTGTCCGACAGAAAAATGAGCGTTGTCGCCGAATCTCTCGACTGGCTGGAGAGGAGGGCAGGTAGCAAGAGGATGAGGAACAACGCGTAGACTTTTTTCATGAATCATGAAAGCACTATTAATTTCGAAATGCAATCTCCCCTCAACCGATGAGACTTCGCGGAGGGAATCCGGGCCGCTTTCGGAATTTTCAAGGCGACGTTTTGGAAGCAAAGATCAATGTGAAACTCCCTACCGAGGCCAGGCTTCGAGAGAAAACCGTGCGATTCGACGCCTTCTTTTTTGCGAATTATAATCAATGTTTTCGGCCTCATCCTACAGTTCTCCAAAAATGACTTGACTTTTTGATATGATAATGATATTGTCACGATATCATCAAAGGAGAAAAATATGCAAAACGTTGCCGAATACAATGCCAAACGAATTAACGGATTCGTGGCTTTTGTTATCACGCTTGTGCTTGCGCTGGTGGACTATGGAGTTCTCCGAGCAATGGTCTCTCCGCGCGACCCGCAGCCGGACCTAGTCTGGGTTTTCGTTCCACTCGCCATCCTTATCGGACTCTCAGTACGCGGGTTCTTTGTCGTCCAGCCAAACCAAGCCGCTGTTCTTGTATTCTTCGGACGCTACATCGGCACAATGCGGGAAGCGGGCTGGTGGTGGGCAAATCCTTTCTCGGTACGAAAGTACGTCTCCCTTCGCATCCACAATTTCAACAGCGATAAGATCAAGGTGAACGATCTTCACGGCAATCCGATCGAAATCGCCGCGGTGATCGTCTGGGGTGTTGTCGATTCTGCACGTGCCCTCTTCGATGTTCAGGACTATGATACATTTGTTGCCGTGCAAAGCGAAACGGCCATACGTTCTCTGGCGTCGGAGTACCCGTACGACGCCCAGGACGAAGAGCGCGCATCACTTCGCGGCAATCCGAAAGAGATTGCTGAAAATCTGCAAAAACAATTGCAGGCCCGGCTCGACATCGCGGGCGTTAATATCATTGAATCCCGCATAAGCCATCTTGCATACGCCCCGGAGATCGCGCAAGCGATGCTGCGGCGTCAGCAAGCCCAGGCCATTGTTGCCGCCCGCCAAAAGATCGTCGAAGGAGCGGTCGGGATGGTCGAGAGTGCGCTCCGGGCGTTGAGCGAGCAGCATATCGTTCAACTCGATGAAGAAAAGAAAGCGACGATGGTAAACAACTTGCTCGTGGCGCTTGTCGGCGAGCATGAGGTTCAGCCGGTCATCAATACAGGCACATTGTACCAATGACCGAAAAGAAAAAGTTCTTGCTCAGGGTGGACAGCGATCTCTATTCGGCGATGGAAAAATGGGCTGCCGACGATCTTCGAAGCGTCAACGCGCAGATTGAATTTCTGCTGACCGATCTCGCGAAGAAAGCGGGCCGGCTGCCCGACAAGAGTCTTCAGTCTAAACGACAGTCAACCAGCGAATCTTAAGCTCCACACGTCATTTGATGAAGGAGTCTCCATGAAAATGTTAATGCGTATCACGTTCTTAGCCTGTACAGTATTATTCTCCATGTTTGAACCTGCAACCGCGTCGAATAGAGACATCGTCGGTCTTTGGCAGGGGAGTTTGAAATTCCAGGGAATGGAACTTCGAATAGTATTCCATGTCGACAAAGATTCGACCGGTGCACTCAAAACCACGATGGACAGCCCCGATCAAGGGGCGAAGGGCATCGTCGTGGACAAGACATCAATCGTCAATGATAGCGTGGCATTCGAGGTCAAGATTATTTCCGGCGGATACTATGGAGTGCTGCAATCCGGGGATTCCGTTATGATCGGATTTTGGAAACAAGGCGGGGTCTCCCTTCCTCTCGACATCCGTACAATCCGCGAGGTTGCGGTCATTCGTCATCCGCAGGAACCAACGCCCCCCTACCCGTATGCAAGCGAAGAGGTGTCTTACACGAATACGGAGTCGGGTTTCACTCTGGCAGGCACGTTGACAAAACCGAGCTCCGGCGGGCCTTTTCCAGCGGTATTGCTCATCACAGGATCCGGACCGCAGAACCGGGACGAGGAGCTTCTCGGGCAGAAACCATTCCTCGTTATCGCAGATTATCTTACCCGGAGAGGAATTGCCGTTCTTCGTGTCGATGACCGCGGAGTTGGCAAATCGACAGGGACATTCAGAACTGCAACGACGATAGATTTTGCCGGCGATGTAAAGTCCGGTGTAACATATTTGAAATCTCGCACGGACGTAATTTCAAACAAGATCGGCCTTCTGGGTCACAGCGAAGGGGGAATTATCGCCCCGATGGTCGCGAACCAGTCGAAAGACATTGCCTTCATTGTATTGATGGCGGGCCCTTCGATCCGCGGCGACCGGATTATCTGCCTGCAGGATTCTCTCATCAGCGCGGCAATGGGAGTCCCTGCACAGATTATCAGGCACAACCTCCAGCGCGATCGCACCGTCTTTGCATTAGTGGCGAGTGAATCGGATACTTCCAAACTGAAGGCTCGCGTTCTTTCATCAATCGAACAGTCAATGGCAGATGATACATTGACCGGCGGCAAAGTGAACCACGAAGATGCAGAAGCGAACGCAAACCAGATTACATCCCCCTGGTTTCGTTTCTTCCTGACGTATGATCCTGCGCCTGCGCTGGAAAAAGTCGACTGTCCGGTCCTGGCAATGAATGGCAGCAAAGATCTCCAGGTTCCCGCCGAAGAGAATATCAAGGGAATGAATGCTGCGTTCAGCAAGAGCGGCAACAAACGTGCGAAAGCAGTCATATTGCCGGGGCTCAACCATCTCTTTCAAAAAGCGGAGACGGGCGCGCCTCTGGAGTATGCGAAGATCGAGGAGACGGTGAATCCGGCCGCGTTGAAGCTGATGGGAGATTGGATTGAAGAAACTGTGAAGTGAGGTTACGCTCTGTTGCGTGTTGAAGAGGGATGGGAGGAGACTGAGGCTACAACTCGACTTCCATCCCTTCTTTTGCGCCGAAACACTCTATGGCGCTCTTCTGATCGGCGAGAAGTTTCTGCGCGTGACGAACCATTCCGTCAACGAATGCATCGTCGTGGTACGGATCGTGATGAAAGAGGGCGAGCCTCTTCACTTTCGCCTTTACCGAAAATTCGACGATCGATTCTATCGGTGAGTGACCCCAGCCGAGCTTCGCCTTGTATTCCTCGAGAGTGTACTGCGCCTCTCCAATATACAAATCCGTCCCCGTGAGAAACTCGATCAGTTTGTCGTCCAGGTATTCCGGAAGCCCGAGCCGCTGAGTGGTATCGTCGTGTGCGGGGAGCGTGTACTTGTACGGCTCATTGTCGGTCGCATAGACAACACTCTTCCTGCCGTCCGAAACCCGGTAGGCAAGCGACATTGCAGGATGGTTCAGGTAGAAGTTCGTGATGGAGAGGTTTCCGATTGTAATCGGATCTTTCACTTCATGGATCTCGATGCTCGGGTTCATATCGCCGAGGGCAACGGGAAAATAGTCGGAATCCATTTGCATCCGCATGATCTGACGGAGCGTCTTGTCCCGCCCCGGAGGACCATAAAGGATAATCCGATTCTGCTTTCCATAAGCCGGCATGAAAAACGGGAAGCCCTGGATATGGTCCCAATGGGTATGGCTGATGAAGACGTGAACGGTGATCGGCTTCGAAGAAAATTCTTTCCCCAGATGGATGCCTAAATTGTGAATCCCGGTGCCGGCATCGAATACGAGAATATGGCCATCGGCACGGACCTCCACACACGAAGTATTCCCTCCATATTTCAACGTCGCAGGTCCCGGCGTAGCGATTGAGCCGCGGGTCCCCCAGAAGCGAACCTTCATGCTCCCTTCCTCGCGCGCTGCTTCATCTTTTCAGTCACAATTTCATAAAGCTCATCGAACTCAGCTGGCTTGATCACATACGCGTCGGCCCCCAGCTCCAGGGCCTTGTCGATATCTGGTTTGTACGACTTCGCTGAAGTAATGATGATCGTTGTATCATCGAAGGCTGGATTCTCACGAAGCTGCTTGCACACGGCGAATCCGTGCATGCCGGGCATGATGAGATCGAGGAGAATGAGCTCCGGTTTCTCTGCTTCTGCGATGCTGACGCCGTCCAGCCCATTGTCGGCCTCGAGGACGGTGAAGCCCTTGTTCACGAAGTAATGGGAATAGAAACTCCGTAAGAAATCTTCGTCGTCGACGATTAAGACTTTCTTGCTCAATGTAGCTCCGAAACTGATTTTGGCATCCCCATACTTTGTTTATGGAGCAGAAAGTATGGATTAGTTTGTCGAAATGCAATACGACATCCGAACGGCAGTTTCGCGGGAGAAAACGGCCTCATCTCCTTGATGACAGGACTTGCGCGAGAGAACTCGACCCTTGAAAAGCAGAAATCCTTGCCGTCCATTTTTGGAACATTCAACGAAGAAAAAGAATCGCCACTCCTGCGACTGCCACGCAAGCTCCGACGATCGCGTGCCATGTAAGCTGCTCGCGATATATCACGTGTACGAGCGGAAGCATAAGGATGGGCACTGTGGCCATTAACGTTGCCGCGATGCCGACCTTTGTGTAGGTAATCGCGATAAGGCTGAAGGTGATTCCAAGGTAAGGTCCAAAAACTGCGCCCCCGATAGTGAGCGCCAAAGCCCTTTTGTCGCGTGAGAACGTTCCGACGGGATCCTTGATCCGGCGGGTTGCGAGCGTGAGGGGGAGAAGAATAACAAGAGACGCGGCAATCCGCACAAAGGTGGCGACGAATCCGTTGATTTCTCCGTCGTTGAATGCGAGGCGCGCGAACACCAGCCCCGCACCCTGCCCGACTGCTCCGAAAAATCCGTAGATCATCCCCGGTCCGGTTATTTTCACGCGCTCAGACCGGCTCTGTTGATTTGCGATAACGACAACGGCAATGCCGGCCGTCGTCACAACAATTCCCGCAATGCCCCAAAGCGTGAGCGATTCCCCCAGAACGATGAAGGCAAGTATGGCGCTGATGGCGGGGGCCAGCGACATGATCAACATGCTGATCCGGGCTCCGTTAACCTGGAACGACTTGAATAAAAAGGTGTCTCCGAACACGAGCCCTATGAATCCGCTGATGGCGAGATATGCATACTGCGAAAACTTGAGAGCGAGACTCAGGTTGGCCCCCCAAATCGTCAAGAGAAGGAGAATCGCCGCAAAGACAAGACGCGCGACATTGACCTGGACCGATCCGGCTCTGCGGATTGCTCCGGCGAACATTATGGAACTGACGGACCAAACGCACGCTGTCGCCAGCGCGCAAAGCTCACCTATCAATGAGGGGTTCCTCTTCCTGGATTGAAACCTTGGCAGGCGCGCTCATGCGAATGCAGGAGCGGCTCACGCGGCATACTTGATGAAGAAGTGAAGTGGGTTCCAAACAAAGTCAGTTTTTTGCAATGCTTTTTGCCGCGGCGAGAGCGGCACGCGTCGTCCCGACTTCCCGCTCGCCAATCTGCTGTCTCCACATCGCATAATACAAGCCTTTCAATTCCAGCAGCTCCCGATGCCGGCCGGATTCGACAATCTGCCCTTTCTCCAGCACGAAGATTTTGTCCGAATGCATGACTGTCGAGAGGCGATGCGCGATCATGATTGTGATCAGGTCTTTTCTCGTCGAGATATCGCGAATCGTTTCGCTGATTTCCTCTTCGGTGAGAGAGTCTAGCGAAGAGGTCGCCTCGTCGAACACCAGCAGATCGGGGCGCCGCAAGAGGGCGCGCGCGATCGAAAGGCGCTGCTTCTCGCCTCCGGAGACTTTTACCCCTCCTTCTCCGATCATCGTATCGAGCCCCTTATCGGCCCGCGCCAGTAGACTCTGACATGCAGCCTGATGGAGCACTTCCAGACAATCGTTGTCCGTAGCTCCGGGGTTAACAAAGAGGAGGTTCTCTTTGATGGTGCCGGAAAAAAGCTGCGTGTCTTGCGTAACAAAACCGATCCTCTCGCGCAGCTGGTTCAAATCGACGTCCGAGCTTCGGTGGCCGTTGTAGAGGATCCTCCCCGACTGAGGAGAATACAATCCGACAAGCAGTTTCACCAATGTCGTCTTGCCCGAACCCGACGGTCCGACAAAGGCGATCGTCTCCCCCATTTTTGTATTGAACGAGATGCCGTTCAAAGCGTTCTTCGAGGCG
>Ga0265338_10006277_pt1 | contig 15202 bp, 9 predicted proteins | sample 42126metaG_FD_193579 | JGI IMG/M metagenome (GOLD analysis project Ga0265338, IMG submission 193579) | Rhizosphere microbial communities from Carex aquatilis grown in University of Washington, Seatle, WA, United States - 4-21-26 metaG | ecosystem: Host-associated > Plants > Roots > Rhizosphere >... | reverse complement strand
TGCGCTCGGCGGGCAACGACTCTCCTGTCAGCGCGGACTGATCCACCTCAACCGGGTCGCCGTCCAGCAGTCGAGCATCCGCCGGCACAATGTCGCCCAGGCGCATGCGGATGACATCGCCCGGCACCAACTCGCGCGCCGGCGGGTTGATCCACTTCCCGTCGCGTTTCACCCGGGCCTTGACCGCCAGCTTGGCCTTCAGGGCTTCGATGGCGTTGCTCGCCTCGCGTTCTTCCCAGAACCCGACCACGGCATTGGCCACCAGCAAGAGAAGGATGATGAAAAAATCCGGCCAGTGCCCGACCACGCCCGACAGAATCACCGCAATCTCAATCATCCACGGGATGGGTCCCCAAAAATAGGAGAGGAATTTCAGGAAGAGATTCGTCTTCTTCTCGGTCAGTTCATTCGGCCCATATTGAGTGAGCCGTTTCTGCGCCTCGGCTTGAGTTAGGCCGTCCGGCGACGACCCCAATTTTTTCTCCACCTCCGCCAGCGGCAGCGTTTTCAAATCGTCCTTCGCATCGGGCTTCGCATCAGGCTTCGCGCCCGGTTTGGATGCGGGAGCCTTGGGCTGGTCGGCATTGGCTTTCATGATATGTGTCCTTTCACGGTCTTGAATTTTCGAGAACGGGCGTGTTACGCGTTGCTTCCGGCGGGTCGGCGGCGGCTCCTGGTGGCAGGTGTTCCGGCAGGTCAAGGCGTGCGACGCCAATCCGATTGTCTGCCATCCCGTAATAAACGTCGAAGCGGTCCGGCGTGCCGAGATCGTCACGCCGGTCAATGCCGGTGGGAAACACGACGTTGGCGATGGTCCCGTGGCGTTCCTGCGGCAACTCCGGCGTCAACACCGGTTCCGCCGAACGATAGAGGATTTCGCGCGGATGCTCCTTTGAGAGCACCATCACCCCGGCCGAGTAGCACAGCTCGTGTCCGTCGCTGCCTGGTTCCGCCATTTTGCTCACACCGTGGTAAAGGATCAGCCAGCCGTGTTTGGTTAGAATGGGCGGAGTGCCACCACCGATTTTTAACTTTTCCCAGGGCGACACCGGAGTTGCCAGCCGATGATGCGAGTTGAACAGGCCGGGAAGATGTGGTGCCAAGCCCTTGTGCGGCATTGGACAATAGGAAATCCAGATGCTTTCATGTTCGCGATCCACAATCCGGGACTCGGCCCGCAAAGCGGTTTCCTCGGGGCGGGTGCCTGGGAAAAGCGGACGGTGGAGAAGGGCCAACTGCATCTTCCCGGCGTGATTGGGAATGGCGACGGGGAAAATGCTGGCGTCCTTGTTATCCACGTGGACGAAATCAATGCCTTGAAAGGGTTCAAAAGCCGCCAACCCGATTCGTTCCCAGTGGAACAAATCCTCCGACATCGCCAGGGCAATTCGGGGTCCGCTCGGCGAAAGCGCCGTGTAAGTCATGACGTAATGCTGGAGCGGCTCGACATAGGTAACGCGGGCATCCTCGCAGCCGCCACCGCCGCCGGGCAGCCGCTCGTAATCAGCTTGCGGTTCGAGTGCGATGCCGAGACGTTCGACTCCGGCCGGGTCGCCGGCTTCGTTGAATTTTACGCGGGCGATGCCGATGCGTGAATAGTTACCCTTGGCGACGAGCCGCGGGAACAGGTAAAGCTTGCCATCCGGGCCACGAGCGGCCGCCGGATTCAGGACGCCTTCGATTTCGTTGGGATTACCCGACTCCGGTTCCATCAACATTCCCAGGCGCTGTAATTGAAAGCCACTCATCAGACCGCCTCCTCGCGAGGTTTTGTGGTTTGAACGCCACCCAGACAAGCGACGATGGCTTCAATCACCCGTTTCGACTCGTTGGGATCTCGGATGCGGATGGAAAGAACACCTGCTTCTTTCGCCGGATAGTCGTTCCCACCCGGAAACAACGCATCGCCGATAAAAATCATCTCATCAATGGCAATGCCAAGGATGTCCCGGAGTTTTCGAATCCCGTATGCTTTATCAATGCCCGGTTTGGTGACGTCAACGGAGGTCGTGCCACCCAGGCGCACGGAAAACTCGGGGATCAGTTTATCAAGGAGCGCCTTGATCTTCTTCCGCTTGGTGAAATCAGAGTCCCATTTTTTCTTTTCTTCGATGGGCGCCTGCTGCCCCAATGCGGAGTACGTAATCTGGCTTCCCCGGTCTTCAATGGTTTCTCCCCAGACCTTTTCGACTATGAAACCCGCTGACCCAATCGCCTGTTTTAACGAACTGATGATTTTCCCTTTTTGATCCGCAGTGAAATCTTCCGAGTAGATCTTTTTCCAATCCCCTGCGTATTGGTAGAACTTGGTTCCACAGGTGGGAAGCAGAGACAGATTCTTCAAGTGTTCGTCGTGGGGAAGATTGGAGAGCACTTGTTTTTCAAACTGCGGCCAATCGCCGCCGGAAATCACAGCCACCTTCACAATTCTCAGCAGAGCGGTGAGCAGTTTGGCCATCTCGGCATCCAGTGCTGCCTTGCTTTCGGCCAGCGTGCCATCCAGATCGAAAACAATGAGTTTTTTCATGGGTCAGGTGACTTCCGGAAGTGAAATTTCCAACAAGCTGATGGCACCACGCGGTCGGCACAAACACGCTCCAACCACGGCGGGCAAGAGCAGCACATCCCCTTTGCCGATGGCGTAATTGGCGCCATCGTGCTCCACCTGACCGTCACCGGCGAGGCACACCAGCACCCGCGGGGTTCTTTCGGCGCCGACTCCAAATGGCGATTCTGCGCCGAACCGCCACAACCCGAAATGTTCACAATCAAAGAGCCGCTCTCGCAACACCGGCTTTGCCTCATCCACCATCGGCACCATCGGACCAATTGCACCTTGTGCAAAATCAATGCAGGCCATCGCCTGATCAACTTGCAACGGTCGAGGATGGCCGGTCTTGGCATCAACATAGTCCCAGTCGTAAAGGCGAAACGTCACGTCGCTGTTTTCCTGCACTTCAAAGACCACCACGTCGCCCAACGAATGAACGGTTCCGGCCGGTATGAAAATGCCGTCGCCGGTCTTCGGAGTGAAGGAGGCGAGATGGTCCGCCACCGTTCCGTTCGCGAGCGCCTGCCGTAGAGTGTCTGTCGTGGTGGCAGGCTTGAGGCCCGCGTAGATGCGGCTTTTTGTCCCTGCTTCCAGCACCACCCAGGCTTCGGTCTTTCCGGTCTCGCCTGCAGGAATATACTGGGCTTGCTGATCCGTTGGATGCACTTGAACCGACAGCGTGTCGCGCACGTCGAGAAATTTCAGCAGCAGCGGGAACCGGCGGTAACGCCCGGCCAGTTTTCCCAGCAACTGCTCCGGCCACTGATGAAGCAATTGCCCGAGGGTCCGTCCCTTGAGCGGACCATCGGCAACACGGCTGGGATGGTCATCACGGTCGCTCAGCAACCAAGCTTCGCCGATGGGTCCATCACCGGGCAGCGGCACGGAGAGCAGGTTGGCCAATCGTCGTCCGCCCCAGAGCCGATACTGATAAATCGGTTCGAAGCGCAGTGGATACAGGGAGATTTGATCCATGACATGTCTCTTCGTTGTCACGCTGGTGTCCTTTCCATCGCGGCAGTGTATTCGCCACGGCGCGCGGCGCGATAATGCCGGCCCGATCGGCTGGCGGTGACATTTCCGATATGCATTATGTTACCTCCGATTTCCGAGTTACTAGTTCCAAGGCACGTTTGCAGATATTCTCAACGGTGAACCCGTACTCGTGCATCATAACCTTTCCCGGGGCCGACGCACCGAAACGGTCCACTCCAATTACATCACCTTCGCAGCCCACATACTTGCACCAGCCTTGAGTCGCGCCCGCTTCAACCGCAAGCCGAGCGCGGGTTGCCGGAGGAAGAACCGAGTCTCGATAGTTTTTGGGTTGAGCATCAAACAATTCCCAACTCGGCATGGAAATTATCCGAACATTAACCTTGTTCTCGGTCAGTTTTTGGCCGGCCGCAACGATCAAACTGACTTCCGACCCGGTGGCGATTAAGAGGATGTCCGGTTTGCCATGGGGAGCTTCGGCCAAAACATACGCGCCGCGTCGCAAACCGTCTGCCGCTGCAAATTGGGTGCGGTCAAGCGTGGGCACATCCTGCCGCGTCAAGACAAGCGCGACCGGCCGATCCCGCGTCGCAATCGCGATGCGCCACGCTTCGGCCGTCTCGTTCGAATCGCACGGGCGGATGACGAGCAAGCTTGGAATCGCGCGCAGTGAGGCCAATTGCTCAACCGGCTGATGTGTTGGGCCATCTTCGCCAAGCGCAATGCTGTCGTGAGTGAAAACGAAGATCACTCCTTGTTCCATCAGCGCTGCGAGTCGAATCGCGGGCCGCATGTAGTCCGAGAAAATGAAGAACGTCGCTGTGAACGGAATAACGCCACCATGCACCGCCAGCCCATTCGCGATGGATCCCATCGCGTGCTCGCGAACGCCAAAGTGCAGATTGCGTCCCGCATAACTCCAGCCGCCGCCCGTCGAGCCTTGCAAGTTGCCGGCCTCGTCGTGCGGGTTCTCGAAATCGCCCAGCGCTTTAAGCGCCGTGTGGGTGGATGGATCCAAATCAGCCGAGCCGCCCATCAACGAGGGAATGTTCGGACTGATCGCGCTCAACACTTTGCCCGACGCGACGCGGGTTTGCATGGCCACGTCGGTGCCAGTGCCCATGGCAATGCCGACTTCAGCTTCGCTGAGGGCGGGGGCGTCGTTGATACCGTCACCAGCCATCGCAACGTGTTTACCTTCCGCGCGCAGCTTTTTGACCTGGGCGACTTTTCCGGCAGGTTCGATTTCTGCTTCCACCGCATCAAGACCGAGTTGCTTCGACACTGCGGCAGCGGTGCGGCGGTTGTCACCGGTGAGCATGACGAGTTTCAGACCGAGCGCGTGAAGTTCTTTGATGGCTTCGGCGGTGGTGGATTTAATCGGATCGGCAACAGCGAGAATTCCGGCTGGCTTGCCGTCTATGGCGACGAACATCGCGGTCTTGCCTTCTTCCTGGAGTTTTACCGCCGAGGTTTCGAGTGGCTCCAAACCGGCAACCTTTTCGTTCCGCAGGAAATCTGACTTACCGATCATCACCGCACGGCCAGCGACGCCGCCGACAACTCCACCTGCCGTTACCGAACGAAAATCTTTCACGGTTTCGAGCGTGAGGCTCTGCTCCTTAGCGCCCTGCACAATGGCAGTGGCGAGCGGATGTTCGCTGTTCTGCTCCAGCGAGGCGGCAACGCGTAGAAACTCTTTCGCGTCGAAACCGCCAGCGGGCAGGACATCCACCAGCTTGGGTTTGCCCTCGGTGAGCGTGCCCGTCTTGTCCACGACGAGCGTGGTGACTTTCTCCAACCGTTCGAGAGCCTCGGCGTTTTTCACGAGCACGCCTTCCTGCGCGCCGCGTCCGACACCGACCATGATGGACATGGGTGTAGCAAGGCCGAGTGCGCACGGGCAGGCGATGATAAGGACCGCAACCGCGTTGACGATGGCGTGCGCGAGTCTTGGCTCCGGTCCCAGCCACAACCAGACAGCGAAGGTAATCACCGAAACCGCCAGCACCGCCGGCACGAAGATGGCCGCGACCTTGTCGGCGAGACCTTGAATGGGTGCGCGACTGCGCTGGGCTTCGGCCACCATGTTCACGATTTGTCCGAGCAATGTGTCGCTACCAATTCTCTCGGCGCGCATCACGAAACTGCCGGGGCCATTGACGGTGCCGCCCGTGACCTTGTCACCGACGGTCTTTTCCACCGGGAGCGGTTCGCCGGTGATCATGGATTCTTCGACGCTGGAATGACCTTCGACCACCGCGCCGTCAACGGGTACCTTGTCACCGGGAACCACGCGCAACCAGTCGCCGACTTTCACCTGGTCGAGCGGGACTTCATGATCGCCGTCCTTGGCGACTTGCCGTGCCGTAGGCGGTGCGAGGTTGAGCAACGCCTTGATCGCGCTGCCGGTGCGATTGCGGGCGCGGAGTTCGAGCACTTGACCAAGGAGCACCAGAACTGTGACCATCGCGGCGGCCTCAAAATAAATGCCGACCTTGCCCTCATGCTGCATCGTGGGTGGGAACAGGCCGGGCGCAAGCATCGCCACGGCACTAAAGACGAAAGCTGCGCCCACGCCGATGGCGATCAGCGTGAACATATTCAAGTGAAGTGTCACGACGGAGCGCCAGCCGCGTTTGAAGAACGGCCAACCTGCCCAGCAAACCACGGGCACAGTGAGCGCAAATTGAATCCATCGCGACGCATCGCTCATCACCCAGGAATCGGGACCAATCGACGGAATCAGGTGCGCCATCGCCAGGACAAAGACTGGCACTGCCAACGCAGCACCGATCCAAAACCGACGCGTCATGTCCTGGAGATCGGCGTTCTCACCTTCAACCGGGCTGGCGGTTGCGGCCATCGGTTCCAGTGTCATGCCGCATTTGGGGCAATTGCCGGGATGGTCCTGCTGCACTTCAGGGTGCATCGGGCAGGTGTAGATGGTTTTGCCCTGCGGCATCTGCTCCTTCTTCTCCTCGTGCTTTGTGGTGGCGGGCGTTGACAGAAACTTTTTCTGGCAGTGCTCGCTGCAAAAGTAAAACGTCTCTCCATCGCGTTCAGCGTGGAGCGCCGTTGCTTCATCCACCGTCATGCCGCAGATGGGGTCTCTGGCCATCACGATTATTTCTTGGACAGCTTGGCAATCACAACGACCAGCAGAACCACCACCGCCACGCCGATTACTGCCCAAATCCACATCCCACCGCCCGACCATCCACCCATCCATCCGTTAGTTTGGTTCATGTTATTCATGTTCTATTCCTTTCGGTTTCGCGTCTCCATCTCCTCCAGCTTCTGTTTAAGGTCTGTGACTTCGTGCTGGAGGGTTTGAAATTCTTCCGGGGTCGGACGTTTCCCTGGTTGGGCGGACGCGGAGGTTCGATAGTGAACCCACAGCCCGCCGATGGCCAGGAGGGCAAGCACCAGTAGGGCAGCAGTCCCTTCAACAAAATGCAAAGGCGAGATTCCCGGATGAAGGATTTTCGCCGCGTCCACGCCGTTCAAAGAAAGAACGTAGGCCTCGATGTTGGCGATCTCCGGCAGGGTGAGTGAATGGGTGGTTCCGAAGGCCGGCATCTGCAACGCCGGGCCTGGCCCAGGCGACGTGGCCCCTTGCTGGATGACCCGATCAATGTTAGCCGCGAACACGGCGGGATCATTAGTGAACAATCCCCGGGAGATGGGTGCGAGCGCCGGCACCACGCCTGCCTGCGACCCGGGATTTGGCACCTGACCCGCTCCGGCCTTACCGTGGCATTTGGCGCAATCCAAATCGAACAAAACCGCGCCGTGCTGCGGATCACCAATTATTTTGACGACACTCGCGGACGCAACGGATGCGTCGGGGCTTTCATTCGTTTGAGCTGGCGCTGCTGATGCGTTCGCCGCCGTGCCGGCACCGGGCGTAGCTGGGCTGGACGACGGATTCAGAATGTAATCCGTCAGGCCCTTGAGCTGCGGTTGGGTCAGATTCTGGTGCGCCGGCATTTTGGTCGCCGGATTGTGCTTGGTGGGATCGGTGATCTGCGCAATCAGCCATTGGCTCGAACGCCCCAACTTAGTTTCATTGGACAAATCGGGTCCCACCTTGCCGCCGGTGCCGGCAATCGCGTGGCAGGCCATACAACCTTGGGAAACGAAAAGACCCTTCCCAGCCTGACTGTCGCCTGCGGGAGCCGCTGCGGTGGTCCCGCCAGAGGCGGCTACTTCATTGGTTGTCGCCACCGCCGCCGGAGCCGGGGCCGGCGCGACACCGCGAGCCGCCCCGCTACCAACCCAGTTACGAATGGTTAGCCGTTGCGCGTCGGTGAAGGACAGTGCTTCGGGACTGCCAGGCAGCGGCATGGCCTCCTTGTAATACCAGCCTTTCGGACTGTCCCAGACCCGCCGTCTGATCTCATAACGATCGGCGAAAGTGGATTTGTAATCCAACCAGTTGAAAATGCGGGCCTGCGGGTTGTGGCATCGGGCGCAACTGACCGTGATGATTGGCTGCACATCGCGCAGGTAAGTGGGACTCTGTTTCGTCGAGCCTGAAGCATTATCTGCGACGGCATTGGTTTGGGATGGAATGGCGTTTCGCTGGGGCAACGCTGGAGCGGCGGCAACTTGATTCGTCGGCGTTGGCGCAGCCGGAACAGATGCGGGCGCGTTTGTCGAAACCGGCGGCGTTGCCGGAGTGGCGGCGGGATTTGCAGGGGATGCAATCTGATTGGTCGCCGCAGAAATCGGTGCGGCGGGTGCCGGTGCGTTTGTGGAAGCCGGAGCAGCGGTTGCGGGCGTTGCCGGACTCACGGCGGAAGCTGCGGGTGTGGAAGTCTGATTGGTTGACGCGGGTGCAACCGCGTCCGTTGCCGGCGTATTCGTTGACGCTGTGCTTGCGGCCTTATTCGTTACGGCTGTGTCGGCAGCAGCCGAGGCAGCGGCGACTTGATTGGTTGACGCGGAAGCCGTCGGGACAAATGCCGGCGTGTTCGCGGCGGAACCGCTATAATGACCGATGCAGGTCAGGACGACGATCACCGTCACGAACAGGAAACCGCACAACATGGCGACCGGTCGCTGGAAAGGATTGCGCTTCTCATTGCGATCAATGAACGGCACCGCGAACAGCAGCAGGATCAGAAACGCGGGAATGACTACCGTGCCGATCCATTCCCACGAACCTTTGAACGCCTTCAGCGCCTCATACAAAAACAGAAAATTCCACTCCGGTTTCGGCGTGAAGGAGTTGTCCAACGGATCGGCCGGCCCGGAAATCGGCGCGCGGACAAACGCGCTCAGACAAATCAGCCCCATCATGATCAAGGCGAACACAAACAAATCCTTGAATGTCTGGTCCGGCCAGAACGAACCGGTCTTGGCCGGCTGCTTGGGTTTCCATGGCCCCACACTGCCGAATTGTCGGAACGCCACGATATGCGCGACGATAAAGAAAACCGTCAGGGCCGGCAGGATCGCCACGTGAACCGCAAACGAACGGGACAAGGTCATTTGCCCCATCGCATCTCCGCCTCGCATGAGCAATTTCAAAAACTTTCCGATCAGCGGCACCGTTCCCGCCATGCTGGTGCCAACTTCACCAGCCCAATATCCTGTCGTGTCCCAGGGCAGGATTGACCCGGTGAAAATGAAGGCCGCCGCCAGCAGCAAGAGCACCACTCCCAGCACCCAGGTCAGTTCGCGGGGTTTCTTGTAAGCCGCCCAGATGAACACCCTCACCACGTGAAGCCCCATCACCACGATGAACGCCTGGGCCGCCCAATAGTGCAGTCCGTGAATCAGCCAGCCGAGCGGCACCTGCAAACGTAAAAACATCACGCTGTCATAGGCGTGATCAACGGTGGGAACGTAATACAGCAATTGCCATACGCCGGTGATTACCAGCACCCCAAACAAGGCCAGCGTGGCGCTCCCCAGAACGTAGGCAAATTTGGTGCCGCCGGGAATTTCGTCAACGGAACCCCAGCGGATGACCGGGGCGACCGGCCAGCGCTTCTCGACCCATTGGCGGAGCCGGTGCTTGGGCTTGTCGGGGGCATCCATATTGCTGATTCAGATGCGAACTTTTTTCGCGACGCCCGTCTGGAACTGTTCCCACTGCACGTAAAGCGCGCCGTTTTCAATCTTGTGAGTCAACGTATCCAACGCCCGTGGCGAAGGTCCGCCCTCCACCTTGCCGGTGATGGAAAAAATGCTGCCGTGGCACGGACAGATAAATTTCTTGGATTCAGCATTCCAGTTGGAACGGCAGCCCATGTGCGGGCAGACCGGAGAGAACACGGTCGCCTCCGTGGGGCTATGCTTGATGACCCACACTTCTTGGCTTGTCTCCGTGTGCAAGTAGGCGTCCGTCTCGACATCAGTGAAATTCAGTTTGATGGGCTGGCCCTGCGGAGCGTCGGCAAAACCGGGCGCTTTCGAGAATTGCAGTTTGGATTCGCGATAGATGGGCCCCACCAAGGAAGCGACCAATGGATACCCGACCGCCACCGCCAACGGTGCCCCCAGAATGCCACAGGCATATACCAGAAACTTGCGCCGTCCCATTTCTTCCGGCGTTTCGGATTCGGGAGTGGCATCGTTCATGTGTCAGCTCGTTGCAGAAAGATCGCCATAGATTCAGCGAAGGGATTTTTCAGCATTTGGTGTTTCAACTCATATGCTCAGTAAATGTTTGGTGCTCCATGTTCAAAGGACAAGTTTGCCCGGCGCGGCTTCACCCTCCGCTTTCAACTCGCGCTCTGCTCGAAGCCAATCATCAAAGTCGTGGCCGGGGTCGCTTCCCCGATCCAGATAAAGCTCATAAGCGCGATGCTCGATCTTTTTCGGTTCAGGATCCTGTTTGCCGTTGGAGCCTGGTTGGTGTGGATGTTTGTGATGGTTCATGTTTTGAATTGATAATTGTGTTTTTCCGTCTCCGCTTTATTTGGCCACCGGTTCATCAATCCAATATCCTTTCCGATTGTAATGGCCATGCAGTTCAATTTCATAATCTCGGGTCAGCAGAGATTCCTCGCTATATTCCGGGGACTCCTTGATGGTCTCGCGATCAAGATTGACGAAGACTTTCCGTTCGCCCCAACTGACGCGCTCGATCCATTGCGGTGAAACCAGGACCTTTTTGCCCGGCCACCAGTTGTGGGTGTTAACGATCAGATAACGAATCGCCCAAGTCTCGTCATCAATTATGAAATCTTCGACGTGGCCAAGCTCTCCGTCCAAGGTTTGGATGTGATGGCCACTAACACCATAGGTGCTCCTCAAATGGGGGTCCCACCCCTTTTTGTCCTGGGCGGGTGCTTTCCATTGTTCACGGTCACGCATCGGGTAGGGATAAGATCCCCAACTGTAGGGGCCACCCCAATAGATCGGGTATAAATAATGCCCGTAATAGGCTTGCTCAAATTGGTGGGAGACGGGCTTGTCACTGTCCAGTGAGGGACTGGCTTCAATCTGCTTTTTGGTCAAATCAATGGCGATTTTTTTTGCCTCTTTGTCCACGGCGGACAGTGCATAGGGGGAGATCAGCACTTGCCGATCCGCGAGCCAGGTTCCGGTTTCTGCGACCAGATAGCGAATGGTCCAGTGCCGATCATCGAAGTAGAATTCCTTAACCTTCCCGATTTCTCCGTCGAGGCTGTCCAGCTTGTAACCTTCCAGTGATTTTGCTTTGCTTAACATAATAATTCTTTCGTTTTTTGCGTTTCGTTATTGTTCGCTGCTGGCGTCTGGCCGACAGCGTGTTTGAGAAATCGGTCGCACCGCGATCAGCACGGATGCCAACACTCGCTCAAATTGCGCCGGCGGGGGCGGCTTCGCTATGGGGTATAACCCGGACGTGGATTATGGGGGGATACCGCCCGCCGAAAATGGATCCATCCGCCAGGGTTTTTATTTCGCCGACTTCAATTTTCGATAACGGCAAATGAGGTTGTTCGTCGAACTGTCGTGTTTGAGCCTGGGGGCGGTCTTGCTTTCCAGTTCGGGGACGATCCGCTGCGCCAAAACTTTTCCGAGTTCAACGCCCCACTGGTCAAACGAATCAATGTTCCAAATTGCGCCCTGCGTGAAGACGCTGTGTTCGTACAGCGCGACGAGCTGGCCAAGAACTTCCGGCGTGAGCCGTTCGGCGAGGATGACATTGGACGGCCGGTTGCCCTCGAAAACCCGATGCGGCACAAGCGAATCCTGCGTGCCTTCGGCTTTGACCTCTTCGGCGGTTTTGCCAAAGGCCAGCGCCTCGGCTTGGGCAAAAACATTCGCCAGAAGCATGTCGTGGTGACGGCCCAGTGGAGTGAGCGCGTGGCCGAATGCGATGAAATCACAGGGAATCAGCCGCGTGCCCTGATGAATCAACTGATAGAACGAATGCTGTCCGTTGGTGCCGGGTTCGCCCCAGTAAACCGGCCCGGTCTGGAAATCCACTTTTTTTCCGTCGAGCGTGACGTGCTTGCCGTTGCTCTCCATCGTCAACTGCTGAAGATACGCGGGAAAGCGTTTCAGATATTGTTCGTAGGGCAAAACCGCCACCGTTTGCGCGCCGAAAAAGTCGTTATTCCAAACCGACAAGAGTCCCATGAGCACCGGCAGGTTTTTCTCGAACGGCGTGTTGCGGAAATGCTCGTCCATCTCGTGAAAGCCCTTGAGCAACGCGCGGAAATTATCCGGTCCAACCGCCAGCATCGTGGAAAGACCGATGGCCGAATCCATCGAGTAACGTCCGCCGACCCAATCCCAGAAACCGAACATGTTCGCCGTATCAATGCCGAACGCGGAAACTTTTTCGGCATTCGTGGAAACCGCTACGAAATGTCTGGCCACCGTCTTACGGTCGCCACCAAGCCCGTTAAGCAGCCAATCGCGTGCGCTTTGCGCGTTGGTCATGGTCTCCAGCGTCGTGAAGGTTTTTGACGAAATGATGAACAGCGTTTCCGCCGGATCGAGATCGCGCGTCGCTTCCACAAAATCAATGCCGTCCACATTCGAGATGAAGCGGAAGGTCAGGCTGCGCTCGCTGTAATGTTTGAGCGCCTCGTAAGCCATCACCGGGCCGAGATCGGAACCGCCGATGCCGACGTTGATAATATTTTTGATTTGCTTGCCGGTGAAACCTTTCCACTCACCCCTGCAGACGCGATTGGAAAAAGCCGCCATCTTGTCGAGCACCGCGTGGACTTCCGGCACGACATTTTTCCCGTCCACCAGAATGGATGTGCCTTTTGGCGCACGCAGCGCGACGTGCAGCACGGCGCGGTTTTCCGTGACGTTGATTTTTTTACCACTGAACATCGCATCAATTTTTCCACGCAAATTCGATTCCTTCGCCAGTTGCAATAACAGTTTCAGCGTTTTGTCCGTGATGCGGTTCTTGGAATAATCGAGGAACAATTCCGCTGCTTCGGCAGTGAATCTTTGACCGCGTTTTTCATCTTCGGCAAACAGTTTTCGCAGATGTAGTTTTTGAATTTGTTTGTGATGCGCCGCAAGCGATTTCCACGCCGCGCACTGCGTGAGAGATTTGATATTGGTTGCCATGCTCGTAGTTCTTTTCGTTATTTCCACTGCCGGATCAGGTGGCTTGCTTGAGTGCGGTGCTCTTGGTTGCAATCACCGCCAGCAATTCATTCCAGGATTTCACAAACGATTTTGCGCCCTCGTCCTGAAGTTGCGCGGCCAGACTGTCCACATTGATCCCTACCTTGGCAAACTCGGCCAGGAGTTTTTCGCAATCGCCGCCATCCACCGCCATGATCTTGCCAAGTTCGCCATGATCGGCGAGAGCTTTCAATGTTTCTTCGGGCATCGTGTTGACCGTGAAAGGCGATGCGAGAGCTTTGATGTAGAGAATGTCGGAGACTTTCGGGTCCTTGGTGCCGGTGCTTGCCCATAGGAGTCGTTGCGGCCGAGCACCGGCATTAAACGCGCGGTGTGAGCGCGGGTTGCTTAATAGTTTGAGGTATGCCTGGTAAATGCGACCGGCAATGGCGATGCCGAGCCGGTTGTCTAACGTCTTCGGAACCTTGCCCGCCACGGCGACGTCCCAACGACTGATGAACATCGAGGCCACGGAGCCGACCTGCGGGTTAAGTCCGGCGGCGATGCGCCGTTCGATGCCGCTCAAATACGCCTCTGCCGCTGCCACATATTGTTCTGGTGAAAATAGGAGCGTCACGTTGACCGGCACGCCCGCAAAAATCGCTTCCTCGATGGCCGGCAAACCTTCCTTGGTTCCAGGAATCTTGATGAACAGATTTGGCCGTCCTGCGCGCGCGGAAAGTTTCTTGGCGGCGACGATGGTGCTGCTCGTGTCATGCGCCAACAATGGCGATACTTCCAACGACACCCATCCGTCCACGCCGTTCGTGCGGTCGTGAACTGGCCGGAACAGGTCGGCGGCGCGAGTCAGATCGTCCAGTGCCAGATCAAAAAAGAGGCTCTCGCCGGATTTTCCCTTTTCCAGACCCTCGCGGATGGCAACGTCGTAGGAGGCACTCTTGATGGCGTGATCAAAGATGGTCGGGTTTGAGGTCAGCCCTGTTACCGATAATTCGCCAATGTAGCGTTTGAGCGTGCCGCTGTTCAGCAGGTCGCGCGTGATGTTGTCGAGCCAGAGGCTCTGGCCCAGGTCGTGCAATGTTTGGGTGGCTTTCATAATGTTCAATGTTCATTAGGCAATAGTCTCTGCGCAGGAACGCAAAACCGAGCGGGCAATCATCAGTTCTTCGTCCGTGCGAATGACGCGAACGGCGACGCGGCTGGAATTCTTGGAAATCACCGCCGCAGTCTTTGCGTTGCGCGACTTATCCAGTTCGATACCAAGGAAGTTCAGTCCCTCACAGATACGGGCGCGGACGACTGGCGCATTTTCGCCGATGCCTCCGGCGAAGACGAGCGTGTCCAATCCGCCGAGCGCAGCGGTAAAAGAGCCGATCCATTTTTTCGCCTGATAACAAAACAACGCCACGGCTTCCGCCGCCCGCACGTCCCGTTTTTCATGATCGAGCAAGTCGCGCATATCAGGACTGGTTTCCGATACGCCGAGCAGGCCTGACTCGTGATTCACCATTTTGTAAAACTGGCTGGTGGTCATCTGCTCGGTTCGCGCGAGATACGGCGCGAGGCCGGGATCTAAATCACCGGAGCGCGTGCTCATCACCAAGCCCGCCGTCGGTGTAAAGCACATGCTCGTATCAATGCTTTTGCCATCGCGCACGGCGGCCATGCTTGCGCCGTTACCGAGATGCGCGAGGATGACGCGGCCCTTTGTGGCCGCCGGGTCGCCGAGGCGCGCGAGTTCTTCCATCAGATAGGCATAGGACAATCCGTGAAAACCGTAGCGCTGAATTCCCTTGGCGTCGAAGCGTCGTGGAATCGGCAGCAGCTTGGCCACTCGCGGCATGGTCTGGTGAAACGCCGTATCGAAGCAGGCCACTTGCGGTAGTTTCGGATGACGCTGGCGGAACGTCTCAATCAGTTCAATCTCTCGCGGCAAATGATCCGGGTCGTTTGGGCTGATGCGACGCAGTTCATCCAGCAATTTCTCGGTGACAACTTCCGGCTCCCTGTGCTTCATGCCATGAACCACCCGATGTCCTACGGCTTTGACCGATTTGAAATCAATTTGCTTTTCGAGCCAGTCTATCAGGG
>Ga0265338_10006273_pt1 | contig 15210 bp, 15 predicted proteins | sample 42126metaG_FD_193579 | JGI IMG/M metagenome (GOLD analysis project Ga0265338, IMG submission 193579) | Rhizosphere microbial communities from Carex aquatilis grown in University of Washington, Seatle, WA, United States - 4-21-26 metaG | ecosystem: Host-associated > Plants > Roots > Rhizosphere... | reverse complement strand
GTCGCCTTCCATCTCGATCGCGGACTCCTCAATGACGTCGTCTGCGGCGAAGATCGGCGCGTGCGCCCGCACCGCCACCGCGATCGCGTCGGAGGAGCGGGAGTCGATCTCCACTTCGTTGCCGTTCTGGGCGACGGTAATGGAAGCGTGGAATGTGTTCTCGCGCAACTCGGTAACGGTCACCCGCACGACCTCGACGTCGAGCTCGCCGAGAATGTTCACGAGCAGATCGTGCGTCAGCGGCCGCGGCGCGTTCGCGCCCTGAAGCTTCATCAGGATCGCCGCAGCCTCCGGGTGACCGATCCAGATCGGCAGGTAACGGTTCCCGTCGGCGGTCTTCAGCAAGACGATCGGCTGCTTGCCGACGAGGTCGAACGAGACTCCGTAGATCGTCATTTCGACCATCGGGTCCTAGATTACCCCCGGTCTATGGGGCAAACGCGGACGCCGCTATCATGCGCCCGCGCGGGCGATTAGCTCAGTTGGTTAGAGCGCCGCTCTGATAAGGCGGAGGTCCCTGGTTCGAATCCAGGATCGCCCATTCAGCTCCGCGCAGCACCGGTCAATGCAGCGCACGAGTGCAGCGCACGTAGTCCTCGACGGCATGCAGGAAGCTCTCGTCCTGGGCGAGCTCGGCGAGCGTCCCCTTCGTCTCGGCGTCGAGCTCACGATCGTCTGCGAGCTCGCGCAGGAACGGCTGCAGCCGCCCGTTCTGGGAGAGGTGCGCCATGCGCAGGAAGAGCGTCCGCGTGTCGTCGTCGCGCGAGATCGCTTCGAGGGACTCGATGTCCTGAAGCCAAAGGCCGACCATGGAGGTGCAACGGCCCCGGCGGGCTGAAGGTTACGGGGTGCCGCCGAGCCGCTCGAGGGCCTCAGCCAGCTCCTCGAGCTGGACGTCGCCGTCGACCGGCACCTGCAGGCCGGCGGCGCCGACCTTCGCCTCGAAGCCCGTGAGCAGGCGGAATGCGTCCTTGACCCGGGCCGCCAGCACCGGATCGACGGCCGAAACGCGGCGCTCCTTCGTGCGGGCGCCGGCCCAGCGGGCGGCACGCTCCGCGGCCCGAACGGACAAACCTTCCTTGACGATCCGCTTCGCGAGCCGGCGGCGGCCGTCCTGGTCGGGCACGGCGAGCACGGCGCGTGCGTGGCCCTCGGTGAGCTCGTGGCGCGCGATCATGCTCAGCACGTCTTCGGGCAGCTCGAGCAAGCGGATCCGGTTCGAGACGGTCGGCTTCGAACGGCCGACGCGCTCCGCGACGTCGCCCAGCGAGAGGCCGAACTCGTCGATCAGCATCGCGTACGCGCGCGCCTCTTCGATCGGCGACAGGTCTTCGCGCGCGACGTTCTCGACGAGGCCGAGCAGCAGCGTGTCGCGATCGTCCGCCTCGCGCACGACCGCCGGAACGGTCGTGATGCCGGCCTCGCGGGCCGCGCGCCAGCGGCGCTCGCCGGCGATCAGCTCGTACCCGCCCTCGAGCCGCGGACGCAACACGACGGGCTGAATCAGCCCCTGCGCCTTGATCGACTCGGCGAGCCCGCTCACGCCTTCGCTCTCGAAGCGCTTACGCGGCTGCTTCGGGTTGGGGTGGATCTGGTCGACCGCGACCTGCGCCAGCTCGGGCGCGCCGCCGCCGATCAGGACCTCGAACCCGCGGCCGAGACCGCGCCTAGGAACGCTCGACAAGCTCCATCGCCACCTTCCAGTAGGCCTCGGCGCCCGCTGAGCGCCGGTCGTAGTGGGTCACGGGCAGCCCGTGGCTCGGCGCTTCGGCAACACGCACCGAGCGCGGCACGACTGCGTTGAAGACGAGCGAGCCGAAGTGCTTGCGCACCTCCGCTTCGACGTCGGCGGAGAGGCGCGTGCGGCCGTCGGTCATCGTCAGCAGGACACCCGCGATCTCGAGCTTCGGGTTGAGCCGCGCCTTGATCAGGTTGATCGACTGCACGAGCTGCGCGAGTCCCTCGAGCGCGTAGTACTCCGCCTGCACCGGGACGATCACGCGGTCGGACGCAGCGAGCGCGTTCACCGTCAGCGGACCGAGCGACGGCGGGCAGTCGAGCAGCACGAAGTCGAAGCCTTCCGCATCCTCCAGCGCCTGCGCGAGGTACCGCTCGCCGTCGTCGCGCTGCGACAGCTCGATCGCCGCGCCTGCGAGCTCGGGCTTCGACGGGACGAGAAAGAGGTTCGGGAACTGCGTCGCCTTCGCGAGCGACGCAAGCGGCGCTCCGTCGAGCAGGTCGTACGTCGACGTGCCGTTCGCGCGCATCCCGAGCCCCGACGTCGCGTTCGCCTGCGGGTCGAGGTCGACGACGAGCGCGCGTTCGCCTGCCTCGGCAAGGCAGGCCGCGAGGTTGATGGCGGTGGTCGTCTTGCCGACCCCGCCCTTCTGGTTCGCGAACGCGTAGACCTTGCTCACCTGGCCAATCTAGCCGCGAGACCGGACACTCAAGGTGCCGAAAAGAGCGCTTTCCGAGCGGCTTTTCCCGCTCCTTGCGGCTAGGCGAGCGGGCGCTTCTTGGCGACGCCGACGCGCCGCGGAAAACCGGGCGGCGTCGGTCCCACCTTGCGGACGACCACGAACCCGTCGGGGGCGTCCGCGAGCTCGCCGGCGATCCGCTCCGCGACCGACGCGATGCGCGTGCGGTCCGCCGACGGCCCGACCCACAACACGACCGCGCCTCCTGCGCGCACGAGCGGCAGGCACCACTCCAGTGCGGTCGGCGGTTGGGCGAGCGCCTTCGCAACCGCAACGCCTGCCCAGTCGGTCTCCTGCTCCTCGGCGCGACCCCACACGACGCGCGCGTTCGCCGGTGCGACGCGCTCGAGGAAGTCGCACTTGCGCCGCTCTGCTTCGAGCAACACGACCTCGCGATCAGGGAAGACGTGCGCGAGCGGGATCCCAGGCGCGCCGCCGCCACTACCAACGTCGACGATCGGGCCGTCGAAGCGCGTGACGAGGTCGACGCCTGCGAGCGAGTCGTCGAGCAGCGCACGGCGCGCCTCACCGAGATCGCGGATCGCGGTCAGGCCCGGCGTCGCGACGACCGCGGCGAGCCAGTCCTCAAGCGGGGAGGACGACGACGTACCGATTGGGCTCCGTCCCCTCACTCGCCGTCTGCACGCCGGGGTACTCCTTGAGCCGCTCGTGCACGACCTTGCGCTCCACCGGGCTCATCGGCTCGAGCAGCACGCGCTCGCCGAGCGCTGCGCGTTCGGCACTGCGAACGGCGATGCCCTCGAGCGTCGAGCGCCGGCGCTCGCGGTAGCCCGCCGCGTCGACGGTCACCGACTTGTGCGTACCCGACCGGTAGACGGCCGCGTTCGTCACCGCCTGCAGCGCGTCGATCGTCTGGCCGTGCTTGCCAATCAGCAAACCGAGATCGTCGCCGCTGCACGTGACGAGCACTTCCTCGTCGGTCTCGCGCACGTCGACGCGTGCGCTGATCCCCATCGCGCCGACCACGCGCTCGACGAGCTCGCGCGCGTGCGTCTCGACCTCGGTCTCGTCAGCGCGCGGCGGTGGCGGAGGCGCAACTGCAGTGGCAGCCGCGGTCGCGATCACGCGCGCCGGCGCGTACCCGACGCCGAGGAGACCGCGCTCGCCTTCGCTGACGACCTGGAACTGGACCGACGCCTTGTCGATGCCCGGCGCGAGGCGCTCGAGATCGCGGAGCGCCTTCCACTTCGCTTCGCCGACGGTCTCCCCCGTCGCTTCGACGGAGAAGTCGCTCACCGCTTCGCGCGGCCCTTCTTCTTGACGCGGCGCGGCTGCTGCGGCGGTGGCTTCGGAGCAGGCGCCTCCGCCTCTGCGCCGTTCGTCTCTTTCGGCGGCGTACGCGAACTGCGCTTCGGTCCGGCCGGCAATGCCGGCACCGCGCCCGGCTTCGACTTCGGCACGAGGCGGCGCGTGATGAGGCCCTGACCGACCGTCCACAGGTTGGTCGTCATCCAGTAGAGGATCAGGCCGGTCGGGAAGCGCGAGACGACGGTCAGGAAGACGAGCGGCAGGAACATCATGATCCTCCGCTGGGTCTTGTCCATCGTCGCGCCCATGAAGTAGGTGGACGAGATCTGCGAGCCCGCGTAAATCGCGAGCAGCACGAACCCGGACCAGTGCTTGGTCGCCCCGTCGGAGATGTTCGGGACGATGTGCAGCCACGACCCGTGGATGTGCTTCGTGCCGTGCTTGAGCGTGAGATAGAGCGCGATGAAGACCGGGAACTGCGCCAGCAGCGGCAGGCACGACGCGGCCGGGTTGATGTTGTTCTCCTTGTAGAACTTCATCAGCTCTTCGTTCAGCTTCTGGCGGTCGCCCTTGTACTTCTGCTGCAGCGCCTTCATCTCCGGCGCGTGCACCTGGAGGGACTGCATCGAGTGGATCTGGCGCACCGTGAGCGGCACGAGCACGATCCGTACGAGCACCGTGATCGCGACGATCGACCATGCCCACGACAGACCGACCGAGTTGTGGAAGAAGTCGAGGATCGACTTCATGACGTTCTCGAGCGGCTGCAGGATCGAGAAGAGCATCAGGGAGCTCATGGGTAATCGACTCCGCCGTGCGACCACGGGTTGCAGCGCAGGAGCCGCCAGCCGGCCATCGGCAGGCCGCGCAGGACGCCGTGCTTGCGGATCGCGAGCGCCGCGTACTCCGAGCAGCTCGGGTGGTACTTGCACGTGTTCGCCGGGACGAGCGGCGAGATCAGGAGCTGGTAGAGCCGGATCGGCAGGATCGCGGCGGTCCTGACGGCGCGGGTCATGCCGCGGCCTTTCCGAGCACCTCGTCGACGCGGGCCTCGAGCCAGTCGTGCCCGTTCGCCTCGGCCGCCTCCGGGAGCCCCTGACGCACGACGAGCACGTAGTCGTTCGTCGCCGGCACCGCCTCGAGCCGGCCGCGCACGATGTCGCGCAGTTGGCGCTTGATCCGGTTGCGCACCACCGCGTTTCCTACCGCCTTCGGCACGGCGAAACCGAGGCGCGGTGCGCCGATCGACTCATCGCGCTGGAAGAAGTAGAGCGTCAGGAAGCGCGTCGAGACGGACCTGCCCTGGCGGTAGACAGCGTCGAAGTCGCGCGAGCGGGAGAGGCGGTTCCGGCGCTGCACCGGCGGCACTACGCCGACAGGCGCTTGCGGCCCTTTGAGCGGCGCCGCTTGAGGATCTGTTGGCCGGCACGCGTTGCCATGCGGGCGCGGAAGCCATGCTTCTTCGCTCGCTTGCGCACATTCGGCTGATAGGTCCGTTTCATCGCGTCCGGAAAGAGATTCGAGCCGGCAGCTGCCGGCCGCGCGCCACTATAGCCGGACCGATTCGCGGTCCGGTTGTCCACAGGCTGATGGAGGTGGAAAAGCCGTGGAAAGGGCACACACGGAGTCGCGGCGACGCAGACTGTCCACACCTGTGGAGAGTTGTGTGGAGGCGGATGAAACCCCTGTAAATCAGCGGAATTGACGGTTGTGGACGAGTCGAGAAATCCTCATTGAGACGTCGCAGGGACGCTGCTATGCTCGCCACCCCTAGGGGTCTAGTCGAGGAGTGTTGAACGGGTTGGAGCGGCAAATCGAGCTGACGGCGGAGGAACTCTGGAATGACGTGTCCGCCAGGCTCCGCGAAGCCCTCAACGACACCACCTATTCGACCTGGTTCGGGGAAGTCGGCGGCGCCGAGCTCGACAACGACACCTTCGCCGTCGCCGTCCCGAACGACTTCACGCGCGAGTGGATCGAGGGCCACTTTCTCGACCTGATCCGGGCCGCGGTGAAGGACGCCGGCGGCTCCGACCTGCGCGTCCAGTTGCGGGTGCTCGAAGAGGCGCCTGCGCCGGCACCCGTGCAGTCTGCGCCGAGCGCCGTCCCCAGCGCGGTCCGGCCGCTCCCGGTCGAGGTGACCGCCGTCCGCACCGACGTCGCGGGGATCAACCCGAAGTACACGTTCGACTCGTTCGTGATCGGCTCGTCCAACCGCTTCGCCCACGCGGCCGCGCTGGCCGTCGCCGAGGCCCCCGCGCAGGCCTACAACCCGCTCTTCATCTACGGCCACACCGGCCTGGGGAAGACGCACCTCCTGCACGCGGTCGCGAACTTCGTCACCGACCACGGCGGCGGGCTCACCTGCCGCTACGTGACGTCGGAGACGTTCATGAACGACTTCATCAACAGCCTCCGCGACAAGCGCATCGAGGGGTTCAAGCAGCGCTACCGCACCTACGACGTGCTCCTGATCGACGACGTGCAGTTCTTCGAGCACAAGGAGCGCATCCAGGAGGAGTTCTTCCACACCTTCAACTCGCTCTACGAGGCCGGCCGCCAGATCGTGATGTCGTCGGACCGGCCGCCGCGCGACATCTCGACGCTCGAGGAGCGGCTGCGCTCGCGGTTCGAGTGGGGGCTGATCACGGACATCCAGCCGCCCGACCTGGAGACGCGCATCGCGATCCTCCGGAAGAAGGTCAAGAACGACCAGATCGAGATTCGTGATCCGGAGCTGCTGACGTTCATCGCCTCACGTGTCTCCACGAACATCCGCGAGCTCGAGGGCGCGCTCACCCGGGTCGTCGCCTTCTCGTCGCTGACCGGCCGGCCGCTCTCCGTCGACCTCGCGCAGGACGTGCTCAAGGACGTCTTCCCACAGGGAGAGAGCGCGCAGATCTCGATCGAGCGGATCCAGGAGCTGATCTGCGAGCGCTTCAGCGTGACGATGGCCGAGCTGACGGGGGAGCGCCGGTCGCAGAACATCGTCTATCCGCGCCAAGTTGCGATGTACCTCTCGCGTGAGCTCACGGACTCCTCGCTGCCGAAGATCGGCAAGGAATTCGGCGGCCGCGATCACACGACCGTGATCCACGCGACCTCCAAGATCGCCCGTTTGATTCGTGAGGACAGGTCTGTGTACAACCTCGTCCAAGAACTCACAGCTCGCGTCCGGCAAGCCCGTTGACCGGAGACCCTGTGCACGAGCGTCGCTTGTCCCCCGTCCGCCCCCACAGTGAAAATGGCTCGCGGAGCGGGGTTGAGGGCCTTGTCCCCGGACCCACAGGCCTTATCACTACAACGAGGTTTTTATTTAAATGATTGACTCAGAAACAGTGGTCGGAACCGGGCTGAGGATTACCGTCGCCAAGGACGAGCTCGCAGCGAAGCTCGCCGTCGTCGCACGCGGTGTTTCGACTCGCACGACGGTGCTCGTGCTCGGCGGGATCCAGCTGCGCGCGGAAGGCAACCAGCTGCATCTCGCGGCCACCGACATGGAGGTTTCACTGCGCGCAGTCGTCGACGCACAGATCACCGGCGAAGGCACCGTCGTCGTGCCGGGCCGGCTGCTGCTCGACATCGCGCGGTCGCTGCCGGAGGGCGAGGTCTCGATCGAGCATCACCCCGACGAAGCGGTCGTGGTCGTCGCTGCGGGTGGCGCGACCTACCGGTTGCACACGTACTCGAGCGAGGACTTCCCGCGGCTGCCCGAGGTCGACCTCGGCGCGCTGCACACGATCGATCGCGACGCACTGGTCGAGACGGTCGCGCGGGTCGGACGAAGCGCGTCGCGTGACGAGAGCCGCCCAGTGCTCACCGGCATCCTGGTCCGCTTCGAGCCCGGCAAGATCGTCATGGCGGCCACCGACTCGTACCGGCTCGCCGTCAAGGAGACGCCCGTCACCGGCACGCTGCCCGACCTCGAGGCGATCATCCCGGCCCGCGCGCTGCAGGAGCTCGCGCGCATCGCGGGGAGCGCCGACGAGATCCAGCTCGGCCTGCAGGACAACCACGTGGTCTTCGGCGCCGACGGGACGTGGCTGACGACACGCCGCATCGACGGCCAGTTCCCGAACTACCGCCAGCTGCTGCCGGAGCAGTTCGAGTACGAGCTGCCGTTGCCGCGCGAAGAGGTGCTCGAGGTGGTTCGCCGCGTCTCGCTGATGGCGCAACGCAACTCGCCGCTGCGGCTGCGCTTCGCCGAGGGCGAGCTGACGGTGTCGGCGATCACCCAGGACGTCGGCGAGGCACGTGAGTCGCTGCCGGCGCCGTTCACCGGCGACGCGATGGAGATCGGCTTCAACGCCGAGTTCCTGCGCGATGGGCTCGAGTCGGTGGACTCGGAGACGATCAAGTTCAAGCTGATCAGCCCGCTTCGCCCAGCCGTCTTCGAAGGTGACAGCGACGACTACGTGTACCTGATCATGCCGATCAGGCTCGCGGGGTAAAAGGCAACACCGCCTGATCGTCCAGCGCGTCCGGCTCGTGCAGTACCGGTCGTACGCGTCACTCGACCTTGCGCTCGTGCCGGGCATCGTGCTCGTCGTCGGGCGTAACGGCGTCGGCAAGACGAACTTGCTCGAGTCGCTGCTTGTCGCGACGCAGGGCTTCTCGCCGCGCACACGACAAGACACGCAGCTGATCCGCTTCGGCGAGACCGCTGCACGCGTCGTCGTCGACGGTGTGCGCAACGAGACGCCGGTCGAGCTCTCGGTCACGCTGCGCCAGGGGCAGGCGAAGGAGGCGCGCGTGAACGGCGCCAAGCTGCCGTCTGCGGAGTCGCTGCGCCGCGAGGTTGCGACGCTGGTCTTCACGCCCGACCGCCTGGCGGTGGTGAAGGGCGGCCCGGCCGCGCGGCGCGCGTACTTCGACCGCGTGCTCGGCCGGCTGTTCCCCGCCCGCGCTGCTGTGCCGCAGGACTACCTCGCAGCGCTCGCGCAACGCAACGCAGCGCTCCGCCGTGTGCAGTTCGGCCTCTCGGGTCGCGACGCACTCGAGCCGTGGACCGAACAGGTCGCGACGCTCGGGGCGGACCTCGTCGCGCGCCGCCGCGAGACGCTGGCCGCCCTCGCGCCGGCATTCGCCGAACGCGCTGCGGAGCTCGGGCTGGCCGACGCGCTCCTCGCCTACGACGCCGAGCCGCCGACGCGCGAGGCACTCGAGGCGAGGCTCGCCCGCGACCTCGAGCGAGGCGCGACCGGGCTCGGGCCGCATCTCGACGACGTGCTGATCGCGAGCGGGGACCGCGACCTGCGCCAGTACGGCTCGCAGGGCGAACAGCGGCTCGCCGTTCTGTCGCTGCTGCTCGCGGAGGCCGAATTGCTGCCGACGCGACCGCTGCTCCTGCTCGACGACGTGCTGTCGGAGCTCGATCCCGGCCGCCGGCAGGTGCTGGCCGAGCGCGTTGCGGGCATGGGACAGACGATGATCACGACAACGCACCGCTCGGCGCTCCCACTCGAGCCCGCGCAGATCGTGGAGGTCGAAGCTGGATCCGCTCGGTAGGCAGATTCGCTCGGAGCTCTCCCGGTTCGGCCCGCAGGCCGGCATGGCGGAGCTCGTCGAGCGCTGGCCGGCGATCGTCGGGGATGGGATCGCGCGCAACGCCTGGCCGGCGCGGATCGCTCGGGACGGCACGGTGCACGTCAACACGGCGGATTCGGTGTGGTCGTTCGAGCTCGGCCACCGCGCCGCGGAGATCGCCGAGAAGCTCGGCGTGCCGAAGGTGCGCTTCGCTCCGGGACCGCTGCCGGAGCCCGACGTGGAGGCTGTGGAGAACCCGGTTCAGGTGTCGCCGGAGGACGACGAACGGGCCCGCGCGATCGCCTCCACGATCACCGACGAAAACCTGCGCGAAAGTGTGCAAAAAGCGGTCTCTTTGAGCCTCGCCAGGGGGCGGACTAACCGCCCGATCTGATACACTTCAGGTGCCTAGCAAAACCCTCGTTTTGCAGGCATTTCTTGCATATGGCAAAGACCCAGGCAAAGGCCGGATACTCGGCCAAGGACATCACCGTGCTCGAAGGCCTCGAGCCGGTCCGTCTGCGCCCCGGGATGTACATCGGCTCGACCGGCTTCCGTGGCCTCCACCACCTCGTCTACGAGATCGTCGACAACGCCGTCGACGAGGCGCTCGCGGGCTACAACGAGTCGGTCGCGATCACCATTCACCCCGACAACTCGATCACCGTCGTCGACCGCGGCCGCGGCATCCCGGTGGACGAGATCGAGGGCACCGGGACATCGGCACTCGAGGTCGTGCTGACGAAGCTGCACGCCGGCGGCAAGTTCGGCGGCGACGGCTACAAGGTCTCCGGCGGCCTGCACGGCGTCGGTCTCTCCGTCGTGAATGCGCTCTCCGAATGGCTCGACGCGACGGTCGACGCGACCGACGGCAAGACCTATCGCCAGTCGTTCGCGCGCGGCGTTCCGCAGGGGCCGATGCAGGTGATCGGCGAGCATGACGGGCGGACCGGAACGACCATTTCGTTCCTTCCCGACCAGGAGATCTTCGACGAGTCGGTCTTCGATGCGACGACGCTGCTCTCGCGCTTCCGCGAGACGGCGTTCCTCACCCGCGGCCTGCGCGTGACCTTTGCCGACGAGCGCGCCGACGGCGGCGCTCCGGTGGAGTTCCACTACGAGGGCGGGATCAAGGACTTCGTCAGCTACGTGAACGAGTCGAAGGACGCGGTGCACAAGCACGTCGTCTACTTCTCGAGCGGGAACGACCAGGGCGAGGTCGAGGTGGCGATGCAGTGGAACTCCTCCTATCAGGAGGCGGTCTTCTCGTTCGCCAACAACGTGAACACGCAGGAGGGCGGGTCGCACCTCTCCGGCTTCCGCTCCGCGCTGACCTCGACGCTGAACAAGTACGCGCGCGACAAGGGGCTTCTGAAAGAGAAGGAAGACAACCTCGAGGGTGACGACGTGCGCGAAGGCCTCGCCGCAGTCATCTCGGTCAAGCTGCAGGACCCGCAGTTCGAGGGTCAGACGAAGACGAAGCTCGGCAACCCGTGGGTGACCGGCCTCGTCTCGACGGCGGTCAACCAGAAGCTCTCGGAGTTCTTCGAGGAGAACCCCACCGACGCCCGGCAGATCGTCAGCAAGGCGATTGCTGCGCAGCGCGCCCGCCAGGCCGCGCGCAAGGCACGCGAGCTGACGCGGCGCAAGTCCGCTCTGGAGTCGATGTCGCTGCCGGGCAAGCTCGCCGACTGCTCGATCAAGGACCCGGAGGCGGCCGAGCTCTTCATCGTCGAGGGCGACAGCGCAGGCGGCTCGGCGAAGATGGGCCGCGACCGCACCTACCAGGCGATCCTGCCGCTGCGCGGGAAGATCATCAACTCCGAGAAGAACCGCATCAACAAGGTTCTCTCGAACAACGAGATCCAGGCGATGATCACCGCGATCGGCACGTCGATCGGCGAGGAGTTCGACCTCGAGAAGCTCCGCTATCACCGGATCATCGTGATGACGGACGCCGACGTCGACGGCTCGCACATCCGCACGCTGATCCTCACGTTTCTGTATCGCCAGATGCCGGAGCTGATCGACCACGGCCACGTGTACATCGCCGTGCCGCCGCTCTACAAGGTGAAGCTCGGCAACCAGGAGTTCTATTTCGAGAAGGACGCGCAGCTGGAAGAGCTGCTCGCGCGTGAACGGATCCCGAATGCGGAGATCACGTCACGCGACGACACCGTGCTGAAGATGACCGAGGCGAAGTGGAGCCGGTTCTCGAAGGACCTGCAGCAGTACGAGGGCTACTACGCGCGTCTGCGCTCCGACTTCGGCGCGGCAGCCACTGAGCTGATGATCCTGCACCGGCTCGTCGAGTACGAGATCGAGAAGCCCGGCGACCTTGCGAGCGCGATCGCCGCGATCGGCGAGAACGGGTACGCGCTGTCGGTACTCGAGCATGCCGACGACGAGTTCCGCGTGCGCGTCGTCGAGATGGAGACATCCGCCGGCCGCAACATCACGGTTCCGATCGAACTGCTCGGGTCGCCGATGTACCACGGCCTGCGTGTCGCGTACCAGAAGCTCGTCGCGCAGCTCGGCCACCCGCCGTTCACCGTGCGCATCGGCAAGGAGACCGAGATCGCCGAGACGTTCGACGTGCTGCGCGAGCACGTGCTCGACGCCGCGAAGCAGGGCATCCAGGTCTCGCGCTTCAAGGGCCTCGGTGAGATGAACGCCGAGCAGCTCTGGGAGACGACGATGGACCCGGCGAAGCGCTTGCTCATGCGCGTCGACGTCGAGGACGCCTCGGCCGCCGACCGCGCATTCTCGATGCTCATGGGCGACCAGGTCGAGCCGCGGCGCCTGTTCATCGAGCAGAACGCCAAAGACGTCAAGTTCCTCGACGTCTAGCTCGCGCTAGACGTCTAGAAAGGCAATCGGATGAGTGAGCTAGAGACAGGCGCATTGGGACCAGGGCGCATCGAGTCGCGCGAGCTCGAGCAGGAGATGCGCACGAGCTTCCTCGGCTACGCGATGCACGTGATCGTCTCGCGCGCGCTGCCGGACGTTCGCGACGGGTTGAAGCCGGTGCACCGGCGCGTGCTCTATTCGATGTGGACGAACGGCAACCGGCCGGGCCGTCCCTACGTGAAGTGCGCGAACATCGTCGGCTACGTGATGGGCAACCATCACCCGCACGGCGACCAGTCGATCTACGACACGCTTGTGCGGCTCGCACAGCCGTTCTCGCTCCGCTACCCGCTGGTCGACGGCCAGGGCAACTTCGGCTCGATCGACGACGACCCGCCGGCCGCGATGCGGTACACGGAGGCGCGCCTCGCGAAGCTCGCAGAGGAGATGCTCAGCGAGCTCGACTCCGACACGGTCGACTTCGGCCCGAACTACGACGAGTCGAAGCGCGAGCCGCTCGTTTTGCCCGCCCGTTTCCCGAACCTGCTCGTGAACGGCAGCGCCGGCATCGCCGTCGGCATGGCGACGAACATCCCGCCGCACAACCTGAGCGAGGTGATCGCCGCGATCGTGACCCTGATCGACAAGCCCGACTCGAGCGTCGAGGACCTGATGAAGCACGTGAAGGGTCCCGACTTCCCGACCGGCGCGATCATCGTCGGTCGCGCAGGCATCCGCGACGCGTATCGCACGGGCCGCGGCCGCGTCGTCATGCGTGCGCGCGCTCACATCGAGGAGCTGCGCGGCGGCAAGAGCGCGATCATCATCAGCGAGCTGCCGTACGGCGTGAAGAAGGGCGGTGACGGCGGTGTGATCGCAAAGATCGCTGAGCTCGTCAACGACAAGGTGCTCACCGAGATCTCGAATCTCGAGGATCACTCCGACCGCACCGGCATGCGCATCCAGGTCGAGCTCAAGCGCGACGCCGTTCCGCAGGTCGCGCTCAACAAGCTCTTCAAGCACACCCCACTGCAGTCGACATTCGGCGTCAACACCGTTGCGCTCGTCAACGGCGTGCCGCGCACGCTGTCGCTGCTCGAGCTGCTGACGCATTACCTCGACTTCCAGCGGGAGATCGTCACCCGCCGCTCGAAGCACGAGCTCCGCCAGCTCGAAAAGCGCACGCACATCCTCGAGGGCTACCTGATCGCGCTCGACAACCTCGACGCGGTGATCGCACTGATCCGTGCCGCCGCCGACACCGAGGGTGCGAAGAACGGGCTGATGGAGACGTTCGCGCTCTCCGAGTTGCAGGCGCTCGCGATCCTCGAGCTGCGGTTGCGCGCACTGACCGCGCTCGAGCGGAAGGGCGTCGAGGACGAGTACAAGGACAAGAAGGAGCGCATCGCCGAGCTGCGCCTGCTGCTCTCCGACGAGACGAAGATCGACGGTCTGATCAAGGACGAGCTGCTCGAGCTGCAAACGATCTACGCGCGGCACGACGACCGCCGCACCGAGATCGTCGCGGCCGAGGAAGAGCTAGAGCTCGAGGACATGATCGCGGAAGAGGACATGGTGATCGCGATCACGCAGTCCGGCTACATCAAGCGGCTCCCGGTGACGGCCTATCGCGAGCAGCGCCGCGGCGGCATCGGCGTGATGGGGATGGACCTCAAGGACGAGGACTACATCGAGCACCTGTTCGTCGCCTCGACGCACGACTACATCCTGTTCTTCACGAGCGTCGGCAAGGTCTATCGCCTCAAGGTGCACGAGCTGCCGCTCGGTTCGCGCCAGTCGAAGGGACGCGCGATCGTCAACCTCCTGCCGTTCCGTCAGGGTGAGAACGTGCGCGCGGTGATCCAGACGCGCAACTTCGAAGAGGCGAAGTACCTGCTCTTCGCCACGAAGAACGGGGTCGTCAAGAAGACGGTGCTCGGTGCCTACAACACGAACCTGAAGGCCGACGGGATCATCGCGATCAAGATGCGCGAAGGCGACGAGCTCGTCGGCGTGCGGCACAGCTCCGGTGACGACGACGTCCTGATGGTGTCGCGCCTGGGCCAGGCGATCCGCTTCTCCGAGCAGGACGTGCGCGCGATGGGCCGCGACGCGTCGGGCGTGCAGGGGATGCGCCTGCGCGGCGAGGACGAGGTGATCTCGGTCGCGATCGCGGCCGACGACTCCGACCTGCTCGTCGTGACCGAGAACGGCTACGGCAAGCGCACCCGCGTCTCCGAGTATCCGAAGAAGGGCCGTGGCGGCATGGGCGTGAAGACCGTGCAGCTGACGGCAGCCCGCGGTCAGCTCGCCGGTGCGCGGGTCGTGCGCGACGGCTACCAGGTGATGCTGATCTCCACGGGCGGCACCGTGATCAAGATGCCGGTCGAGGACGTCAAGCGGCTGGGCCGCTCGACGCAGGGCGTGATCGTGATGCGGCTGCGTGAGGGCGAGCTCGTCTCGTCGCTCGCACCGGTGGTCGAGTCGGGTGACGACGATGACGCCGGCGATGCCGACGCGCCCGTTGTCGCGCCGATCGACGACTGATCCGCGCACAGCGGGTCCGTCACCCTTCCGCGTGATTTTGACCGACTTCCGCTTCCCTTTTTCAAGAGGTAGTGGTAGAAGTCTCAAGGAGGGGTCGGGACCAAGCGGACAAAGGAAACCCTCCCAGATGGCGTACAGCAAGCAAGTCGACCTGCTCGAGCCGATCGACATGGTGGAGCACCTGGACAAGATTGAGCTCTACCTCGGCCAGGTGTGTGCGATCGCGGGCATCTCGAAGATGCAGCTCGACTACTGGACGAACAAGGCCCAGATCCCCACGAAGGGGAAGAAGCAGCGGATCTACGACATGGACGCCGTCGAGACCGTGATGCTGATCAAGCAGGCGAAGGACAAGGGCCTGAACCTCGGCGCGGCGATCGACGCGGCGCGGCGCTTCCGTGAGCTGAAGGCGGCCGCGCTCTAGCCCCGCAGCTCCGTCGCGGCCTCCTCGGGCGGCACGGAGTCGATGTACACGCCGGCACCGAGCTCGAGCCCGGCAAGCCTCGTCGTGCGCGGGAACAGCTCGAGATGCCAGTGCGGG